>Ga0209415_10003395_pt1 | contig 29626 bp, 24 predicted proteins | sample PeaSoiSIISIP2007_FD_187696 | JGI IMG/M metagenome (GOLD analysis project Ga0209415, IMG submission 187696) | Peat soil microbial communities from Weissenstadt, Germany - SII-SIP-2007 (SPAdes) (version 2) | ecosystem: Environmental > Terrestrial > Soil > Wetlands > Peat | place: Germany...
GCGCCGAAAAGTCGCTCTGCTCGGCACGCAGTACCCACAATGCGGAGTAGCCAAAGATGATGGCGACGAGCCACAGCAACCATTGCAGCTTGGAAGTGCTGGCGAATCCGTCGAATCCCTTCACCAGGTCACTGGGCTTCCAGTGATGACTGAGCACCGCGGTCATGAGGTAAAGCACGACGAGCACGCCGAGGCCACTGCCCGCCGCCCCCCACTTCTGCCCGGCCGTGGCGTGCAGGGCTATCGCCTTCGCCGTACCGAAAACAACGGCGTGCATTACGACGTTCATCGTGACCCCCAGGCCAGCCAGACATTCCAAAGGGATTATCGAAATCGACTGCTTCGTTCAGGGTCGCGCCGCCCGCGCGACGCGCTGTCGAGCGGCTCGGCCGGGTGCTTGACGCTGGCGGAGCGCGAAGGCCACACCGGCGTCGGCACCTTCGGCTTCCGCCGCGCCGGATGGTGGAGGGCAGTCATTCGCCCAGTTTCGGCGCACGGCGTCACCGTCCCGTCACTGTTCCCCGCTATGCCTTAGCGGGTGAGGAGCGCGAAGCCCAGGTTGCGGCCCCGCTTCTGGCACAGCCGCGAAAACGACAACGTATCCGATTACGGCGCATCTTGACGTGGGTTCGTTATTCCGTACATGGTGACGATCAGGTGACGTTTTAGTGATAAACCCGCCCTAGTACAGTCCCTCGGCCTGGGAGGGTCAACGATGGCGACCGATGTGGTCAGTTCCCTCCTGGCCCGTCCGCATCTCCTGGACGTCCCGGTCGTCCTGCTCCTCGGCGGTCCCTACGTCATGCTCAACGGCGATCGGCTGGAAATTCCCGACGGGAGCAAGAGGCTGCTGGTGTTTGTGGCGATGGGCTCCGGGCGGGTCGACCGCCGCTACGCGGCAGGCTCGCTGTGGCCGGTCGGAAACGACGGACGGGCGGCCGGCAACCTGCGTTCCGCGCTGTGGCGCCTGAAGTGCGCTGGAATAGACCTGCTGGAAAGCGACAAATGCACCTTGATGCTGCGGCCGGGAACTGTCGTCGACGTCAGGATCCTGTGCGATTGGGCAGCCCGCCTCGTCGAGGGATCGGCAACCGAGGCGGATCTGTACGCGGTGAATTGGCGCAACGACGTAATGGATCTATTGCCGGGCTGGTACGACGACTGGGTGATCTTTGAACGTGAGCGCATCCGCCAGCGGCTGTTGCATGCCCTGGAAGTGCTGTCGCGGCGCCTGGCCCTGGCCGGCCGCTGTGCGGAGGCCGTCGAGGCGGCCATTTCCGCGGTAAGTGCCGACCCGCTGCGAGAGAGCGCGAATAAGGTGCTGATCGAGGCGCATATGGCCGAGGGCAATCTCGTCGAAGGCCGTCGGGCCTACCTGCGTTACCGCGATACCGTCCGCCGCGAGCTCGGGGTTGAACCAGGCCGGGAGCTGGCCAGCCTCGTACGGCTGGATCTGGACCTCAACCCCGTGCCGAACCGCGGCGCTGGCGCCGCGTCCACCCAGTGGCTGGTTCCCAGCCGCGTCGCGACCTAAAGTGCCGGTCAAGCGACCTGGGGCCCGCACCACGCATCGTTCGGCTTAAGGATCTATTCCCGAACGGACGGTGGTATGCCGGGCCGGCCGTCCGATCACCCCGCCCGGCATGAACGCGACGCATCCAGGGCGTCCGTCAAAGGAACGTGGCGTCTCCCCCGGTCCCGCCGAGCTCGGTTTCGAGGATCTCGGCCGCCACGGCCAGGCGTGCCGGACCCGCCCGCGGCAGCTCCCTGCTGCTGCCGGTCAGCCGCCTGAGAAGCACCGCAGCGGCGAGACAAGCCATGGGGTGCGAGTATCGCCTCAGCTCGTCCGGCGACCGCCTGACCTCACTGCGACTGGCGTAGGCGAGGTCATCCGCGACGGCGTCCGCGACCTCCCGGAGCGGCCCGGGGATCTTGGTCGCCGGATCCGCCCGGACCGCCTCGATCAGGTGGAAAAGGCCCTCGTAGGGAAGCTCGGTCGCGGGCGACACGCGGAGTCCGCCGATGGCCAGGTCGCCCTCGGGAACCGGGTCCCCGTCCATCAGCCGCTGTGCCGTGGCCAGCGGGGCCACGCACCCGCAACATCCGATGCCCGCCAGGAGGTGAGCGTTCGCCGACGGATTCCGCAGCGCGCCGACCCCCCCGAAGTAGGCCGCTTCGGCGAAGTACCGCCGCGACAGCAGGGACGCGACATACCGCGGGATATCCATCGGGCAACTTTAATAAGGGTTGGGCGCGCCGCTGAAGTGAACCACGATGTGAGCGTAGCGGTAGGGCGTCAGCGGCTGGGGTTGGTTAGTGAGCATGTTGGTGATTTCCGCCTCGGTCTTGCCCTTGGACCTCAGGAACGTCCGCAGGCTTCCCTCCAGCTCCCCGCGCAGGAAAGCCTGTTCCAGGGTGCGTTCGGAGCTGCCCAGCAGCGTCCCCTCGGCGAGTTCATGGCGGACCAGGCGGCTCAGGAACTGCTGGTCGGCCTGGGACAGCGGCTCGCCACGGGCGGCCCGCCCCCACGCCCTGGCCACGTCCTCGAACTCGTCGGCCCACCGTCCCCGGTACAGGGCGCCGCTGCCGTCGACCAGGACGTGCTCATCGAAAAAGAGGTGGCGCTTGACGGCCTCGACCTCCGCCCGGGAAAACCCGGTCTGCCTGGCGATTCGCGGGATGTCGCTGCCGTCCGTGATGGCGCGCAGCGGCTCGTACAGGCCACCGGCCGTCGGAACGCGCCTCGGGATCGCGGCGATGCTCGCCACGTCCCTGAGGGCCTCGCGCAGGGCCCGCGGGTCACTGGCCACCTCCCGCAGCGCCGCCGTCACCCGCGCGGCGATCATCGTGTCACCGGGAGCCACCCGGCTGAACGCCGCCACCAGGCCCGGATCGCCCGCGATCGCCCGGGCGACGGACACTCGCTGAGCGAAGGCCAGTTCCGGCATCGAGCGGCCGAGTCTTTGCACCACGAGCGCCGTCCGCAGCACCCGGAACCCCGCGGCCGCCACCCCCACCACCGCGAAGACCACGGCCAGCACGGCCGCGAATCGTGCCCCCTGTGCCTCGGCCTGGCTGACCAGCCCGTCATCGACGTGCAGCCCGGTATTGGCCAGCCTGCCGACTTCGATGGCGTTCGCGATGGCGTGCCCGGCGATCGCGACGCCGATCGCCGCGTCGATGAAAACCCCGCCCGGCAGGAAGGCGAGCGCGATCCCCCCGATGGCCATGGCCACCCCGCCGAAGATCGCCCAGCGCCGGCGTGAGCGATCTTCGGCCTCCACCACGCCCTTGGCGCGCGGGCCGAGCTTTCCCGTCAGCCGCTCGCGCACGTTGTCAAGCGTCATCGGATCCAGCCGGCCCGCATTCAGCTCCTGCCGGGCCGACAGGATGTTCGCCTTGACCTCGCGCAGGGTCACCTCGACCGAGCCGGCGTTGATGTCGCCGGTGTTCAGCCTGGTCAGTAGCGGGAAGGACTGGAGCCAGAACGCCAGCGTGTCCGCCACCTCGTCGCGGGCGGCGGTAATTCTCATCCGCTGGAACGTATCCGGTCCGGTGCCCGCCTTCGGCAAGCCGAAAGTGAACGAGTGCTGGGCGACCAGCTGGCGGCTCAGCTCGTCACGGCGCTGCACCAGTGAGTCACGCACGAGCGATGCTTCGCGCAGGCCGGTCGCGTAGTCCTGGATCTTGGCTACCCGGTCCGGCGCGCCGAGGAACGCGTCGATGGTGCGCTCGTTCTCGTCCAGCGAGCGCCTAGCCTCGCCGCGGATCATTCCGCGGTAGCCGCTGAGCAGCGCCTCGTCCTCGAGGCTGAGCTGGCCCGCCTCGAACATGCGCAGCAGCTCGGGCATCGGGTTCGGCCACAGTTGCCGCCACTGGGCCGGGGGCAACTTGCGACCGAGGCGGGAGATGGCGGCGCTGTTGCCGCCGATGATCGCCGCCCCGCGGAAGAAGTCCCACTGATCCGGCGTCAGCTCGTCCGAGCTGCCCGTCTCGAAGTTGAAGACCAGGAAGACGACGTCCGTTCCTCGGTCCTGGATGTCCATGAGCAGGCGTGACGCCGCGGCGTCACCCACGCGGTAGACCAGGCGGGTGCCGGGGGGCTGGTACTCGTCCCGGGAGGTAATGAGCCCGACCTGGATCACATCCTCCTGCTTCGCCACTCGCGGCACCGAGCGGAGCAGGATGGGAGGGACCATCGCGTCGGAACCGCGCCCGAGAGGGAAGGCGCCCCCCTGCTGTACGACGTGCACCAGTTCGTGCGCCAGGAGCCGCCTGCCGGCCGGGTCCGGCCGGTCGCCATCGGCCCCGAGCACCACGTGGGAACCGACCGTGTACGCGCGTGCCCCCAGTTTTCTCGCCGATCTTGCCGCTGCCCCGTCCGTGTGAACCCGCACGCGGCTGAAGTCGTGGCCCAGGCTCGACTCCATCAGGGCACGCGTCGCCTGATCCAGCGGCTGACCGGGCGAGCGGAGGATATCCCGTGCCGCCGCCGGGACCTGGGGCGATCCCACGCCCGCCGGTCCCGGACCCGGCGCGGGCGCCCGGCCGGGTTCCCGGCCGGGGCCCGTCCGCGGGCGCGCGCGAAGCGCCTGATCCGCGACGTGATCGGCTTCTCGTTCACATCCGTATTCGGTGGCCGCCCCGGGGTGGATCGCCGGGTATGTGCTGGTCGCGCCGGGACCCGCGTGGATAGCCGGGCGCTTGAGCGTGGTGGGACCGTCCGCGCGGGTGAGCCGGTGGCGGCGGTGCCGGTGGAACCACTCATCATCCTGGTCGCCCGGCCCGACCGTCCACCGTCCGGTGTGGCGCAGCGGGGAGACCTCCGCGCCGGCCACGCTGGCGGGGGCGCGCTCGGCACCCGGTGCGGCCGCGGGCGCGCGCCGGGCGAACGGCAACCTGGCCGGCACGGTAAACGGCCGCCCTTCTGGGCGGAGCGCAGAGCCTTGGGCGGCGGTGCCATACTCCCCTCCGGCGTGATCAGCGCCCTTGAAGCGTTGGATTTGCGGCGATCCATACGGCGAAGGCTCCCCGTCTGTGCCACTCCAGCCAGTCGAAGTGGCGCACGAGAATCCGATCGGTTCCGTTGGTGTCGTAACGGACGAATACGAATGAGGTGCCGTAGAAATCGGTATCGTCTTCGCGCAGCCTGCGACGTTTCCCGCCTTCCCGGACCTCCCCGGCCCGCAGCAGGTCGTAGGCCTTCTTATGACTCCACACCTGCAATGCGGCGCCGGGGCGCAGTGCGCCCGTCCAGATTTCATTCTGCGGGACGAAGCTACCCAGCCCTGCGTACACCAGGGCGCCTGCGGCACCGGTCCCCCGGTAATCCTCGTCGACGTCCAGCATCCGGTTAGGGAAGCTGGCGAGGATAGCCTGGAAAATGCTCGCGCTGCGGTCATCGGGCAGGCCAAAGGCCTTTCCGGCCGCCAGCCGGTATCCCCGTCGCAGACGCGCCTCACTCGCTTGATAACACAATTCCATTGATACCGTCGGCACGGCGGCCATCGCCTCGCCGAGCCCGGCGATGCGTGACCAGGTGGCGAGGCCCAAGATGCCATCGATGTCGCGCTCGCGCATCCCGAGGTCGACCTGCAGACCCGCGACCGCATCAGCGAAGGCGTGGTATTCCCGGCGTGACCAGAGCGCCGCCAGGTCCCGGTATTTGCCTCCCGCCACCGTGTCGAGCTTGTCCGCCCAGCCCATCGCCCCTGGTGCGGCGGGCCTGGTTGGCGCGGCAAGCTGGATATTCCGCCCGCGGGCGGTGGCGTAGTTGAGGCGCCGGCGGGCGAACACTTCGGCCTTGTGCTCGGCCACGTGCACCTCGCCGAACTGTCGCTGTAGGACGCCGGCCGCCGCGGTGGGGAGAGGTGCCGCTCTCCGGCCGGAGCGGGCCCCTTTGGCTGCCGTTTCCGCCGCCTGCTCGGACGGATCGTGAGGCGCGGTGACCGCAGAGATGGAGCCCCGCGTGCCGCCCTGCTGCACGACGTGGGCGAGTTCGTGGGCCAGCAGGGCTCTCCCGCCCAGAGTGCCGGGCAGATAACCAGCGCCGAACATGACATCGTGCCCGGCCGTGAAGGCGGACGCGTGCAGAGCTGCCGCCGCGTCGGAAGCGGCCCGGTCGGTATGTATCCGGACCCTGCTGAAGTCCTGGCCGAGCAGTGCCCCCATTTCCGTACGTTCAGGAGTTGACAGCGGTGTACCCGGCGTGCGGAGAGCGGTCTCCACCTTCTCCTGGTGGCTCCCGGGCACGACCGATTGATGCGGTGGGACGGCCACCTGTGGTTGGGCGGGCTCGCGGGACGGCGCAGCCGGGATCACACGGGCAGGCCCAGGCACGGTGATCAGCTGGTCTTCCGGGCCGCGCGCGAGGACCGGGGTGTCGGTGCCGGGCTGGGCTCCTCCGGTGCCACCGCCGGGGGCAGGTTGATGCCCGTGGCCGCCTGGAATGACAGCGTGAGGTCGATGGGCTGGGCGTCGGGCTGGACGCTGAGGTCGGGGACGATGGCGAGCGGGGCCACGTGGTACCGCACTCCCTCCGGGGGCAGGGGAAACGGCTGGTCGTTGGCGTCGGTCGGCCATTCCACATTGCCGGTGATGACCCGGGCCGGGATCAGCCAGTAGTCGCCGGCCCGGTAGCTGCCGTCGGCGCTGAACTGGACCTGGACCCCATCCTCGAGGTCGATCCACGTCCCGTCGGTGGTGACGGCGATGTCGATGGCCTGATCCTTGCTGTCGATCGTGAGCCCGGCCTTGGTCACCAGGACCTGGTCCTGATCCCAGCGGCGCAGGTAGGGATGAAGGGACGGGTCCTTGCCGACGGTCGTGGGCGCCTTGTCCAGGGTGACGGTCAGCTGGACGGGATCCACCGCGGTCACCAGATGGAGGGGCTCGGTGTACCGGGAGATAGGCCCCGGGTTCCCTTGGGACGCGTAGGCGTCGTCCACGATTTCCACGTAGTTGCCGACGTCCACGCTCAGCTTCGGATCGCGGCCGAGCGTGGTCACCGACACCACGTTGCCGCTGATCCCGGTAATGGGCAAGGTCACCGATCCGTTCTCGCGGGACCACATGAAGGTGGGCGGGTCTCCGGTGGCTGGCGCCGTGGTCGCCGCGATGCCGTCCCGGTGGATCTCGACGCGGTAGAGCTGGTTCTCCGGCCCGCGGTAGCCGGAGCTTGGCGACAGGGTGCAGGCATCGGTCGATGGTTGCGAGAGGAGGGCCCGGGCCATCAGCGTCCCGGTGGGCTCGGGGAACAGTACAGGCCTGAACTTGGGCCAGAGAGTCGCGTAGAACTGCGGTTTGCTCTCGGGGATATCGGTCGGCCAGGGCGATTGGAGTACCTGCCACACCATTCTGGTCCGCCCGGTGGTATCCGGGCCGTTCAGCCCGAGCGCTATCTCGCGCAGGCCCGGGGCTTCGACCGCCGAGATGAACCGCTCCCACACCTTGAGCCAGACCAGGTAGGCACCCTTATCCGGCAGCGGGGACAGGGAATCGTAGACGTCGGGCTGCTGGAAGAAGTCGATGGATGCCGACCCGACGGCCTCGGCCTCGCAGAGCAGGCCGTCAACGTAGTAGTGACCGAGGCCGATGCTGAGCGTCTTGCCCTGACTATCGGTGGTCATGGTGATGCCGAATCCTGGGTTGTCGCTGGGGCCGCCGAACTCGCCGATGAGGTCGGCGGCCAGGTTCCGCAGGTAGTGCAGCACGATCGAGGCCTGGGCGTTGGCATCGGCGTCGAGGCTGACACGGCCCTGCTGCACGACCACGCGCGAGTAGTGTCGTTCGGGCCGGAAGGTCCACCGGGACAGGTCAGCGTGCACGTCGTCCTCCGCTTGAATCAGGTGACAATGAAAACCGCCGCGTTCATGTCCGCCGGCGTGAAGTCCTGCAGGCGGTCGTTAAGGTTGGCCAGCCGCTGCGGCTGGAACAGGTCGTGGAAGGCACCGAGTTCGGACTCGTCGTCGGCACCGCTGGTGATCTCGGGTGCGCAGTCCTGCGCCAGCTGGCAGTAGACGGGGCTGCCGTAGCTCAGGCTGTTGAAGCGGGGCCGCACCCGGGCCGTCTCCGCATCCTGGTCGGCGCTCACCTGCGACGCCGCCAGCGTGCTGCCGGACGCCGCGGCGGCGGCGCTGATGGCCTGCCGGACCAGGTCGGGCTGGCACTCGTAGCGGCTCGGCGTGCGCGAGCCCGGCTCGATCCAGCAGAATCGCGCACATCCCTGCTGGCGGCGGGCCACCTGCAGCAACCCGAGGAAGATGGTGTTGTCGCCGAGCGCCAGGACGTGGGCCAGTACCGTGCCCATGACCGTGCACCGCCGCAGGCGGAGGATGGCGTACGCGTAGCCGCCTTCAGCGCTGCTGATGGCCGGCAGGGTGGTGCTGGTGGCGTCGATGATGCTGTCGTGGGCGTCGATCTGGATCGGGTCGCCGGCCGGCTCGTCCAGCGTCACCTGGATGGAGCCGGTGATGGAGTGGTCGACGACCAGCTTCGCGGGCGTGGTGGTCAGCTCGATGCTCGGCTCCTCGGCGCGCCGCGCGGCGCAGTCGCAGTCCAGGGACCACCCGGGGACCAGCGTGCAATGCCGGATGGTGACGCTGGTCACCGGCCCGGTGACCAGCAGGCTCCGCCCGGTCACCAGGAACCCGTCGAGCACGAGGGTCGGCATCGGGGGGTTGGGGTAGTCCAGGCACCCGGTGCAGGGGTCGACCTGCGGCAGCGGTGGCTCGGCGGGCGCGGCCGGGCCGGCCGGGGCCGCGCCGTTCGGCTGGCCGGTCCCGTAGACCCGCATGGCGTCGGGCCGGTTCGGGTAGCGGTCCTGCAGCAGGATCACCGGGCGGGTGCCGGGAGCGGCCCGCACTTCCAGGTGATCGCCCTCGTCGAGGGCGATGTCGATCGCTTCGGCGTAGACGCCCGAGTCGAGCACCTCGATGACCGCGTCCTGGGTGGCGGCGTCGGTGGCCTTATCCGCGCGCCAGCGGCCGACCGCCGCCATGATGGTGGCGTCGTCCCCGCTCTTTGGGGTTGCGGCCGTATAGACCCGGTAGACCCGGCGGCCGCCGATCGCCGGGCGGGCCCGCTGGTACTCCCCGCCGCCCATGTCCGCGCTGAAGCCGTAGTGATAACTGACCGACACGCCCTCGGTCGGTGCCTGGCCGGGCGGGAACGCGATCCGGCCCAGGACCGGGTCGACGGCGACCTGGCCCGGCCGGGCCCGGTAGGTCCAGCCCGTCAGGTCGGCCGGGACGATGTCGGTGACCGGGACCGCGACCGGGGCGCCGCCGGGCTGGTCCCGCCAGATGCACAGGCTCGCGTTCGGTCCGTAGTAGTCGTCCAGGTTGGCCTCGAACGACCGGCGGCGGATCCAGGCCGGGACGTCGACCTCGTCCGGCTCGGTGAGCCGGCCAGGGTCCGGCGGGCTGGTCAGCAGCGGGGCGTCGGCGCCCAGGATGTTGAACCAGTACTGGTTGCGGGACTGATCCCAGCAGAAGGCCGGCGCCTGGGTGACGGAGTAACAGCCCAGCCGCCACACGAACAGGCCGAGGTCGGGAAGGCCGTACCGGCCGGCCCGCCGCGCCGAGCTCGCCCTGGCGATCTCCGCGACGTGGGCGAGGCGGTCGAACGGGCCGTCCACGTTATCGAGCAGGTCCCCGTTGCGCAGGTCGGCGGTGCGGCCCCGGTCGAGCCGGATGTGGTTGACCGACTGGGTGGCCTCGAGCAGCGTCCGGAACTCCACGGCGCGCGCGGGCCAGCGGGCCACGTCGGCGGCCAGCTCGACCAGCACCGTGAGGGTCCCCTTGCGGAGTCGGGTGGCCACGGTCCTGGCCACGTCGGCGCGGCCCGCCACGGCCTGGTCCAGGCGCTGGCCCTCGGCCGTGGTCGACTGGGCCGCCTCCCCCATGCTGAGCGGCTGGTATCCCACCAGGTCACCGATATAGGGAACGACCCAGTCCTGGCAGGTCTCGATGAACCAGTTGCGGTAGAGCTGGTCCAGGTCGGACTGCACGACGTCGACCTGCGCGCTGATGACCTGCAGCAACTCTCGCAGGACGCCGCCCGCGGCGGTGTCGGCGGCACGGTAGTACTCCGGGAGCAGGTTGTAGAGACGGTCGTCTGGCATGGCGATCACGGCGTTATCTGGGTGAGGACGAGGGAGTCGGGAACGTCGGGGGTCAAGATGGCGACCTGAGCGGGACTGATGGCCCACGGCGGCGGCAGGTTCTTCCCGTTCTTGGCGCGGACGGGGGCGGCGAGCGGGATGGCGAGCGAGGCGGGAGGCGCGCTCAGCGTCGTGGCCAGCCCGGCCAGTTGGGCGACGGTGGCCGCCGGGTCATCAGAGAGCGTCGCCGGGGCCAGCCCGGTGACGATGGCGTAGTCCACGCCAGGTATGCCCTGGATGGTCGCGACGATGTCGCTGAGCACCACGTCCTGGCCGAGCGACCTGCTGTCGTAGGAGTACGCCGACAGCAGGGCCGCCCTGACCGCGGCGGAGACGTCGGTCCACTGGTAGCCGGCTTGGATGTGCACGCTGGCGGCCAGCACGATGAGGTCGATCTGGCCGGGTGCGACGCGCACCGGCAGGTGCGGGTCGCCGTTGGCGGCCAGGCTGGCGACCAGGTTGGCGACCAGCGCCGAGGACGTCTCGATGGGCTGGTCGGTCGTGCCGCCGATGGTCAGGTGTACGAACTGGCTCAGGCCGTCGGACAGCAGCACGCTGCTGGCCTTGCCGATGCCGGCCCAGGCCCGGGCGAAGTCCTGGTAGTCCTGCACCGAGACCACGCGGTCCAGGGCCATCACGGCCAGCGGGGCGTTGTCCCTGGCCGTCTCCACGGTGTCGGGATCGGCGCCGCCGCTGGCCGGCAGCGGGTTGGTGACCCCCTGCACGCCCTGGGGGCGGGTCTGGGGCTGGCTGATCTGGTCCGGCTGGGCGTTGCCGTCGGCGCCCAGGCCGACCCGGTATACCGCGGTGACGTTGGCCGCGCCGGTGGGCAGCCGGGCGCCGTGTACGCCGTCGCCGAACTGCACGGTCGTCTTGCCCGTCGCGTCGATGCTGGTCATGTACACGTGGTCGGCGGGCCCGGCCGAGACCAGGTTGCCGACTTCCTGCCAGGCCACCCCGTTGACGGAGGTGACCAGCGTGCTGCCGGCCCCGGTGGCCGTGGGGGCAGGCAGGTAGGTGAGCGGGCTGCGGCTGAGCGGGAAGCTCTGCCCGGCCAGGCTGGCCGAGCCGCTGCCGAGCACGTCCTGCTGGGTGGCGCCCTGGGTCGCGGCCACGACGTTGCCGTAGATGGTGACCGTGCTGCGCACGTAGGAGTAGGCCAGGGCGGTCGAGAGCTGCACGGTCGTGTGCACCGTGTCCCCGGGCTTATCGGCGCCCTGGGTGGTGCCCGCCACCATGACGACCTCGCCGGTGGTGACGCCCGGCAGGTCGGTTCGCTCGCCGGTGATGATCAGCCAGCGCCCGGTCTGCAGCCCGCCGTAGATCCCGTCGAGGTCGAACGACGTGCCGCAGACGGGGTTGGGATCCGCCACCCGGGCCGGCGTCTGGGGATCGCTCTGCACGTACACGGCGGTGTTGCGGGCCACCGAGAGCAGGACGTCGTCCTCGGTCAGCCACGGCTGGTCGAGAAGCAGGCGGGTGACCTTGCCCGACATGTTGTACGCCGACCGGGCTATGGTCTGTACCGCGAGCACCTGCGCCGTGGTGACCGTGCCGGTGTCGGCCCGTTCGATCACCGCCCAGCCGCCGGTCACCACCTGGTCGTACTCGGCGTCAAGGTCGATCACAGCCGGATCGGGCGGGCCGTCGAGGAACTCGTCGAGGACGCTCAGGCGGGCCGGCGCGGTCCCTGCGGCGGACAGGGAGACCACCTTCGACTCGGTCTCGGTTGACTTCTGCACGACCTGGCCCGGCTTCGGTGAGATCTGCGCGTCGTCGTCGATTGTGACCTGCGGGCTGGCCAGGCTGTAGCCGCTGCTGACGCTGATGGTCTGGGAGATGTCCCCGGTGAACGTGAAGATCAGGTCGAAGGAGCCGCCCGCGGGCGCGTCGGCCTGCAACTCGATAGTGCCGCCGGGAGATGCGATGGAGACGCTAATCCCGCCCGGGTCGGGGAGCAGGACCTGGGCCAGTTCCGGCGGGTCGCCCGCGGAGAAGACAGTGCTCCCCTGCCGCCCGTCGTCGGCTGAGACCGTGATCGTCGGCGCGGTGGTCGTCGGGTTGTCCGTATCGGCCACGACGTCGATCCGCGTGGTGGTACTTCCCGACAGCGGCCACTCCTGGGTGCCGATGACGACGCCGGAACTGTTCGGCGTGGGCTGACGAGGCGCCGTCGCGCCGAACACTCCTGCCTTGACCCGCTGGACGGCCAGGGCGGGCAGGACGGTGTCGGGCGGCGGGGTCGTCGTCTGTCCCCACGCCTGGTACAAGCCCGGCCCGAGACGTGGCGCGAGGCCGACGAGCAGTTGAGGGGCGACGTCAGAGCCCGCCCGGAACACGCTGGTCACCGTCCTGGCCAGGTGTGCGGAGTCGGGCGGTGGCACCGAAGGCGGCAGCTGCAGCGGGTTGATGAGCCCGGCCAGGTTGGGAAGCTGGCCGTCGTCCGTGGCCGGGGCCTGCGGCTGGGTGCCTGAGACCGCCGACGATCCTGCTCCGGCCGATGGGGGGTCGGGGAGCAGCGTCACCGTGGTCACGTCGGCGGTGGCGTCGGCGCTGACCGCCTGCACCGACATCGGGACCCGCGCGCTGCCCGCCTTGACCTGCGGGTCGTAGAACACCATCCGGTCCCCCGGACGGATGGCCAGGCTCGCTCCCTGGAGCGAGACCGAGGGGGTCTGGGCTTGGGGCTGGAGCTGTCCCTCGGTGACAACTGCCGGGGTCGTCGCGCGGATGGGCAGGGTGTTCCACGTCTGCTGGGCGTACAGGTCGTCGGAGGTCTCGTAGGCCTGCGCCTGCTGGCCGGGGCCGGGCACGCTCATGGCCCGGGCGCCCTTACCGATGACGACGGCGGTTACCTTCGCCGGGTTGACCTGCAGGGTGTAGGCGAGGTAGACCGAGGCCCCCAGGCCCGGCCGCAGCTGGTAGCCGGTCAGCCGGGCCAGCTCTAGGACGGACCGCAGCTCGGTGGCGGTGCGCAGGTAGCCCTCGTTGGCGAGGCGCTCGGTGTAGAAGGTCAGCACGTCCGCGACGGTCGCCCAGCAGTCGAGGAACGCGATCGAGGGGTCGTCCAGGTTACGTGCACGCAGCGCGTGCAGGTCGGGCTCGGCGGCGCCGGACAGCGCGGCCTCCATGGTGACCAGGAAGCTGCCGTAGGTGCCCGCCCGGTAGGCGATCTGGCTCAGGCCGGGGCGGTTGATGATGACCACGGGGGTCAGCGCCTGCACGCCCTGGCAGCAACCGCAGCCGCTCGGCCCGGCGCACGGGCCGGCGGCTGGCCCGCCCGCTCCGCCGCAACCGCAGCCGGTACTCATCGTCCGCCTCCCATCAGCAGCTTGAGCTGGCCGCGCTCGGGATGGCGCGGATCGTTGTCGAGTTGCGGGATCTGCATCGGACCCGTGGTCAGCACCCCGGCCGCGAGCTCCCCGTCGTCGCCCTGCCCGAGCCGCTGCAGCACCGTGACGGTAGCGCTCTGCACTCCGGTCACGCCGGCCGCGGCCGCGACCAGCTTGCTGACCGATATCGGCGTGCCGAACGTGAGGTTGTCGGGGCTGAAGAAGCCGGGCTGGCCGCTGGCCGTCGTCCCGGTGCCGAACAGGTCGAGGAGCGCGGCCTCGACGTGCGCCCGCTGGTAGCCCGGCAGGACGCAGATCTGCATGACGATGTAGAGCGGCACGTACTCGGCGGGTCCCACCCGCAGGTCGTGCCCGAGGCGCCGGACGCGCCGCAGGTCCCTGGTCACCGTGCGGGCCAGGGACGCCTCCAGGGTCTCGGTCCCTGCCGGGTCGAGCGCGACGTGAGCCTCGTACCAGCTCCCGGTCCAGCGGAGCTGGGCCGCGGCGCGCTGCAGGCCGGGATCCGCGGCGGCGACGGCCGCGTAGTCGTCGGCGGTGACCGCGCGCCGCAGCGGCTCGCCGATCCTCGCGGGCGCGTAGAGCTGCGCGCCGGCGGCTGGTTCGGGGTCGGAGCCGCCCTGGGCGGGTAGCGGGTTGCGCACCGTAGTGATATCGCCAAACCGGGTGGTGCACGACACCAGGGCCGTGATGGCCTCGGCGGGCACGTTGCCGGTCGTGCCGTTCCCGGTCCGGTAGCCGACCGCGAGGGTGGCGCCCGGCTCGGGCGGCTCCCCGTACGTGCCGTCGCCGAACCGCAGGTACAGGACGCCGTTGTCGTCCGCCTCGCCGACGAAATACCGGTCGTCGCTGCCGCTGGCGAGCAGGGTCCGCCGCGGTGTCCACGGCACGCTGGCCGCGCCGGCCGGCAGCGGCTCGGAGCCCTGGCCGGCCAGTGTTACGGTCACCGCGGGAAGCGCGGCCCGTGGGTCCTGGCCGAGCGCGCCGGCGGCGGGCCCGAACAGGGCCGGGTCGGCCGGGTCCAGGCCGACGGCGAAGGCGGATCCCCAGCTCGCGGTGATCTCCGCCGTGACCTCGGGCCCCAGCGAGAGGCCGTCCCTGGCCCGCCGGGCCAGGGTCCGCAGGCGGCGCAGCTTGCGATCCAGGAGGGTTTCCTGCTGGGCCAGCAGCGCGGCCACGGCGGTGCCCGGGTCGGTCGTCGACGGTACCGATCCCGGCCGGGCGGTGAGCGGCGCCAGCAGGCCGACGGTCACCATCGCGGCCCGGCCGAACAGGGCGGTCAGCCACTGGACCTGATCCGGCTCCAGCGGCTGTCCGGCGGTCAGGCCGGCGATCACGGCCCGCACCGCGGCCAGTGCTGCCTCCGGGATGGCCTCGACGGCCCGGGCCTGCCGCCGGGCCAGGGCGTCCGGGTCGGGGAACGGCTGGCACTGCGTCACCGGCGACCTGGCGAGCGCGGGCTGGTAGGGCAGCTGGGCGGTAACCGGCGGCCCCGGCTGGTACGGGCCCTGGCAGGGGCCGGGTGACGGGGTCGGCTGCGGTACGGTCAGCGTCTCGGACGGGCCGCTGCAGGCGGTGAGGCTGCGGCCGTGATCGACCAGGATGACGTTGCCGCGCGCGACGCTCACCGGGCATACCGGTGTGCAGTCCGAGCTGTTCAGCGACGACAGGCAGACCGCGAACGTGAGCGCGTCCGCCTCGCTCCACCGCACGTTGACGATCGGCTGGCCGAACAGCGGGTCGGCGGCCGGCTCGACCGTGGTCAGGCGCACGGCCTGACGGTGCCGCGGGTCAGCGTCGGCGCTGGCCCCGGTCAGCGGGCCCGCGATCTCCTCGATGATGAGAACGTCGCCCGGGGTCAGGTGCAGGGCCCGCGGTCGCTCGCCGCCCGACTCAGGGGGGTCGCCGGCCCACGCGTCGACCAGCGCGGCCGCCGTGGCCCCGGCGGGCAGGCAGCACTGCCCGTCGCCCCAGGTCCAGAAGTACATCTCGCTGTGCGCCGGGTAGATCACCACCTCACCGGGAATGAGCGGCTCGAAGACCTGGTAGGAGCCCGGGTCGGCGGCGCTCAGGTCGGACCAGAGCAGGGCCTGCCCCGGGAGGGCGACGTTCGGGGTGGTGATGAAGGCGATGTCGCCCGGCTCGAGCGTCACCGGCCCGGAATCCGGGGACAGCTCCACGCAGACCCAGGCCCGGGCGTTGCAGCCGTCGTGGAGCCGGTAGTCGATCAGCGTCAGGTGGCGGCGCACCGAGATCCGCTGCCTGGCCGTCTGCAGGTACGCCTCGGTGCCCACCGCGTCCTGGTAGTAGCTCAGCTCGTCACCCACCCACGACAGCAGCTCCACCACGGCCACGCCGAGGTCAGGCTCGTGGGTCTCCTGCCAGGACGGCATGATCAGGGTCAGCCGGTCCGTCAGCAGCTGCCGGAAGCTGGCGAAGTCCTTGGCCAGGTAGGACAGGTCCGGCTGGATCAGGGCCTGGGGCGGGCAGGCCTGTGCGGCGGCGCAGTCGAGCCCGCTGGGGCAGCCCGCCATGAACGAGAAGTCGATACAGGCGTAGCGCGGATCGAGCCCGGCCAGCGGGACGTCGGTGGGGCGGCCCTGCGCGTCCGCCTCGACCAGGCACAGCCGGTAGCACGAGGCGTCGCCCGGCTGGCTCACGGTGATCTGGATGCAGTCGTCGATGTCGGGATCGTCGTCGGCGCACAGCTTGACGTGCACCGCGGTGATCCCGGTCACCTGCTGGCCGCCGGTGATCGAGATGTTGCCGGGGCCGAGGCCGGCCGGGGCCTTGGCCAGGAAGCTGACCGTCAGCACGAGGTGATCGTCGCTGACCTCGACGTGGTCCAGGCCGTTCTGGCCCGCGCGGCGGACGAACTCCCGGCGCACCTCGTCGCGGCAGATCAGGCCGTCCTGGGCGGTCATGCCAGGCCGCCCTGGGTGAATGTGGCCTGCTGGGCCGAGCCGGTGGCCAGCACCACGTAGACCACGGTGATGGTCAGCACCGCGTCTACGGCGTTGACCGTGACGGAGTCGACCCTGACCACGTCTCCGAGCCACTGCTGCAGCGACGCCTGCACGGTCATCTGGACCACGGCCGCGATCTCCGGGCTGTAGGGCTCAAACACCAGTTGCAGTAGCGAGCACCCCAGCGTCGGCTGCATCACCCGCTCACCCAGCCGGGTGAACAGGAGCTGCTCGATCATCTGCCGCACGTGGTCGTCGTCCGAGGCGGTGGCGGTCCGGCCGGTCCGGTCGATCTGCAGCGGGAAGGCGATGTTCACGGGGCCGCCCCTAGGTGCCCGCAGCGCGCAGCTGCATCTGGTTTACGACGGGGGGGCCCTGCGGCGCCTGCTCGGCGTTCAGGCACGCGCCGGCGCCGGTGCCCGGGCCCGGCTGGAGCAGCGCGGCGCTGCCGCCGACGATGATCCGGCCCGACGGCATGGCCCACTGGATCCGGATGCAGGGCTGCGGCACCGTGCCGGGAGGGGCCGGGATCTGGAACGGGCATCCAGTCACGGACCACAGGTTGGCGACCGTGGCGACTGGCTGCCCGCTGACGAAGACCCGCGGGGCCGACGGGGTGGTGGTGGACGGAGCGGCATGGGTGCACTGGACGACCGCGCCGACGTGCAGCAGGTAGCCGGGCATGGTCACATCACCGTCAGTGCCGTCTGGTTCACCGCGACGGTGTTCCCGATCAGCGTGATCGACGCCGTGCCGTTGGTGAGGAAGATGCCGCTGTCGTTCACGATCAGCACCGAGGCGCCGCTCTTCAGCACGATCCCGCCCGTGGGTCCCGGCGTATCGGTGATCCACAGCGAGTTCTGCCCGGTGGTCTGCAGCAGGATGTTCTGCAGTCCCGGCGGCGCGGCCAGGGCGAGCGGCGGCACCTCCGCCGCCGAGCCCCAGTACCCGCCGACCCAGATCGGGTAGTCCGGATTACCCTGCTCGAACTCGGCCCAGACCGTGCTGCCCATCGCGGGCAGCGCGAACACGCCCATCTGCTTCCCCACCGCGGGCAGGCAGGGCAGAGCCCAGGTCGTGGGCACGTCCCCGAGGACGTCCGGCACCTGGAGCGTCAGCCGGGCCTGCACCAGGGGGTCCTGGTTGTTGAGTACCGTGGCCCGGTACTTGCCGTAGTACCTCTTCTCGGGCATCAGTCCTCCCTACCGGCCTGCCGGTCGTGACGGCTCATTTGACGATCAGCGCTCCCCCGTTGACGGTGACCACGCCGCTGGCCAGGCTGACGATCGCTCCCTTGCCGTTGCTGAGCACGATGCCGGTGCTACTCACGCTGACGAATGCGCCCGAGGTGCTCTTCAGCAGCACGCCGCCGGCCGCGCCCGGCAGGTCGGACAGCGTGACGGTGTGCTGGCCTGTGGTCTGCAGCACGATCGGGCTGGCCGCGGCCGGCGTGCCGGCGGCCAGGGCGGGCAGGTCGGCGGTCGACCCGGGAAAGCACCCGACCCATACCGCGTAGTCCGGGTCACCCTGCTCGAATTCGACCCAGACCTTGGCGTTGATCGGAGGCAGCGCGAACAGGCCCGCCTGCTTGCTCGCCCCCGGCAGGGCCGGCAGCGCCCAGAAGCACGGGTCGTCGGCCAGGACATCGGGCACCTGGACCAGCAGCCGCCCCAGGCCCAGCGGGTCGATGTTGCTGGCCACGATCCCCCGGTATTTGCCCAGGTACCGCACTTCCTGCCCGGCGGCCTGCCCGGTCGCGGCGGTCATGTCGGCACCACCGGGGAGAGCGAGACGACGCCGTCGCGCGCCAGCTGGAAGTTCTGCTTGTACTCGCCGCGCTTGATGCTGTGGGTGACGCTGGTCACGTAGTAGAAACCGTCATAGCTGAGGCCCGCGCCGCGGACCGACACCAGCTGCCTGGCCTTCAGGATGTGGCCGTAGCGCAGGACATCCAGGGTGCCCTGACCGGTCACGGCGTCGGAGTCCGAGATGCCCTGGCCGAGCCCCATCAGCGCGGCCTGCACGGGATTGAGCTTGGCCGCGTCGGACAGCGGGACGTGCCTCAGCGTCACCGCTGGCCGCGCGGCCAGCGGCGGGCGCAGGATGCCGATGTCGGGTATCGGGATCGGGATGATCAGCCCGGTGATGGGTTCCTGGATAGTGACCGTGAGCTGCTTGCGCGCGAGCCCGTCGTAGCTGAAGCTGAGCGACTCCACGTTGGTCTCGGCGTCCATGTTGACGTTGAGGGCCGGCTGCGGCACGCCGACCCGCACCTCGGGACCCCAGTAGGCGATGCTCGCTCCCGGTACCGGGCCCGGCTGGATGAAGAACACGTAGCCGGCCGTCTGGGCTAGGGCGCGCAGGTGATCCAGGTCGGTCCCGCTCTGGACGGGGATCTGCTCGATCGGGTCGGGGACGTCGAGCAGCACGGGCGGGACGGGTGCGGGGATGATCCCGTACAGCGCGTACTGCGCGCAGATGGCCGCCACCACGCCCTCGGCCGGCAGCCCGGGGTAGCACACGTACTTGACGTCCATGCCCATCAGCACGCTGAGGTCCTCGCCGGTGATCGTGAGCGTCGATCCCCCCGGTGTGTCGCTGGGGGCCACGTCCTGCCGGGTGATGATGCCGTCGATGAGCACGGTGGGCAGTCCGCCCAGGACCACCAGGATGATGACGCGGATGCCCGGGTCGAAGTAGCCGACCGGCAGCAGCACCCGGTTGAGCATCGACTTGTCGCTCAGCGCGAAGGTCAGCTGGAAGCCGTCGGCCTGGCCGGCCGTGGTGGTGACCTGCGCGCTGGTCAGGGCGTCCATGACCGGCTGGGGGGCGGGCGCGGGCAGGACCGGCCCGATCAACAGCATCATCGTGAAGCTAGGCACCGGGCACCCCCGGTACGCCCTGCGGCAGCGTGATGCGCAGCACTGCGCCGGTCGTGGCCGTCAGGTCCTCGGGCCACATGGCGCGGTTGGCGTCGGCGATCTGCCACCACTGCGACGGGTCCCCGATCGCGGCGTTCGCGATCAGGTCCAGGCGGTCACCGGGTGCCACCGTGTGCACGCCGACCTGGGTCAGGCTGCCGGCTTGGGGCACGAACCGGCGTTCCAGGTACACGATCGTGGTTCCGCCGGCGGTGGTGAGCGTGGTGGTGCCTACGGAGGCATAGCGGCTAGTCGGCGGAAGCATCTCAGGCTCCGGGGAAGGCGGTGAGGCCGAGATCGCCGATGGTCGCCGTGGGGAGCTCGCCGGCCAAGCGCTCCTTGGCCTGCTGGTGGAGCAGGTAGAGCAGCCCGCCGGGAACAGCGAATCCCAGGTCGTAGACGGTGAGCACGCGCATCGTCAGGCTGACCGTGGCCCGGGTCGGGTTCAGCGAGGTGTCGAACGCGTGCTCGGTCACGCTGTATTCGGTCAGCCGCACCGGGACGACGCGGTTCGGCCCCCAGGTGAGCACGGTCAGCGGCGCCTCCACCGGCGCGATCTCGATCATGCCGGCCTGGGCCAGGAGGTCGTCGCTGAGCAACTGGCTCGTGGGTGGCGTGAAGATGAGCTCCAGGCTGGACAGGTAGGCGAGCAGGCCGACGGTCAACACGGTCTGGTCGGCGGCGGTCGGCCTGCTCGCCGCCTCCAGGGCGTCGGTCGCGTCGATCTCGGCTTCGAGTTTGATGGTTTCCTGCGGCGGTCCCTTCAGCCGCAGCGCCTCGAGCCGGTCGCCGGGCTCAGCGCCGATGCCCTGCGGGACCAAGGTGCGGGTCAGCGTGTCCGGGTTGTACTGGAACGTGACGACCTTCAGCAGCCGTCCCGAGGCCGGGTCCAGCAGCACGAGCCCGCCGCGCGCCAGCTTGGGGGAGTTAGGGAAGGCCGGCGAGCCGGCGCCCATGCTCATCGCCCGATCACTGCCATCGTCAGCTCCCTCCCAGGCACGAGTAGACCGACCGGGCCAACTCCCCGCCCAGCCGCGGGCCCGTGCCTGCCCGCGCCGCGGCCGCGGGGCTGAGCGTGGCGGTCAGCCGCGGCGTAGTCGCGCCCAGCAGGGCCGGCGCCAGGCCGCCGTCCTGGACCAGCCGCGTGAGCTCGCGGCCGAACGCCGCGGCGAGGGCGGCCCGCCCGCCCGGCGGGAGCGGCACGCCGGTCAGCACCAGCCGGTCGATACGCAGTTCGATGTTCACCGGACCACCTCCGGCTGCCAGGCGAAGTCGCCTTCAGCGACAGGCTGTTCGAGCTTGCGGAACTCCGCCCGGGCCGCCTGGAGCAGCAGCGGCATGGTGACCGGGGTAGCGTCGCGGGCCGCGAGGAAGGCGGCGTTGAGCGCGATGTTGTGGATCATCCCGCCGGTGGCGGTGAGCCCGGCGAGCCGGTCCAGGTCCAGGTCCGCGGTCTGGGTCCGGGACGGGAACACCTTCGACCAGATCACGCGGCGCTCGGCCGCCGCCGGGAACGGGAACGTGACCACGAACCGGAGCCGCCGCATGAAGGCCTGGTCGAGGGCTGAACGCATGTTGGTCGCCAGGACCGCGACCCCGCGGTAGGACTCCATCCGCTGCAGCAGGTAGTTGACCTCGATGTTGGCGTAACGGTCGTGGCTGTCCTTGACCTCGGAGCGCTTGCCGAACAGCGCGTCCGCCTCGTCGAAGAACAGCACGGCCGCGCCCTGTTCGGCGGCTTCGAAGACGCGGCGCAGGTTCTTCTCGGTTTCGCCGATGTACTTGCTCACTACGGCAGACAGGTCGATGCGGTAGAGGCTGAGCCTCAGATCACGGGCGAGGACCTCGGCCGCCATGGTCTTGCCGGTCCCGCTGGTCCCGGCGAACAGCGCCGTGATGCCCAGGCCCCGGCTGAGCCGCTCGCCGAATCCTCCGCCGTGGTAGACGTCGGCCCGGTGGCGTACCTGGTCGGTGATCTGGTGCAGCAGTTCGAGCTCGGACTCGGGCAAGACCAGGTCGTCCCACGTGGCCCGGCCGTCGATCCGCTGCGCCAGCGCGTCCATGCGGGGACGGCAGATCGCTGCGCTGGCATCCCACAGCCGCGGCAGCTGTTCACCGGCGTCGTGGTCGGCGGCCGTGCGGGCGATCCTGTCGATGGTGGCGGCGTCGAAGTCGAACTGGCCGGCCAGCTGGGCTGCCGTCCGTTCCGCCCCGAGGCCAAGGGTGCGCAGCCAGATCGCGTGCTGCTCGGCCGGTGTCGGCCGGGCGACGTCGACCGCCGATGCGGCCGGCATCAGCTCCGGCCAGGCCTCCCTGGTCCCGAGCAGGAACAGGCCGCTGCTGTTGGCCAGGAAGCGCCCGACGGCGCGGTCCGGAGCGCCCCCATCCTCGGAGTGCGCGTCGAGGTACAGCACGAGCGGCAGCAGCAGGCTCTCCCTCGACCACAGCCGCGCCGCGGTCTCCAGATCGGTGGCCTGCGGCGGAAGCAGGCCGACGGCCAGCCGGTAGACCTGGCACCCGAGCCGGCCCGCGGCGTCGGCGGCGACGGACAGCTTGGCGGCGGCGTCCGGGCCGAGCAGCTGGACCACGGGTGCCCGGCTCAGCTCCGCCGATCTGGCCCAGCCCTCCAGCACGGCCGTGGCGGTGATCCGCTGGGAGGGGGGCAGGCCGTCCTCCGGCGCCGGGACGGCCGTCAGCAGCGGCTCGAGCCGGTCGTCGAGGTAGTTCAGCCCCTTGATGTAGCTGACGATCCGCTCGTCGGCGCGCAGGGCGCTCCCGGTCAGCGGCTGGCCGGGCAGCTGGGTGATCTCGACCAGGCGCCAGTCCCGCAGCGGCCCGCGCGGCGACAAGGCCTCCCAGCTTGGGTCGTCGAAGAGCTCGAGGGCCAGGGCGAAGGTCGGCCATGGCTTGCGCTCGTCGCGCTGAGCGAGCGCGCACAGACCGGGCGCCGCCGGGTCGAGCTCCATCGCCGCGCACAGCAGCAGGATCTTCTGCTCGAACGGCGAAAGCCCGAGCCTGTCGCTCAGCTCGACCAGGGCTGGCGCGGGCCCGCCCGCCTCCGCGGCCACCAAGGCCTGCCGGGCCATCGTGACCTGGCTGTCTGTCACGGGCGCGGCGCGGTCCTGGCCCGCCGGGAGGGCCAGGTTCTTGCTGGCTCTTCGGCCGACGTTGACCAGGGCCGGCCGGGGCGGGTTCCCTCCGTCCGCGTGGCGGCGCAGCACCAGGCGCAGCCAGTGCAGGGCCGCGGCCAGGTAGTCGTGGTTGATGTCCTGCCAGTCCCGGTTCAATTGATCTTCACCACCTGCGACTGGTCGTAGACAGGCGGGACGACCGCCGCGTTGACGAGCAGGCTGTCAACGCCGTCCACCCGCAGCCGCGCCGGGTATGTGCCGCGGGTCGCTCCCGGCATGGTGAAGGTCACCGTGGACTGGGCGGCGGCGCGCGGAGCCAGCGCGATCGGCGTCGGGCCGAGCAGCAGAGCGCAATCCTGGTCCGGTCCGACCTGCGGCTGGCAGTCCAGCGTGATCGTGGCGGTCCCGGCGTTGTTGAGCGTCACGGTCAGCGGGAAGTTGGTCACCGTGGGCGCCAGGCCGAACGGCAGCCCGTTGGTCACCCAGTCCTGCTGCCCGGCCCGGCTGATCACGGCCTGCGCCGTCCAGATGCCGGCCGGGAAGGCCGCCGGGTCGCCGGGCAGCTGGACCTGGAGCGAGCTGTCCGTCGCGTCGGCGGCCGGCACCGAGACGGTCACGGCCACCGACCGCCGCTGGTTGGTGAGCCGGGCCGAGACCGACGTGCCGCTCAGGTGGTCGCCGGTAAGCACGATCACGCCACCGAGCCGGGCGGACAGCTGGCCGTCGGCCGGCGCAACCGAGCGCAGCACGCCCGGGGCCGCCGCCGATGGCTGCGCCACCGGTCCCTGGTCACCCTGCCCCATGCTGAGCACCGGCAGCGGGGTGGCGGCGCCGACCGGATTCTGGATCAGGACCGCCGAGACGCAGTACGCGGCGGAGATCCGGTAGTTGGTCTGGAACGCCGTCCAGAGCTTGGAGATCTCTTCGATGTCGAGCGTTTCGGGGGTCACCTTGACCCGCTCGGCCTGCAGGTATAGGTCGTTGCCGGGGAGCGCGTTCTTGATGGCGGTCCGGTCGAGCACCGGTGCCTGGTTCAGCGCGCTCATCGCCCCGCCCAGCAGGCGGTGGCTGACCGTGTCGTCGTCGGCCTGACTGTAGGAGGTCACCAGGTAGGAGAGCGTCAGCGCCAGCGGAGGTTCGGCCGGCTCGCCCGGATGGACCCCGGGCAGGTCCGCGTTGCGCCAGGCCGCGTCAGGGCCGGTGTTGTACAGGAACAGGTTGACGCTGTCGACACTGACGTTCTCCCGCGCCCGGTCCAGCGGCCGCACCGTGACCTGCGCGCCCGGCGACAAGGGCTGGATGGCGGACTGCAGCAGGTTCCGCAGCGTGGCCGTGACCGCGGCGATGGCGAGGGCGTTGCTCATGGCCGCGCTCCGGCAGAACGCGACCTGTGCCGGAGGTAGTCGGCCAGGCTCGGGCCGGACGAGGGCCGGGGCGCGGCCGCGGCCCTCGGTGCGGGCGGGGCCGCCCGCACCTCGACTCGCCCGATGGTCACCTGCACCGTCGTGATGTTCTCCTGCCCCGGCCCCGAGGGTTCGCCGGCCGCGTGATCCCGCGCCCAGCGCTGGTCAGCGGGCCGGCGGCGGGCCGGTGCGGGCGCGACCACGGACAGCTGCCGCAGGGGGTCGCCCGGCGGCTCGGGCCGGAGCGCCGACCGCGAGCGCCGCCGGGAACCCCCGGCGTCCGTGCCCGCCGCGACGTCTGCCTCATCCGGATCGCCGCCTGGCCCTGACGGCCACTCGCGCCGCGCAACCTGCTCCCCCGCCCGCGCTGTCCCCGGCCTGCGCGTCCCCGGCTCGCCCGTCTCCGGCCCGGCCGTCCGGGCCACCGCCTGCCGCTCCGGCAGCGTCCCCCACTCCGTCGGCTCCAGCACCTTCACCCAGTCCGGCGCCGCCGCCCGGTCCAGCGCCGTCGTCGGCTCCAGCGCCGATGCCGCCACCTCCTGGCGTGGCGCCACCGCGCGGGCCAACCCGCGGCCCGGACCTCGGCCGGCCCGCCAGGTCCCGCCCGGTGCGGCACCGTCGGCGCGTCCCGTACGGGACAGGTCCGCGTCCGCCGCCTCGTCCCTCCGCGGCCCGGCCGGGCGAACGGGGTGCAGGCCTGCGGGGAGCGGCCCGCCAGCCATCGCCGGCTCCGGCCCGGCCGCCGGATGGCCCCCGTCCCCGGCCGCGGGACCGGTCCACGGCTCATCGGGCCGGGCCGGCCCGCCAGGACGGCGGAACGGCCAGTCCGGATGCGCTCCGCGCCACCCCGACTCCGCGGCGGGGCCCCCGGTCAGGTCCGCGGCGGCCAGCGACGCGCTGACCGGCTCGAACCGGAACGGCACACGCGGCCGGAGCACTCCGGCCTCGCCCCGGTGGCGGGCCTCGAGCTGGGCGAAGAAGTCCGTCATGCGCCGACCGCCTGCAGGTAGTACTGACGGCGGCGGGGCCCGACCGCGAGGACCTCGGCCTCGCTCCAGCCGTACGCCCTGGCCAGCACGTGCACGTCGCCGAGCAGCCGCTCGACCGCCGCGCAGATCTCGATCCACAGGAACGACGCGATGTCGAACGTGGTGTCCCAATGGCGACCGCATTCACCGCAGGTCACCGCCAGCTGTACGTCGGCCAGCGGGTCGGCCGCCGACAACGCCGACATGACCTTGGCGATGGCCGGGGCGGGCAGGTCGGTGGCGGGCTGCCCGTCGGTGCCGGTCACGCACCGGGCCAGCAGGCCGACGCGGAAATCGGGGCCGTCCGCCTCGGCCGCGGCGATCAGGTCCGCGGTGGTGAGGGGCCGGCAGCGCAGCACCCGCTTGCCGACGCGCACGGTGACCGGCGTCGTCGCCGGGGCATGTCCGGCGACCAGCGCGCCGAGGTCGAAGCTCACGTCGAGCACCGTGCCGCACTCCGCGCAGGAGTCCTGCCCGCTAACCCGCGGGCCGAACAGCAGGCCGCGCAGCAGCATCAGCCGGTGGTCCCGGTCGCCGATGGGGAGGTCAGCGGCCGCCGGCCCGTCCTGGTCGGCCAGGGCCGCCTCGGCCAGCGCGACGGCCCGCCGGGCGGGCGGCATCTCGTGGCCTCGCTCCCAGAGCTGGATGAGCTCAGCCGACGTCAGCTGGCGCATGGATCAGGACGCGGGATCGGTGAACGAGGGCTCGGGCTGTTCCTTGACCGCGGGATCCCTGATCCAGCCCTCGTTCTCGAGCTTGATGTGCTGGATCGCGATGGCGTTGGCGTTGGCGTCGAGATCCGGCAGGGCCTGGTATTCCGAAACCCAGCACCGGTACACCTGGTAGGACAGGACCTTCTGGCCGGCTTCGTTGAAGACGTCGATGATGATTTCCTTGCGGAAATCGGCGAGCGACACCTCCATCGTCCGCTGGTCGGCCGGGGCCTGGGCGTGGCTGTAGTCCCACACTTTGTTGGCCCACTGCTCGAACTCGACGTCCTGGGTGACGCCGCGCTCCAGGGTGATGGGGTCGTACTCGTTGCGCCCCGGCGATTTCCTGCTGCTGCTGAAGTCTCCGCCGTCGCGGTGCTTGACCACCTCGGTGGTGCGCTTGAGCCCGCTGACCTTGCTGATGCCCGCCACGTACTGGAGGGGTCCATTCGGCTGGCTGGCCCACTTGACGCGGAACTTGAAGTTCTTGTACGGGTCAAGGCGGGTCGAGTTGACAGGGAACTGAGCCATCGGTATCTCCTTAGCCCTAGCCGGCCAGCTGCAGCTGCTCGATGCTGATGAGCACGAACTCAGCCGGGTACAGCGGGGCGAAGCCCACGAGGATGTTGACGATTCCCAGCGCGACCTGGTCCGGCGGGTTGTTCTCAGCGTCGCACTTGACCAGGTACGCCTGGCTGGGCGTGCTACCGGCGAAGGCGCCCTGACGGTACAGGCCCGCCATGAACGCGCCCACGTTCAGCCGGATGCTGGCCCACAGCGGCTCGGCGTTGGGCTCGAACACCACCCACTGCGTGCCGCGGCGCAGGCTCTCCTCGATGTACAGCGCGGTGCGGCGCACCGGGATGTACTTCCACCGGCTCTCCGCCAAGTCAGCGCCCTGCAGGGTGCGCGCGCCCCACACCACCGGGCCGATCACCGGGAAATTCCGCAGGCAGTTGATCCCCAGCGGATTGAGCTCGCCGTTTTGGTCGTCGGTCATCAGCACCGCTGGCGACGCCCCGGTCGGCAGTCCGGCGCCGGTTCCCGCGGGTGCCTTCCACACGCCGCGTGAGCTGTCGGTGCTAGCCCACACTCCGGCCACGGCGCCGCACGGAGCGTACGTTCCCTGGACCCCGGTCAGCGGATCGGTGGCCGTGATGGCAGGGAAGTACATTGCGGCGTTAGGAGCCAGGTCCTGGCCTGAGGGAGCAGTCGCAGCTGGTGTGATCGGAATCCCGCCGCGGCCCTTAGACCCGCTGAGGTTTCCCAATGCGCCGCTCACCGACGTCCACTCCACTGGCGGGTCCACGATGAGCATTGCGCGGCGAGCAACGCATAGTTGCGCTGCATGACCGTACGTGGTCTGCAACAGGTCTTCTGCGGTGTCCGCGGTCAGCGGCACCGGCGGCGGAATGCAGAGAATGTTGAAGATGTCGACCGTCTGCAGGGCCCACATGCCGCCGGTTTGCGACTCCGGGTCTATGTCACTGTCGGTGATCTGGCTGCCGTCCTTGCCGTCGCCCGACGCCATGACCGCAGCGGGCGTGACGTCCGGCACCTGGTCGGCCCCGCTTACGTACTGGACCAGCTGGGACGACTGCAGCACGTTGGGCAGGCTCTTGGGCGAATTGGCGTCGGTCGTGATGTTGATGTACCGCTCGGTAACCCCGGTGGCCGTGTTCTGGACCGTAAGGTTCCACGGTGGTTTGGTGGTATCGGCGTTCTGGTTGTCCACCGTGGCCTGGAGATTGTTTCCCCACGCACCCATATTCGCGGCCTGGAGCTTTACCCCGGCGCCGCCCTTGCTGGGAAGGGTCAGCGTCGCGGCTGCCCCGTCGGAGGCAATCACCCGGACTACGTACGCGGTGCTCCCGCCGTTCTGGAAGAACTGGTAGACGGCGTAGGACATCGTGCTGGAGGGCCACAGGCCGCCGAACGTGCGCACGAAGTCGGTCCACGTGTTACAGATCTGCGGGCTGCCGACCGGCCCCTGCATGGCCGAGCCGACGAAGGCGGCGATCGAGGTGGCTACCCCCACGATGGGATGCTGGCTGCTCGGCAGCTCGGTCACGTAGACGCCGGGAGAATTCATCACGATTGGCACGGGAGCAACCCCCTCTTGGTCAGGTCCCCCAAGTCTGGACCGGCCTCCGTCACCGCTGCGTTACCCGCGGATCAACGACGTCTGGTCACGCTGCGGTGACGGCGACCGCTCATGATCGGCCCATGCTCAGCGCAGCACGACACAGCGAATCGAGCCGGGCCGGAGTCCTCATCCTGCGGGTCTGGGTGGAGGGTAGCGCCAGCGATCAGCAGCTACGGATCCGCATTGTCGGCCGGCCAGACCTGGAGCGGGATGCCCAGGACACCGCGTCGGCTTCGACGATAGAGGCGACGCTGGCCTACGTCCGCGACTGGCTGGAGCTCTTCGCCACCTCCGCCCGATGACGGCTACGTGACCGGCGCGGCCCGGCGGACCAGCGGCACCCGCCCGCGAGGCACGAGGCTCGGCCGGACCCCGGGGATGCCCAGGCACGCGGCGAACTCATCGGACGGCGCCGCGCCGAGCTCGCGGTACACCAGATCGCTGTACGCGTGATAGCTGCGCCGGGCCTCGGTGAGGTTGCCCTCGGCGATGTGGGCCTTGATGAGTGCTCGCTGGGCGCTTTCCCGCAACGGCTCCGCGCTGGTCGCCAGCAACGCCGCCTCGATGGCGTCGGCGAATCGCCCCACGGCGGCCAGCCTTTCGCTCAGCGCCTCCAGCGCGTGCAGGATGCGCTGCCGTATGCGCTCGCGCTCGATGAGCACCCAGTCGTCATAGAAACCCGGCAGGAGGTCCAGGGCGTCGGCCACCGATGGTGGGACGGCCAGGTCCCCCGCGCCGGCCCGCCCTTCGATCAGCCGGGTCGCCCACTGCTCGGTGAGGTGCAGATCGACCAGCGCTTCGGCGCTCAGTACCAGCGACCACTTGTCCGCGACCACCACGTTGATGCCTGCCCGGCGGAGCCGCCAGAGCGCGGACCGCAGGTTGCCCGCCGCCCGCTCCTCATCACCGAACGGCCACAGCGTTCCTGCGGCCTGGCGGCGCTCGACCCGCCTCCGGCGCAACGCGACGAACGCCAGCAACTGCTTGCTTCCTTCGGGTACCTCACGGCGCTCGACGCCCAGCGTTATGTAAGGACCGGCGAGCAGGTGGACCACCAACCCGTCTGGGTGCTCGAGGCTGCGGACTGGCTGGTCGACCTGAAGTGTGTCCATGGCTCTCCCTCACCGCACCTGTTCGTAGCGAACGTTCGCACCGCGACGTCACCCGCGTGTCACCACCACGGAGGCGGCCGGACGTCGCGCAGATACACAGGGAAATGCCGCTGGCCGGCTAGTCCGGGACTTCCGGGCGCCCGGCCGTCGGCTTACCGGCGGCCGGCGTACTGCTCGGCCGCGCGGGCGAGATCAGGACGGGCGTCGAGGACGGGGCGCATCCGGCGCCACGCCTCTTCTCGCTTGGCCGGGAAGTACTCGGTGGGCCAGTATCCCTCGTGCGGGCGGTAGCCCCTTAGCACCCGGCGAGCGACGGTGGCCTTGTGCACCTCATCGACGCCGTCGGCGATGCCCATGGTGGGTGCCGACGCGTACATGGCTTGAATAGGCGTGAGATCGGTGGTACCGAGAGAACCCAGGATGTGCAGGGCGTTGTAGGACACCTCACGCAGCACCTTGGCCATGGTGAACTTCACCGCCGCGATGTCCGTGCGGGCCTCGAGCGTTGAGGTCTGGTCGATCTTCCAGGCGGTCTCGAGTACGAACAGCCGGAGCATCTTGATCGCGGCGTAGGACTCGGCGATCTTTTCCTGCACCATCTGGTGCTCGGCGATGATCCCGCCGTGCGACTCGCGGCTGAGCGCCCGCTCGCACATCATGTCGAAGGCGAGCTTGCACTGGGCGATGGTTCGCATGG
>Ga0209415_10003396_pt1 | contig 29626 bp, 22 predicted proteins | sample PeaSoiSIISIP2007_FD_187696 | JGI IMG/M metagenome (GOLD analysis project Ga0209415, IMG submission 187696) | Peat soil microbial communities from Weissenstadt, Germany - SII-SIP-2007 (SPAdes) (version 2) | ecosystem: Environmental > Terrestrial > Soil > Wetlands > Peat | place: Germany...
GCCGCGGCGCTCTGCGACGAGAACACGATCGGCGTCGCGGCGATCCTCGGCTCGACCTTCGACGGCAGCTACGAGCCTGTCGCCGAGATCGCGGCGGCGCTGGACCGGGTCGAACGCGAGCGTGGCATCGACGTGCCGATTCACGTCGACGCCGCCTCGGGCGGCTTCGTCGCACCGTTCCTGCAGCCGGATGTGGTCTGGGACTTCCGCATCCCGCGCGTCCAGTCGATCAACGCCTCCGGCCACAAGTACGGGCTCGTCTACCCTGGCGTCGGCTGGGCGATCTGGCGCGAGCAAGCCGCGCTGCCTCGCGAGCTCGTCTTCGACGTCAACTACCTCGGCGGCCACATGCCCACCTTCGCGCTCAACTTCTCGCGCCCGGGCAGCGAGGTCGTCGCGCAGTACCACATGTTCACGAGCCTCGGACGGTCCGGCTACCGCTCGGTGCAGCAGCGCTCCTCCGAGATCGCCCGCCGCCTGGCCGCCGAGATCGCCGAGATCGGCCCCTATGAGCTGATCAGCGATGCCAGCGACCTGCCGGTGTTCGCGTTCACGCTGAAGCCGCAGGTGACGCGCTACACGGTGTTCGACGTATCCGACCGCCTGCGCGAGCGCGGCTGGCTGGTGCCCGCCTACAGCTTCCCGGCGAACCGGGAGGACCTCTCGGTGCTGCGGATCGTGATCCGCGCCGGGATGAGCCAGGAGATGGGCGAGCTGTTGCTGCGCGACCTGCGCGCGCGTACCGCCTCGCTGGAGGCGCTCGACGGCCCACTGCCCAAACAGCGACCGCAGGTCGCGGCCTTCGCCCACTGAGCGTGACCTGATGCCCCGTGCTCGACACCTTCGGGCCGTCGCGCTGCTCGCGAGCGCGCTTGCGGCAGCGGTGGCGTTCGCGGTGGCGGCCGGCGCGGCCGGCACCCCCGTCGCGGCGACCGGCGCACCCGTGCAGCTGATCGCGACCGGCATGCCGACGCCGACGGCGTTTGCCTGGGACGGATCGACGATGTTCGTCGGCGAAGGCCCGAGCGTGCCCAACTTCGCGCCCGGCGGGCTCTTCACGCTGGCCGACGGCGCCGCCACGGCGGTCCCCGGGTCACCGAAGTTCGTGTACGGCCTCGCCTGGCACGCCGGCAAGCTCTACGTCTCGACCGGGCCGACGATCGAGGTCATGAGCGGCTGGGACGGCACCTCCTTCGCCTCGATCAAGACGGTCTGGTCCGGACCGCCGCAGTTCTACGGCTTCAACGGGATCGCCTTCGGCCCCGACGGGCGCCTGTACGCGGGACTTGGGCTGGAGGAGGCAGCCTACGACCACAGCAAGGATCCCTACCGGCTCTCGCAGGCTGTCGTCTCGATGACGGCGAGCGGGAAGGACCTGCGCATCGTCGCGCGGGGCCTGCGTCAGCCCTTCCAGCTGTACTTTCCTCCCGGGTCTCGATACCCCTACGTCGGCGACGAGAGTCAGGACGCGGGCGCGATCCCGCCCGATGAGATCGTCATCGCCAAGCCCGGGCAGAACTACGGCTTCCCGACCTGCACATGGCTGGTCCTTTCGAAGTGCAGGCACTTCGCGCGGCCGCTGGTCCTGCTGCCGCAGCACGCCTCACCGATGGGCATCAGCTCCGCGGGCAACGAGCTCTATGTAGCCCTCTTCACGGGCATCGGCGGCAACGGTTTCAACCCCGAGGTCGTCACGATCCCGATCCACGGTGGCAAGCCGACGCCGTTCGTGACCGGTTTCGGCGTCCAGATCATCGCCCTCGCCATCCACCAAGGCGAGCTGTACGTCGGCAACGTGAACGGCCAGATCTACGAGGTGGCGGTCCCGAGCGCCGCCGCCGCGGGCAACTCCTAGCCGCCGCCGTCAGGAGCCAAGCGGGATCGGCCCCTGCCTGTAGTAGGCGCGAGCGCGGGCGTGGAAGTAGCCGCCGTCGTCCGGGCGCCCGTCGCCGGAGGCTTCGCCGGCGTCGGTGTCCTGCGACTGGCCGCCGCCGAATAGCAGCGCGACCAGCCCCGCGTGCACGTAGGCGCTGAGGTGGCCACGGTTTCCGGCCGCCAGGAACCACTGAACCTTGTTGTCGCGATAGTGGAACGGCGTGTTGTTGAGCGCCGCTGAGACGGTGTTGCCGAGCGGGATCTGCCACATCACGATCGGCGTGGTTACGGCGCGGTGGTAGTCGGCGAGGAAGCGCAGGTCGCGGCTGAAGTCGACCGCGTGCCACCAGGCGCCGCTCTCGTGGTCGACGGTCTGGGCATAGCCGGCGTCGCGGTCGGTCAGCTCGGTGAAGCTGACATCGAAGTCGGCGTGCAGCGAGTGGTAGAAGGCGACTGCCTGCGCCGCCATCGCGTCCACCCTGGCGGGCGAGGGATGGTTGAGGTGGATGTCGACGCCGGTGCCCCAGATCGAGATCGGGTAGCCGATGATCACGTTGGGGGCGTAGCGGCGGCGCAGGGCGAGCACCGCCTGCGCGAAGCCGGCAGCGGTGTCAGGCATGCCCGCCAGCTGCGGGAGGCCGGTCGAGGCAACCGCCGCGGGCACGCTCGCGGCGTCGTTGCCGCGCGCGCGCTGCTCGATGTAGCCGAACAGGTCGGGCTCGAGGTGAAGCACCACCGGACCGCCGCCGGCGGCGGCGCGGGTGAAGAACGCCTCGAGGTCGAGGAAGTAGGCGCGCATCGTCGCGACGTCAGCGAGGTTGCCGAGGTCGGCCGCGGGCTCGTCACTATCGCCCGCCCCCGGCAGCGATTGGCGGATCTGGTAGTAGGAGAACACCGGCACGATGTGGTGCGCGCGCGATTCGGCGATGTAGCGGCTGACGAAGGAGCCGCCCGGGTCCCACGTCTGCCAACCGTGGCCGGTGTTGACGCCGCCGGCGAGGTACTGGTAGCGCAGGCCCAGCGGCGCCAGCGCGGCCAGCGCCGCGCCGCCGCCGGGCTGGTCGGCAAGCCCGAGCTGCAGGGTCTTGAACGGCCAGCGCGTGCCGCCGGCGCTCGCTCCCGGCGCAGCGCTCGCGACCGACGCGCACAGGGCGATACCGGCGAGCAGCAGCATGAGCCGCGGGACGCGCCGCACCCGCCGATTATCCTCCGCGCCGCGGCGAGCGCAATCGGACGATGGTCCGCCGCGGCCACGAGCGCCCGCGCCCGCTAGCGTGCTCACGCGATGATCTTCTACGAGCCCTCGACGCGCGACCGACTTGCGCTCCCGCACGACCCGTTCAAGTCGCTGGTGGCGCCGCGTCCGATCGGCTGGATCTCGACTCGCAGCGCGAGCGGAGCCGTCAACCTTGCGCCCTACAGCTTCTTCAACGCCGTCGCGGACGCGCCGCCGATGCTCGCCTTCTCGAGCAACGGCGCGAAGGACTCGGCGACCTTCGCGACCGAGATCGACGAGTTCGTCTGGAACCTCGTGACCTGGGAGCTGCGCGAAGCCATGAACGAGACCTCGGCGCCGCTGCCCCGCGGCAGCAGCGAGTTCGAGCGCGCGGGCCTCGAGATGGCGCCGTCGCGGCTGGTCGCGCCGCCGCGCGTGGCTGCGAGCCCGTGCGCGATGGAGTGCAGGGTCGTCCACCACCTCGAGCTGCGCGACATCGACGGGCGTCCGTTCGACCAGCATCTCGTGATCGGCCAGGTCGTCGGCGTGCACCTCGACGAGACGAGACTCGTCGACGCCGCGGTCGACACGGCAGCGCTGCGGCCCGTCGCTCGCTGCGGAGGTCCGAGCGACTACACGGTCGTCGAGCGCATCTTCGAGATGGTTCGCCCGCGCGCGTGAGCGCCGCAGGCGATTTCGACCGCCTCGTCGCCGACGCGCACGCCGACTCCTGGCAGGCGCTCGGCGAGCTGTTCGCCGGCCGCGGCGGCGGCACCGCGACTCACCACGGACTGAGGCTGATGGCATCCGGGCTGCCCGACGCGGCCTGGAACAGCGGCGACGTCAGCGCAGCGGACGCGGACATCGAAGCGGCGCGCACGTTCTATGAGTCCCGTGGCGTCCCCTGGGGACTGCGGGTGCCTCCCTGGGTCCGCTTCCGCCCCGGCCGCCGCCTGACACACCAGCGCCTGATGGGGCTCAGGCGGCCTGACTTTCGAGCGCGCGAGGCGCCCGCCGGGCTCAGCCTGGCGCTGGCGAGCGCGGCGGATCTCGAGGACGTCGTCCGGATCGACTCCGAGGCCTTCGCGTCGGACCCGGCGCACGGCCGCCCCTGGCTCGCAGCGCTGCTCGGTGCACCGGCGGACGTGGTCGCGGTTGCGCTCGCGCGCTCGGAGGGCCGCGCCGTCGGGACGGGCTACGCGGTCAGCGCCAGCAGCGCCGCCGGCTCGAGCGTGCTGATCGGCGGGATCGCCGTGATCGAGACCCAGCGCGAGCGCGGCATCGGCGGCGCGCTCAGCTCCTGGCTCGTGCGCCACGGCTTCGAGCGTGCCCGGCTCGCCCAACTCGCTTCCGACGACGACCGCGCCGCGCGCCTGTACGCGCGCCTCGGCTTCGTCGAGACCGCGGGACACGACATCTACATCGACTTCTGAGCGCCGCGCGGGCGCTAGCATGCTGTCGCTGCCGGCCGGGCCGGCGCGCGAGCAACTATCGGGAGCGGCTGATGGCGCGAACTGTGCGCATCGCAGTGATCGGCGGGGGAATTGGCGGCCTGACCGCGGCGCAGGCGCTCCGCCGTCGCGGCTTCGAGGTGGCCGTCTACGAGGCGCAACCAGAGCTTAAGGAGATCGGCGCCGGCGTGGCGCTCGGCCCCAACGCGATGAAGGCGCTGCGCGCGCTCGACCTCGAGCAGCCCGTGCTCGCGAGCTCCTGGGTGGCCGACTCGCACGCCCTGCGCAACTGGAAGACCGCTCGGGCGATCACGGAGACAACGCACGCGACGCAGTTGGCGCGCTACGGCTCGGCGGGCTGCTTCGCGCACCGCGCCGACCTGCTCGACGCGCTCGCCGGCGAGCTGCCGGCCGAGATCGTCAAGCTCGGCGCCCGCTGCGTCTCGGTCGACGCCGACGGCGAGGTCGCCACCGCGCGCTTCCAGGACGGCAGCGAGATCGAGGCGGATGCGATCGTCGGCGCCGACGGCATCCACTCCACGGTCCGCGCCTCCCTCTTCGGCGAGGACGCACCGCGCTTCACCGGCAAGATCTGCTACCGCAGCGTGATCCCGGTGGACGCCGTTCCCGGCGGCGCGCCCGGCCCCGAGAACGTCACCTGGCTCGGCCCTCACGGCGCGATCGTCGTCTACCGCGTGCGCCGCGGCGAGCTGATCAACGTCGTCAGCCACTACGACGACGAGACCTACAAGCACGAGTCCTGGATCACGCAGTGCGACCGCGCCGAGGTGATCGAGCGCTACAGCGGCTGGCACGAGTCGCTGGTGCGGCTCTTCTCGGCCAGCGAGGTCTGGTACAAGTGGGCGCTCTACGACCGCGACCCGATCCCGAAGTGGACCCGCGGCCGCGCGACGGTGCTCGGCGACGCCGCCCACCCGATGCTGCCCTACCTCGGCCAGGGCGCCTGCCAGACGATCGAGGACGGCTGCCTGCTGGCCGCCGCGCTCGCGTCGATGCCCGAAGACCTGCACGGCGCGCTCGCGCTGTACGAGCGGGTCCGCCGCCCGCGCGCGAGCCGCGTCGTTCTGACGTCGCGCGCCCGCGGCGCCGACAACCACCTCGTCTCGCCGCTCGCGGCGTGGCGCCGCGACCTGCTGATCTCCGTACGCAAGCGCCTTGGCTCAGACCAGGAGGGGCGCGGCGCCGGTTGGATCTGGGACTACGACGCCGGCTCCCCCTCCGCGCTGGCCGCCTGAGCATGGTGCGTCGCGCGCTGGTGCTCGCGCTGGCAGGGGCGCTGCTCGCGACCGCCGTCGGCGCCGGCGCCTCCGCCTCCTCGATCACGAAACACAAGCTCGCCTCGGTTGACATCCCGGCAGGGGTGACGCGCGCGCTCAGCGTCCCCTACCCCGACGCGCTCAAATACGGCAACGCCCGCTACTCGGGCAGCCGCAGGCTGTCGCGAAAGCCAGGAGCGCGGGGGTCCCGTCCCGACCTGGCGAAGGTGGAGATCCTCGAGGCGCAGTCCGTCGAGGGCGGCTCGCTCTATCGCGTGCGCGCGCACAACGGCAACCCCCTAGGCAGCGCGCCCGTACGCCTGACCGTGATCGCAACCACGGTCGAGCCGCTGCCGCACCGCTGAGGCGCTCAGCGCGTCGCCAGCACGACGACGAGGACGATGATCGCGGCGAGGATCACGGCGCCGGCGATGCCGACCTGCCACTGCGCGCGCCAGAACTCGGGCCGTGCGCGGTCGCGCGAATAGCGGCCCTCGGGCGGAGTTCCGATCCAGTCGTCGTCGTCGTCCATCCGCCCAGTGACTATCGCAGGCCGGCCGGCACGGCGAACCTATAATCGCGGCCGACGACGGCCACCAACGGCGATCTGGGAGGAAGAGCTATGGCGCAGCCGCAGGCAGCCAGGCCGAGCGAGGGGCTGTTCACGCCGCCCCGAAGGATCGACGCGATCGCGGACCTGTTCGCCAACGTCTGGCAGCTCGGCTACGTCACGACCGACCTCGACCGCGCGATCGAGTTCATGTCCGAGCGCTTCGGGCTCGAGCACTGCCTGAAGCTGCCGAGCGCCGGCGCGACCTTCCTCGTCGGCGACGAGCCCGCGGCGTGGGAGGCGCACTTCGCGATGGGCTCGCGCGGCGGACTGATCATCGAGCTGATCGAGCCGGTCGCGGGCGAGGTGGGCTTCTACACGCGGCTGCTCCCGCGCGACGGCTCCTTCGCGGTCCGCTTCCACCACATCGCCACCTTCATCGAGACCGGCGATGAGGCCTGGGAGCAGATGCGCTCGCTGCTGCACGACTCCGGGCTGCGCTTCGACTACACCGTGCTGATCCCCAACCGGGTCCGCGCCGGCTACGTCGACCTGACCGCGGAGCTCGGCCACTACGTCGAGATCTGCCAGCTGCAGGCCGAGGACACCGACTTCTTCAGCGGTCTGGCCGCCGACAGCGCCTGACGCTACGGAGCCAGCGGCGTCTGCCGGAGTGGCGACTCGCAGCGCTGGCCGCGTCCGCCCCGCTAGGCTGACGGCGCAGCCCACCAACGGAGGAGTAGATGGCCGAGCCAGCGAGTGGCAGCGCCGAGATGCCCACCCTTTACGTTTGCCACGGCGACGACGGCGGCCCGCGTATCCATCCGTGCCGCCGCGTCCAGGAGGCGATGCGCGCGAAGGGCCTTCCGTACGAGAAGGTCGTCGCCGCCCATGGCAGCCCGATCCCGTTCCTGCGCAAGGGCTCGCGCGAGCAGCTGCGAGCCGATACCGGCGACACCAAGCTGCCGACGCTCAAGCTCGCAGACGGGACGACGATCACGCACTCGCGCGCCATCTTCGCCTGGATCGACGCCCAGACGCCGGCGCCGGGTTAGCCGGCGGCGCTCGCCGACGAACTGCCGTGGGCGGCGTGCTGGCCAAGCGCTGTGCGGTCGTGACCGGGGCGGGCGGTGGCCTCGGCCGCGCGTTCGCGCTCGCCTTCGCGCAGGCCGGCGCGCAGGTCTGCGCCGCCGACATCGACGCGATCGCTGCCGCGGCCACGGCGGCCGCGGTCCACGATGGCGGCGGCAGCGCTGTCGCGGTGGCCGGCGATGTCGCCGCTGAAGACGGGGCGGCCTCGATCGCGCGCGCAGCGCTCGACGCCTTTGGCGCGATCGACGTCCTCGTCAACAACGCAGCGGTCTATGCGGGTCTGCAGCGGCGCCGCTTCGAGGAGATCCCACTCGCGGAGTGGGACCGCGTGATGGCGACTAACGTGCGCGGGCCGTGGCTCTGCGCACGCGCCTGCGCGCCCGCGATGCGCGAGCGTGGCGGCGGCTCGATCGTGAACATCTCCTCCGCGACCGTGCTCAGCGGCTCACCGCTGCTGGCTCACTACGTCGCCTCCAAGGGAGCTCTGATCGCACTGACGCGAGTGATGGCGCGCGAGCTCGGCGAGGACGCGATCCGCGTCAACGCGATCGCGCCCGGGTTCACGCTCACACAAGCAAGCCGCGGGCTCATGGAAGGCGCCGAGACCTACGGGGTGCAACGCGGCGCGATCAAGCGCGCGATTGAGGCCGACGACATCGTCGGCGCGGCGCTGTTCCTGGCCTCGGACGCGAGCGCAATGGTCACCGGCCAGACGCTAGTCGTGGACGGCGGCCGTCAGTTCCTCTGACGCGCGGGCGCGCGCAGGGCCGTCAGCCGCGCCGGGGGCGAGTGGCGCAGCCGGACCGGCACGGCGCTCGTCACCACCGCCAGCGCCCGCGGCGTTCCCGCGATGTCTCGGCCCCCGCGGCGAGGGCCTCACCTCACCCTGATGGCGGTCGTTCGGGTGATCAGCAGCGGCGAGCCATTCTTGCCACTCTCGCATCGCTGCGTGGCGGCGATCGTGCGAAGCCCGCTGTGAACGCTACGCGGGACGGTCCAGGCGGTGCTGAAGGTCCCGCTGTTCTTTGGTCCGGTGCGTAGGTTGACGGTTGCGATCGGGAGGGCGCGCAACGGTGCCGACCGGACGAGCGCGAGGGACACGCGTGGACGGCAGAACTCGATGACTCCCCAACCGCCCCCGCTCACTGTCACGGTCTGGCCACGCGAAGCTGTGCTTGGCGAGGCGGTGACGCTGATTGGTGAAGACGAGGCGAGCGCGCCGGCGACGAGCACGAGGCTCAGCGCGGCAACCGGCGCGGCAATCCGCAGTGAGCGCGTGAATGTTTCGAACACGGCTTCCTCCCGCCCGTGGCGGACGAACACTCCGAACGTACGCCCCTCATGCCCCGCCGACATCCGGGAGACCGGGCAAGCGCGTTCAGTACTGCCCGGCACTCGCGGCGGTGGCGGCTGGCCGCGCCGGCCGGCGGATGCCACCAGCGGGCGCGGCTGCGCCGTCGCTCAAAGCTCCTACCGCAGCGTCGGCTCGAGCTCGGGCGTCTCCGCGACCGCCGCGGAGTCGCCGGAGAGGCTGCGGCGCGCGCTGTGTCCTTCGATGTTGACGTGCGGCAGGCGCGCGTCGAGCCAGCGCGGCAGCCGCCAGGTGACTGATCCCAGCAGCTCGAGCACAGCGGGCAGCAGCACGCAGCGCACGATCAGCGCGTCGAGGAAGACGGCGGCCGCCAGGCCGAAGCCGAACTCCTTGATCGTCCGCTCGTTGCCGAGCATGAACGAGAGAAAGACGCAGACCATGATCGCCGCGGCCGCGCTGATGACACGCCCGGTGAACGCGATCCCGTCGGCGACGGCAGCGCTCGCATCGCGCTTGCGCACCCACTCCTCGCGCACGCGCGAGACGAGAAACACCTCGTAGTCCATCGAGAGCCCGAACACGACCGCGAACATCAGCACGGGTATCCACGGCTCGACCGGGCCCTTCTCGACGCCGAGCACGCCCCCGAGCCAGCCCCACTGGAAGACGGCGACCGTAACGCCGAGCGCTCCGCCGATGCTGAGCAGGTTCATCAGCGCCGCCTGCGCCGCGATCACGAGCGAACGGAACATCACGAGCAGCAGCGCGGCGGACAGCAGCACCACGATCGCGATGAACAGCGGCAGCTTGCCTGCGAGCACGTTCGAGAAGTCGATCGATCCGGCGGTGAAGCCGCCCACGAGGACCGTCGTCGCGGTTCGCCGCTCCAGCGGCGGCAGCACGTCGTGGCGCAGGCGGTTGACGAGATCCGTTGTCGCGCTGTCCTGCGGCGCCGAGCGCGGATAGACCTCCACGACAGCGACCCGGCCCGACGGCGCCAGCCGTGGCTGCGTGATTGCTTCGACGTCCGGTGTCGCCCGCACCGCGGCGCCGAATGTCGAGAACGCCGACGCGTTGAGGTGGCTCGGCACCTCGGCGACGAGCAGCAGCGGGCCGTTGAAGCCGGCGCCGAACCCCTGCGCCAGCAGGTCGAAGGCATGGCGCGAGCTCGTGTTGGCCGGGTCGTTGCCGGCGTCGCTCGTGTCGAGGCGCAGCCCGAAGACCGGTGTCAGGAGCACGACCATGACCGCGAGTGAGGCGATCGCGAGCGGCCACGGGCGGGCCTGCACCATCTCGCTCCACTGCCGCCAGCGCGAGCGGCCGACGGCGGCGACGGCGCCGCCGTTGCCACTGTTGGCAGCCGCCTCGCGGCGGCGGCGGCGGCGGCTGCCGCGCACCAGGCGCGGCCCGAAGCGCGAGAGGATCGCCGGCAACACCGTCAACGATGCCGCGAGCGTCAGCAGGACCGCAAGTACCGAGGCGATCGCGAGCCCGTACATGAAGCTGACACCGGTGGCAAACATGCCGAGCAGGGCGATCACGACGGTCGTGCCCGCGAGCAGGATCGCTCGGCCGGAGGTGTCCATCGCTTCGACCACGGCCAGCTCGACGTCGCCGGTCGCGAGGTAGTTCTCACGAAAGCGTGTGACTATGAAGAGCGCGTAGTCGATGCCGACGCCGAGCCCGATCATCAGCGCGAGCTCGGGCGCGACGTTGGACATGCTCGTGATGTGGGTCGCGAGACCGATCAGCGCCACACCGGTGATGAGCCCAAGGCCCGCCGTGACCAACGGCATTCCGGCGGCCATCAGCGAGCCGAAGGTGATCAGCAGGATCACCAGCGCCGCGAGCACGCCAACTGTCGTCGCGGGGCCGATGCTGAAGCCCTCGGCGTCCTCCACGACCTGGCCGCCGGTGGCCACCGTCAACCCCGGCACGTGGATCGATTTCACGAGCGACAGCAGCGGGTCACCGGTGTTGTTGGGAAGCAGGTTCGCGCGCTTGTCGTAGTTGACCGTTTCGAAGGCGGTCTTGCGGTCACGCGAGATCTCGACCGCGCCCGCCGGGCCGTAGGGGCTGACGACACCGGCGACGTGCGGGAACGTGGCGACGCGCGCCAGCGCCGGCACCATCGCGTTCTTCACCGCGGGCGCGTCGATCGTGCCAGTTGCGACGTGGAAGACGACTGTGTCGACATCGCCGCCCTGCGCCGGGAACTCCTTCCCGAGCAGGTCGAGCGCACGCTGGGACTCGGTTCCGGGGAGCGTGAAGTTGGTCGCGTAGCTTCGGCCGACGGCCTGCGCCAGAACGCTGGACAGGACAGCGATCGCAACCCAGGCGATGACCACCGTGCGGCGGTTGTCTATGCACAAGCGGGTGAGTCTCTGCATTGCCTGGCTCCTCGTCGAGTCAGCGGGACCTGCCGCGAGAACGCGGCAGCGCTCGTCACGCGGCAAACGGCCCGGCGCACGCGTGTGCCCCGAAACTTAGTCAACGCGAGCGCCGGGCGCGTCCTGAAGGCGCCGCATCTCGCGTGTGCGTTGTGCGCCTCGATCATCGACGGCATCGTTGGCGCTTTCGTCTCCGGCTTTTCGGCTCTGTGGAGCGATCTGCGCGGGTTAGGCGCGCGCGCCGGGCGGCCACCGGCGCGCGCGCTGGCCCCCCACCGCCGGCGCGAGGCGGGACCACCGCGGTGCGGCGCTCTGAAATCGTCGCGGCTTCAGCAACGACCGTGGTCTGCCGTCCCCGTAAGCTGTCAAGCGCAGGAAAGACCGATGGCTCGATCCAAGTCTGCGACATCACAGCGGCGACGCGCCGCGCCGCCGCTGCTCCCGCCGTGCGTGCCGGCGGCGGGCGTCCGATGGCCTGGGCTCCATCGCGGCCTCGCCCGAGCCGGCTTCAGACGCGGTGGCAATGCGAACGGGGCTGCAACCGTCGGCGCAGTGTGCAGCCGACGCGCACACCCGTGTGGCGGGCGATGAGCGACGGGCATCCACGCGCGGAGGTGGCGGGGAGTGAGTTCGCCGTGACGGCCGGGCCGAAGATCGGCATTGTCGTGGTCGCCTACAACGCCGCCTCGACGCTCGCCCAGGTGCTCGATCGCGTTCCCAAGGATTTCCGCCATCGGATCACACGCGTATTCGTGTGCGACGACGCGAGCGAAGACTCGACCTATCTCGTCGGCCTCGGCTACCAGCAGACCGTGACGGATCTGCCGTTGACGGTCATCCGCCACGCCGACAATCTCGGCTACGGCGGTAATCAGAAAGCCGGCTACAGGCTCGCGATCGAGCACGAACTCGACATCGTCGTGCTGCTGCACGGCGACGGCCAGTACGCGCCGGAGTGCCTCGCCGAGATCGTGGCGCCGTTGGAGCGCGGCGAGTGCGACGCCGTGATGGGCTCACGGATGATGGTCCGCGGCGCGGCGCGCAAGGGCGGCATGCCGCTCTACAAGTACGTCGGCAACAAGCTGCTGACCGGCTTCGAGAACCGCATGCTCGGGACCAGCCTGAGCGAGTTTCATTCCGGCTACCGCGCCTACAGCGTCGAGGCGCTGAAGTCGATTCCGTTCGAGCGCAACTCCGACGGCTTCAACTTCGACACACAGATCATCATCCAGCTGACCGACGCCGGCAAGCGCATCGTCGAGGTGCCTGTGCCGACCTACTACGGCGATGAGATCTGCTACGTCAACGGCCTGAAGTACGCCAGGGACGTATCGTCGGACGTCGTCCGCTACCGCCTCGCCAAGCTCGGCTTCGCCTCCGACCAGCTGGGAGGAGTTGGCGAGGAGTACGCGCTGAAGACGAGCAGCGACAGCTCGCACGCGGTGATTCTTCGATGGCTGGAGCAGCTGCCGCCGGGGAAGGTGCTCGACCTCGGCTGCTCCGGGGGGCTGCTGGCCGAGCGTGCACGTGCGCTCGGGCATCGGGTTGTCGGTGTTGACGTGCTGGAGTTGCCGGAGGCTCGCGGCCGTGTCGACCAATTCATTCGGGCCGACCTGGATCGCGGCCTGTCGGAGGAGGTGGAGCAGGCAGGACCGTATGACATCGTGCTGGCGGGGGACGTGTTGGAGCACGTGCGCGAACCTGGACTGGTGCTCGAGCACGCTCGTCGCGTGCTCGTGCCGCGCGGCACACTGATCGCGTCGGTGCCGAACTTTGGCCACTGGTACGTGCGCACCCGCGCCGTGCTCGGCATCTTCGACTATGACCAGCGTGGCCTCTTGGATCGCACCCACGTACGCTTCTTCACCCGCCGCAGCATCGAGCGCGAGCTGGCGCGGGCCGGTTTCACCACGGTGAGAAAGCAGGTCACCGGTCTGCCGCTCGAGGTGATCGCCCGGGACGGCGGCAAGGGCAGAACCCTGCTGCGCCTGTTGGACCGCGCGGTGGTGGCGTTGCGCCCCACATTGTTCGGGTACCAGTTCCTGTATCACTGCGAGATGAACCCGGCGCCCGTGATCGATGAGTCGCTGACGCCCTGGTGAGGCCGCCGAGCTGCCAGCCGTTTGGGCAACTTCGCTTCACCCACGGCGGCTAGGTCCAGCTCGAGCGATCGCCCGAGCACGGACAGATCGGCACGTCAGGCCCGACGCTGGCGTGCCCGCCGCAAACGCGTGCGATGCGGACGCGACCCGTTGGCGGCGGAGTGCGGCGGGGTTGGCAGCTGCCAACCCCGCCGCCCCTGCGTCAGTGCAGCAGCCTCAGCGTGTTGTCGTTGTCGTCGACGAAGTAGACGCCGTTGCCTGCGGGCGCGACCACCAGCCCGAACAGGAAGCCGGCACCGCCACCGGTCAGGTCGCCGGCCTGTTCGACGAGCTGCGTCCCGTCGGGAGCGGTCTCGACGATGTAGCCGTCGCCCCCGTTTGCAGTGAGGATGTCGCCGTTGGGCGCAAGCGTCATGCCCAACGGGCCGTTGAGGAAGCCCGCCGAGGAGACGGTCAGTCCGCCACCGGAGAACGGGAACCTGCGGTCCATCGCGTCGGGAATCGCGGCGATGCGGTTGCCGAGCGTGTCCGCGACATACAGGCTTCCGTTCTGCCCGAGCGCGAGCCCCGTCGGCCCGATCACGAGCGCGTTCGGATCGGTGCGGGCCGGGAAGCCGGTGCCGATCACGTCCTCATCGAACGGAATCGGCGGCAAGCCGCGGAAGGTGAGCAACCGGATGCGGACGACGATCGCCGTGTTTGCCTGCGTGGATGAGATGTGGGGCAGCACGCTGGTCACAAACAGCGTCGTGATCAGGCCCTGCGATACCGACGTCATGTCCCAAGGCCCGTCGATGGCCCTGCCTGCGATCGTCTCGACCACGCGCCCGTAGCTGTTGAGGATCAGGAGGCAGCCCGCCCCCGCGGTGTCGGACTGCCCATCGGTCGTGGGCAGGCTCCCGACCACGACGTAACCATCCCCAAGCGCGGCGAGCGCGGTCGTCAGTCCGACACCACCCGGGCAGCGTCCCGGTAGATGGTGCGGGTCGATCGTGGCGAAGGTCGGCGCGTTGCCGGCAGGCTCGTTCGAGGTGCTGGGCGGAATCTGATCGATGGTGGTTCCGGTGCCCTGAGCATTCCCCGAGTTATTGAAGTTGCTGATCAGCAGGTCGCCCGCCACCAGATCGCCGGTTGTGCGGGGCACCGTGACGATGCCGTAGGGATTCTCGTCTCCGTTGAAGGGGACGGCCGAGGTGACGGTGCTGGCGGTGTTGAACGGCCCGATGAATGGGCTGTTCGTCGCGAGCGCGACGGCCACGAGCGTGAGCAGCGCGGTGGCCGCCACGGCCGCCAATCCGAGGAGTCGACCGGCGGCCCTCCGGCGTTTGGTCGTCTTCGAATTGGAGCCAGGGGACGTCGATGTGCGGTCAGTCATGGCAACCCTTCCGATTGGTAGAGGCAGACAGGTCTACCCCTCAGGGACGCCGTTGCGCGCGGGAACCTTCCCGAGGCTCTGCTCCGCGGTTCTCACGCTTGAGTCGAGACGTCCGCGCCCGCGGCGTGTCCCACGCCGACGCGCAGGCTCGAATCGGCGTCGCAGCGTCGGCGCGCGTTGACGGCGGCCGTCGACGCACTCACCCGCCCGAGCACACGGCGGCCAACGAGGTCGGGGCGGTGCTGGGCCCGGAAGATGCCGTGCTGCTGCACCCAGCGGCACAGGCGGGGTTTCGGCTCAAGCGCGAGACGCGTATCTGCATGATCGCCGCAGCGGCTCGAAGTCCAGCTGCCGGCCCCGCGGAACTGGCGCGGCACGTTGCCGACACGTGAGCCAGCCCTCAGCGAGGGCCGGGCGTGGGCTCAGCTTGGGGCTCGATCGTGACCCGCAAACAGGCGTGCGCCTCGCGCAGGGAGACCTCGACGGTCTCCGCGGTGAGACCGCGGGCGAATAGGAAGCCGAGGTAGCGGTCGCCCTCCGGCAGCGCCACAACCGGGCGCCCAGGTGCGATCGTGATCTCGAGGCCGCCGATTCCCGGGACCCCACGCGCCTGTTCCTGACCGGCGACCTCGATCAGCGTGCCCGACCGGGGGATGGGAATCATCATCACGCCGGACGCCATCGATTCGCGGCGGAGGTCGTCCGCGTCGAGGCCGAGGGCGTGGCGCAGGATCAGTTGCTCGAGGCTGACGCCGACGCCGAAGCGGAGCGCGCGCGAGCAGAGTCCGCCGATTGAGCGTGCTGCGAGCTCGAGCACGCTCACGTTCTGGCCATCGACGCGCAGTTCCGCGTGGATCGGCCCCTCGCGCAGGCCAAGCGCGGTCGCCGCCCGTGCTGTGATCCGCTCGATTTCGGCCTTCGCGGCGTCGGCGAGGCGTGACGGGGTGACGTAGAGGGTCTCCTCGAAGTACGGCCCCTCCAGCGGGTCGGGCTTGTCGAAGATCGCCAGCAGCTGCAGCCGGCCGGAGTGCAGCAGGCCCTCGACCGCGACCTCCACGCCGGGCAGGTAGCTCTCGAACAGCAGCGGGGCGTCGGCTGGCTCGCCTGCCGCAGCCATGATCGCGCGCACTCGCTTGGCAGCCGCTTCGGCCTGGCGGGGATTGTCGGCGCGGATCACGCCGCGGCTGCCTGACAACGACAGCGGTTTGATGACACAAGGAAGCCCTGTCTCGCTCGTGGCGGCAGGAACATCGCCCCCCGCCGGAAGCAGCACGAAGCGCGGCTGCGGCACATTCGAGTCGGCCAATGCCTGGCGCATCGCCGCCTTGTCGCGCGTGCGCGCGACCGCGAGCGGCGGGTTGTGTGCGAGGCCAAGGCGCTCCGCGGCGAGCGCTGCGGCCATCACGCCCTGATCGTCAACGCCGACGATGGCCGCGAACGGCGTGTCCCCGGCGCGGGCGACGATCGCCTCAGCGGCCACCTCGGGGTTCGAGGAGCGCAGCGTCAGCGCGCGTTCACCCATCGCGGCCGACATCGCTGCCGCACGATCGGACGCCACCGTCACAGCCACCCCCAACTCGCGCGCGGCGGCCATGAAGTCCGGCGCCCGGTAGGTCGCCGAAGGCAGGATCAGGAGCAGGCGAACCACGCCGCTATCGTAGATGCGTGGAGAACCAGCCCCTGCTCGCGATTTCCCAGACCGCGCTCGAGCGCGCCCGCGGCTTCCGCGCAACGTTGGCGAACCCCGGGGACGTCGGCTTGCGCGTGCAGGTGACCGGATCAGCCAACGGTGAATACAGCTGCGCGCTGTCGCTCGATCCGGTCAGCCTCGCCGCGAGCGCCGACTTCGTCCAGCACGAAGACGACCTGCTCATCGTGGTGGCCGCCGACAGCGTCGAGAAGCTGCGCGGCGCCACGATCGACTGGCGCGAAGACCCGCCGCGCAGCGGTTTCGCCGTCGTCAACCCCAACAAGCCACCACCTGCGTTTGTGCTGCCCGTTCTGCCGATGAGCGCGTCCGTGGCGCCAGGCCCGCGGAGGCCGGCGGCCGCCCCGCCGGCGCCGGCGGGGAACCTCGAGAGCGACCTCGCACGCCGCGTGATCGCCGTGCTCGACCGCGACGTGAACCCCAGCATCGCCGCTCACGGCGGCAACGCCGAACTCGTCGCCATCGAAGGCGCCACCGCCTACCTGCGGCTCGGTGGCGGCTGTCAGGGATGTGGCATGGCAACCGTCACGCTCAGCCAGGGCATCGAGGTCGCGATCACCGAAGCAGTGCCAGAAATCCACGCGATCGTCGACGTCACCGACCACGCCTCCGGGCGAAACCCCTACTTCGAGCCAGCCAAGAAATAGCAGTCCCGCCGTTGGCGCTGCTTGCGCCCAGCGGCAACCACGCGCAGAAACCTGATCCTTCGGGTGGGAACGGCCGGCGTCTAGCTCTTGGGCGGGTGATAGCCCTTGTCCTGCTTCTTGACCTTCCCTGTCTTCTCCAGCTGGGGGAGAACTCGATAGAGGTAGTTCGCCTTGATCTTCATTCGCTTGGCCATCTCCTGAAGCGTGATCCCTGGATGCGCGTGTACGAGCTTCAGGGCTTCTTCTGCGCGCCGCCCGGTACCGCGAGGCCGACCACGACCCCTGGTCGCCGTCGTGGTACTCGCACGGGCGGGCCGAGGACGCCTCACGGCGGTCTTGACTGCGTGCTCGGCTCGAGTACTCGCGTCGTTGAGCGCGTCGAGTGCCTTGCGCACGTGCGCGTGCTCCTCGATCAGCGGTTCGAGCTCGCGCAACCGCTTCTCCAAATCGCCGCGGATCTTGTTCAGAACGTCAGCCATGTGCTGCTCCTCGTTTCAGTTGTACAGCGGATCTATCAGTGTGATGGGCCGCCCGGCGGAGTTTCGTCTTCGCCATCCGACGGTGGGAAGCCCCTCCTATGTGAACTATCGACCACGAGGTTGCGGAGAGCCTCGGCCGCGATCATGAATCCGTCATCAGACCCGGTTCGCGCGAGCACCCGCGCCGCGGTTGGATCGCGGCGCAGAGCCCGAGTTCTAGGCGGTTCGCTCGACCCAGTCGAGCACGACGTCGAGCACTTCGGCGTTGTTCTCCTCGAGCGACATCATGTGGCCGTTGCCAACGATGCCGTGGTCGGCGAGCCGCAGATCCTCGACCGTGCATCCGGCGAGCCGCAGATAGGAGACCGCGTCGCGGTTGAGCACGGTGAAGCGCGGATCGTCGCTCGTGACGACGGCGATCGGCAGGCGCTTGAGCTGCGGCAGCTGCCGCGGCGGTGACGGCTGCATCGCCCGTGGGATCCCCGCGAGCGGGCCCCAGTCGACGTCCGGCTCGTCGGGGAGCGGCTCGAGCGCGAGCTCCGCGACGCTGGACACCGGCGGGTCGTAGGTGAGCGGGACCGCCAGCGTCGCGGGGCCGATCCCTTCCACCGACACGAGCGCCTTGACGAGCTGCGGCCGGGCGTCAGCGACAAGCCACCCGAACGGCCCTCCCGCCGAATGGGCGATCACGACAGCGGGCCCGATCCGATCGAGCAGCTCGGCGCCGCGCCTGCGCGAGAGTTCCTGCGCGTATTCGGCCGTGTCAAAGCGCATTGGCCGCTGCTGCGCCATGAATGCGGCTACGCCCGGGTCGTCGACCTCGCCGGTGCCCGCCCAGCGCCCGCCGGCGGCGCCGACCTTGAACAGCGGCACCATTGCCTCAAACGGAGTCGCGTCGCTCTCAGGCCCGACGAGTCGCGAGTTCGGCGGATTGCGTCCATAGCCGGGGCGGTCGAGGAGATACACCGTGTAGCCGCGCCCGAGGGCATGGTGCAGCCAGCCGGGCCTGCCGTCACCGGGCCCGAGGAAGGCGATCGACTGTCCGCCGCCGCCGTGCACGAAGACCAGCGGGTGCTCGTGCCGAGGCTCCGCCGGGACGAAGTACTCGACGAACATCTGCTCGCCGGTCGTGACCGTGCCGCCGCCGGGCCGCGCGGTGCTCTCCACTCCGACCCAGAAGTAGCTGTGCTCGGCGATCAGCGCGCTCCCCATGCCGGCGATTGTATGTACCGGGGCGACACGGGCTGCTGGGCAGCAGGACCCGCTCGCCAGATCGGGAGTTGGAGACACGGTTCGGGACATGGGACGGCCGACGGTGACTCGTCCCACGGATACTCGAATCCGCGACCCTTCGCAGGTATCGGCCCTGCTGTCAGTTCGCCGTCGAAGCGTCTAAGCGCGCAGCGATGCCGGGTCGACCGCGATCCCGATCACGGCACCGACTACGACCGGCACCACGTAATCGGAGATAGCCGCCCGCTACGGCTGAGCTGCTCATCAGGTGGTGCCCAACCGACCAACCGCGGTATCGCGTTCACGGTTGCCATTGGACAGCTGCGTGGAGGCGATGCTACGGTCGCGTGCGCCGGTAGCGGAGGATCGGCGCGGCGAGGCTCGGACGCCTGAGCGACGATGGATCGGGGGCGGAATGAGGGCAGGCGGATCCCGGGCTTCGAGGCTCGTTGCTCGCGCAGCGGTCCCCGTAGCGGCTGCTGCAGCGTTCTTTGCGCTCACCCCGGCAGCGGCCTCGGCTCACCAGGTCACGCTCAACTTCGACAAGACGAAGCCCGGGACGGTACTGACGACCCAGTACGCCGCTCAGGGCGTCGACTTCATGGCGGGTCCGTACGGCCCGGATCAAGGCGGCACGCCGTTCGTCGCGACCGAGTCCTACGCCCACTCGGGGTCGCACGACGTCGAGTTGATCTGCGGCGAGGTCTGCCGCGCCGACATCGCGCTCGGGTTCACGACCGAGCAGGATTTCGTGAGCTTCTACGTCGCCTCGACCGCCGCACCGAACTACCCGATCACAGCGGTGGCCTACGACGCGAGCGGAACGGTGATCGACACCGTCACGGCGACGGCGATGTCGCGGTCGTTCGCGACGCAGATCACGCTGACCGCGCCGGCCGGCGGTCCCAGGCCGGCGGATCTAATCGCGTTCGTCGACATCCAGCCGCCGGGCGGGGTGTCCGAATACGCCATCGACGACCTCAGCTTTGGCTACTCGGGCCCGCCGCCGCCTCCCGACTTCGGGCTCGTGCCGCAGTTTGCAAGCGGCGGCATCGGGGTGCTCTCGGGCGGCAACCCTTCGCCTGCGTCGATCTTGCTGCGCCGCTTCGACGGCTCAAGCGGGGCGATCAACTGGAGCTACAGCGCGCTGCCGGCCGGGGTCAGCCTCAGCATCACGCCGAGCCCCGATTCCTACGCCGACCAAACCGCCGTGACCGCCACTTTCACCGCAGCCGTCGGCGCCCCTGCGGCGTCCAACGTCCCCGTCACGATCACGGGCACGCCAACGAGCAGCGCTGTCGGCTACATCCAACGAACGGTCACCGTGGCGGTCACCGTGCAGTCGACCTACGCTCTGCGGATCCAGGGGATCGAGATCACGCAGGGGATCCAGACCTTCACCCTCCCGACCCGGAACCCGGCCGACCCGTCGGCGCCGGTCCCCTATAGCGGCGTGAAGCTGATCTCGCGGGGCATGCCCACCGTCGTCCGCGTGTACGCCGACGCGCCCGGATCGGGTGGCGGCATCGAGGGCGCAAGCGTCCAACTCGCGGGCTTGGCGGCGAATGGCCAGCCGCTCCCCGGCAGCCCGCTGGGCACGAGCGTGACCCCTGAGGAGGGGTCGACGTTCGACACGCTCAAGGACAGCGGGTCGGCCACCGTGCCCGTGTCGGAGCGGACCAACCCGCTCGGCAGCTACGACTTCACGCTGCCGACGAGCTGGAGCGCGGTCTCGACACTCACGGCGACGATCTCCCCACCCACCCCCCAGCTCGGGCAGCCCTCGCAGGGAGTCCTGTGCACGAGCGCGGCCTGCGCGGTGCTACAGAGCTTCACCCTCGACCACATCACCAGCGTGGATCCCGGCAACACGGCGATCGACGTTGTGGCACTCGCCGTCAACGGGAAGTCCCCGAACCCGTTCACACCCTTCGGCTGGGCCGAGAAGCTGATGCCGGCCAACGTGTTTCCCGACGTGGACGCGGGCACGATCGATATCACCTGGATCTCCCAGGGCTGTCCGGTCGTTGTGTTGGGGAAGACCTGCGCTGGGCGCAGCGGCGAGAACGCGGCGGCCCTCACCACGCTCGAGGACTTCGACTCCAACTACGACAACGGGCAGGGCCCGGCGCTGATCGGGGTTACGAGCCTGGACCTCGGGATCGAGCACGGCACGTTCGGCTATTCAAACCCCCAGATCAACTTTGGCCCCACCAACGAGCCGACGGCCGTCGTTAACTCCAATCGCCCCGTGACCGACGTTATGCACGAGATCGGCCACATGTTCGGGCTGCCGCACGCTGGTCAGGACTGCGGCGGCGGCGGCGACAACGACAGCGACGACCAGGGGCAGACCGGCGAAGCGTGGCCACCGGACCAGCACGGCTACATCGACGGGATCGGCCTCGACATCGGGATCGGAGCCCCGTTCGCCGTCGTTGCCGGGCCGACCGGCGCGCCGCACGGGGGATGCTCGAGCGGCCAGAACCCGCCGGAATGCGGTGGCGCCACACCCGCGCAGTTCTTCGACTTCATGGACTACTGCGACGCCGCCGATCCCAATTCCGGCGGATCCCTCGGCACGACCAACGCCTGGATCTCGGTGCGCAACTGGGACTACATCGCGACCTTCGCGAGCTGCACCTTCGCCGGCAACAGCCAGGGCACCTGCCTCGGCCAGGCCTCCGCGGCTGCGAGCGCCGACGCCGTCGCAGCCGCGGGTCAGCAGGCGAACGAAGCGTCCCCAATCGCGAGGCCAGCCACGAAAGCCGCCACCGCGGCGATCGCGACCGAGACAAGCGGCCCCGGGAAGCTGCGCGTCTACGGCTACCACTACGCGGTCGTCACCCCAATCGCGCATGGGCAGATCACGGCAATCTCGATGGTCGATCCGACGCCGAGCAAACGGCTCCTGCGCGGGGCCCGATCACCTCTTCGCCTGGCACTCCTCGGGCCAGCCAAGCAGGTGCTCGAGAGCGTGCCGATGCTCTCGAGCAAGATCCATATCGACGGCACGGGGAGCCTGCAGATGCTTGACGGCGCGATCACGCAGAACCGCGCCGCGCGGGCTATCGCGATCATGTCCGGCACCAAGATCCTGGCCGTCGACAGACGCCCCGCCCACAAGCCCACCCTGAAGCTGCTCGCCCCGCAAGCCGGCATCGACGTCGTTGCGAGCGCACCCCTGACCGTCCGCTGGAATGCGAGCGAAACCGGCGCCGCCCACCTGATCGCATCGGTCGACTTCTCCGCCGACGGCGGCAAGGTCTGGCGCACCGTCTTCGAGGGAACCAACACGAACGCGGCGACGATCCCTCACACGCTGCTCACCGGCACAAGAGCCGCGCGGATACGCCTGCGGATCAATGACCTCTACCAGCAGGTGACGGCGGTTTCCGGTGTCTTCTCCGTCGACGCCGCACCACCACGAGTGACGATCACCTCGCCGACGGGCGGCGACCAAATCCAAGCCGGCGCCTCGCTCGTGCTCAGCGGTGTCGCGACCGACGACGCCGGGCAGCAGCTCACCGGCAGCGCTCTGAGCTGGTACGCCAACACGAGTCTCCTGGGCACCGGCAGTCCGTTCCCTGCCACGCTGCCACGCGGCACCCAGAGCATCTCGCTGATCGCCACCGATGCACAGGGCCGAACCACCAAGGTGACGATCCGCGCCATCCACTGAGCGCCGTCATGGCCGGAGGCCTTCTCGCCGTCTCGGCCGGCCCCTGGCCATCGCCCGACTCGAAGCGCGCCACGGGTGTGATATATCAGCGTTCTCCGGGTGCTCTGATCGGGCGCTGACACACCTCAGCACAGGGGGCGTTACTTGAGCAGCCATGACTTCATCATCGTCGGCGGCGGGTCGGCTGGCTGCGTGCTTGCCAATCGCCTCAGCGAGGACGCCTCGGCACGCGTGCTGGTGCTCGAGGCGGGCCGGCCCGACTACCTCTGGGACGTCTACATTCACATGCCCGCGGCGCTGTCGTTCCCGATCGGCAACCGCTTCTACGACTGGAAGTACGAGTCGGAGCCCGAGCCGCACATGCAGGGTCGGCGGATCTATCACGCCCGCGGCAAGGTGCTGGGCGGCTCGAGCTCGATCAACGGGATGATCTTCCAGCGCGGCAATCCGCTCGACTACGAGCGCTGGGGCGCAGACCCGGGCATGGCGAGCTGGGACTACGCGCACTGCTTGCCGTACTTCAAGCGCATGGAGACCTGCCTCGCGGGCGCCGACGAGTGGCGCGGCGCCGACGGCCCGCTCAAGCTCGAGCGAGGCCCCGCCGTCAACCCGCTCTGCCAGGCGTTCTTCAAGGCCGTGCAACAGGCCGGCTACCCGCTCACCGACGACGTCAACGGCTACCGCCAGGAGGGATTCGCAGCGTTCGACCGCAACATCTACCGCGGGCGCCGACTGAGCGCGGCACGCGCTTACCTGCACCCGGTGCGCGAGCGCAAGAACCTCGAGGTTCGCTGCCGCGCGTTCGTCAACCGCGTGCTGTTCGACGGCGGCCGCGCGGTCGGCGTGGAGGTCGTCGAGCGAGGGCGGGCCAGCACCGTAACGGCAGGTGAGGTGATCCTCTGCGGCGGCGCGATCAACTCGCCGCAACTGCTGCAGCTGTCTGGCGTGGGCAACGCGCAGGAACTGCAGCGCGCCGGGGTCAGCACGCTTTGCGACCTCCCCGGGGTCGGCGAGAACCTGCAGGATCACCTCGAGGTCTATGTCCAGTACGCAAGCAAACTGCCGGTCTCGGTGGCGCCGGCGCTGAAGTGGCGCAACCGGCCGGGAGTCGGGCTGCAGTGGTTGCTGTTCCGCAGCGGGCCCGGTGCGACCAACCATTTCGAGTCCGGCGGCTTCATCCGCAGCAACGACGACGTCGCCTACCCGAACCTCATGTTCCACTTCTTGCCGGTGGCGATCCGCTACGACGGCTCGGCGCCGCAGGGACACGGCTACCAGGTGCACGTCGGACCGATGTACTCCGACGCTCGCGGCTCGGTGAAGATCGTCTCGAAGGACCCCCACGTGCATCCGGCGCTTCGCTTCAATTACCTCTCGACCGACCAGGACCGGCGCGAGTGGGTTGAGGCGGTGCGGTGCGCGCGCACGATCCTCACACAGCACGCGTTCGACCCCTACAACGGCGGCGAGATCTCGCCCGGGCCGTCGGTCGCAACCGATGAGGAGGTGCTCGACTGGGTCGCCAAGGACGCGGAGACGGCACTCCATCCCTCATGCACGTGCAAGATGGGGACCGGCGACGATGCGGTGATCGACCCGGACACGATGCGCGTGCGTGGCCTCGACGGACTGCGCGTCGTCGACGCTTCGACGATGCCCTACGTCACCAACGGCAACATCTACGCCCCCGTCGTGATGCTGTCTGAGAAGGCGGCCGACCTGATTCGTGGCAACACGCCGCTCGCGCCGATCCACCAGCAGTTCTACCGCCACCACCGCCAGGGCGAGAGCGGGACAGGGGCACCGGCCGACGGCGGGGACGCGCGCGTGAGCGGCGGGTAAGGAGACCGGCCCGGCCTCCTCCCCAAGCCGACGCCGGGGACAGCGCAGGCGCATCTTAGGGTTGTCGCCCGGCGTCGAAACTGCCCCTCAGACGGCGGGATCTACGGAGTCGCGAGCACCGTCGACTCCGAGCTCCCTGTGTCACCTCCCCAACCCACGGCCACCGCAGCGCCCGGTGGCACTACTCATCTAGCGGGTGCTCGACGGATAACCGTGCGGCGTGCGGGTCGGGCAGTAGAACTCGTACTTGGGAAACGGGATCAGCGGAGAGCCCAGCACGATGTAGAGGCCGGTCCCATCCGGGAACTTCATGCACGGCGGTGGCTCGCCCGGCCCGTCCACGTGGCGGAGCAGGAAGGCGTCGTTCGGCTTCACCTCCGTCGGAGCAAACGGCTGCGATGGCACGCCGACGCTCGCCGCCAACGCGTGCAGCTGCGTGAAGGCGAAGAACGGGACGTTCGCGCTCGCGTAGTCGAACTGCACTGCGGCGATGCCATTCGCTTTCAGCTCCAGCAGCAGTCTGCCGATCCTGCTGCGCCACGGCTGGGGGATCCGCGGCTCGAGGTAGGCGGCGATCGCCGGCGGCAGCGGCGCTGTGCGGCTGTAAAGGGCGGGGTGGTGATAAGGGCAGAAGAACTTCATCGCTTCAAACGGCACACTCGCGTCGCCCACCGCGACATACACGCCGACGCCGTCGTCCAGCGTCGTGCACGCCGGGGGATCGCCTGCGACCCGCGCGCGCAACAAGAACATCACGCCCCGTGGTCCGAGATCCGTCGAATAGAAGACTGGCGTCTGCACGAGTCCGTCCATCGCTGCGAGCGCGTCAAGTCCGGGCTGATTGAAGTCCACTAGCCCAGTGGGCCCGTCATCGACCGTGATGTCGCGATAGCCGGCGCGGTAGAGCGCGCTCATCAGCGCCGGCACGTTGCCATCGCTCGCTGGCCCGCCGTCGGGGTAGCCGGCTGGCGAGTAGTAGATGAGGTAGTTCTGTGCGGTCGCCGGCAGATGCCCGGCGACGCTGATCAGCTCGGTTCCGCCGATCCCGATCGACACGCCGAAGAAGTTCACGAGGGCGACCGCGACGGCGACACCGCTGAGCGCTCGCCGCAGTGGCTTGCGTTGGATCGTGGCGATCCAGCCGGTGCCGAGCGTCGCAATGTAGACGAGATCAGGCAGCGAATAGCGCGGGTCCTTGTGAATCAGCATTGTCACGCCGAACCAGCCGATCAACCCGCCGACGAGCAAATCGACGCGCAGGTCGTCGCGGCGCGGACGCGGCAGGCAGCCGCGTAACGCTGCGAGGATGCCGATCGCGCCAAGCAGCGCGAGCGGCACGAGCAACTGCGTGTTGACCGCGTTCCAGAAGTACCACGCCAGACTGTCGGTCGAGAAACGGTCCGGCGAGGCGAAGCCTGGCGAGTTGGGCGTCGACCACAGTGCGGCCTCTGCCTGCAACTGGGAGAAGTGGTCGATGTACCAGGGCCCGCAGATCACGCCGGCGACGATCGCGAACGCGAGCAGGCCGCGCCACGCGCGCCAGCCGCCGCGCGCCAGCGCAACGATCACCGGTCCGGCCACGAACAGCACGGCCGTCTGCTTGGTCATGATCGCCAGGCCGGTCGCAAGGCCCGCCAGAGCGGAGACGCCAGTGCGGTCGAAGCGCCGCGACGCAAGGATCGCCCAAACGCTGAGCGCCACCATCGCGGCCTCGGGGGGGTCGAGCATAAAGACGTGGAAGTCGGAGATGATCATCGGCGTGCCGAGCGCGAACACCGCCGCGAGCACGCCGGCCAGCCGCGTCCCGAAGGCGAGCGTGCCGACGCCGTAGCAGCCGGCCGCGAGCGCCGGCACGAAGACGAGGTTGGACGCCATGATCACCGACAGCGGATTGGCCTTGCCGATCAGAATTCCGAGCGCCCCGATCACGTGCCCGAACGGCGGATAGAGGTTGAACGTCTGAAACAGTGCGCCGAACTGAAGGCCGTGGATCTGCGCTGCGGCGTCGACCGCGTCGAGCAGGTGAGCGCCGTTGTCCCAATCCGGTATGCGGTGATTGCGCGTCAGCCACCAGGCGCTCATCACGATGAAGCCGACGATTGCGACGATTAGCCAGACGCGCTCGGGAGGGCCGACGCGCAGGCGACGATCTGCAAGCCGAGCAAGCTTCCGCGTTCGCGCCACCCGTGCTGTGCCGATGTGGCCCTCTCCGCTCGCCATCGAAGTAAGACTGTAGCCAAGCCGCCGACGTTCGCTCTCGCGCGAGGAGCCGGCGTTGACCCAGGCGTCACTCGCCGTTGTGTCGGTCGCCGTGCCCTCGGACTGCCCAGCAGATCCGGCCGCATCGCCCAAGCCGACGCCCGGACTCGAACCGGGCACCCGTTCATTACGACTGCTTCGCTGGAGGGCCTGTTATGTCTGCCGCGACGGCTCCGGGCAAACATCGCGGCCGGGGCGGCTGTGGGCCTTCGCCGGAACGGCTACCCCGGCGGATTCTCGGCGATGTCGGACCAGAAACCGATGAACGCACGCTCCAGCCGAAGACCCAGCTCCAGCGTCGCGCGGGGGAACGCGCGGAGCGGCGGCAGCCGCTCGATCGCGTCGTAGACGTCGAGGCGCTCGCGATGGGCGGCCTCCTGTGCGCGCGCGAGCGCGACGACCTCCTCGCGCTCGAGACCCTCGGCGAAGAAGAGCTTCAGCAACGCGGTGTCACGGATCTGGGGCTGCTCGCTGGTCGGCTCGCGCAGCCACGCCTCGAGCGCCGCCTGTCCGGCGGCGGTGATGGTGAACTCGCGCCGGCGTCGCCCCCCCGGCTCGCGTGTTTCCTCGAGCAGCCCGTACTCCAACAGCCGCGCCGGCTCCGAGTAGAACTGGGAGTGGGGGAACGGCCAGAAGAAGCCGACAGACTTCGCGACGTACTGCTTGAGCGCGTAGGGGGTGCTGGCGCCTCGTACGACGAGGCCGAGGATCAGGTAGGACACAGGCGTCAGTTTTGGGCTTGACATGAACGACATCATACCGTACGGTTTAGACCATCTGATTTAGACTATACTCCTTCAGACCGCGAGGTGGCGCGATGAAGTCGCAGGCGGGAGTGACCGAACGGCTGGCCCGGGCCTCGGCGGCCCACCCCAAGCGCACGCTCGCCATCTGGGGGGTGGCGGTGATCGCGGCGCTCGTGCTCGTCGCGACCTCGCTGCACGGCCTGACCTCGACGTCGAACGTCGTCGGGACCCCCGACTCGACCCGGGCGGCCAACCTGATCGCAACGGCATTCCCGCCGACGCCCGCCGACTTCGCCCACCAGGTCACCGATGTCGTGGTGGTGAGCTCCGCGCATGACAACACCGCCACCCCATCCTTCCAAGCTTTCGTCACCCAGCTGGTTGCACAGATCAAGACGAGCGGCCACCAGGTCGAGAGCGTACGCAGCTACCTCGACGGCAACCGCCAGCTCGTCTCGGCGGACCATCACGCCGCTTTGATCCAACTTGTCGTCCGTACCGACGGCGGCGTCAAGCCGATCGTGTCGCTCGTGCACCGCTTCAACGGCACGCAGGCCTATGCCGTATCGATCACGGGCCTGCGCAGCGCCGACAACGACTTCGGCGTGCAGTCGCAGCGCGATCTCGAGAACGGCGAGCTCGCCATCGGGCTGCCGGCCGCACTGGTGGTGCTGATGCTCGTGTTCGGCGCCGTCGTCGGCGGGCTCGTGCCGGTGGCGATGGCGCTGCTCTCGATCCTCGTCGGCCTCGGCGTGGTCGCGGCGCTGACGCTCGAGTTCACGCTCTCGGTGTTCGTCGTGAACATGCTGACCGGCATGGGGTTGGCGCTCGGCATCGACTACTCGCTGTTCGTCGTATCGCGCTACCGAGAGGAGCGGCTCGGGGGCATGGCCAAACACGATGCGATCGCCCGCGCGGGCGCGACCGCCAGCCGCGCCGTGCTCTTCAGCGGCAGCACCTTCGTCGTCGCGTTGTTCGGCCTGCTGCTCGTGCCGACCACGATCATGCGCAGCCTGGCGGCCGGCGCGATCGTCGTGGGCGTGGTCTCGGTCGCGGCGGCGCTGACGTTGCTGCCCGCGCTGCTGGCACTGCTCGGCGACCGCGTAAACGCGCTGCGCGTTCCGTTCGTCGGACGCAACCTCGGCCGCGCCGACCGCCTCGAGGGCCGCATGTGGCGCGCGATCGTCGAACGCGTCCTGGCGCGCCCGGCCGTCGTCCTGATCGTCACGGTCGCGCTGCTGCTCGCCGCCGCGGTGCCGATCGTCGGGCTTCACATCGGCTCAAACGGCGTCAGCACGCTCCCCAACAGCCTGCCCTCGAAGCAGGGCTTCCTCGCGGTGGAGCGCTACTTCCCTGCGCAGAACCCGTATCCGGTGGAGGTTGTCGAGCAGGGCGGCGGCGCCCCCGCGGTCGCGGTGCTCGACCACATGCAGTCGCAGCTGCGCTCCAGCCCGCACTTCGGCGACGGAACGGTCCAGGTCGCGGCCACCGGCGACGTCGCGATGCTGCGCCTGCTCGTGCGCGGCGACTCCAACACCCCCACGGCCGTTGCCGCCGTGCGCGACCTGCGCAGCATGGCGCGGCGCGAGCTCGCGCCGACCGGCGCGATCGTCCACGTCGGCGGCCATACCGCCGAGCTGGCCGACTACTACGCGGCAGTCACCCAGCCGACGCCCTACGTGATCCTGTTCGTGCTCGGCCTGAGCATGATCGTGCTGACGATTGCCTTCCGCTCGATCGTCGTTGCGCTGGTGTCGATCGTGCTCAACCTGCTGTCCGTCGGCGCCGCCTATGGCCTGCTGACGCTCGTCTTCCTCAAGGGAGTCGGCTCGAGCTTCTTCGGCTTCCAGCACGTGGCGGTCGTCGACGCCTGGGTACCGCTCTTCCTCTTCTCTGTCCTCTTTGGGCTGTCGATGGACTACCAGGTCTTTCTGGTGAGCAGGATCAAGGAGCGTGTCGACCAGGGCCTCTCCACGCGCGACGCGGTCGCCTCCGGGATCGCTTCGACGGCGCGGATCATCACCGGTGCAGCGCTGATCATCGTCGTCGTCTTCATCGGCTTCGCACACGGCCAGCTCGTGATGTTCCAGCAGATGGGCTTCAGCGTCGCCGTGGCGCTGTTGATCGACGCCACGATCATCCGCTCGCTCGTGCTGCCGAGCTTGCTCGGCCTGCTCGGCCGCCGCAGCTGGTATCTGCCGCACTGGCTCCACTGGCTGCCGCACGTCGACGTCGACCGCGGGCCGGTTGCAAACCCGATGTAACGGTTGCGGCCGAGTCGCCGGCCAGCCGGCCGAGTAGCAAGGCACTGCCCCAAGCCGACGCCCGGACTCGAACCGGGGACCCCTTCATTACGAGTGAAGTGCTCTACCAGCTGAGCTACGTCGGCG
>Ga0209415_10003397_pt1 | contig 29620 bp, 29 predicted proteins | sample PeaSoiSIISIP2007_FD_187696 | JGI IMG/M metagenome (GOLD analysis project Ga0209415, IMG submission 187696) | Peat soil microbial communities from Weissenstadt, Germany - SII-SIP-2007 (SPAdes) (version 2) | ecosystem: Environmental > Terrestrial > Soil > Wetlands > Peat | place: Germany...
CGCTCGGCGGCGTCCAGCTGGGGCTCGGAGAAGTAGAGGTTGCTGAGGTGGACGACCCGGGCCGCCTGCTCGGCGATGGTGCCGAGCACGGCGGGATGGCCGTGGCCCAGGACGTTGACCGCGATGCCGGCCACCATATCGAGATACTCGCGCCCGTCGACGTCGATGACGGTGCAGCCGCTCCCGGCCCGGATGGCCACCGGCTGGTGGGCGTAGACCGGCATCAGGACCGTCGCGGCGCGCTCTTCGATGGCCGAGAGAGCGGCACTGATCCCCGGGACCGGGCGACTCATCTGGTCACCGCGGACGGCGCGGAGCTGATCGGCGGGGTCGAGTGGCTCACCGGGTTACCGCGGACAACCGCGGGGCCGGTCGGCGGCGCGACGCGACGCCTCACCGCGTGACCATGGTGCCGACTCCCCTCTCGGTGAGCAGCTCGAGCAGCAGCGAGTGGGGAACGCGGCCGTCGATGATGTGCGAGGCGGTGGCCGCGTCGAGGGCGCGCAGCGCCGCACGCACCTTGGGGATCATGCCCCCGCTGATGGCGCCGCTCTCGATGAGCCGGTCGGCGGTGGGGGCATCGAGCACGCTGACCAGCTCGCCGTCCGCGCCGCGCACCCCCTCGACGTCGGTGAGCAGGACCATCTTGGTCGCCCTGAGGGCGACCGCCAGCTCGGCGGCCACGGTGTCGGCGTTGACGTTGTAGGCGTCGCCGTCGACGCCCAGCCCGATGGAGGCGATCACCGGGATGCGGCCCTGGTCGAGCACCGCCTCGACCGGCTCGGCGTTGACCTGGTCGACCTCACCGACGAAGCCGAGGTCATGGCCGCCCTCGGTGCCACGGGGCCGGACCATCAAGGTGGGGCCGTCCTCGCCGCTCATCCCCACCGCCTGGCCCCCCAGCTTGTGGATGCGAGCCACCAGCTCGGGACCGATCTTGCCGGTGAGCACCATCTTCACCACCTCCATGGTGGGTCCGTCGGTGACCCTCAGCCCGTTGACGAAGCGAGGCTCGAGGCCCAGTCGCTTCTGCCAGAGCGAGATCTCCGGACCGCCGCCGTGGACCAGCACCGGGCGCATCCCCACGAAGCGGAGGAGCACCACGTCCTGCAGGAAGGCGTCGACGTCCTCCCCCATCGCCGCGCCACCCAGCTTGATCACCAGGGTGTGCCCGGAGAAGCGGCGGATGTAGGGGAGCGCCTCGACCAGGACCTCGGCCCGGCGAATCCGCTCCTCCATGGTCTCGGTCGGTGTCGTCATGTCGTGTACTCCGCGTTGATCCGGACATAACCGGCGGTGAGATCGCAGCCCCAGGCGTGGCCGCGCCCGTCGCCGGCGCCGAGGTCGATATCGATCTCGCTCCGCGGCTGCTGGAGCGCGGCCGCGACGGCACTCAGGTCGGCGTCGATGGGCGCCCCGTGCTCGAAGACGGTGGTCCCGGCGATGGTCACCCGGACCCGATCCAGGCTGAAGCGGGCGCCGCTGCGCCCCAGGGCCATGACCACGCGCCCCCAGTTGGGGTCCGCCCCGTGCACCGCCGTCTTCACCAGCGGTGAGACGGCCACGGTGCGCGCGGCGAGGCGCGCCTCGGCATCGTCGCGACCGCCCGCGACGGTCACCCGGAAGTGCTTGGTGGCGCCCTCGGCGTCGGCGACCACCTGCTCCGCGAGGGACTCGCAGACGCCCAGGAAGGCCTCGCGCAGCGCCGCGAATCCGCCGTCGCCGGGATGGAGGGCCGGCCCGCCGGCGGCCCCGTTGGCGAGCGCGAAGAGGGTGTCGTTGGTGGAGGTGTCACCGTCCACGGTTATGGAGTTGAAGCTGGTGTCGGCGACCTCGGCGAGCAGCGCCTGCAGGTCGGGCGCGGCGACATCCGCATCGGTGGTCACCACCGCGAGCAGGGTGGCCATGTCGGGATGGATCATCCCCGCCCCCTTGGCCATCCCGCCGACCCGGTGCTCGACGCCGTCCACCGAGAAGCTGGCGGTCGCCGCCTTGGGGACGGTGTCGGTGGTCATGATCGCCCGGGCCGCCGCCGCGCCGCAATCGCCGCTCAGCCTCCCGGCCGCGGCCCGGAGGCCCTCGGCCACGCGGTCCATCGGCAGTGGCCTTCCGATCACGCCGGTGCTGCAAACGAGCACCTCGACGGGATCGCGGCCCAGCACGCCCGCGGCCAGCGCGCACATCCGGAGGGCGTCCCGGAGCCCCTGGGCGCCGGTGCAGGCGTTGGCGTTGCCGGAGTTCAGGACCACGGCGTGGATCGGGGTGCCCCGGCGCAGGGTGAGCTGGGAGATGACCACGGGCGCGGCCTTGACCAGGTTCTGGGTGAAGACGCCCGCCCCCGCGCAGGGACGGTCGCTCATCACCACCGCGATGTCGTCGCGGCTCGGGTCGCCGTCGCGGATGCCCGCGGCGGCCGTCCCGGCACGGAAGCCGAGCGGCGCGCAGACCCCGGTGCCGGCAACCCTGCCGGAGTCAGCTGCGCCGATCGGATTGGGTCCCGACCCGGCGGCGCCCGCCTCGGTGAAGCCCGCCTCGGTCACGGCCACGGCGACGCCTCGAGGAGCCCGGCTGTCTCCTCCAACCCGAAGCGGAGGTTGGCGGCCTGGACGGCCTGGCCCGCGCCGCCCTTGACCAGGTTGTCCTCGGCGACGGTGACCACCGCAACCCCGTCCTGGTCGGTGACGTTGACGGCGGCGACGTTGCTCCCGGTCACCGACTTGGTGGCGGGAGGCGCCTCCTCGTAGCGGAGGCAGGGGTTGGCGGCGCAGAGACCGCGCATCAGCTCGGCGACATCCGCCACCCCACGCCCGGCGGCCGGGTGCAGGTAGACGGTGGCCAGGATCCCGCGGGTCATCGGCACCAGGTGAGGCACGAAGGTGAGTCGCACCTCCCGTCCCGCAGCCTTGCTCAGCTCCTGGAGCATCTCGGCCTTGTGACGATGGCCGTCCACCCCGTAGGCGCGCACCGATTCGTTCACCTCCGCGAAGTGGAAGGCGAGCGACGGCGACCGCCCCCCGCCGCTCACCCCGCTCTTGGCATCCACCACCACCGCTGGCTCCACCAGCCCCTCGCGGAGCGCGGGGAGCGTCGCCAGCAGGCCGGCGGTCGGGTAGCAGCCCGGGATCGCCAGCAGGTCGGCGGCGGCGATGGCGGAGCGGTTGAATTCGACCAATGAGTACACCGCCTGAGCGCAGAGGTCGGGGGCGGGGTGCTCGAGCCCGTACCAGCGCGCATAGTCCGCGGAGTCGGTGAGCCGGAAGTCGGCGCTCATATCGACCACCACCCGTCCGCCGGCCAGCCACTCCCGGGCGTGGGCGGCGGCGACGGTGTGGGGCAAGGCGGCGAACACCACCTGGGCGTCGGCCGGGTCCAGCCCGGCCTCGACCTCGAGGGACACCCGGCTGCCCGGGACTGCGGCCGCGAAGGGCCTGCCGGCCGAGCTGCGGCCGCGGAGGCCCACCAGCTCGAAGCCGGGATGGCGGTCGAGGATCTCCACACAATGGGCGCCGAGGTAACCGGTGGCGCCGCAGACCGCGGCGCGGATCGGGGTGGCGGGCATGGTTGGGGGATTATACGTTGCTGGTGTATGTTTATGCAACGCCGGGTATCGCCGACGCCGAGCGGTCCAGGGGGGCGGGCAGCCGCGAGCCCATGGCGGCCGGTCCGGCCCGCCGGGGTGGCGTCGAGACGTCGCCGGACCGGACTAGACGGGGACCACGAAGGGAACCGTGCTGGTGGTCGCCGCGGCCACCGAGCGCACCCCGGTGCCCATCGCGAAGAACTCCACCCCGTACTCGCCCCACACCTGGTTGTTCTCCTCACGTGCACCCTGACGATGCCGGCCGCGCCGTCGCGCCCGCCCTCGTCCTGCATCCGCCTCATGGCCAGCTCACGCGCCGCGTACATAGCCTGGCTGAGCGTGGTCAGCTCGACCGACTGCTTCCAGCCGGCGTACTGCAGACCCATGTGGTACATCGACGTGCCCATGACCATGCCTAGGGGCACGAAGCCGCTCTCCCGCACCAGGATGAACTCGTCGACGCTCAGGTCCGAGGTGAAGCACTTGCCCTGCGCCGTCTCCGCCAGGCGACCGGCGCCGTCCTGGGGGACCCACTGCGCGGATGGAGCATCGGTCACCGGGACACCTCCCACAATCGGCGAACTCGCGCGGACTATGCGCGGCCGCTACGGGGTCGCCGGGCCGCCCGCCGGTCCAGCGGGGGGCGGGGCCGCGCCGCGCAGCCCGCTGACCCCGAGCCGCCGGTGGCGGGCGCGCTCGATGTTGACCGCGGCGCCGATCAGGGCCAGGTGGGTGAAGGCCTGGGGGTAGTTGCCGAGCAGGTCCCCGGTGGTCGCGTCCACCTCCTCGGCCATCAGCCCGAGCGGCGAGCCGAAGGCGAGCAGCCGCTCGAAGCGGCGCTGGGCCTGCTCCACCTCCCCGATGTGGGCGTGGGCGTCGGCCAGCCAGAAGGAGCACATCAGGAACGCACCCTCCTCGCCGTGGTCGATGCCGTCGTCGGTCTCCTCGGGGCGGTACCGGCTGACCAGCACCCCGCGGCCGAGGTGGCGTGCGACGGCCCGCACGGTGGCCACGATGCGCGGATCGCGATCGTCGAGGAAGCGCACCTGGCCGGCCCGGAGCATCGCGGCATCGAGGGTCCGGCCGCCCAGGGTCTGGGTGAAGGAGCGCAGACCGCGGTGGTACCCCTCCGTGGTCACCGTCCGATGGATGGCCCGGCGGGCCTCCTCCCAGCGCTCTCGGTCGCAGCGCAGGCCGAAGCGCTCCGCCAACCGCAGCCCACGATCGACGGCGACCCAGCACATCATCTTGCTGTATGTGTAGTGGAGCTGCCGGCCGCGGCTCTCCCAGATCGATGCGTCGGGCAGCTGCCATCTCTCGATGGCCAGGTCGACCACCGGGTGGAGCTCCTTCCAGAGCTCCTGGCCGATCTCGCCGCCGAAGCGCGCGTAGAGGTAGGCGCTGTCCAGGAGCTCGCCGTAGACGTCGAGCTGGAGCTGGTCGACGGCACCGTTGCCGATCCGCACCGGCTTGGAGTGACGGTAGCCGCTCCAGTGGCTCAGCACCTCCTCGGGCGTGTCGCGACCGCCGTCGACCCGGTAGAGGTTCTGCACCTTCGCGCCCTCACCGATGCCCGTGGAGCGCAGCCAGGCGAAGAAGTCATGAGCCTCCTCGTGCAGGCCCAGTTGAAAGAGGCCGAAGAGGGTGAGCGAGGCGTCGCGCAGCCAGGTGAAGCGGTAGTCCCAGTTGCGCCGCCCGCCCGGCGCCTCCGGCAGCGAGGCGGTGGGGGCGGCGACGATGGCCCCGGTCGGCGCGTAGATCATCAGCTTGAGCGCGAGCGCCGACCGCCACACCGGCTCGGCAAAGGCGCCGGTGTAGTGGACATGATCGATCCACCGCCACCAGAACTCCTGGGCCTGGCGCAGCAGGCGGCGGGCCGCTTCGACCGTCCAGGCGGCCTCGGAGGTGGTACAGCCGCCGCCGGCGTGCTGGGAGCGCAGCGAGAGGGCCACCGCGTCCCCCGCCCTGAGCGTGAAGGTGGTGTGCGGCCCGCTGATCTCAGTGGTCGAGACGACGCAGAGGTGGAGGCCCTCCGCGTCCCCGTGGAAGCGCCGCCCCTCGGCGCTGAAGCCATCCGGTGAGCGGCCGTAGTCGGGACGTGGCACGAGATGGTGCTCCATCGCCACCGTGCCGGCGAGGCAGTCCACGATCCGCACCACCCGCGGACGCCGGTGAGGACGCGCGTGATGGGCGACGGTGGCCTCGTCGATGGGCATGAAGTCGCTCAGCCGGACCATCCCGGTGGGCGTCGAGAAGATCGTGCGCAGCACGTTGGTGCGGTCGCCGTAGCGCTGGTGGGAGCGATACGGCCCGCGCGGGCGCAGCTGCCAGTAGCCGCCCCGGCGCCCGTCGAGGATCCGGCCGAAGACCGAGGGTGAGTCGAAGCGGGGCAGGCAGCACCAGTCGATGCTGCCGTCGACCCCGACCAGCGCGGCGCTCCTGCAGTCGCCGATCAGACCGTAGCCGCCGATGGGGAGGTAGCCGCCGGTGCGGTCGATCCCCTCGATCATCGGGCGCGGTCCGGGTCGCGACGGGCGCGGGCCCGAGGCTGATCGCGGGTCACCACTCGCCGTCCCCTCCGATGGTGGCGGCGTCGGGAGATGGCGCGGTGAAGCAGGTGGGAGCCCCGGTGTGGCAGGCCGGGCCGGCCGGCTCGACCAGCAGGAGCACGGCGTCACCGTCGCAGTCCAGCCGCGCCTCGACGACGTGCATGGTGTTGCCGCTCGTCTCCCCCTTCTCCCAGCGGCGCTGCCGGCTCCGGCTCCAGAAGGTGGCTCGCCCGGTGGCGAGGGTGGCCTCGTAGGCGTCGTAGTCCATGTGGGCGACCATCAGCACCTCGCGGGTGGTGGCGTCCTGTACGACCGCGGTGATCAGACCCCGGCCGAGGTCGGGCGTGCGGCCCTCGGGCTGCGCGCGGAGGGGGAGGTGGGGCTCCGAAGAGGGGTCGTGGGGGTTGTCGTGGGGGTTGTCGCGGGGGTTGTCGCGGGAGGTGTCGCGGGAGGTGTCGCGGGAGATGTCGCGGTCCGGGCTCACAGCCGCACCTCGACGCCGTGGTCGCGCAGGTAGGCCTTGGTCTGGGGGATGGAGTGGACGCCGTCGTGGAAGATGGAGGCCGCCAGGGCGGCGTCGGCACCGCCCTCGCTGAGCACCGCCCTCAGGTGCTCGGGCTCGCCGGCCCCGCCGCTCGCGATCACGGGGATGGTGAGGCGGTCGCCGACCGCCCGGGTGAGCTGGAGGTCGTAGCCGTCCTGGGTGCCGTCCCGATCCATGCTGGTGAGCAGGATCTCACCGGCGCCACGATCGGCCGCCTCCCGCGCCCAGTCGATGGCATCCCGACCGGTGTCGCGGCGGCCGCCGTGGGAGAAGACGTGCCAGCCGGCGCCGTCGCGGCGGGCATCGATGGCGACCACCACGCACTGGACACCGAAGCGCTCGGCCGCCTCGCCGATGAGGTCGGGGCGGTCCAGCGCCGCGGTGTTGAGCGACACCTTGTCGGCGCCGCTGCGGAGCATGCGATCGATGTCCTCAAGGCCGCGCAACCCGCCCCCGACGGTGAGCGGGATGAAGACCGAGTCGGCGGTGCGCCGCACCGCCTCGAGCAGGATGTCGCGATCCTCGCTGCTCGCGGTGATGTCGAGGAAGACCAGCTCGTCGGCGGACTCGGCGTCGTAGCGCGCAGCCAGCTCGGCGGGGTCACCGGCATCGCGGATGTTGACGAAGTTGACACCCTTGACCACCCGCCCGCGGTCCACGTCCAGACAGGGGATGATCCGCTTGGTCAGGCTCACGGTCGCGATCCCGGGTTCATGGGGGGAAACCGGCCCGAGTCATCGCGGGGAGAGCCGCCCGGACTCATCGGGAAAACCGGAGGATCGCGGCGCGCAGGTCGAAGCTGCCCTCGTAGAGGGCCCGGCCCACGATCGCGCCGGCCGCGCCCGCCTCGGCGCAGCGGACGATGTCGTCGACGGTGCTGATGCCGCCGCTCGCGATCACCGGCCCGGGGAACGCCCGCACCGTCTGTTCGAGACCGGCGAGGTCGGGGCCCGTCAGCATCCCGTCGAGGGCCACGTCGGTGCGCACCAGCCCGGCCAGGGGCCAGCTCGCCCACCGCTCCAGGTGAGCGATGGCGCTGCCTGCGCCCTCGGTCCAGCCCTCGGCCTGGGCCGTGTCGCCGCGCACGTCGAGGGCGACCAGGCAGCGCCCGGGCAGCGCGGCGCAGATCGCCGCTGCGGCCTCCGGCTCGCGCACGGCCACGCTCCCGAGGACGACGAAGGCCGCCCCGGCCGCCAGCCAGCGCTCCGCCACCGCCAGGGTGCGGACGCCCCCACCGACCTCGACCTCCACGCCCGCCTCCTGAGCGCTCTCGAGGACGCGCCGGGCGGCGGTGGTGGAGGCGAGATCGATCATGCCCCGGGCCGCGTCGAGGTCCACCAGGTGGATGCGGTGGGCGCCGCTCTCGCCGAGCCGGCGGGCCACCGCCGCGGGGTCGTCCTCGTAGACGTGCTCGCGGGCGAAGTCCCCCTGGATGAGGCGGACGCACCGGCCTCCCCGGATGTCGATGGCGGGGATGACGATCACCGAAGCACCGTCTGAGCCGGGGTGGGCGCGCCGGCGCAGGCGGCGACCAGGTTGGCGTAGATGCGCAGCCCGGCGGGCCCGCTCTTCTCGGGGTGGAACTGGGTCCCGGTCACCGTCCCCCGCTCGCAGATGGCCACGATCTCGCCGCCGTGGTCGACGGTGGCGACCACGTCCCGGGGGTCGGCGTCGGCGGCGTAGGAGTGGACGAAGTAGCACCAGGCCCCCTCGGCGACCCCGGCGGTGAGTGTCGACGGCCGGTGCATCCGGAGCCGGTTCCACCCCATGTGGGGCACCTTGAGCGGCGGGGCGGCGTCGATCCGGCGCACCCGTCCGGGAAGCAGACCGAGTCCCTCGCCCCCCTCGCCCTCCTCGCTGGCCTCGAAGAGGAGCTGGAAGCCGAGGCAGACGCCGAGCACCGGGCGGCCGCGCCCCGCCGCCTCCCGGACCGCGTCGCCGAGCCCGGAGCCGAGCAGGAGCGCCGCCGCCGGGGCGAAGGCGCCGACCCCCGGGAGCACCACCGCGTCGCAGGCCGCGACCACCCCCGGATCGGGGGTGATGACGGCGCCGGCTCCGGCGCGCGCCAGCGCCCGCTCGACGCTGCGCAGGTTGCCCACCCCGTAGTCGACGATCGCCACCCTCGGCATCAGGCCACGCCCTCGAGACGGCCCAGAGCGCCACGCCCGTCCCGGGGCATCAGCCCGCGCCCTCCCGGGGGCGCCGGGTGCCGCTCCTGCGCCGGGACATCAGACCGCGCTCGCGCAGCGGCGCGGCGCCCGCCCGGCGCGGGGCATCAGAGCACCCCCTTGGTCGACGGCACCCCACGTCCCACCACCGCCACCGCCTCCCGGGTGGCCAGTCCCAGCGCCTTGAAGGCGGCCTCGGCCACATGGTGCAGGTTGGTGCCCCGGATCAGGTCGACGTGGATGCTGATCCCCGCTGATTGGGACAGAGCCTGCACGAACTCGTGGAGGACGGTGACGTCGAAGTCGTTGATCCGGCCGGTGAGCGCCTTCATCTCCCACTCCAGGTGGGCCCGGTTCGAGTAGTCGAGCACGCAGCGGACCAGGGACTCGTCGAGGGGCGCATAGGCGTGACCGAAGCGCCGGATCCCGGCGCGGTCGCCGAGCGCGCGGCTGATCGCCGCCCCCAGCGCGAGCCCGCAGTCCTCGACCAGGTGGTGGGCGTCCACATCGATGTCGCCGGAGCCGTGGAGGCGGACGTCCATGCCGCTGTACTTGACGAATGATTCCAGCATGTGACGGAAGAAGGGCAGCGGGACCTCGATGTCGGGGCTGCCGCCGCCATCGAGATCGACCTCGACCTGGATCCGCGTCTCCTTGGTGACCCGCTCCTCGGCTGAGGTCCGGCGCGGCGCCGGTTGGGAAGGGCTCTCACTCATCGGTCACCATCCTCCATCCTGAGCCGGATCGCCCGTTCGTGGCCACGCAGTCCCTCGGCTTCGGCGAGGGCGCAGGCGACCGGGGCCAGGCTGTCGAACTCCCCGGCCGAGAGCTCCACCACCGATTGCCAGCGCTGGAAGTCCATCACCGAGAGCGGCCCGCGGTGGCGGGCGGCACCGCCGGTGGGCAGGGTGTGGTTGGGACCGGCGACATAGTCGCCCATCGACACCGGCGAGCGCGGACCGACGAAGACCGCCGACGCGGTGTGGGGGCGGTCACGGAGCGCCTCGGCGGCCTGGCCCTGGAGGGAGAGGTGCTCGGGGGCGAACTCGTCGGCGAGCCGCACCGCCGCCTCCAGGGTCTCGGTGACGATCACCGCCCCGTGGCGCCCGGCTGCGGCGGCGATGATCCCCCCGCGCGCCGCCACCCCCGCCTCGGTGGAGAAGGCCTCCCCCACCGCGCCGGCCAGGGCGGGCGAGTCGGTGAGGCAGACGGCCCAGGCCAGCGGGTCGTGCTCCAGTTGGGAGACCAGGTCGGCGGCCACCAGCCGGGGATCGGCGTCGGCGGAGGCGATCACCACGATCTCGCTCGGCCCGGCCACGCCGTCGATCCCCACCTCGCCGAAGACCTCGCGCTTGGCCAGGGTGACGAAGAGGTTCCCCGGCCCGGTGATCTTGTCCACCCGGGCGATGGCCTCGGTGCCGTAGCCGAGAGCGGCGATCGCCTGGGCGCCGCCGACGGCGTGGACCTCGCTCACCCCGAGGTGATGCGCGCTGGCGAGGACCAGCGGGTGGACCGAGCCGCCCGCACCTGGCGGCGAGACCAGCGCGATCTCGGCAACCCCGGCGATCTGGGCGGGAATCACGTTCATCAGCACGGTGCTGGGATAGGCGGCGCGCCCTCCGGGCACGTAGCAGCCGACCCGGCGCAGCGGCAGGGGCCGGAGGTGGGCGGTGGCAATGCCCCGGATGGCGGTCTCCCGCTGCGGCTCGTGGATGGCCCGGATGCGGGCGGCGGCGGCGGCGATCGCGTCGCGGGTGACCGGGTCGGTCTCGTCCCAGGCATGGGCCAGGGCCTCGGCGGGGACCCGCGTCTCCGCGACATCGACCCGGTCGAGCCTCAGCGTCCAGCGCCGCACCGCCGGGTCACCCTCGCGGGCGACCTCCCCGAGGATGGTGCGGACCACCCGGATGGCGGTCACGGGGAGCTCGAACCACGCACCCAGCGGGCCGGCCGTCTCGGCGTCGAGGACCGGCTCCGCGCTCCGCCGCTCGGCGCGCACCTGGGCTCGCCACTCCTCGGGGGACGGGGATCGGAGCTGCAGGGTCACGGCGCGCTCCGCCCTCCCCTGGCGGGGGGAGCGGATCCGGGGCCGATGTCCACGCCCATCACGGTGCGGCGGAGCGCCGCCGCGAGCTGGTTGACCGCCCCGCTGCGGGTCTTGAGGGAGGCCTGGTTGGAGATCAGCCGAGCGGTGGAGCGGCCCGCCTCGGCCACCTCCACGAGGTGGTTGGCGGTGAGCGTCCGGCCGCTGGCGGTGATGTCGACGACGCAGTCCGCGAGCCCCATCGCCGGGGCCAGCTCCACCGACCCATGGAGCTTGATCAGCTCCACCGCGAGCCCCATCGAGTCGAAGTGACGGCGGGCGGCCACCGGGTACTTGGTGGCGGCGCGGAGCGATCGGGGGAAGCTGCCTCGGGTGAGCGGCGAGCCCTCCGGCGCGGCCAGCACCAGCCGGCAGGCGCCGAAGCGGAGGTCGACCAGCTCGTAGCAGTCGCGCGGTGACTCCCAGAGGATGTCCTTGCCGACGATGCCGGCGTCGCAGGCCCCCATCTCCACGTAGACGGGCACGTCGGTCGGCCGCACCTTGACGACCGTCGCCGACCGGGTCACCAGGCTGAGCTGGCGGTCCAGCCGGGCCGGGTCGATCTCGGCGACACCCGCAGCGGCCAGCAGGCGGCAGGCGTCCTCGAAGAGGGCCCCGGCGGGAAGCGCGATCCGCAGCCCGCCGGTCACCCGGCGTCCTCGGCGCTGGCGGCCAGGAGGGCGTCCAGCCCGCCGCCCTCGCGCCCGCGCAGCCGCCAGCGGAAGCCCCCGCCGTCGAGGTGGGCGCGACCGTCGCCCAGCGGTTCGCCGGGGCGCAGGACGGAAGGCTCCAGGTCGAGCGCCACCGCGACGCCGGCGCCGCGGAGCCGGGAGGCCACCGTGAGGGCCTCGCGCGCCTGCTCCGCGGCGTAGCCGAGCCGCAGCACCGGGGCGCCGCCGTTCTCGCCGGCTCCGCGCAGCAGGGCGTCGCAGCAGCGGTCCACGTGGAGGACGAATCCGGTGGCGGGCGCGCCGGCGCCGAAGGCCTCCAGCAGCCTGTCGTACCGCCCACCGGTGCCCAGTGGCCAGCCGAGGTCGGCGCTGAACAGCTCGAAGGTCGGACCGGTGTAGTAGTCCCAGTCGCGCACCGCCCCCAGGTCGAGATGCACGCTGGCGGTGATGCCATGCCGGTCGAGGACCGTCCAGAGCTCGGCCAGGTCGGCGAGGACACGGCGCGGCCGCGGGGCGGTGATCCGCGAGCCGGCCGTGTCGAGGATCTCCCGGCCCCCCCGGAGGGTGGGGAAGGCGAGCAGCAGCTCGCGCTCGGCGTCGCCCGCCTCGGTCCCGCGCAGCGCCTCCTCGACCGCCACCAGGTCGCGCGCGCGGAGCGCCTCCGCCACCCGCGCGCGGGAGGCGGCATCGAGGTTGGCGGAGTCGAGCAGCGAGGGGACGAAGTCGGCGTGTCCGACGTCGATCTGGACGCCGGCGATCCCGGCCCTCTCCAGCGCGGCAGCGGCGACCGCGATGCACTCGGCGTCGGCGGCCAGCCCGGGATGCCCGATCAGCTCGCAGCCCGCCTGCATCGCCTCGCGGCGTCGGCCCCCGAGTGGCGCGCGGTTGAAGAGCACCGGCCCCGCGTAGCAGAGGCGGAGCGGCGGCGGTGACCCCTGGAGCTGGGTGGCGACCACCCGGGCGACGCTCACGGTGCGCTCCCCCACCAGGGCGAGCAGGCTGCCGTCCGCGTCCATGAACCGGAAGAGCTGGGTCTGCAGACCTCCGCCGACCCCGGCGGCCACGGTCTCGAGCGGCTCGACCAGGGGAGTCGCCAGGTACTCGTAGCCCCAGGAGGCGAAGGTGTCGACCAAGGCCTCGGTGACGGCCCGCCGGCGCTGCGCCGCCGCGCCGATCCAATCGACGAAGCCGCCGGCACGGCCCCGCGCCGGACTCTGCAGCGCGCTCATATGGCGCGAAGTCTATGCGGTGAGTGCGCCGCCGCCTCCGCTCCATCAGACGAGAATGCGCAGATGCCAACCCTGGTCGTCCACGGAGGCGCCGGCCGGCTCGACCGGAGGGCCCGGCGGGCCGAGATCGACGCCGCCCTGGAGCGGGCCCTGCAGGCCGGTTTCGACGCCGCCGGCGGCGGGGCGCTGGACGCGGCGGTGGCCGCGGTCCGGGTCCTGGAGGACGAGCCCCTCTTCAACGCGGGGACCGGTGCCGTGCTCACCGCGACCGGCGGGGTGGAGCTGGACGCCGGGGTGATGGTGGCCGCGGGAGTGCGCACCGGCGCGGTGACCGGGGTCACCGACTTCGCCAACCCGGTGGAGCTGGCCCGCGCGGTGATGGAGGACGGCCGCCACGTGCTGCTGAGCGGCGCCGGAGCCTCGCGGTTCGGGATCGAATGCGGCCTCGCCCCGACCGATCCGGCTCGGCTGGCGGGCGCCGCCCGGCGCCACGACGGCTCCCTGGGGGGCACGGTCGGGGCGGTCTGCCGCGACGACCGGGGTGGCCTCGCGGTCGCCGTGTCCACCGGCGGCATCGCGGGGAAGCTGCCCGGGCGAGTGGGCGACAGCGCGCTCTGCGGCGCCGGCTTCTACGCCGACCTCGCCGGGGCGGCCTGCGCCACCGGGCACGGCGAGGACTTCGTCCGCCTGGTGGGATGCCGGCGGGCGGTCGAGCTGCTGGCGGGCGGGATGGACGCCCAGACCGCCGCCGGCCGGCTCATCGAGGAGCTGGAGGCGAGGGTCAACGGCCAGGGCGGGATCATCGTCGTCGATGCCGCCGGCCGCCCGGGGGTCGCCCACAACGCTCCCCACATGTCCTGGGCCTGGCGGACCACCGGCGGGTCGGCGCGCTGGTCGGGCTGAGGCTGGCCGGCCCGGGCTCGACCCGGCGACCGGCGGCTCAGCACCCGACCGGGCTGAGCGGACCAGCGCACCGCACCCACGCGGGCCCGGGCGACCCCGGAGGAGGGCCGGGACCGCTGCCGGCCTCGGCCCTCCCGACCTGGGGGTTGAGGTGAGACTGATTCAGCTCTGAGGTGGGCCCTGCGGCGGGTAGGGACCCTGGGGAGGCTGCGGGTAGTTGGGCGGAGGCCCGTAGGGCGGGTAGCCGGCGGGGGTGGCGGCGGCGGGGACCAGCGGCGCCTCGTCGGGGAACCTGCTGATCACCAGGAAGTAGTAGATGACCGCGTAGACGATCAGGTAGACGATGAAGAAGGCGATGGCCGCCCCGATCCCCCAGAGGATCAGGTAGACGAGCTGGCCGACCACGGCGAGGGCCATGGCGTAGGCGAGCAGCGCCCTGCCGCGGTGGACGCCCTGGTACATCTGGAAGCCGCCCCAGGCTCCGAGGACCATGGCGACGAGCACCACGAGCTCCCCGAGGCCGGCGATGGAAGAGCCGGTCGCGAGGTTGCAGCCCGCGGGGCTGAGCCCGATGGAGTGGTCGTAATTGCAGACGGAGGTGGCGAGCGATCCAATCGTGGCCGAGAATGTGAAAGCGGCGATCGTGGCGATCAAAGCGCCAATCGCGCCGAGCACCGCCAGGATCCCGAGCACCAGCCCGTAGGTCTTGGCCGGTACGTTCACCTTGAGCGGCGGGTTGGTGGTGAGCCAGGTGGGCTCCACCAGCGCGTTGTTCCACAGGTCTGCCATACGGTTACCTCCAGGTCTCTTGGCGTGATGTCACGCATGAACGCATTGCGGAAGGCGCGCCGGTCCCCCCGGCCGGCGCGGTCTCCGTCAGCACAACCCCCACCGGCGGTGGGGGCATCCCCTCTCGGAGCATCCCTCCCCCTCTCGGAGCGACTCCGATCTCATCCTCCAACATTCAATCGACCTCCCCGGCGGGCAGCACCAGCAGGGTGTCGAGCTTCGCCTGGGCCAACTCCAGCAGGTTGGGCACCGCCTCCAAGGGCAGATCCAGCGCGCGGGCGATGGCGGCGTGGTCGACACCCTGGTCGCGCAGGCGCAGGGCCTCCGCGTAGGCCGGGGTGAGCGTCGCCAGGGCCGTCTCCCGGTTCATCGACCGCCAGGCTAGGGATCGCCGCCGACGGAGTCATGAGTACCGGAGTACCCAGCCGCGAACCGGGAGCGCCCTCGGGTACTCAGCGGCCGGATTCGGTACTCAGGTCAGGCTGCCGGTCCGGCTCCGGGATCATGCCCAGGATGGCGGCGAGCTGGGCCCGCGAGCTGACGCCCAGCTTGGAGTAGGCCTGCTGGAGGTGGTTCTCGACGGTGCGCACCGAGAGCCCGAGGCGGGCGGCGACGTCGGCGCTGGTCGCGCCCCCGGAGGCCATCCGGGCCACCTGGAGCTCGCGATCGGTGAGGGTGCCGCGGGTGGAGATGCGGCCGAGAGCCGGGGACCGGCTCCCCTCGCAGTCCGCCGCCAGTGCCGCGCTGCGCAGCATCGGGACCCGGGCCCGGTTCGGCAGCCCGGCCCGGCGGTGGGCGTCGGCCGCCTCCGCCGCCGCCTCGGCCGCGAAGAGGACCAGGCCGATCCGCTCGAACTCGACGGAGGCGCGCTCCAGGCCCGGAGCGTCGGCCTCGACCAGGGCGTGCACGTGAGCCGCGAGGGCGGGGACGAGCTCCCCCTCGCACTCGCCGGCGAGGCTGCGCAGCCGCTCGTCCCCGGAGGGATCACCCAGGCGGGCGGCGTCATGGAGCGCCCACGCCTCCAGGGGGCGGAAGCCGGCCCGGCGCCAGCCGGCGGCGGCACGCAGCGCGGCGGGAGCGGCCGCGCCGGCGTCGTCGTGGGCCCAGAGGACCCAGGCCTGACAGAGCTCGAGCCAGGGCAGCTCGGTCGACGGGGCCACGACCGCGCTGCGCGCTGCCGCGAGAGCTGTGGCGGCTCGCTGAAGGTCGCCGCGGAGGCAGTTGGCCTGGGCCAGGACCCCCTCGAGGGCGGTCAGGTGGCCACCGGCGGCCATGTAGCGAGCGCAGATAGCGGTGCCCTCCTCGAGCCACTCGCGGGCCGTCCGGGTCCTCCCGCTCAGCAGCGCCGCCCAGCCAACCAGCCCGGTCCAGTAGCCGCGCAGCGGCTCCAGGCTGGCCTCGACCAGCCGATCGTGGACCTCCTCGGCGAGCCGCCGCGCTTCGGGGACGAGCCCCGCGAACCAGAGTGCGTTCCACCTCCCGATGAGCAGGTTGGAACGGGTGGAGAGCAGCTCGGGGCTGTCCCGGAGCAGCTCCATGCCGGAGTCGAGGGCGGTGATGGCCTGCAGCGGTCGACCCGAGAAGGCCAGGGCCAGGCCGAGGATGCCGATGGCGCCGATCCTCGCCGGGGGCGCCGCGCCCGCGTCCTCGACGACCGCGGTGGCGAGCTCCACGGCGGCCTCGAGGCGGCCGGCCGAGAACTCGAAGAGGGCCTGGGTCACCGCCAGCTCGTGAGCCCAGGGACCTTCGGGGACGCCGGCCACCGCCTCCCGGAGGACGGCGAGGGCGCGCTCGCCGCGCCCCAGCCCGAAGTGGAGGTTCTGGGCACTGGTGAGCGCCAGCTCGGCCCGCTGCTCGGCCCCCACGGGACAGGCGGCGTCGAGGACCGCCTGGGCCTCCAGCGGCCGGCGCAGCCCGGTCATGGCCCGGGAGAGGGCGATCTCGGCGGGGAAGCCCCCGCCCGCGTCGACCGCCGCCTGCGCCAGCGCCTCGGCGGTGTCGAAGCGCCCCGAGCCCAGCATCCAGCGGGCCGCCGCGAGGGCGGCGTCGGCATTGACCCGCTGACCGGCTTCGAGCCTGATCATGGCCAGCCGGCTGGGGTCGTCCCCGCGCCGCAGCGGGGTGGCCTCGAGGGCGTCGCCGAGGCGCCCCAGCAGCTCGCGCCGGCGCAGCGGCGTCAGACCCCCCCGCAGCGCCTCGGCGTAGAGCGGGTGGGCGAGCCTCACCTGCCAGCGCCGGTGGTACTTCTCGTTCACCGTGGTGGTGGTGATCACCGCCGCCGCCTCGAGGTCCCGGATCACGGCCGGCACCACCAGGCGCTCCAGCACGTCGAGCGGAAGCGGCTCGGCGAGGGCCAGCGCCTCGGCCGCCTCGCGCTGGGGCCGCGAGAGAGGTCGGAGACGCTGTTCGATGGCCTCGAGCGGGCCCCCGGCCGCCACCGGCTCCCCCTCCCACCGCCAGACACCGTCCCGCTCCGCCAGGGCGCCGGATTCGAGCCCGATCTCGACCAGCTCGTGGAGGAAGAGCGCGTTGCCCTGGCTCAGCCGGCCGAGCTCGCGCCGGGTGCCGGCATCGACGTGGCCGTCGAGCACCTGCCCGAGCAGCGCCTCCACCTCGGTGCGGGAGAGGGGCTGGAGCTCGATCCAGCCGATCGCCCCCTCCTTGCGAAGCCCCATGATCGAGTCGGGCAGCGGCTCACCGGAGCGGGCGGTCAGCAGCAGCGATGCCGTCTGGGTGCTCGCCAGCTGGTGGAGAAGCGCGGCGGACGCGGCGTCGAGGAGCTGCGCGTCATCGACGGAGACCACCATCCGCCCGCTCCCGCGCTCCTGGCGCAGCCCTCGGACGCTGTGACGGAGGACGTCGAGCGGGCTCATCGAGAGGGCCTCCGGGAGCAGCGGCGCGAGCGGGCCGAAGGGGATGGTCGCCGCCGCCTGGGTGGCGGTGACCTCCCGGACCAGCCAGCCGTCGCGGCGGAGCCGGGTCAGGGCCTCGGCGCGGAGCCGGGTCTTGCCGACCCCGGAGGCGCCCGCGATGATCACGCCGCACGAGGCGGGACGGTCCAGCTCTCGAGCGAGCAGGGTCAGCTCCTCGTGCCGACCGACAAGGGGCCAGGGCGACCGGCTGGCGGAGGGCGGCATGGGTGTTGACGAGGATTGTGCCAGCGTCAGACCCACCGGTCGAGCACGGCCCGCGCGGTGAGGTCTCGATGGCCCTCCTCAGTACTGGTCCTCCGGGCGCACGTCCTCGTCGGTGTCGTCCTCCTCCTCGACGTCCTCGAGGGGCGCGGGTTCCTCGTAATCCTCCGCGGCGGCCAGCGGCTCCAGCTCCTCCCCGGGCTCCGGGGTCCCGGCCACATCGTCGTCGTCGTCGCCGTCCCCGAGGTCGGCCTCGTCAACGCCGCGCTGGGCGAGCAGGGAATCCTTGGTGTAGGGGCGGAACTCCTCGCGCTTCTGGCGGCTCACCGGGAAGGACGACTTGCGGGCGTTCTCGGCAGACTGGAAGGCCTCGCGGATGATGACCTCGATCTGGCTCTCATCGACCCTCGCGACGACCGCGGTGTAGCGGTTGCCGCTCCCGATCAGGGGGACGAGGCGCCGGGCGATCTTGCTGTCGACGTCGCCGAGCACGACACCGCGGGTGGTCTGAGCCTGGAGACCGCCATCCTGGAGGTGGAGCTCGACGACGTCGCCGGGTGCCACCACCGAGATCACCCCCGAGCGGGGCGGGTTGAGCACGGTCAGCGCGCTCTTCCCCGGCTCCTCGGCGAAGAGGTCGACATCGATGGCGCCCTTGGCGCCGCCCAGCTTGGCCCGGCTGTCGAGGAGCTGCTGGAGCTTGCGGACGTTCTTCTGGGCGATGACGTTTAGCGGGTTGAGCTGGAGCGCCTGGGAGTAGGCGTCCAGAGCCGGCTGGTGCTCGCCGAGCTCGGTCAGCGCCTTGCCGATCCGGTTGTACGTCTCGTCGTCACCACCATGGCGGTCGATGAGGGCGCGATTGATGGCGACGGCATCCTGCCACCGGCTCTCCAGCGCTGCCTGAATCGCCTCCTCGACATACAGGCTGCGCGGCTTGACACGTTCGGCTTCCGTCACGTAGAGACTCCCTCAGCTTGGTAATCCGATCGCTCAGCCCGCCGCCGAGATCGGCTTTGGCAACGTGCAGGGTCCGCTATGATACCGGCTCAGTGCGGCGCATCTGTTCGACAGCATCCTCTACCCCCGCTGCCCGGGTCCCTCGGTGACCCGGGTCATCGCCATCGCCAACCAGAAGGGCGGCGTCGGCAAGACCACCACCGCCGTCAACCTGGCCGCCGCGCTCGCCGAGGCCGGAGCCCGGGTGCTGGCTGTGGATCTCGACCCCCAGGGCCACCTGACCCTCAACATGGGAGTCCGCCGGCCCGACGAGCTCGAGGTGACCGTCTACAACATCCTCACCGAGCCGTCCACCACCGCGGCCGAGGCCCGCCTGCGCTCTGAGCCGATCGGGCTCGACTTCCTGCCCGCCAACATCGAGCTCTCCGGCGCGGAGCTCCAGCTGGTCACCGAGTTCGGCCGCGAGTCGGTGCTGCAGGAGAAGCTGACCCCGCTGCTGCCCGAGTTCGACTTCGCGGTCATCGACTGCCCGCCCTCGCTCGGCCTGCTCTGCGTCAACGCCCTGGTCGTCGCCACCGAGGTGATCATCCCGCTCCAGTGCGAGTACTTCGGGATGAAGGGGATGCAGCAGCTCCAGCGGACCATCGACCGGGTCCGGGCAAAGCTCAACCCGCAGCTGACCATCGCCGGCATCCTGCCCACCATCTACAAGCCGCGCACCCTGCACAGCCAGGAGGTCCTCGAGCTGGTCAAGGAGCGCTACGGCGACGAGGTCTTCGACGTCCGGGTCGACGCGTCGATCCGTTTCGCCGAGACCCCGCTGGCCGGCCTCTCGATCCTTCAGTACGCCCCCGAGTCGCCCGGCGCCAGGGCCTACCGCAGCCTCGCCCGCACCGTCATGGCGCGCGGCGCCGAGCAAACCGCCGCCAAGGAGGAGCCGGCGCCGGCACGATCCGGGGCACGGGCCGGGCGCCCGTGATGCCCGGCTTCCGCCGCGCCCAGCTGCGGGGCTCGGACGAGCTGTTCCGCAGCACCGACGAGCCCGCCCCGGTCGAGCCCGCCCTCCCCGAACCTCCGGTCCACCCGGTGCCGGCGGCGCCGACCCACAACCTGCGCTCGGTGCGTCTCAGCGAGGAGGAGATCGAGCTGCTGGCGGAGGCGGTTCAGCACCTCAAGTTCCCGGGCAAGACGCCCGCCCGGCCATCGATCGGTGATTTCGAGAGCCTGGAGGCCCTGCGCCAGAAGCTGCTCCGTGTCCTGTAGAGCAGGGGATCGCGACCGCGGCGGGCGCGCGGCGGCGCCCGCGCATCTTTCCAAGCGCGGGAAAGCCTGATAGGTTGGGCAAAGCGTGTCCGCCGAGCCGGCGGGCGCGGAGGGACAGGAGGAAGGAGAGGAGATGAGAGCACCGCGCGTTTCCGCGCTTGCCCAGCTGGTGGCCACGGGCGCCATCGCCATCCTGGGCGGAGGGACCGCCGCCGCCGCCCCGGTGGCCGCGGCCGCGATCCGCATGATCCCGGCCTCGGAGGGACACATCCTGTCGATGGGCAGCCTGGCCGCACCGCCGACCACCGCCTACTGCGAGGCGACCTACGGCATCGCCTGCTACCAGCCCTTCCAGGTCCGGCGGGCCTACGACCTCCAGCCGCTCTACTCCGCGGGAGTGGAGGGGCAGGGGCAGACGATCGTGATCGTCGACGCCTTCGGCTCGCCGACCATCCGCGAGGACCTGGCGAGGTTCGATCAGGACTTCGGGCTTCCGGCACCGCCCTCGTTCCAGGTGGTCCAGCCGGAGGGACCGGTGCCGTCCTGCGGCTACGACCCCTTCGGGGCCAGCGACTGCTACGGCTGGGGCACCGAGACCAGCCTCGACGTGGAGTGGGCGCACACCATGGCCCCTGACGCCAACATCGTGCTGGTCGAGACCCCCACCTCGGAGACCGAGGGGCAGCAGGGCTTCCCGGACATCGTCGCCGCCGAGAACTGGGTGGTCAACCACCACGTCGGTGAGGTCATCACCCAGAGCTTCGGCGCCACCGAGCAGACCTTCTCCAGCCCGGGGCAGATCTACGGCCTGCGCAGCGCCTACATGAACGCGGCCGCCAACGGGGTCACGGTGCTGGCGGCGAGCGGGGACCAGGGGTCGACCGACTACCTCTCCAACCTCACCTGCTGCTACGCCACCCGGGCCATCGACTGGCCGTCCTCCGATCCGCTGGTGACCGCGGTGGGCGGGACCCAGCTCCACCTCAACGCCAGCGGCGGCCAGATCGCCCCCGCCAGCGTCTGGAACGACTCGAGCACCACCGTCGGCATCCCGGGACCCGCGTACACCTGGGGAGCCGGGGGCGGCGGGCTCTCGACCGTCTTCTCGCGGCCCGCCTTCCAGAACGGGGTGGCCGGCGTGGTCGGGGGCTCCCGGGGCACCCCTGACATCTCGATGAGCGCGGCGGTGAACGGCGCCGTCGACTTCTTCCAGTCCACCGCCTACTACTACGTGGACGGGGTGCGCACCGAGTTCCAGGGCGGCTGGGGCATCGTGGGCGGCACCAGCGAGGCCAGCCCGCTCTTCTCCGGGATCGTGGCTCTCGCCGACCAGGAGGCCGGGCACAGCCTCGGTTACATCAACCCCGAGCTCTACGCGCTGGGCGAGCACGGCGGTCACAACGGCATCGTGCCGATCACCAGCGGCAACAACACCTTCACCTTCTGCATCGCCGCCGACGTCGAGAGCAACGACGCGTGCGCCAGCGCCTCGGACCTGGTGACCGTCCGGGGATTCCGGGCGGACGGGTACTACAGCGACGCCACCGGCTGGGGGACGGTGGACGCGGCCCAGTTCGTCCCGGCCCTGGCCAGGGGGGCGGCCTCGCCGTAACCCCGGCCTGATCAGCGAGCGCGGCGTGAGGCGGTCGCCCTGAGGGCGGCCGTCTCCCCGCTCGCCGGGCTGGTCTGCTAGCTTGCCCGGGATGGTCATCGGAACCCTCGTCCTGCGCCTCCAGGTCCCGGAGAGCGGCTCGCTCAAGGAGAAGCGCCAGGTGGTCCGCTCCCTGGTCGCCCGGGTGCGCCGAACCTTCGACGTCGCGATCGCCGAGGTGGGTGACCAGGACCTCTGGCAGGCGGTCGAGCTGGGGGTGGCCTGCGTCTCGAGCAGCGCCCGCCACGCCGACGAGGTCTGCCAGAAGGTGCTCAACTACGTGGCCGACGACGGGGAGGCCCTGCTCACCGACTCGAGGTTCGAGATCCTGCGCCTGTGAACGTGGAGCTGTCGCGCCGGTGAGCACGGGGCGCGGGCCCGCTCGGCGGCTGGCCCTGGGCAGCCCGACGGGTCGCTGGGTGCTGGCCGCGACCGTTCTCGGTTCCGGGATGGCCCTGCTCGACACCACCACGGTGACGGTCGCCCTGCCGGCCATCGGGCGCGACCTGGGTGGCGGCCTGGCGACGCTGCAATGGGTGCTCGACGCCTACCTGCTCACCCTCGCCGGTCTGGTGCTGCTGGGCGCCACGCTCGGCGAGGTGCTGGGCCACGACCGGGTCTTCCTGGCCGGTGCCGCGGGCTTCGGGGTGATCTCCATCCTCTGCGCCGCGTCGCCGAGTGGGCTGACCCTGGAACTGAGCCGGCTCTTCCAGGGCGCGGCGGCCGCGCTGCTGGTCCCGGGCGCGCTCGCGATCGTCTCCACCGGCTTCACCGCGGAGGATCGCGGCCGCGCCATCGCGGCCTGGTCGGTGATCTCGGGGACGGCCACGGTCATCGGCCCGCTGCTGGGTGGCCTGCTCGTCGACCACGCGGGGTGGCGGTGGGTGTTCTGGATCAACGTCCCGCTCGCGGCGGCCGCGGTCGGCGCTGCCTGGGGTCACCTCCCCACCCGGGAGGCCGATTCCCGAGGTCGGGTTGATCGCCTCGACATCGGGGGCGCGCTGGCTGTGACCCTCGGGCTGGGACTCGCCGTCACCGGCCTGATCGCGGTGCACACCCTGGGGGTCGCGATCAGCGTGGTGGCGGTGGTCGCCGGGCTGGCCGTGATGGTCGGTTTCGGGATCGTGGAGACGCGCCGCGCCCACCCCCTGCTGCCACTCGGCCTCTTCCGCATCCGTGCGTTCGCGGTCGCCAACCTCGCCACCCTCTTCGTCTACGCGGCCCTGAGCGCCGCGCTGCTGCTGGTGGTCGTCGAGCTCCAGGCGGTGGCCGGCTACAGCGCGCTGGCGTCCGGCGCGGCCATCCTCCCGGTCACCCTGCTGCTCTTCGCCCTCACCCCCCGGATGGGAGGGGTGGTCAGCCGCTTGGGTGCTCGGAGGCTGCTGACCCTCGGCCCGCTGGTCGCCGCGGTCGGGCTGCTCCTCTTCGTCAGAGTGTCGGGCCCCGCCTCCTACCTGACCGTGGTGCTTCCCGCAGCGGGCCTCCTCGGGCTCGGCCTGGCGGCAACCGCGGCGCCACTCACCACCACGCTGCTGGAAGCCGTGCCGGTGACCCGTGCGGCGATCGCCTCGGGGGTGAACAACACGGTCACCCGGGCGGCCGGCCTGCTGGCGGTGGCCGCGGTGCCCCTGGCGGCGGGTCTCGCCGGGATCGATGACCTCACCGGAAGCGCGTACGACCAGGGCTACCACCGGGCCATGGTGGTGGCGGCCCTGCTCTGCGTCGCCGGAGCCGCCGTCTCCTTCATCGGGTTGCGCCCCCGCCGGCAGCGCGCGGCCGGGAGCGGCGCGGTCAGCGCATGAGCACCTTCAGCGGGCCGCCGGCCGGGAACGCGGTGGCCGCGGACACCGGGGCCGGTCCCGAGGTCGGGGCGGGTCCCGGCGCCGGCACGCTCGCGCAGGCCTTCAGCGCCCACGTCGGCCTGACCCTCGATCCCTTCCAGGTGGAGGCGATCGAGAAGCTGGAGCGCTCTCGGGGCGTGCTGGTCAGCGCCCCCACCTCGAGCGGCAAGACGCTCATCGCCGAGTACGCGATCTGGCGCTGCCTGGCGGCACCGCCGGGCCTCCGGCTGGACCCGGCGCGAGCCCATCGGGTCATCTACACCACCCCGCTGAAGGCGCTCTCCAACCAGAAGTTCCGCGACCTCGGGGAGCGCTACGGTGAGGCCAACGTCGGCCTGGTCACCGGCGAGCACACCCTCAACGAGTCCGCGCCGGTGGTGGTGATGACCACCGAGATCCTGCGCAACATCCTCTACGACGAGCCCGCGCGCCTCGACCTCGTCGGCGACATCGTCCTCGACGAGGTCCACTACATCGACGATCACCCCCGCGGGACGGTGTGGGAGGAGGTGATCATCGAGGCGCCCCCTCACATCCGGATCACCGGGCTGTCGGCGACCATCAGCAACGTCGACGAGGTGGCCGCCTGGATGAGCGGGCTGCGCGGGGGCATGGAGGTGGTGACCCAGACCGAGCGACCGGTCGCCCTCGAGCTCTGGCTCTGCCTCGACAACCAGCTCTGGCCGCTCTTCGACGAGCGCGGCCAGGTGGACCGTCGCACGCTGGAGAAGGCGCAGAACCTGAGCGCCGGCGATCTGCGGCTGCGCTACGCGCGGCGCGCCCCCGAGAACGACCTGCTCCAGGTCATCGAGCGCCTGCGCGGCAACGCCATGCTGCCGGCGATCTACTTCATCTTCTCGCGGCGCGGCTGCCGCGAGGCGATCTCCCGCTGCGCGGTGCACGGCCTCGATCTCACCACGCAAGCCGAGAAGCTGGCCGTCGACACCGAGCTCGCCCACCGCCTCGAGGCGATCGCGGACGACGACGAACGCCGCGTCTTCCTCGATGCGCTCGACGGCAAGCTGCTCCGCCGCGGCATCGCCATGCACCACGCCGGCATGTTGCCGTACGCCAAGGAGACCGTCGAGGTGCTCTTCCAGCAGGGCCTGGTCAGGGTGGTGTTCGCCACCGAGACCCTCTCGCTCGGCCTCAACATGCCGGCCCGGGCCTGCGTGGTCTCCTCGTTCACCAAGTTCGACGGCACCGGATTCCATGCGCTCACCCCGGCGGAGCTGACCCAGCTGATGGGGCGGGCGGGCAGGCGCGGCATCGACACCCTGGGGCACGGGATCATCCTCAAGGAGTCGGACGTCGACGTGCGCGACATCTACGACGCCGCGATCGGCGGCGAGATGAGCGTCGAGTCGAAGTTCGCGCCCACCTACACCATGGTGCTCGCCCTGCTCAAGACCCGGAGCCTGGAGCGAGCCGAGGAGCTGCTGGACCGCTCCTTCGGGCAGTACCAGGCACTGCTGCGCAGCGAGCACTGGGTGCACCGCAGGGCAAACCTCGAGAAGCTGCGCGACGATCTGGCGCGGCGCGTCTTCCGCCATCCGCGGCTCGCCTGCACCGAGACGACGCTCACCCGCCACCTGCGGCTGGCCGCCCAGGTCGAGGCCATGGACACCGAGGTGCGACGGGCCCAGCGCCAGCACTGGCGCGACAGCCGGGCGGGCCGCTACGGCGGCCGCGCCGCCGATCCCGGCGGGCGGTTCGAGACCATGCGGCGCTCCCTGAAGGCCTCGCGCGCCCGGTTGGAGCAGAGCCCGTGCACCGGCTGTCCCCACCTCAGCGAGCACCGCGGCCACCGGCGCGAGACCGAGGATGTCGCCGAGACGCTCCGTCACGGCGAGGAGGAGCTGCGCTCGGCCCGAGGCCGCTACCGGCGCGAGTTCCGAGCCCTGCGCGGGGTGCTGCGCGAGGCCGGCTTCCTGGAGAACGACCGGCCCACCGAGCTCGGGCTGCTGGCCGAGGCACTCTTCGGCGAGAACGCCCTGCTGGTGGCGGATGCAATCCAGGCCGGCTGGCTCGAGGAGCTGACCCCGGCCGAGCTGGTGGGCGTGCTCACCATGCTGGTGGCCGAGGACCGCGGGCGCGATCGGCCCCCGGCGGCCCGCCGCCAGTGGCCCAGCCGGGGCGTGGAGCGCGGTCACCGCCTGCTCCGCGCCGACCTCCAGCGGCTCGGCGCCATCGAGGAGCATCACGGCGTCGCCACGCTCCGGCCGCTCTCCTTCGACTTCGTGGGAGCCGCCCACCAGTGGGCGACCGGGGTTGCGCTCGCCGAGATCGATGTCCCTCCCGGCGCCGACGTCGGCGACCTCGTGAAGGCGGTCAAGAACCTCTACTCCCTGCTCCGCCAGATGGAGCAGGCACTCCGCGAGCATCGCCTGGCGCCCCTGGTGCGACGCACCCGCGAGGCGATCGAGCGGGAGATGATTCGCCGGATCTAGCCAGGACACGGCTCGGATGCGATGCGCCGGTCGCCCACGGTCGTGGGCGGCGTACGGTTGACGGCACGGACGCGACGCCATGACCGACATGGGCCCCACCGCGCCGGAGGGAGAGCCCCCACCGGACGGAACCACCCGAGCCGCCTCCGGCGGCTGGGACGACGAAACGCGCCATCCGGCACAGCGGTTGCGCCGCGCCCTGGTCGGCTCCACCCCCGGGCGACCCGGGGAATCGGCCACCGCGGCAGCGCCACAGGAGCCGGACTTCGAGCTCCAGACCCTGCCCGAGGACCGCCCGCCCGGCCCGCGAGCGGGCCTGCGCCACGGGGTCACCCGCCGGGTGCTGGTCACCGCGGTGTCCCTCTCCGCCCTGGTCGGGGCGGCGACCGCCACTTTGATCTCCTCCCCCATCTCCCATCCCGCCCCCGCCGCGGTGGCGACTCCGACCCCGATGCCGATAGCCCTCCCGGCCGCACCCCCCATCCGCCCCTCGGCCCGTGTGGACGCGGCGATGGCGTACGACCCGGCCGGTGGTGACGTGATCCTCTTCGGTGGGCTGGTCATCGGGAGCGAGGGGCTGACCACGCTCTCCGACACCTGGAGCTGGGACGGATCGCAGTGGACCGAGCTCCACCCCACCGTCTCGCCCCCGGGGCTGAGCGGCGCGCTGCTCGCCTACGACCCGTCCACGGAGCGGCTGGTCCTGACCGGCGGTGACACGGCGAGGCCGGGAGGCCCTCTCGAAGAGACGGACAGCACCTGGACCTGGGACGGATCGACGTGGGCCTCCCAGCCGGCGGGCACCCTTCCGGCGGCCGACCTGCCCAGCGCGCTCGGCACCGACTCGGCGACCGGGCAGCTCATCCTGGTCACCAGCCAGCCCGGCTGCGAGAGCACCGCGACCTGGCGATGGAGCGGCGCCACGTGGGCTCTCCTCCATCCCGCGGCGTCACCGCCTCCGGCGGCCGTCGACAGCCTCGCCTACGATCCCCGATCGGAGAGCCTCGATCTGGTCACCGCCCCACAGGACTGCGATGGGGGGACGGAGGCGGGCTCCGCGTCCCCACCGGTCTGGTCCTGGAACGGCTCATCGTGGAATGCCGGCCCGGCATCGGGCGGCTCGGTGCCGCCGTCGTCCTGGGAGCTGACCACGTCGGGTGACGGGGCGCTGCTGGTGACCGCGACCGGCACCTACCTCTGGAAGGGCGGGGGCTGGAGCGAGCTCTCCTCCAGCCCCGTGGCCGGCGACTCGTCGGTCGCCTACGACGCCAGCGACGACCAGGTGGTCCTCTTCGGTGGCATCTGCGCGAGCTGCGGGGCCGACGCGGTCCCCTACACCTGGACCTGGGACGGGAGCTGGGCCCTCCGCGACTCCACGGCTGCGGCGGTGACGCCGGCTGCGGCGACGTAGGGCCGCGGCGTGGCGCGGATCGAGGTGCTGCCCCGGGGTGACGGGACCTTCCAGGTGCGCGTGGAGGAATGGAGCTTCGCGGTCACCGCCAACGACGGCCTGGCCAGGGAGCTGGGGGCCCCCGACGCGGAGGCGCTGGTGCGCCAGTCGTTCGCATTCCTCCTGGAGAGGGAGCCGGTCGGGTCGATCCTGCCCCGCTTCGACCTGACGATGATCGAGCGTTACTTCCCGGACTGGCGGGAGGAGATGCGCAGCCGCTGGCGCTGAGGGGTCCCACCCGGGCCGTGCCGGCCGCTCTCAGGGGACGGCGTCGAGGGCCTGCCGGACCCAGCGCGCGAGGATCCCCCGCCGCTCCGCATCGGTGCTCCGCAGCCACTCCCGCGCGTCATCGGGCAGCGGGAGGTGGCGTGCCCAGGCGCTCAGCAGCGCGCCGTCGACCTCGACGTGGAACTGGAATCCGTAGGCCCGCCCGAGCCGGAACGCCTGGTTCGGATACGCCTCGCTATGAGCCAGATGGCAGGAGCCGCGGGGCAGGTCAAAGGTGTCGGTGTGCCAGTGGACCACCGCCAGCGTCGGGCCGCAGCCCTCGAAGACAGGGTCGTCGCGCCCGGGCGCGGTCAGGGTGACCGCCCCCAGGCCCAGCTCGGGGCCCCGCTCCCCGGGCCGCACCGGCGCCCCGCAGGCGGCGGCGGTGAGCTGGGCGCCGAGGCACACCCCGAGCACGGGCAGCCCGCGGGTCACCGCCTCGTGGAGGAGCACCACCTCGTCGCGGAGCCGCCGATCCGGCTCATGCACGCTCTGGGGACCGCCCATCACCACCAGGGCGGTCACGCCGTCGAGGGCGGGCAGCGGATCGGCGGCTCCGAGCCGGCGCACGTGCATGCCGAAGCCGGTGGCGATCTCGCCGATCAGGCCGGGGCCCTCGTCCTCGGCGTGCTCGATGACCACCAGCAGGGGAGGTCTCGCCCCCTCCACCGCCGACGCGGTCATTCCTCGCGGACCATCGCCTCAGGGACCGACACGACCCGGTATGGCAGGTCGGTGATGTCGTAGTAGCGGACCGCTTTGTGGAAGCGCTTGGCGATCCCGATCTGGACCTTCACGCCCAGCGAGATGGTGCCGAAGACCCACATCTCGTCCGACTTGACGATCAGGTTGTTGAAGGCCTCGCGCACCGTCTCCTTGGGCACGGTGTGGAGCAGGTAGTAGTCGAAGAGCATGAACGGGACGATGGGGACGGCCCCCTCATCGAGGACGAACTTGCTGATGTGCTGGCGCCAGTAGAAGTTGCGATTGCTGATGGCGCAGTAGACGATGCGTCGCGGACGGCGCAGCACCCGCTCCGCCTGCTCGGCAGGGGACGCCTTCGGCCGCGGGGTGAAGATCCGCTCGAGGATGTCCTCGGCGTCCTTGACGCCCCCGCTGACGGCCGGCGTCGGCGTGGTTTCCTTGTCGGGCACGGCGGCACCCTGTCTCTCACTGTGCGGGAGCACAAACAGCGTCCGATGATAGCATCGCTCGCTCATCCGGATTCCGCCCAGGTGACCAGATCGGGCAGTCGGGCGATGGCCTGCTCCAGGCGGGCGATGTGCGCCGATTCGTTGAGCCAGCGGCTCTGCCCCGAGGGGTGGGGCAGCGGGAGCAGCAGGGGCACGCGGTCACCCACCTCCGCCTCGGCACCCGAGGCGTCGAAGAGCCTCCCCACCGCGGCCTCCAGACCCGTCCCGGGTACGAAGCGGGCCAGGGCCAGGGTCCCGATCGGGAGCACCAATCTCGGCCGCAGCAGCGCCAGGACCCCGTCCAGCCAGCCGGCGCAGAGGGCGACCTCCCGCGCGCTGGGGCGCCGGTCGCCACGGCCGTCGGGGGTGCGCCCCGGGAAGCAGGTGGTCATCGAGGTCATGTAGACGCGGCGCCGGACGTCGGCATCGCCGGCGAAGCCACCCCGCTCGAACCAGCGCATCAGCTGGCGGCCGGCGCGCCCCGCGAAGGGTCGCTGCCCGTCGTTCTCGACCGGCCCCGGGGCCTGTCCCACCAGCAGGATCCGCTGTCCCGGACGGCCGCTGAAGACCGGGTTGGCGGCCGCCAGGAGGCCCCCGTCGACACACCGGATGCAGGCGCGGTGCGCGGCCTGCAGAGCCTGCAGCGAGCCCCGCTCCGGAGGCGTCGGCTCAGCTCCGGGCACGCGCGAGCTCCGGCACCCGGACGCGACCCTGCCACCATCGGCGCGACCTCCGGCGACGGGCCGCACGGCGGTCGACCCGGCGCGCGGTCGGGGGTATCATCTCAGTGCGGCCGCATCGCGTTGTCAACGTGGAAGCCAGCGGACCGCATGGCGTGCGCAGTGGGACGTGATGCCTGACGACGACTACCGTCCGACCCACGGGCTCCCCCCGGATT
>Ga0209415_10003398_pt1 | contig 29619 bp, 23 predicted proteins | sample PeaSoiSIISIP2007_FD_187696 | JGI IMG/M metagenome (GOLD analysis project Ga0209415, IMG submission 187696) | Peat soil microbial communities from Weissenstadt, Germany - SII-SIP-2007 (SPAdes) (version 2) | ecosystem: Environmental > Terrestrial > Soil > Wetlands > Peat | place: Germany...
AGTTCGTCGAGCACATCCAGCTTGGTCACCACCAGCCAGGAGATGCCGTTAATCATGCCAGCGTAGCGCAGCAGAGGCAAGTCAAGCCAGCCTGTGCGCCGCGGACGTCCGGTAACTGCGCCAAACTCGTTGCCCCGCTTGCGCAACTGCTCGCCGAGTTCGCCCTTCTCCTCGCTGGGAAACGGACCTTCGCCCACCCGCGTGCAATACGCCTTGGTAAGTCCAATCACCGAGTCGATCGCATTCGGCGCGATGCCGGTGCCGGTCGCGGCGCCTCCCGAAGTCGCGCTGGAAGAGGTGACGAAGGGATAAGTCCCGTGATCAATGTCAAGCATCGTGCCCTGCGCGCCTTCGAACAGGATGGCCTCACCTCCGGCCAAAGCCTGGTTCAGCAGAACTGCCGTGTCACACACAAACGGCGCAATCTTCTCGGCGGCCGCGGCGTACTCGGAATACATTTTGTCAGCGTCGAGAGGCTCCGAATTGAACAGGGCGTGCGCAATCATGTTCTTCTCGCGCACCGCGTTTTCGATGTGTTTCTTCAGCAGCAGCAGATCGAGCAGATCGGCTACCCGCAACCCGCGGCGGCCCATCTTGTCTTCGTAGGCCGGACCGATTCCGCGCGAGGTAGTGCCAATCTTCACGCGTCCGGGGGCGTTCTCCGCCGCCAACTCGATCATGCGATGGTAGGGCAGAATTACCTGGGCGCGGTTCGAGACAAAAAGATTTCCGTCGACCCTCACGCCGGCCTCGCGCAGCGCCCCCACTTCCTTCAGAAAAGCCATGGGGTCAAGCACCACGCCGTTGCCGATCACGCTGCGGCACGCTGCCCGCAACACTCCGCAGGGAACCAGTTGCAGCACGAACTTCTTGCCGTTGATGATGACCGTGTGGCCGGCATTATGGCCACCGGCATAACGTGCTACGACAGAGAAATTCTCCGACAAAACGTCGACAATCTTACCCTTGCCCTCGTCGCCCCACTGGGCTCCGACAATTACCGCGGTCTTGCCTCGTTTCAATGCCAACTCCGTAATAGGGATTCGCCTAGCCGCGTCGCGCGTCTGTACGAACACCGGGGGTCGCACACTCTTGCCCCGCGACAAATACTTCAAAGGCTTATGGGATGGAAGCGGAGAAGACGTGTACGAGCTATCTTATCGCGCCCGCGCAACGAATGGCAACGCATCGCCAGCGGCCGGCAGGCACACCGGTCCTCGGGTAAGATGGACCAGGGAACCGTCTGATTCAGAAAGGCCATCGTGAAAAAGGTTTTTCACTTCGACTCTCCGCGCGAAAGGTATAGTTGCGACGCGGCTATCCTCTGGTGCTTCGATAACCGGTTTGACCTGGGGTTTCACAAGTTTCTCAAGCGCATCGGCGTGGTGTATTCCGATCCCATCAAAGTTGCTGGCGGCGCCAAGTCCCTGGCCTCGCCGGAGCTGGAGACCGATCGTGAGTTCGTCCTGGAGCAGATTCGCAAGTCCATGCGCTTGCACGACACCAAGCGTGTGATCCTGATGGTCCACTCCGATTGCGGCGCCTATGGAGGCCTTGCCGGCGGCTTCGGCGGGGACACTCAAGCCGAAGCTGCGCATCACCAGCGCGAACTGTCGCTTGCCGCCGCCAATCTGGCTGAGGCAATTCCCGGAATCGAGATACAAGCTTACTTCGTCGATTTTGAGGGCATTTGGGACGCGGAAGTCGCAAGCTCGCAACCGCTGGAAAGACCCGTCGTGGCTTGACCAATGCCTATTGCGAGGCCTCCAGCAACTCCTTCAGATACTGCTCCCACAGCGCCGCCCAAGTGTGAGTGCCGTGACCATGGCTTTGCCCGGAGATGGGAATCAGTACGAAACGGCCTTTCTTCACTCGTTTGATTTCTCGTTCGGCAATTCCGAGTTCCGGAGGATCGATGAAATCGTCGGCTGAATTTACGAACATCACGGGAACAGTGATTTTCTCCAGCTGCGGAGAAGGGTCATAATTCCGCGAGGCATTCACCGCATAAAGCAGGTCGTTGGCATCGTGGTCGGCAATGAACCGCTTCGCGAAGTCGTGAGCTGCCGCATCAGTCGCGTCGCGGGTGGGAAAGCTTTTCTGCATCTGCAGCGGCGCGCCCCCGGCAATAAAGAACGTGTCCGCAGCAACTTCCAGGGCGCTCAAAGGCTGGGAAGTGTAGTCTCCATTTTTCCAGTCGGGATCATCGCGAATGGCATCGATCACCATTTTGCGCCAGGCTCGATTTCGTCCCGCAATCTGCACTGGCTGGCAGGCCAAGGGCATGAGCGCGTCCATGAAGTCAGGATAGGTTTCGCCCCAAACCCAGGCATGCATGCAACCCATGGACGTCCCCAGGATCAGCCGCAGGTGGTTTACACCCAGTTCTTTCTCCAACATCTCGTGCTGCAACGCGACCATGTCGTCATAGTCATACTGGGGAAAATGCGCATGCATGCCGTCGCTCGGCTTGCTGGATTTTCCGTGACCGATGTTATCCGGAAGAATGACGTAATAGCGCGTCACATCAAGGAGCTGTCCCGGTCCAAACAAGACGCCGGCAAACTGCGGAGCAAAAAACTGCCGACCCGCACCGCTGGTGCCGTGCAATAGCAACACGGCATTCGTGACCCGGCCGTTGGCGTCGCGCGCGGGCGTCCCAAAGGTTGCGTAGTGTATTCGCAGTCCGGGCATTGTTTGACCCGATTTGAAATGGAAATCGAGGGAAACGTAGTCGCCTTCCTTAGGAGAAGGCGCGGGGTTTGCCTGTTGCGCCCTTAGAACTGCTGCAAAAGAAATCGCGAGGAAGAGAGCCGCAAATGCGGCCCTTCGGATGCACACATGCACGTTGGCACCTCGGTCGGAAGCAGGGTATCACAGGACCTTCTGCGACTTGGCATCCTGCCGCGAAGCGATGGGACGATCGAATCGCTGCGAACAAGTATCGGCAATCATGCAGAAGGTCTAGAATTCCTTCACGTGACTCTATGCCCAAGTTCGAAAGACACATTTTCATCTGCGGCAACCAGCGCCCTCCGGAAAATCCGCGGGGATGCTGCGATCCCATCGGCCAGGCAAAGCTGCAGAAACTGTTCAAACAGAAACTCGCGGAACGCGGCCTGAAGGGCAAAGTACGGGCAAACCAGTCGGGCTGTCTCGATCAATGCGAGCACGGCCCGAACCTGGTCGTCTATCCCGACGCTGTGTGGTACGGGCACGTTACCGAAGCCGATGTCGATGAAATCATCGAATCGCACATCATCGGCGGCCAGCCGGTCAAGCGCCTGATGCTCGCCGACGACTGTCTCAACACCGCGACGTGCGAACACCGGAGGAGCAGTGGTCGTTAGTTGAATCGTGTGATTCGCCAGAGAGCGACTCCGCCTATCCCCAGGACCACAGCCATTGCTAGAGTAAGCCCCGACAGCCAACCCCACTGAAGCTCTATTTGAGGCGCATGGGCAATCACACCAAAGCCGAAAAAAATACATGCAGCTCCGCCAACCAGCAGCCAATCCACCCAGGTTCGGAGCGAACTACCGGCGTGCTCTTCCCGCCCCTCCATGCGCGCGGCCACATAAGCAGGCTCAATATCGTACAAATCGCTTTCCCGTTGGGCCGCTCCTTTCCAGCTCGAATACTCGCCATCCGTGGTGGACGAAGAAGCAATCGCCAGCGCACCGGCCACCATCAACAATGATCCGCCCAGCACCTTGCCCAGGATGCTCCAGGGCAGACCACGGAGTTCGCCGAAAACCATAACGCCCCACACCAGACCCCAGAGCTGATTCGTGTTCGACAATGGAATTCCACGACTGATCCCCACATACTTCGCGGCATAATTTTGAAAAAGGTCGCCCACAACCCACATGAAGCCACCCAGGAATGGCCAGAACAAAATAGCCTTGCTGCCTGCCAGTTCACGCCAGAATGGCAGCACGCCTCCCGAGAAACCGACCGCCAGTACCGTCATCGTCGTCATCTCGCCAAAAGTAAAAAAGGTCAGAAAGGTCAGAGGATTCATGCCCGTAATGTATGCCTTGCGGTAAGGGATGTACTGGGAGCCGAAAAGCAGGCCCGCGCCCAATGCAGATGCGACTCCCCGGATTGGGTGTCCGGAGGGGGCGTGAGAAGTGGAAGCCAGGGATAACAGCACCGCTCCGCCAAAGATCACGACGGCCCCGCCTACGACTTTCACCCTCTGGACCCAGACCGCCCCGTGTAATTCTTTAAATAGAAGGGTCCCCCAGAAAACTCCAACCAGGCTGTTCGAGTTCCACAACGGAAAAGCAATACTCAGGCCAATGTCCCGAATTGCGAAAACTGTCAAAGTGTTCGCAACCGCCCAGAGACAACCGGCCATCACACCCCATACGATCAAGTGGGGTACATGCTTCATATCGGCAAACGTATCGCCGGTGCCGCGGATCAGGGCTGGTAAGCCCCAGCGAGAAACAAATGCTCCAAGAACCATCATGAACGAAATCACGAAAGGAGACACGGAAACGGTTACTAACTTCGTTGGCGCTTCGGCTCCGGCCAGCCATAGGGCTGCCGCCAAGCCACAAAACACTCCAAGCCCTTGCAGCTTCCGCTGTCGAGAACGCTCGGTCAGGCTTTCGGTGATGATCGAACTCAAAGCGTCGCGCCTTTCATGTGCTTATCGAACCAGACACAGAATCAGCGATCCCGCGAGCAGGACTGCCAAAGGAATCCAAAAGTGGACGTCGCGAAGCATCGGCCGGATCCACCTTCGCCGCCGTGCTCCCATGGCGCTTCTCATAGATTGCAATTATCCTTCTCGAACCTTACGCGATATGCCGACCCAAGAGCATTGGACAGCTTCGAAGATAATCCCAGGCTTCGCTGTTTCCGTCCGCGCTTGACGACGATTGAAATATCCAAGAGACCAACAGCAGACCTGCAACTCAAAAGGCGATGAAGGCAAGATGTCATCAAGCGATCCTTAATACATCGAAAGCTGGGGCATATCGATCGCCTGTCGCCGTCAGCTTCTCAATGTTGTCGACTGACTGGATGCCACCTCGCGCCCCGACTGCCGTACAGTTCAGGGCAGCCGCCGCGCACGCGAACTCGAGCTGCCGTTGCAACGGCCAGCCCTGCAGGAGTCCATAGATAAACCCGGCGTGGAAGATATCACCGGCCCCGGTTGTATCCACGGCCGCAATGCGATAGGCCGGCGCGTAGTGAAACATGGTGCCGTCCCACGCCAACACTCCATCTTGACCCAGTGTCGCCGCGGCAAGCCGGCACCCGAAGCGGCGTTGAAGCGCGGGCAGCGATTTCTTGAGGTCATGCGATGCCGAGAAGCGCCCGGGAATGTCTCGGCTGGTGATGACGTAGTCAACCTTCTCCAACAGTGCTTCTACGCCGGAGTAAAGGTCATCCAGATCAGCGATTACAGGGATGCCAGCAGCTCGGGCCCAGCCCGCCGCCACGGTTGCCGCGGCAGTATCGTAACCGTCTACGTGAAGAGCGCGAGCATCCTCGATCCATTCGCGGTTGAGCTCTTCTGGCTGAAGCGTCAGGCGGTCGTCGCGCTGGCAAAGAACGGTTCGCTCGCCGGAATCCTCAATGAGAATGAACGACCGCCGGCTCGCGCATCCCTCAACCGTGATGATCCTGGTCTCGACGCCGGTCCGCACAAATTCCGCACGGTGGAGCATCGCAGCGCTGTCGTCGCCCAGTTTACCGACGTATCGCCCACGCATGCCCCAGTGTCGACACGCAACCACGGCAGTAGCAACTTGTCCGCCAGGCAGCACATCCACAGAGCGGAACTCCACCTTCGAACCCGCCACGGGATAGTGTTGCAGAGGGATTAGCGTGTCCGTAGCATTCAGTCCCACACCGACAAGGTCAATCTTGGGCGTGTTCGCCATTTGGTCAGAGCTAATCTAAACGAAGTGTTCGGATTCGCAAAAGTCAGGAATCCATAAGCGGGCGGAAGGGAGGGGATGCGGCCCTTGATCTATTTTGCTCCGGATTTCTCGGCCGCCACAAGTTTGCGCGCTTCTTCCATGGTCCGCACAACCGTAATGTTCGGGACAGTCTTACCCGCCAACACTTGACCCATCCGGGCCATTCCAAAGACGTGATCTCGCGGAGCGGCGACCACATGCAGGGCTGCTGGGTCAAAAATACCCTTGCGTCGGGCGATTCGTCCAACCGCCGCAGTCGAGATCCCGGCGGTCGAGATCGTCGTGCAATCGATGATTTCTGAAAAACTTGGGTCGAAGTCGGGGTGGGAGCGAATCTGCGAAGCCAGGCCAACGATTTCTTCTTCGGTGGCTTCATCAGAGAAAGTCGACACGACCAGTCTCTGCTTTACGTTTATAGTGAACTGCGCCCCCACGGGCTGATTTTAGCACTGGTAGGCGCGGCAGGAATCGAACCTGCAACCACCGGATTAGAAATCCGGTGCTCTATCCGTTTGAGCTACGCGCCCCCTTTTGTTTTTCAACACTTCGCAAGAACTTCTTAGTGCTGGTGTCGGCTTTTTATCCAAATTTACACCAATTTTCTCTGACTCTCTCAATGCTGCTGCCTCAGTTCAACGCGGGAGAGTTCTTCGGCGACGACACTAGGTAAGGGTATCACGCGAATCTCATCATTCCTGGTCTGGTCGGCCTCCAGCCGGATAAGCCGCTCGTCGAGATTGACCTGCTCCCACTGGATAGCGCGTGCTTCACCAAGCCTGCAACCGCGCCAGTACAGAAATTGCACCAAGGGTCGGAGATGCGTGGGGAGCGCGGCTAGCAATTCGTCAAACTGCTTCTGTGTAGCGAAGCCCGGCGTGCCTTCGCTTCTCTTAGCAACCGGATAACAGGCACCATTTGGATCGTGCCGTCTTCGCGCTGGGTCGTCTCATCGGTGCACCTCGTCAGCAGTCAAAACATGATGCTACTTTGCCGCTGGAAAATCGCGATTACACGCATTGACCCGATGACCGGGGTTTTGAGTTCCCCCCCAGGGCACTAAATTGAGCGACATGCCCCCCGGTCGGCGATCACCACTTGATCCAGGTTGCCTGATAGCTACGCGTTCCGTCGTTCGACACGTATGACTGAAGCGACGCCGTCTCATATCCCGCAGCAGCCATTGAGGCCGCTGTGCTCTTATACGTCTGACAGGTCATGCCATTATTGCTCTGCCAGGCGGAGAAGCCCGGAACGGGGGCGAAGACGGCGCGGAACAGGTCGGTGCCGGTCGAGTTGAAGCCCTCGACGCGCGACGGGTACTTGCCTACCTTCGCCTCCGCATTGAACTTCGACTGGTAGGCAGCACCATCCATCCAGCCCGTGTAGGCGCCGTATTGGTCGAACAGGTTCGTCGTCACGAATGACGAGGTGCCATTGAACGCGGTCCAGAGTGCGCTGTCGAGGTCCGAACTGAACTGATCGGAGTTGCTGGGGCGGGAATTGAAAAACGCGGCCCAGCCATAGCCGTTCGACGCGTGCACCTGCTCGGTAGCCGTCCCGGGGAGGCTGCCGGTGTGCCACCAGTTGCCCGCCGAATTCACTTCCCAGCCCATGCCATACCAGTAACCCGAAGGCGTGTAGGTGGTGAGCAGATTCGAGCTGTTGATCTCCGACCAGAGGACATTCGGATTCGAGGTCATTTCGCTGATGGAGGTCGCATTGAGCAATGGTGTGCCGCCGCCGCGCCCATCGAGGGCTTTCTGCACGCGCAACAGGTCGATCGGGGAGGCAACCCACGCGCCATGCGCGGCCATGGCTTCGATATAGAAGTTGCCATAGGGGTTGGTGTAGGCGTTCAGGGTCGTCGCGAACACGTCCTGTCCCGAAACGGCGCCCGGGTAGTCGTAATACACGACTTCGCGGTCCGTCGGCCAGATGGTGAGGCCCTGCACGATGCCGGTGGCTCCGGCCGGCGAGAGAATACTCGTGGCCGCGTAGCTCGCATAGCTTGATCCCGAGACCTTCTCGATGATGGCACCGAGCACACAGTAGCCGAAGTTCGAATAGTCGTAAACCTTGGCTGGTGTCCAGTAAACCGGCTGGCTCAGCATGTAGCGGATGATCTGGTCGCAATCCGGCGGCGAGGGAATGCCTTGCGCGGCCGCAATCGACTCCGACTCGAACATCGGGTCGCCTTCAGAACTGCAGTTGGTGCATCCCGTCTCCCGGCTCCAACCGCCGGTGTGGTGCAGCAGTTCCCGGATGGTGATATTCGCTAGCGCTGCCGTTTCCGGCTTCGCGGGATCTGGCGTAAATCCCAACATCGGAAATGGTTTGTCGGTCAACGACAGCTTGCCGTTCTGGATGAGCGTTAGAACTACCGCCGAGGTGATCTGCTTCGACAAGCTCGCGATCCGAAACAGGCTGTCGGGATGTGCGATCAGTGTGTTGCCGGTATCGCTCAAGCCGTAGCCACGGGCTAGAACCAACTTGCCGTTATCGATGACGGCCACGGCGCCGCCCGGCACCTGGTAAGTCTTCATGAGCGATGTGATGGCTTTATCGTAGGCGGTAGTCGAAGAGGTCGAGCCCAGACCGACGGCCGGCGCGGTCGAATGCCAGCCAGCAATGACTCCCTTGTCGCAGCTGCCTTCCGCCGATTGCGTGGAGTTCCACGTGTTGCCCAACATGAGCACTGCTACGCGCTGCGCGCCGCCTACCTCGTAGCTCTTGACGTCATAGATGCGAGCCTTGTTCGTGGTGGCGAGGCTCTCCGCGTTTGCAACCGTCTCTCCGTAATACCACCACCAGGCTAATCCCGGCGAGGCATTCATGATCACATTGAACGTGGTGCCCGCGGCATCGGCAGGGTCGATGCTGATGACATAGGCGTTATTCTTGGTGATGTACTGCTGGATTTGAGTCGGAGTGATGTTGTAGTACCACCACCACCCGGACTGGTTCTGCCCGGTATTCGAAACCATCACGACTCCGTAAACGGTGGAACTGCCGCTCGTGTACTGGCGCAGGTCGATCAAGCGGGCGTTGTTGGTCTTGAGATTGCTCGTGATCTGCGACGTGGTCAATCCGTAGTACCACCACCAGCCGCTATAGTCCGCCCCCACGTTGTGCAGCATGATCGCCGCGAAATAGGTCGTGCTCCCCACCACGTACGGCTCCAGACTGACAACGCGCGCATCGTTCGCCGTGGCGTGATTTTGGAGCTCTTGCGCGGTAACGCCGTAGTACCACCACCAGGCTTTGTTGTAGGTGCCAGTGTTCTTGACGGCGGCGACGTCGAACAGGAGAGGGCTCGAGGACTGTACGCGCAAGCTCACGAGCCGCGTGTTTTTCGAGCTGATGAGCGCCGACACCTGCTCTGGTGTCTGGCCCACGTACCACCACCAGCCAGTAGGCGCCGTCTGCACTGGTTCCCCGAGCGCGGCCCGTGCTGGCGATACCATGCCGAACCCGACGACCACCAGTACCAGAGCTGCAAGCAAAATAAATCCGCGTTCTTTGATCGTGTCGCTCTCTGAGTGATGCCCTGCTGCTGGCTTTGGCAGGATTGTTGTTGAAAGCATGAACACGCGAGCCTGTCTCATACGACACCCCTCCTGTTTCGCGATTCGAACATTTTCCACCTTTGGCGCTCCCCACTTCACGACTTCAGCAGCGACTCCAATTACACCCGGCGTTTCCTTCCGGACTTTCTCAGGGGTGCCATTCCTTCCGAGAATTTCTTCTTGCTCCAAAGCACGGCCGCCATTACAAGTTAGGGCCTTGTCATCTACTAAAGCGGAGTTCCTCGGAGAATTGGCCCAAGAAAACTGAAAACTTGTTGATACCCCACACCCAGTGGCGGGAGACCCAGCGCTTGCCCGACGAAGTACACGTATCTTCAGTCGGTTGACATTGGTAGAGATTACTCCAGGATTGGGGCAGAAACAACAATTCCGTGTGGAACCCGGCTGGAACATGCACAAACCCTCTGAGGTCAGCGTGGATGATTTCCAGGCGAATCGTGCACCCGATCATGCCTACAGGACTACACCTCTGAAGGGTCTGTGGACCCGCGCCAAGGGTGGCTTCTATCACGATGGCCGCTTCGCCACACTAGCCGATGTCGTGAATCATTACGACACTCGCTTCAGCCTCGGTCTTACGGCCCAGGAACAGGGCGATGTTGTCGAATACATGAAGTCACTGCCGCGGCGTAGGTAAACGCTCGATGCTTGTCCTGCGGGCAAAAGACGCCAGGGACAGATGCGTCATTTACGTGAGCATAAGCTAGCGGCGGAGCGCGTCCCAAGCAAAACTTATCACAAGCTCCGGGTGGAGTATCATGCGGTGTCGCATTGACCTCCGCCGCTCCATCCCGGCTGGCCTACATCGATTGGATGCGCGGGCTGGCCTGCGTCCTGATGTTTCAGACCCATTGCTACGACTCCTGGCTCAGCCCCGCGGCGCGCCAGAGCAAGTTTTTCATGTACTCGCAACTGGGCGGAACCTTCCCTGCTCCTCTGTTCTTGTTTCTGGCGGGCATATCGTTCGCGTTGGTGACCGAAAAGCTGTGGAAGAAGAATCTGCCGGCAGCGCAAATTGCCCGCACTACCATCCGCCGCGGCGCCGAGATCTTCGCCTTTGGCCTGCTCTTTCGCCTGCAGGAATATCTCATCGCCTGGGGATGGGCGCCGCTCAGCGACGTGCTGCGCGTCGACATACTGAACACCATCGGCCTCTCCATGATGCTCATGGGCGTCGTCTGCTGGCTTGCGTTGTCTCTTCCCCGCGGATGGCCGACCCGGCTCCGACTTGTGACCGCCTCTGGCGGAACGGCGGCGTTGATTTCTCTGCTCACACCGCCGCTGTGGACCACATGGCGCCCCAACTGGCTGCCCTGGCCGCTGGAGTCCTACATCAACGGTGTTCATAATCTCGGCACACCGCAGGCCTGGCTTTTCCCAATCTTTCCCTGGACTGCGTTCGCCTTTGCCGGGCTGGCCACAGGATTTATTTTGCAAAGTGAATGGGCGCACGAGCGTCAAACAGTGATTTTCTTATTGGCTGGCGCAACCGGCATAGGATTTGTAGCCGCCGCGCGCTGGTTCGACGCTCAACCGCGCCAGCTTTACGCGGTCTACGATTACTGGCACACCAGCCCGAACTTCTTTCTGATTCGTGTCGGCATGCTGCTCGGGATTCTGACAGCGAGTTATGCCTGGTGCCGCTGGGGTGCAGGACAGTGGGGCTTCAGTCCTCTCATTCAGATGGGACAAGCTTCCCTGCTGGTTTACTGGGTGCACATCGAATTCGTCTACGGACGCTTCTCCATCCTGCCCAAACACGTCCAAAGCATCCGGACTGCCTCTTTGGGATTGCTGACGATCTTCCTCGCCATGCTGATCCTCGCGTTTCTGCGCACGCGGCTGAAAGGGCGCGGGGCTGAGGTGCTGGCCTGGGTTCGAATTCCCGCCCCGCGCCACACAAGCTAGCGGAACTGCTTGGCGAACTCCACGACTTCACGCTCCGCCCAGCGGCCATCGTAGGCCGCGTCGCCATCGCGCTCGCCGACAAAAGCGCAATGCCCGCCGTCTTCAGTCTCGATGTAAGTAATGTTGCGATTGGAAAGAAGTGCCCGCCGCGTCCCCGGCAAAATACGAACGAAAGGATCATTGGCCGCATGAATCACCAGCGCAGGCCGCGCGATGTGGCTGATAACGTTGGCGGCGGCGGCTCGGGCGTAATAATCATCAGCGCCCGTGAAGCCGCAATAGTAAGCGGTTACGCGGTCGTCAAACTCGCGCAGCGTTCTAATTCCGCTCAGACGCGAAGCATCGAAGTCGCTCGGAAACAGCCGGACCTTGCGGCGAAATCGACGAAACAATTGCAGCAGGAAATAGTATTCGTAAATCCGGTTGGCAGGTTCGTGCAGCGCGTCGGCCCCAGCCGCCAGGTTCACTGCCGGACAAACCGCCGCCACTCCGCGAAGCTCCGCTGGGCCGCCACTTCCCCACTCCCCCGCCAGCTTCAGCACGAGATTCCCGCCCATGGAAAACCCAATCAGCACGAAGCCAGGAATTCCGTCGCGCTCGACCAGGTTGCGCGCCACCGCTGCCACATCCCCGGAGCGGCTGGAGTTGTAAAGCGTGGGGGCGCGATGGTCCATGCCGCCGCAGTTGCGCTGGTTCATGCGCACCACGTTCATGCCCGCAGCCAAACCGTTCCGCGCGATTCCCAGCATGTATTGTGATTCGCTCGATCCCTCCAACCCATGCACCACGATCAGCGTCAGCGCTCTTCGGTCTTTCTGCCAGTGACAGTGGCACAGCACTGGCACGCCGGGCTCCACCTCGATCAAACGCTGTTCCGCGGAGGGCAAATCGATTCGACGGGGAAGAAAAAAGGCAGCGATGGTTTGCACATGCCCGCCCCGCAACCAGGAATGTGGCCGGAAAACCGAGGGCACGAATGCGGACGATCTCTCCGTCACGCCGTCCTCGAACTCAGCTCTTGATGAAAGTCCCAGGCGTCACCGCCATGATTTGCAAAGTAAGTTTGCGAAGTTCCCGCAAATTGATTCTAATAGGAGCAGTCATCTCCGAGGGAGCGACCGCATGCCAATTTTTGAATACATCTGCCAGGAATGCCAGCACGAGTTTGAAACCCTGGTCTTCGGCCGCGACAAGGCGAAATGCCCGAAGTGCCAAAGCCAGAAGCTGAGCCCGCAGCTTAGTGTGTTCGCCGTCTCTGCGAAGAGTTCTGCTGGTTCGGCAGGACCCACGGGCGCGTGTGGATCCTGTGGCGATCCTCGGGGTGCGGGCGCCTGCTCGCTCGGAGACCTTGATTAACCGCGCCTCCTGACCACGCAGCAAGAAGCAAACTTTCGGCACCACTGATCCGGTGACTCAGGTTACCTGTGTTTCCCCGCCAGGTCCGCCTACCATTTCCTGACCTCCCTTTCAAAACCAAGGAGCATCGCATGGATCGACGCAGCCAACAGCGCGTCTTCGTTGATCTCCCCGTCCAGATCTACGGCATGGACACGCATTCCCGACCTTTCACTCAGCCGGCCAGCCTGCGCACGATCAGCGGCCGCGGCGCGACTCTGCAGTGCGTCGACGCTCAACTGAAGCCTGGCGACGTGGTCGACGTTCTGTACCAGGGTACGAAAGCGCAATTCCGCATCGTGTGGTGCGGCAAGCCGGGAACCGAGATGGCAGGCGAAGTCGGACTCGAGAACCTTTCCGCCGGGACGATGTTTTGGGATGTCGATCCGCTACGCTGTGCCGCCGCAGTGGGCCAGGGGTAGTTGACCAGCGGGGAGGGCGGGAGGAGGGCTGAATTCCGCTTTCGCCGGCCAATCGGAGTATGCATCGGAAACGGTGCAAAGGCAAGTGGAAAGCGGAGCAGGGCGCGAATTCTCACTCGAGTTGCACACAATTTCACACTTGCCGCAGTCAGTTCGCGGGAAAGTTGCAATTTCTGGCATTCAGTGCCGGTAGCGTTTTCCGCCCACGCTGCGGGCGCAAACCGGATAGTCCACGCAGGATTCTCGCGAAACTACCTCCAATACTAATCCCAGGCTGTAAACTCACCAGAGATGCGAGTGAAGATTCTCGGTTCCGCGGCCGGGGGCGCGTTTCCGCAATGGAATTGCGCCTGCGCGAATTGTCGTGCCGCGCGAGCCGGCACGTTCCAGGGGAAGCCGCGCAGCCAGACCCAGGTCGCCATTACGCACGACGGACGCTCGTGGTTTCTTCTCGGTGCATCTCCCGACGTGCGCGCGCAAATCGAAGCCACGCCGGAGTTGCATCCGCGCGATGGCGTGCGCCAGTCGCCCATCGCGGGCGTGGTGCTGGCCAACGCGGATCTCGACCACGTCCTCGGACTGCTTCTGCTGCGCGAACTTCAACCCCTGCGGGTCTACGCCACCGCCTCGGTTCGCCGCATTCTGCTTGAAGACAACTCCATGTTCGGCATGCTGCATCGTATTCCAGATCAAGCCAAGTGGACCGATTTTGAACCCGGAAAAGAATTTTCTTTGTGCGCTGCTCAAGGTGAGGATTCCCATCTCCGCTGCCGAGCCTGGTCGTTGGGCCATCGTTATCCCGCCTATGTCACCGCGGCACGGCAATCGCAACTTTCCCCAGGCGAAGCTTCCCTCGGCTTGTTCATCAATTCAAATTCCGGCGCGCGATTTGCCTATATGCCAGCAGTCCCTCAAATAGACGATGCGCTTCTCCAGCAACTCGACAGCTGCGACGTTCTGCTTTTCGATGGCACGTTCTGGAGCGATGATGAACTGATTCGCGTACAGGGCAGCGCACAGACCGCGCGCCAGATGGGACACATCCCGGTCGAAAGCGTCCTGGCGAAGTTGGCGGCAGTGCGCCGCCCGCGTAAAATATTTCTACACATCAACAACACCAATCCCATGCTGAACGAGGCTAGTCCCGAACATCGCCAGGTGCGGGACGCGGGCTGGGAAATTGCGGAGGATGGATGGCATTTCGATCTGTAGAAGCCGATACGGCGTCGCAAGCCGCGCCCCTGCTGTCGAGCGAGGAGCTGCGCGCGCGATTCCAGACCACGGGCGAGGAGCGCTACCATCACAAGCATCCTTTCCATCTGTTGATGCACGAAGGCAAGCTCAGCCGCGGACAATTGCAGGCCTGGGCGCTGAACCGCTACTACTATCAAAGCATCATCCCGATCAAAGATTCGATCATTCTCTCCCGCGGTCCCGACCCCGTCTTCCGCCGCGCCTGGCGCAAGCGCGTGGTCGACCACGATGGCGACGCCACCAGCGAAGGCGGCATCAAGCGCTGGATAAAGTTGGCGGAAGCCACCGGTCTCGATCCCAATCAGGTGCGTGCCGGCGACGGAATTCTTCCCGCAACCCGCTTTGCGGTCAACGAATATCTCAACATTGTTCGCAGCCGGTCTCTTCTGGAGGCGGTCGCATCCTCCCTGACCGAATTGTTTTCCGCCAAGCTGATCACCTTGCGCGTGGAAAAATTGCGCCAGCACTATCCCTGGCTAGCGGGAGGTCTGGATTATTTCGAAGCCAGACTCTATCAAGCGCCGGAAGATTCGCAGTTCGCGGTGAACTACGTCTACGACAACGCGAAGACGCGATCCGAGCAGGAGCTCGCCATCCAGGCCCTGCGCGACAAGTGCGACATTTTATGGGCGCAGCTCGACGCGCTCTACTTCGCATACGTCGAACCGGGATGGCCACCCCCCGGAGCCTTCCGAATCGAGGCCAGCTAGCATGCCGCCTCCCGAAGATTCCGCCCAGCCGCGCCTGGCGGCCGGCTGCCGCTGGGGGGCGGAAAAAGAAAATAAAACCGGCAGCAAACCTGCACGCGTGATCCTGTATCCGGAAGGCGCTCTTCGCCTGCGCGACACCGGCCTGCTCATACTCGAGCGCTGCGACGGTCAGCGCACCTTCGGCGAGATCATCGCAGAGTTGCAGGCCACGTTCGGCGACGCGGACCCTGAAAAGATTCGCGGCGACATCAGCCAGTTTCTAGAGCAATTGCGGCACAAGCGGATCGTCGACTACTAATCGTTCATTAATTAACCGCAGCTTCGTTCATTGCATCGATGATGATCCCCAACCCGCTAGCCCTCATCGCCGAGATCACCCACCGCTGCCCCCTGCACTGCGTCTATTGTTCGAATCCCCTTGAGCTGGCTGCGGCGAGTTCGGAGCTTACCACCGAAGAGTGGGTCGATATCTTGCAGCAGGCAGGCAAGCTCGGAATGCTGCACGCTCACTTCACCGGAGGCGAACCGCTGGCTCGTCCGGATTTAACCGAACTCATCGCGGGTGCCCGCACCGCAGGTCTTTACACCAACCTCATCACCTCCGGAATCGGGCTGACCGAAGCACGGCTGCAGGAGCTGATCGACGCCGGGCTCGATCACATCCAGATCAGCTTTCAGGATTCGCGCGAGGAAGCAGCCAACTGGATTGCCGGAGCCAAAGCGCACGCGCACAAACTCGAATTGTCGCGCATCATCCGCCAGCACAAGATCGCCTTCACCGTGAATCTTGTCGTCCACCGGCAGAACATCGATCACCTCGACGAGATGATCGCTTTCATCGAGCAGCTCGCGCCCGAGCGCATGGAGATCGCCCACGCCCAGTATTACGGCTGGGCGTTGCGAAACCGCGCCGCGCTTCTGCCCACGCGGGCGCAGCTTGAAAAAGCGGTGGAAGCGGTAGCCGTTGCCGAAAAACGCCTCGCTGGACGCATTCGCGTTGACTCGGTGGTCCCTGACTACTACGCACGCTTTCCCAAGGCCTGCATGGGCGGATGGGGACGGAGATTGATGCTCATCAATCCCGCTGGCAAGGTGCTCCCTTGCCACGCTGCGGAAGTCATTCCCGGTCTCGAGTTCGAAAACGTCCGCCACCAGACTCTTGAATTCATCTGGAACGAGTCCTCCTCGTTCCAGCGCTTTCGCGGGGAGGAATGGATGCCGGAACCCTGCCGCAGTTGCGACCAGCGCACGGAAGACTTTGGCGGATGCCGCTGCCAGGCTTTGCTGCTCACCGGCAACGCCACCGCCACGGATCCTGCCTGCTCACTCGCGCCCGCCCACCACATCGTCGAGGCCGCATTGGCCGAAGCCAATTCCGGCGCCGCGGTTTCGCAACCCGTTCCGGCCGCGTCATTCGTGCAGTTGCAACAGCGCGCGGCAAATCTCTGGAGTTACCGCACCAATCCTGAGTAGCCGGCTAACCTACCAGCGAAACCCGATCGTAATGGGACGAATGTCGGTTGTGATGTTGTTGTGCGTTCCGTGCATAAGGCGGTATTCCAGGTAGATTTCGACTCCGCTTGGCATCTTGCGCGTTACCCCTCCGCCCACGTCGTATCCGAATTGGTTCAGGCTGGAATTAACAAAGCTGCCGCTGATAGGAATGGTGAAATCCGAACTCTGGCACGCACCCCACCAACTCCAGAACGAATTGCACGCCGAACCTGGAACCGTGGCGCTGCCGCTCAAACTGCCAGCACGATGATAGAAAGCAGGCCCCAGGAAGACATATCCGCCCCACAGGTCGGTCACGGGAACGTTGATGATGGGCTCGAGCGTGACGGAGTAAGCGTAGTTTCTGGCTCCCGTCGCCAGTGCCAGTTGCTGCGTGGAGTCGCGCAGCGGCAGGTCTGCAAAAATAAAATCCGCGCGCAGGCCTAAATACTTGTTCCCGTTCCGAGCAACACCCACCGCCCCTACAACGCCTCCACCCCTCACCCACGTCTTGGTTGCGCCACTGTCAAGGTTAGCGCCCCCGCCTACGTTGAATTCCCAGTTCTTGTAGTCGTGAGGCCGGGCTTTCCGGTGCGCCGTAGTGGACTCCTCTTCAGACGCTTGCTGGCCGGGGGGCTGAGCTGTCTGTTTTGGGGTGGAGGGTTGTTGCGCCGCGGGGGCCGGAGCAGGAGCCGCCGGCGCTTGTCCTTCGGGCGCGGTTTGGGCAAAGCCCTGCGCCCACGCCAAAATTGTCAAAACCAGCAGCGTCAGCCGACTCGCAGTCGCGGTCACGCTCGCGAACTTTCCCATCATCCATTCTCCTCCCATAACCGGGCGTGGTGGCGGACCGTAGCGCTCGGCATGAAGAGGCAAGAGGCGCCGTCAGTAAAGGTTCCGCTTCTGATTCCTCGCGGGCAGGCATTCGCCTGGCTACAGCGGGATCGCATCATCTTACCAACTTTGATGCTGATTCTGCCTGGCAAGCCGCCCGGAGGGACGGTCCGGATGGTTCGGATCTCAATCCCCACTCTGTTTCCACTTCGCGGAGGTCGCAACTCCCACGTATGATAAAAATGACGTTCCACTTTCGAGAGCACTTTGCACAAGACTCTGCCAGAGCAGCCACTGAATGCCAATTCCGCCCCCGTTTCACGGGATCGCACTCCCGCGCGCAGGGTTGCCTTGGTGGGCTTCGGAACCGTGGGCCGCGCCGTGGCCAAGATTCTCGGCGAGCGCAATCGCGGTGACAGCTTGCTTCGCCTGACCCACATCTGCAATCGCAACATCGAACGCAAAAAGCAGCCCTGGGCTGCCGAGCGATGGATTCCGAGTGACGTGATCTGGACAGACGACTTCCACACCATTCTCAACTCCGACGTCGACATCGTCATTGAGCTGATCGGGGGCCTGACGCCTGCGGAAGAATTGGTGCGAGGCGCCTTGAATGCAGGCAAATCGCTGGTCACAGCCAACAAGCAACTCATCGCCCGCCATGGCCCGGACTTGCTGCAGCTCGCCAGCGCAAACGGCTGCCAGCTCGAGTTTGGAGCCTCTGTCGCCGGCGGCGTTCCCGTCCTCCCCGCGCTGCGCACCGGCCTTTCCGGAGATCGCCTGCACGGCGTCGCAGGCATTCTGAACGGCACCTGCAATTACATTCTCAGCCGCATTGAGACGGATCGCATTCCCTTCAGCGAGGCTCTCGAAGAAGCCCAGGCCCGCGGTTACGCGGAAGCCGACGCCAGCGAAGATCTCGACGGCGGCGATGCCCGCGCTAAGCTTTCCATCCTCGCGCTGGCGGGGCTGCACGTCCGTGTTTCTCCGGGAGACATTCGCGCCCGTACCATCCGCCCCATCGACGCCATCGATTTCGATTACGCGGCCGAACTGGGCTGCACCATCCGCCAGATCTCGCGCGCCGATTTGAAAGCGACAACGCTCTTCGCCGACGTCGGCCCCAGCTTGGTTCCCGCATCGTCTCCCTTTGGACGCGTGCAGAAAAATCTGAACCTGGTTTTGACTTCGGGAGAATACGGCGGCGACATGGCTTTCCTCGGCGCCGGCGCGGGCGGAGATCCCACGGCGGTTGCGGTAGTTTCAGACTTGATGTTCGTGGCGGAAAGCCTCGCAGCCGGACCGCGTCCGCACCGCCCGCTGCAACTAGCGTCACCAAAAGTCAGTTGCGACTTTGAGACGCCCTGGTATCTACGCTTTCTGGTGAAGGACCAGCCTGGCATCATCGCAGGCCTGGCCGCGATCCTCTCGTCTCATCAGCTGAACATCGATGCCGTGCTGCAAAACCCCGGATTCGACAAAAGTTCGCTGCCCTTTGTCATCACGCTCGAACCCTGCCGCGACGCGCAGTTGCACCCCGCGCTGCAGGAAATGTCCGCGCTGCCTTTCGCGCTCCGCCCCTGCCTCTGCCTGCCGATTCTGCGCTAGCTGGCTTTACTCCAAAAGGGATTCTTCAGCCCGGCAGGCGCAAGAGCGCTGTCGGTCGTTGCTTCCGCTCCCGAGTCATCTGAGATTTTCTCATCCAGCAAACGGGACGAAGGTGCATGGGTATCTTCCTGGCAATAGGAAGGCATGGTAGGAGAAGGGTATTCTAATTTCACAGCGAACCTCCGCAATCTCTATGATCTAGCTCCATTGAAACACTCGGAGGGTCATCCGTAGGCCGCAAAATCTCGATGCTTTGGATCGAAAAATCAGCAACTGGAGAATTCGCAGCCATGGCATTATGTCGAACCTTTGACAGAACTGCTAGGATGTCGGATCACGCGACTCCGTAGGAATTCAGAGACTCTCCTCCTGAGGAAGACCTTTCATGAACTACCGCAAGTTGGGCAGGACCGGTTTCGATGTCAGTGATATCTCCTATGGACTCTGGGGTATGAGCGGCTGGAGCGGCTCTGATGACCGCCAGTCGCTTGATTCCCTGCAACTCTCCGTCGATGCAGGCTGCAACTTCTTCGACACCGCCTGGGCTTACGGCGAAGGGAAAAGCGACGGCCTGCTCGGAGAAACCATGGCGCGCAACTCTAACAAGCGCCTGTACGCCGCGTCGAAAATCCCTCCCGCCAACGACAAATGGCCCGCCCTCCCGACCTATAAGTACCTCGATGTCTTCTCCCCCGATCACGTGCTCAAGTACGCTGACTTGATCCGCAAGAAACTCCGCGTCGATTCGATTGACGTGTTGCAGTTCCACGTCTGGGATGACAGTTGGACCGATGAGCCGGAATTCCTCTCCACGGTGGAGAAGTTGAAAGACGGAGGCTGGATTCGCTACTTCGGCCTCAGCCTGAATCGCTGGGAACCGGAGAATGGTCTGAAAGCCCTGCACACTGGCGTGGTCGACGTGGTGCAGGTGATCTACAACATCTTCGATCAGGCTCCCGAAGACAAACTGCTTCCCATCTGCCAGGAACTCAACGTGGGCGTTATCGCTCGCGTGCCGCTCGACGAGGGCAGCCTGGGCGGCAAGATGACGCTCGAAACCCGCTTCCCGAAGGACGATTGGCGGTCTCTTTACTTTGGACCGGAAAATCTGGCGAACACGATTCAGCGCGTCGAAAAGCTCAAGAAAATCCTGCCCGCAGGCATGACGCTTCCAGAAATGTCCCTGCGCTTCGTCCTGTCTCATCCCGCCGTCAGCACGACGATTGTCGGCATGCGCGACCCGAAGCACGTGCGCCAGAACATTGCCGCCAGTGACGCCGGCTCACTCGACTCCGGCCTGCTGACAGAATTGAAAAAGCATCGCTGGGACCGCAAGCCGCAGCGCTGGTCAGACTAAACTCGCATAACACCTCTGCCTACCCCTACGATCTCTGGTAGTAGCTCGCCCCGCAGTCTAGTCTCGTTTCTGTCTGCAACCATGAAGAGTAATTCGCGCAAGATCGCATTCGTCCCAGCCCTATTCATCGTCCTGCTCACGACGACCCTCCTGGCCCAGAACCCGCGCGGATCGCTGCGCGGCACCGTGCAGGATGCCACCGGCGCCCGCATCGCCTCCGCCAAGATCGTCGCTCAATGGTCGGGTTCCTCCATGAAACGCGAGGCCGCCAGTGAAGACCGCGGCGAGTTTCGTCTCGATGATCTCTTGCCCGGCAACTACCGCATCACTATCAGTGCTGCCGGCTTCGCCCCGGCCCAGGCCAATGTCTCGATCGCCGCCGCTACCGTCCGCGATGTAACGGTGACGATGAAAGCTGCCGCACCCGCGCAAACCGTCAACGTGCAGGGGAACTCTTCCTCGATTACAACCGAAACCATTGACACGTCGAGCGCGGTGCGCGGAGGTGTAGTGGGCAGCCAGGACCTGGAAACTCTGCCGCTCCCGGCACGAAGTTTCGCCAACATTGCCTATCTGGTGCCCGGAACCGAGCCCGTCGAGCCCTCCGATCCCACCAAGGCGCGCATCACCGCGGTCTCGACCGGTGGAAGTTCCGGCTTGAACAACGAGCTATCGGTCGATGGGGCCGAAAACTCCGACGACTGGATCGGCGGCTTCCTGCAAAACTTCTCGCCCGACGGCGTTCGGGAATTTGCCGTGCGCACCTCGAACGAAGACGCCGACACAGGCTGGACCACAGCCGGCTCGGTCGTAATTACCACCAAGCGCGGGAGCAACGAATGGCATGGCAGCGAGGCGTTCTTTGACCGCCAGGCCGCACTGAATGCGCGCTTCCCCATCGAGAACCCGGCGCCGAATCCGAAGCAGCCGTTCTCCCGCCAGAACTATGTTGGAACTTTCGGCGGTCCTGTCGCAAAGGACAAAGTCTGGTTCTTCACCTCGTTCGAAAACGTGCATGAAAACGCGAGCATCGCCTACAGCCCCGCCAGCATTACGCAATTCGACGCGCTCGCGCAATTGGCCTCAGAGGGATTGATTCCGGGTGTTCCTTCCATCGCTGTTCCCGCCGACGTTCCAATTCCCTTTCGCGACTACCTCAGTTCGCTCCGCCTGGACTGGGCGCAATCCTCGAAATCGACCTGGTTCCTGCGCACATCGCAAGACAGCTACCTCACGCACAACGCCTTGGTGCAGCAGGCCACGTTGCCCTCGACTGGCCTGACTACGCACAACAATTACTGGAATGTGGCGCTCAGCAATACCCATACTTTCAATTCAACCTGGCTGGGCAGCCTGGTTCTCGACGCCAGCTTGTTGCATCTCACGCAGACTCGGAACTCAGATCTGGGCTTTGCACTAGCCTTCCCATTCAGTTCTACGGCGCTGACCATCTCCGGTTTCGAAACTTTCGGCGACAGTCAATTCGCCACTCCCATTACTCTTTTTCCCGACCTGCGCAATCAGGAGAAATACCAATTCCGCTACGACCTGAGCCACGTGGTGCGTGACCATGCTTTCAAGTTCGGAGTCGACTTCATTCACGAGCCGGTGCTCAGCGGGGCTTTTCCCGGAAACGCAGAAACAATTTACAAGTTTCCGCAGGATCCGATTTACTACGCTGCAAATCCTTCCCAATTCCCGATTGACCTCGCGTCCGATGCGTCCACCACTCCCGCCCACGACGGCAGCTTTTCGCAGGACGTTCAGCGCCTCGCGCTCTATGCCGAGGACTCCTGGCGCCTCTCGCACCAGCTCACCGTCAACTACGGCTTGCGTTATCAGACGACTTGGGGACTATTCGAGGGTTCAGGCCGAAACGAAGCCGATAATGCAGCGTACCTGACGTTCCAGGCGTTGCAGATTCCGATCGTTCCCAGCGTTCCGAGTGACTATCGCAAGCAAATCGCGCCTCGATTTGGCGTCGCATACTCACCGGGCAGCAGCGGAAAGACGGTAATCCGCGCCGGTTTTGGCCTCTACTACGACGATCTCGCGCAGAACGGATGGGCGACTGCGTTTCAGGGCGTCAACAACTCGAATCGAGCGCTGGGACCTTGCACTTTCATTGGGGGAGCGCTCAACGGCTCAGGCTGCCTGATGGGCGGCAGCGGGGTCACCGGTTATCTGGTCGGTTCTACTTACAAAACGCCCTACGCCATTCATACCACCGGCGGCGTGCAACATGCCTTCAACGAACGCTGGCTGGTAAGCGCCGATTATGTACACGAGCAGGGCAATCACGGATACCGCGCCTTCCCCTATGCCGGCGGCACGAATCTGTTCACTCCGCTCATTTCAGCATCGGACCCAAACTATGCCACAGATGAAGCGGCCCTGGTGCCGAATGTGAATGTGTTCGAGTCGGACAACCGTTCCAGCTACAACGGCCTGTTGTTGCATGTGCAGGGCAATATGCGCCGCTTTAATCTAGTCGCGAACTACCAGCTCTCCAAGGCGCAGACCTGGGGATGCCTGCTGGGCGAACTGTTTGACTATGTGGATGGCGTCTGCCCGCAACAGCCTAATCAACCGAATCCCGGATTCCTGAACGCTTTCGGCCCAGGCGACTACGGACCGTCCGGCGAAGATGTTCGCCATCGCTTCGTGCTCGCCGGCACGGTCCACCTCCTCGGTGGTTTCGAGTTGAGCACCATTAATCAGGTCGAGAGTGCCCGCCCCATCACCATCACGAACCAAAACAATGCCGACCGCATTTACGTTCGGTTCAACAATGGGACGCCAGCCTATACCAGCCTGGACGAATTCCGCGGCACTCCTTACATTCAATCCGACCTGCGCGTCACGCGTCCTTTCAAGATCAACGAGCGCTGGCAGGTCCATCCGTTCATCGAGTTCTTCAACCTCTTCAACCGGAACAATCCCGGCGCAAACTTGGCGGTCAATGTGGCACAGCTCCCGGTGCCATCGGCCCAGATGACGCCGAATGCACAAGGCCAAACCATCGTCAGCAATGTCTGCCTTGGGGCAAACGCCCTCAATTGCACTCTGGCAAATTCAGTGCCCCTCACCAGCCTGAAGCAGCTTGAGATACCCGAGGGCGCGCTGGGAGATTTCTTCGGCCCCGGCACAACCGTGGGCATCCCCTTCGCCGCACAGTTGGGCGTTCGCGTGACTTTCTAGAACGATCCCAACCAAAATTCCTCCACATTGACGCAACCCAGGATTAAGGGGACAATGTCAACCGTTCTTACGTCAGGCTGGTAGAGCTGTTGCTCGCTGACGCGTCAACAACGGGGGCCGCATTGAAGAACTTGATGCCGGTCGTTGCGTTCTTATCTCTCATCTCGTCCACCGGTCAGGCCGCACAGCCGGAACCGAAAGAAATCACATCACAGGCCGCGTCATCAGAGACCACGCCCCAGACTGCTCGGGACAACACTCCAATAAATTTCGCGAACTGGGGGTACAATCCCGCGCCTAGTGCTCACCTGGCGTTGGTGGAAACGGGCCGAAAAAATGTTAAAAGGGGCACGGGAGTAACGTACCGTCTCGAGATCTCCGGATTCCCCGCGGGAAAGACTTACATGCTATGGACAATGCAGTCGGGTGACCACAAAACGTTCCCGATACAAGGTCCTTACCTGGTCGATGAGACGGGAAAGTTCGTTTGTCAGGACCAACCACAACCTGGCGGCCACGCTCGTGGGCGTTCAAATTGCTTTCCTCTCGAACGGGTGTCGATCGATATCGATAACTACCACAAAGGAGAACCGACAGATTACATGGTGACATCGACCGATGGCATGGTGCGAGCCTATGCGCGCGCCTACCCTTTCCCAATCCAGGCCCAGGACGGAAAATGCACTCTGAATGTGGAGATCGCAAACACTAAGTTCACGTCGTTCGTCGTTCGGGGGGCGGGGTTTGAGCCCGGCGAGAATATAAAGACTTCGTCGAGCTTCGGAAATGATGCGACCGCAGGCATGCAACAAGCCTCTTCCCAGGGAGACTTCACCGTCGCAATTCACGCCGACATGCCAGGGAAGAATTCCGGTTCGGCCACGTTCGCTGCTACTGGAAGTTCGTGCCATACCACGGTCAGTTATGAATGGGGAAAAGCAGCAATGAAGGTGCAGTGACCGGCTGGGGCCACGAATCTCTGAAGGTCTTCGATTCTCCAGCAGTCCCTACCGCACCAGCCACTCGGTCGCCGCGTGCACCCGCACCAGCAGTTGGCTGTAAGTGACGGCCAGAGTGACGACCACGGCCGCCGCGGCGCATAGCGGATACACCAGCGAATATCCCGGACCCTGACTCTGCCTGTGTTCCGTCCATGAAATCAACCGCTCCACGCGCGCATTCACCGACTCCGCCGGGCTGTGGACCAAAGCGGTGGTCAGCTCTGCGGGCGGCTCCAGCGGAGCCAGGCGCGACAACTTGATCACCGCCACAGCCAGATCCAAAGCTTCGGACGCGCTTGAGACTGCGGCATCGTCCGCCGCCATTTCAGTAGATTCGCGCCACGCGCTTTCCAGTTCCGCCATGCCCGGAAAGGCTACCAGGCGCAGAATCAGCTTTCTTAGGTTGTCCCGGCGTTGCACGTGCATGACTTCATGCCGCAGCGCGATCTCGAACTCGCGCTCAGTCAGCACAAACTCCGCTGCTTGTGACAACCAGACGCTCGGCTGCAGAATACCGGCCGCGGTAAGCGGTGGCGCAGTCGCCGAAATCCGCAGTGAAACCGAAGGCCTTGAATCGATAGAGGGGGAATCGACCACGCGCGCCTCGCTCGACCATCGCGCCACGGTTCGCGAAGCCTGCAGCAAAGCCGCAGCCGCCTTCCACATTCCCGCCAGCAGCACGGCCATCCCGCACAAGCCCAGCAACACTGGCACAGCTCCCATGGGTTCGTTCACGGCGCGGGGTTCGAGCAACAGGAACGAAGGCACCGCCAAGACTAGGGTTACTCCAGTCGCCACCACGAACGGAATCAGGCGCAGAGCGAAAAGCAGATCGGCGCAGCGTCTCGCGGAATACCACTGGCCGCCAAGCCACACGCTCCTCCACACGCCGCAAACTGCCACGGACAGGGCGCTGTAGAGCATCACGAAGATCGAGAAAGAAACCGCGATCCCGCGCACCGCGAACATCATTCTTTCTCCTTTTTGATCGTTTCCCCTCGACTCATATCCTGTTGCCCCAGTTCGCGGCGCTTGCGTTCCACTAGTTTCCGCAAGTCGTCGAGCAATTGCGCGTCCCTGTGGCCCAGGATCTCCACCAGAAACGAGAGCGGCAAAGACGAAGCCGGAGTCGCATCCAGCAGTTGGCGAAAGGCGTGGCCCGCGGCCTCCCGGTGCAACTCTTCACGGCTGAACCGCGGAACGTAGCGGAACGCCCGGCCTTCCTCAGACCGAGTGAGAAGACCTTTCTTGAACAACCGGTCCAGCGTGGTCATCACGGTTGTGTACGCGAGTCCCTCGCAGCCGCCTTCGATCAGTTCGCGGACGGTCGCGCTGCCCCTCGTCCACAGCGCGTCGAGCATGCGCTGCTCCAGCGGTCCGAGCTGCCGAGACAAGCTTCGAAATGGTTGAAAAATCCGCTTCATGCGCTTCTCGCTGAATTCCGCATTCTACCGTGAGTGGGCCACTCCTACCAGCAGACTTTCTTCTCGCATGTACGGATCAAATTGGTTCCGTTTGTCAGAGAGCGAAAACCCGAGTGGGGAAAATCGCGAGTGCCGTTCCCTACGCCGCTCCCTCCCGGCGCTTCTCCGTCACATCTTCTATGGCCAACAGGATGAAGGGATGGCCGGGCTGCATTTCGACCCGGCGGGCGTTGAGCCGCATCTCCCGCTGCCCGAGGTGGGGGAAATCGTGGCTCATTTCGAAATCGTCCACGCGGGAGTTGCGCGGGACAATTTCCTCCAGCAGCTCGCGCAACCTCGGGATGTTCCACTGCCCGTTGCCCAACTCATAAATCAGGCGCTTTTCCGTTTCCTTGCGGGACACATCGAAAGTCCGGTAGAACGCAGGATTCGCGGCAGCAACCTGCAGCCGGCTGTCCAACACCAGGATCGGTTCTCGGGCACTCTCGACAATCGTGTCCGCGTATTCGCGCGTCTGGTCCAATGTACGTTTCAAAGCATCGACATCTTGCAAGCTGATCACCGCTCCTTCGATGCGATTGTCCCAGGTCTTGTAGGGCCGCACGTGGAGCACCTGCCAACCGCCTTCCTTCGTGCGCACCTGCCGCTCCTGCGGAGCTGCGCGGCGGATGGCCTCGTGCGCCAGCGATTCCAAATCTTCCACGTCCAGGTTCGGCCGGATCTCGCCCAGGCGCCGGCCAATGTCCCCCGGCAGGAGGTTTAGAAGTTTCTGCGCGGGCGGGGTGAAGCGGCGAATGCGCAAATCGTTGCTTACCATGACTACCGGAATATCGACGTGCCCCAGCAGGTTGAGCAGATCGTTGTTGGCCGATCCCAGTTCCACGTTGCGGTTCTGCATTTCTTCGTTGAGGGTGGTGAGTTCCTCGTTCGTGGACTGCAACTCTTCCTTGGCCGTCTCTAGCTCTTCATTGGTGCTCTGCAATTCTTCGTTGGCCGACAAGACCTCTTCATGCGCCGACTTGAACTCCTCCGTCGTAGTTTCATGCTCTTCGATGAGCGACCGCAACTGCTCCCGCAACTGATTCATCTGGCGCTTCAGAAGCTCGGTGTCCCGCGCCGTGGAGCGCGCCACTTTCGGCGTCCTGCCACCTTTGCTCTTGTCTTGCAAAACCGCCTCCTTGCGAACCTCATCCTGAAATACAACTACGTAAAAGCGCTCCTGCGCTGAGGGCCCGCGCAAAGGCACCACCTCAAGACCCACCTCCCGCATCCCCGTTTCGGATTGAATCTGCACTCCTTCCTTTCGCACTGTGGCATTGGTTTTCTTGGCCGTGTTCAGGGCGGCGCGCAAGTCGACCAGCAGGCCTTCGCGCGCCATCTTCGCCAGGCTGAAGCTGGGCTGCCCGGCCGGCGGCTCCAGGTAGGCCCCGGTCCTGCCATGGAACTGCACAATCTCCAATTGATCGTTCACTACGATGCTAGCCGGAACAAACCGGTTCACCAACAGATGTTCCACTTCCCGTTCCACGGTAAAAGCAGCCGGCAACTCCCGGGACATCTTCCCGTCTGCGGCTTTGATAGGCAAATAATCGGCGTTCGCGAAGTAAGTCGTCAGCCGTGCCGAGGTCTTTCTCTTCTGGTAGATCTTGTCCTTCTTGTCGACCAGTCCGAAATGCTCGCCAAATCCACCCAGGTTTTCCGCCGCCCCCGGCATCAGGTAGCCGCCGGGTTTCAGCGCATAGTGCAATGTGGGGATGACACGCCGCTGCAAAACCGGCCCCAGATAGATCAGCAGGTTACCGCAACTCACCAGGTCCAGGTTGGAGAATGGCGGATCCTTCACCAGGTTCTGCTTGGCAAAGATGCACATATCCCGAATGGACTTGTTGACCTGAAATCCCCCATCCAGCCGGACGAAGAATCGCTTTAAGCGGTCCGCCGAGATCTCCGAAACCGCGGCCTCCGTGTATAAGCCGGTGCGGGCGCGGTCGAGCGCCGTGTCGCTGATGTCAGTGGCGAAAATCTGGATCGCGGTGGCCGCCTGCGAAATGTTCCGGCTGTGTACCCACATGTATTCCAACAGCGTGATCGCGATCGAGTACACCTCCTCGCCGGTCGAGCAGCCCGCCACCCACACCCGGATGGGATTATCCGGCTTGCGGCCTTCGAACAGTTTGGGATAGACATGCTTACGCAGCGCTAGAAAAGCCTCCGGCTCTCGGAAAAACCCGGTGACGTGGATCAGCAGATCGCGGTACAGCTCGTCCAGCTCTTCCGGCCTTTTCCCAATGAAGCGCAGGTAGTCCTTCAGCTTCTCAACCTTGTGCACCACCATGCGCCGCCGGATGCGCCGCTGCAGCGTCGTATGCTTGTAGTTGGTGAAATCCACTCCGGTCGACTCCCGCAGAAGCCCGAAAAGCGCGTTCAGTTCGCTGCCTACCATCCCCTCAAAGCCCTCCGTCTCCGGCGACACCACGCGGGCCACGTAAGGATGCTGGCTGATTCCGCCGAGCTCCCGCGCAATATCCTTGGGAGAAAGAATGAAGTCGATGCACCCCGCATTCACCGCGTTGCGCGGCATGCTGTCGTATTTCGCCGACTCCTCGTCCTGGGCAAAAGTGATTCCTCCCGCCGCCTTGATGGCGCGGCATCCCTCGGTGCCGTCCGAAGCCGTGCCCGACAAGATGACGCCGATGGCCTGTTCTCCGGCATTCTCCGCCAGCGAGCGGAAAAAATCGTTGATCGGCATGTGCTGCCCCCGGGTCAGCACTCGCGACCCCAGTTGCAGCATCCCGTTCTTGAGCGTCAGGTTTGTGTTTGCCGGAATCACATAGGCGTGGTCCGGCTGCACCACCACACCCTGGATCACTTCGGTGACCGGGATCTTGGTCGTCCTTGCCAGGATTTCCCGCAGCACACTCTCATGCTTGGGATCGAGGTGCTGCACCAGCACGAAGGCCATGCCGCTCTTTTCCGGCAGATGACGCAACAGTTCGGAAAATGCTTCCAAGCCGCCCGCCGAGGCCCCGATCCCCACGATCGGGAACAATTCAGATGGCGTCTTGGCGTCATTCTCTGCGCTGGCTTTACGACGTGATTTGACCTGCTTGCGTGAAGAACTCTTCATGGAGCTGCTCCTAGAACGAAGAAGTTCCTTAAGGAGCGGAGGGCCCGTGAATCTGCTTCCCCTCTGTCCGTCGCGACAGGCCCTGCTAAGGCGCGAGCGCGCCCGCAAGAAGATTCGAGCGCATTTTAGATCGGCATGGTTTACAGGTCAACGAATACGGTGAAGAAAAATGCGCGGAGTAGGAAGTACTTCCCAATATGGACCGGAGGAGTTTCTAGTGGGGACAGCCGCCTCGGCTGTCCAGCCGAGCACAGCGAGGCTTATGGCACGCCGCTCGCCCAGAAAAAATCTGGGGTGGGAAACGGGAATCGAACCCGCAACCGTCGGAGCCACAGTCCGGTGCTCTGCCAGTTGAGCT
>Ga0209415_10003399_pt1 | contig 29618 bp, 30 predicted proteins | sample PeaSoiSIISIP2007_FD_187696 | JGI IMG/M metagenome (GOLD analysis project Ga0209415, IMG submission 187696) | Peat soil microbial communities from Weissenstadt, Germany - SII-SIP-2007 (SPAdes) (version 2) | ecosystem: Environmental > Terrestrial > Soil > Wetlands > Peat | place: Germany...
CCGTTTCGGGCCATAAACTAAATGCGAACGATAACTTCGCTCCAGAGTACGCCCTCGCCGCGTAATGCGGTTCGGACGTATTCGATCTAAAGTCCTAGCGTCTTAGCAGCGCTAGGCGGGGCTCGGGGGCGCCTGGCAACAGAAGCCCCCACTTCCCTCACTTTCGTCTTCAAATCACGATTATCCGGCTTGGCCGCGCGTGCGGGCGCGCGTTACCTTCTGCGGCCTTTTCGCTAAGTTTCCTCCGCAGTCCTTCGCCATGGCCCAAGACAAGCCGCCGCAAGACCTGATGCACTACGAGCACCTGATGCAGGAGGCGCTGCGGGGCGTCGTGCGCGCGGCGCTGAAGCGCGCGGCGACGCCGACGGGACCGCCCGGCGACCATCACTTCTACATCACGTTCAAGACTGGCGCGCCGGGGGTTTCCGGGCCTCCCGACATCCTGGCGCTCTACCCGGACGAGATGTCGATCATCCTGCAGCACGAATTCTGGGACCTTGCGCCGGGCGAAACCTTCTTCTCAGTGACGCTGAAGTTCGCCGGCCAGGAGAAGCGGCTCTCGATCCCCTACACCGCCGTGACCCGGTTCATCGATCCGAGCGTGCAGTTCGCGCTGCAGTTCGAGGCGCCCGAAATGGAGCCGGCCGCCGCCATGCCGAAGCCCGAGCCGGCAGCCAAACCGGCGCCAGTCGAAGGCAAACCCCGTCCATCCGCCCCCTCCGACGAGCCCAAAGTGGTCTCGCTCGACCAGTTCAGAAAGAAGTGACGCCTTGACCGACGCCACCGTCACGCCGGAGCCGCTCACCGACGAAGCCATCCTCCAGCGCTTCCTGCGCACGAAGAACCAGCCGACCGGCTCGCAGAACCTCGGCTACAGGATGATGAGCGTGAACCAGGCGACCAAGACGGTCGAGGTCGCGTTCGAGGCCAAGGCCGAGCTGCACGCCAACCCTATGAAGCAGATTCAGGGCGGCTACCTCTGCGCCATGCTGGACGAGGTGATGTCGGTGGCCTGCATGGTGGCGTCGGGCATGACGGCGGTTGCGCCGACGCTGGAGATGAAGACCAGCTTCTTCCGGCCGGGCATGCCTGGACCGATGCGCGGCGTCGGGCGGGTGGTGCGCTGGGGCAAGACCATCGCCTTCACCGAGGGCGAGCTCTACGACGGCGAAGGGCGGTTGCTGGCGAAGGCGACCGGCACGGCGCTGCCCACGCCGTTCAAGAACTACAAGTGAGCTCGGGACGCGCTGGCGCGTGCGGGGGCTGAACGCGCTTCTGCTCGCGGTCGCGGCGGCGCTGACCATCGCGGGGCCGCCGGCGCGGGCAGGGGCTTTCTCCAACTGGGTGGCGATCTTCGTGGCCGGCGACGACCACGCGCACTCGGGGGCCCGCTCGGAGGTGTTCGACAACGCCCGCCGCGATCTGGCGCTCGCCTTCGCCAAGGCCGGGTTCTCCCCCGCCCACATGGCGCAGTTCTCCGTGCATCCCGAGGACTATCCGACCCAGCAGGGCGTCCTGCCGGCGATCCCTGGCGTAATGGCCGACACGCTCACCAGGCTGGCGGCGCAGGCGACTGACGGCTGCCTGGTCTACATCACCTCGCACGGCGGGCCGGACGGGATGATCGTGCTCGGCCCCAACGTCTTTACCTCAGCCGGCGTCGCCGGCATGATCGATGACGCCTGCGGCCAGCGGCCGACAGTGGTCGTGGTGTCAGCCTGCTTCTCGGGCGCCTTCATCCCGCCCCTCTCGTCGCCCAACCGCTTGGTTCTGACCGCCGCGCGGCCCGATCGGACCTCGTTCGGCTGCAGCGAATCCGACCGATACACCTACTTCGACAGCTGCGTGCTGGACGAGCTGCCGACCGCCCACGACTTCCCGGCGCTCGGGCGCGCGGTGCAGGCCTGCGTCGCCAAGCGCGAGCAGGACAACGGCGTTTCGCCACCGTCGGAGCCGCAGTTGTGGATCGGCCCGGCTGCCGCGCCGGACATGCCGTTGCGCTCTTTCGCGTCATCCCCCTGAACGCAGCTTCCGCGCGTCGGTCCGAGCCCGTAAGACAGAAGTCCAACCGCCCGAGTGTGCCGATGCGCCCGATGCTCAAAGCCCTCATGGTGTTGACCCTGGGCGCGGCTGGCGCCTTGGGCGGCGCGAGCCCGGCGCAAGTCCCCCCGCAGATCGCCACCTCCTCGGCGCGCCCGACGCCAACCCGGCATCCGGCGCCAGCGCCGCAGACGCGCGTTGCCGCCGCGCCGGCGGCAACCCAACCGGCGAGCGGACCGCGGCTCGCGCCAGGCGCTCCGATTCCGCCCGCCGAGCTCGAGGCCTTGGTCGACGGCGTCGTGCGCGAGGCGATGACCACCGGCCACATCGCGGGCGCCGCCGTCGCCGTCGTCCAGAACGGCCAGGTGGTGCTCAAGAAGGGCTACGGCTTCGCCGCCCCGGGTCGCGCCGTCGATCCCGACAACACCCTCTTCCGCATCGGTTCGCTTTCGAAGACCTTCACCTGGATCGCAGTGATGAAGGAGGTCGAAGCCGGGCGGATGCGGCTCTCGGCGCCGATCAACCTGTATCTGCCCGAACCGCTGCAGATTCCCGACCAGGGCTTTGCGCAACCGATCCTGGTGCGCGACCTGATGAGCCACTCTGGCGGCTTCGAGGACCGAACGCTGGGCCAGCTGTTCGAGAAGAACCCCGACCGGATCCGGCCGCTCGCCGACTACCTGCGCGAGGAGCGGCCCAGGCGGGTCAGGCCCTCCGGCCAAGTCAGCGTCTACTCCAACTACGGCGCGATGCTGGCCGGCGAGGCGACATCCTATGTCAACGGCCACCCCTACCAGGACCTGATCGAGAGCGAGATCACCGGCCCACTCGGCCTCGCCCACACGACGTTCAGGGAGCCCTATCCGGCGCGGGCGGACCTGCCCCGGCCCATGCCGGCCGCGCTCGCCGCCGACCTCTCTACCGGCTACCGCTGGGCAGGCGGCAGCTGGCGGCCGCAGACCTTCGAATATGTGACGCAAGGGGCGCCGGCCGGTGCAGCCTCGTCGACCGCCGGGGACATGGCCCGTTACATGCTGATGATCCTGAACGGCGGCCAGATCGACGGCGCCACCATCTATGGTCCCGCGACCGCCGCCGGCTTCCGCACCATATCGTTCGCGAACGCCGCAGGCGTGAACGGCTGGGACGACGGCTTCATGGACTTTGCCTTGCCCGGCGGCTTCCGCGGACAGGGCCACGGCGGCGACACGCTGTGGTTCCACTCCAGCCTGGTCACGGTCCCGGCCCTCAACCTTGGGATCTTCGTCACCACCAACACCGACACCGGACCGCTCCTGACCGGCACGCTGCCGCAGCGGATCGTCGAGCGCTTCTACGCGCCGCTCCCCGCCGCGCCGCATCCGGGCGATCCGGCCGTGGTCGACGACCGCAACGTCTATGCCGGGACCTACGTCAACGACCGCCGCGCCTACCACGGGCTAGAGAAGTTCGTGTTCATGCTGCTCGGCCAAGCCAACATCTCCGTCAGCGACGACGGCCGTCTGCTCACACCTGGCCCGGGCGACGTTCAGGCTTGGTATCCCGACGGCCCGCCCGGCCACTTCCGCAGCGTCGATGGCGGCGAGACCACAGCGTTCGAGATCAGGAACGGGCGCGCGGTGCGCTGGTTCGACCCGGCAGGGACGACGGCCTTCGACCGCGTCGGCGTGATCGACCGGGCGAGCACGCTGGCGGTGATGTCCGCGCTGGCGGCCCTGGCGGCGATCGCCACGCTGGTCGGGCTGGCCGTGCGGGATCGACGGGAGTCGCGCGAGACGCCGACCCAGGCGCGCGCGAGCCTGGTGCAGACCACTGTCTCGGTCCTCTGGTTGGTCGCCATGGCGAGCTTCGCGGCCTGGGCGGCGGGGTCCGGCGACGTCGGAAGGATCGTCTACGGCTGGCCTGGCCCTTTTGTGATCGTCGCTTCGTCTTGCGCCCTTGTCGGCGCCATGCTGACCGTGCTCTTGCTAGCTTTGACACCGGTGGTTTGGCGCGGGGGGCGTCGGCTCGACTCATGGTCGATCTGGCGTAAGTTTCGCTTCACGGTAACGACGGTGGTTTTCGCCGCGTTCGCGGCCCAGCTGCTGCTGTGGGGGGCGCTCGCGCCCTGGAGCGGCTAGGGTTTGCGACAAAGCGTCCGACCGGCTTGATCGGCCGCTGCGGAGTGGTAGGAGGTAAGAGAGTAAGACGGGGGCGGTCTATGGCGATTTTCCTATCCAAGCTCACGTCCAAGGCTCAGACGGTGATCCCGCGCGAGCTTCGCGCGCGGCTGAATCTGAAGCCCGGCGACGTGGTGCGCTACCGCGTGACCGACTCTGGCGTGATCATCGACAAGCTCCCCCCTCAGACCGATGAGGACACGCTGGCGTCGTTCGCCGAGTGGAGCTCACCGGCCGACGCGGCGGCCTACGGGAACCTATGAGCGCGCTGTACCGACCCTTCGACGTCGTCGCCGTCAGCATCGGAGAGGGCGCCGAGGCAAAGCGCCGGCCCGCGCTCATCGTCTCGACGCCGGAGTTCGAACGCTCGACCGGCCTCGTCTGGGTGGCGATGATCACCGCCGCCGACAAGGACCATCGGTTCGGCGACATCCCGGTCGCCGATCAGACGGCCGCCGGCCTTCCCGCGCCGTCGACCATCCGCGCTTCCAAGCTCGCGACCCTGGCCGTCGCCAAGATCAAGCGCCGGCTGGGTGCGCTCGGCGAAGCCGACCGAGCCGGGGCCCGTATCGCGCTGCGCGCGGCGGCCGGGTTCTTCTAAGGGACGGCATTGCCCGCCTGCGCGCGGGCGACTAGACCCCTCCCGCCAGCCGATCGCGGAGTCGCACCGCCCATGCCCGCAACCCGCACTGAAACCGACTCGTTCGGCCCGATCGAGGTCCCCGCCGACCGCTACTGGGCGGCGCAGACCGAGCGCAGCCTGCAGTTCTTCAAGATCGGCTGGGAGAAGCAGCCCCGCTCGATCATCCGGGCGCTGGGCGTGATCAAGCGGGCCGCCGCCGAGGCCAACGTAGCGCTCGGTCGGCTGGATGCCGAGCTCGGCAAAGCGATCATCGCCGCCGCTCAGGAGGTCATCGACGGCAAGCTCGACGACCAGTTCCCGCTCTCGGTCTGGCAGACCGGGTCGGGCACGCAGTCGAACATGAACGCCAACGAGGTCATCGCCAACCGCGCGATTGAGATGCTGGGCGGCGTCATGGGCTCGAAGACGCCCATTCACCCGAACGACCACGTCAACCTGAGCCAGTCGTCGAACGACTGCTATCCGACCGCCATCCACATCGCCGCCGCGGCCGAGCTTACACGCGACCTTTTGCCTGCGCTCCGCCATCTGCTCGCGGCGCTGGCCGCCAAGCAGGAGGCGTTCAAGGGCATCGTCAAGCTCGGCCGCACCCACACGCAGGACGCCATGCCGCTGACGCTCGGCCAGGAGTTCTCCGGCTATGCGACGCAGGTTGAGAACTCGATCAAGCGCGTCGAGGTGACCTTGCCCGGCATTTGCGAGCTCGCCCAGGGCGGGACCGCCGTCGGGACCGGCTTCACCGCCCCGATCGGCTTTGCGGAGACCGTGGCCGAGCGGATCGCCGCCATCACCGGCCTTCCTTTCGTCACCGCGCCGAACAAGTTCGAGGCATTGGCGGCGCACGATGCGCTGGTGTTCGGCCACGGGGCTCTGAACGCGACAGCCGCGGCCCTGTTCAAGATCGCCAACGACATCCGCTTCCTGGGCTCGGGCCCGCGCGCGGGGCTGGGCGAGCTCAGCCTGCCCGAGAACGAGCCGGGCTCCTCGATCATGCCCGGCAAGGTCAACCCGACCCAGTGCGAGGCGCTGACCATGGTCTGCGCCCAGGTGTTCGGCAACCAGGCGACCATGACCGTCGCCGGCGCGTCGGGGCACTTCGAGCTGAACGTGTTCAACCCGGTGATGGCCTACAACTTCCTGCAGTCGGTGAAGCTCCTGGCCGACGCTTCGACGAGCTTCGCCGATCACTGCGTGGTGGGAATCGAACCCCGGCGCGACGTCATCGAAGCCTCGCTCGAACGGTCGCTCATGCTGGTCACCGCGCTTCGGCCCAAGATCGGCTACGACGCGGCGGCGAAGATCGCCAAAGCGGCCCACCACAACGGCACGACGCTGCGCGAAGAGGCCGTCGGGGGCGGCTATGTCACCAACGAAGAGTTCGACAAATTGGTGCGGCCGGAGGCGATGACGGGCCCCGGTTAGGCTCGACCCCGCGTTGTGGAGGGGACGTGCGCGGACGTTCATTGGGGGTTCAGCTTCGAGCCCCACTAGCTAGGCGCTCAGCGATCTGAAAGCGGTTCATGTTTGATGTCGTCATGTCGGGGGACACGCCCCGGTTGGTGTCGCTCGCCACGGCGGTCCCTCCGATCGACCTCGACCAGGACGAGGTCACGCGCCGCGCGGCGGAGTTGTTTGGCGTGAATTCATCCGCCTACGAGTGGCTGGCCCCGATCTACCGAAACGCCGACATCGAAACCCGCCATTCCTGCGTGCCGTTTGAGTGGTACCTGCAAGATCACAGCTTCACAGAGCGCAACGAGGCCTTCATCGAGAACGCCGTGGCGCTGCTTGAAGAGGCGGCGGCGAAGGCGCTGGACGAGGCGGGCCTTAAGACTCGCGACATCGATTCGGTCGTCACGATCTGCACGACCGGAATCGCGACGCCGTCCCTTGATGCCCGTCTGATGCGACGCATGGACTTTCGGGCCGATGTCGAGCGAACGCCCGTGTTCGGCCTCGGTTGCGCCGGCGGCGTGCTGGGCCTTGCGCGCGCCGCGGCGCTCGCCAGGGCGAAGCCGAATAGCCATGTTCTGCTGCTGGTGGTTGAGATCTGCGGGCTGACCTTCCGCTATCGGGACCGCTCCAAGAGCAACCTGATCGCGACCGCCCTCTTTGGCGATGGCGCCGCGGCGGCCGTCGTAAGCTGTCGGTCAGACTACATGGACGCCCCAAGACTCGGCCCGGCCGGCGAGCACACCTGGCCGGACACGCTCGACGTCATGGGCTGGGATGTGGCCGACGATGGGCTGAAGGTCCTGCTCTCGCGCGACATCCCGACCCTGGTGCGGGAGGAGCTGCGCCCGGTGGTCGACGCCTTCCTGGCCAAGCATGGCGGCGCGTTGAACGACATCGCCGGCTTCGTCTGCCATCCGGGCGGCGCGAAGGTGCTGGACGCGCTCGAAGACTGTTTCGGTCTGCAGCGGGGCGATCTCAAACACGCGCGCGAGGTGCTTCGCGCCCACGGCAACATGTCGGCGGCCACCGTGCTCTTCGTGCTGCGACACGCGCTTGATCAAGGCGTGCGCGGACCTCAACTCCTGACCACCATGGGTCCCGGCTTCACCGCCGGACTGATGGTGGTCGAACCGGCCTGACTCCTAAGGAGGGGCGCGACCGCATGCTGCGCAAACGATCCTTGAACCTCGCGGGGCACGCGACCTCAGTGGCGCTGGAGCCCGAATTCTGGGCCGCGCTGGCGCGTATGGCGAGCGAGGAAGGCTGCAGCCTGACCAGCGTGGTTGCGCAGATCGACGCCGGCCGCGGACCGCGGCCGCTGGCCTCCGCCTGCCGTGTCGCAGCGCTGACCTGGGCCGGCGATCTTCAGCTCGGCTGACTGAAATCCAACCAGGCGATCGGCGACGGCTGCTTCTGGCCGGGAACGAGTTCGGGCGTGTGCGGCCGGTGGGTGAACACCACAAGCGCGGCCAGCACCATCACCGCGGCGACGCCGATGACGACCCAAAGACCCATTCGCACCAGCAGTTCGTGCTCGCGCACGGACGGCGGCTCATGCGTGTCGACCATGTCATCGTCTCCACGCCCCCGTAGCTGACCGAAGGTGAACGGCGCGGCCGGACGCCGGTTCCAAGACCCCGCGTGGCCTTTCGTCCTTAAGCGCCGCGTCTCGCGTGCTACATATGTTCCGGAATCAAGCTCGCAAGGTTGAGGCCGCGCTCGGTTGTCCGACACCCCTATCCCCCGCATCAGCGACCTCGCCCGCGTGGATGCGCCGCGCGATTATCTGGCCGGCCTGAACCCCGAGCAGAGGACGGCGGTCGAGGCGGCCGAAGGCCCGGTGCTGGTGTTGGCCGGAGCCGGCACGGGCAAGACCCGCGTGCTGACCACTCGCCTCGCCCACCTCCTGGCCACCGGCCGCGCCCGCCCGTGGGAGCTCCTGGCGGTCACCTTCACAAACAAGGCCGCGCGCGAGATGCGCACGCGCATCGCCGACCTGATCGGCGGCCAAGCCGAAGGCCTGCGCTGGCTCGGCACCTTCCACTCGATCGCGGCACAGATCCTGCGCCGCCACGCCGAGCTGGTCGGACTGAAGTCCAACTACACGATCATCGACGTCGACGATCAGGAGCGGCTGATCAAACAGCTCCTGGAAGCTGAGAATATCGACGCAAAGCGTTGGACGCCTGGCCATTTCGCCGGCTTGATCGACCACTGGAAGAACCGCGGCTGGACGCCCGACAAGTTGCCACCGTCGGAGGGCTCTCACTTCGCCAACAATCGCGGCCAGGAGCTCTATCGCCTCTATCAGGAGCGCCTGCGGGTGCTGAACGCCTGCGACTTCGGCGACCTTTTGCTGCACAACCTGTCGATCTTTGCCGGCAACCCGGACGTGCTCGGCGAATACCACCGCCGCTTCCGCTACATCCTGGTCGACGAGTATCAAGACACCAACGTCGCGCAGTACCTGTGGCTCCGCCTGCTGGCGCAGGCCAACGGCAACCTCTGCTGCGTGGGCGACGACGACCAGTCGATCTACGGCTGGCGGGGCGCCGAGGTGGACAACATCCTGAGATTCGAGCGCGACTTTCCGGGCGCGAAGGTGATCCGGCTGGAGCGTAACTACCGCTCGACCTCGCACATCCTGGCCGCCGCCTCGGGCCTGATCGCCGCCAACAAGGGCCGCCTCGGCAAGACGCTGTGGACGGAGAGCGAGGGGGGCGCGAAGGTCGCGGTGCGCGGGGTCTGGGACGGCGAGGCCGAGAGCCGGCTGATCGGCGACGAGATCGAACGCGAGAAGCGCAAGGGCCGCCGCTACCGCGACATGGCGATCCTGGTGCGCGCGTCGTTCCAGATGCGGGCGTTCGAGGAACGCTTCGTCCTCTTGCAGATCCCCTACGTTGTCATCGGCGGGCCACGCTTCTTCGAGCGGGCCGAGATCAGGGACGCGCACGCCTACCTGCGCCTGATCCAGTCGGAAGACGACGACCTGGCCTTCGAGCGCGTCGTGAACACGCCCAAGCGCGGCATCGGCGACACGACGGTCGCCCGCCTGCTGCAATTCGCCCGCGGCCGGCAGATCTCGGCCAGCCAGGCCGCCCGCGGCCTTGTCGTCACCGACGAGCTGCAGCCGCGCACGCGCACGGCGGTCTCGAACTTCCTGCGCGACCTCGACCGCTGGCGCGCGCTGGGCGCGACCATGCCGCATCCACGCCTGCTCGAGACCATCCTCGAGGAGAGCGGCTACACCGATGCGCTGCGCATGGACAAAGGCCCGACCAGCCAGACCCGGCTAGAGAATCTCAAGGAGCTGGTGCAGTCGATGGGCGGTTTCGACACCCTCCAGGCCTACCTCGAGCACGTGTCTCTGGTCATGGATCTCGACCGCGAGGCCGGCGACGACTCGGTGCAGATCATGACTCTGCACTCGGCCAAGGGCCTCGAGTTCCCGATCGTCTTCCTGCCTGGGTGGGAAGAAGGCGTGTTCCCCAGCCAACGCAGCATGGATGAGAAGGGCGAGAAGGGACTCGAGGAAGAGCGCCGGCTGGCCTACGTGGGCCTGACCCGCGCTCGCGAGGACGCGCGCATCAGCTTCGCCGCGAACCGACAGGTCTACGGCCGCTGGACCAGCCAGCTGCCCAGCCGCTTCGTCGACGAGCTGCCCCTGGCCAACGTCGAGGCCATGAGCGAGACGGGGTACTATGGCGGCGGGCCCGGGATGACCGAGCAGCACAGCCGCTGGGAAGAAGGGCCGACGTTCGGCTCGGGCTATTCGTCGCCCGGTTGGCGGCGCGCGCAGGCGAGAGGCGCCGGCCCGAGGCAGGACATCATCGAGGGCGAAGGGCGGTTGGTCGCGGTCTCGGAGCCCTTGGCGACGGGTGTATACGGCATCGGCGATCGGGTGTTCCACCAGAAGTTCGGCCCCGGTTCGGTGATCGCCGTCGAGGGCAACAAGCTCACCGTCGCCTTCGATCACGCCGGCGAAAAGCGCGTGATCGACACCTTCGTGGAGCCGGGCTCAGGCGGGTAGCTTGCCGCCCAGGTGCTCAAGCCCCCAGTCGCGGAGCGCGCGCAGCACCGGGCGCAGGCTCGCGCCCTTGTCGGTCAGCACGTACTCAGCGCGTGGCGGGTGCTCGTCATAGAACCGCCGCGTGACCAGGCCTTCGGCTTCCAACCGCTTGAGGCGGGCGGATAGCGTGGCCGGACTGAGGGCCGGAAACGCCGCCTCGAAGTCCTTGAACTTGCGCGGTCCCTTCGTGGACAGATCGCGGAGCACAAGCAGGGTCCAGCGCTCGCCGATGAGATCCAGCGTGCGGGCGATCGGACATGGCAGCGCGTAGGGTGCGGGCATCTCGTTTGCAAACGTCGCCGCATTCGGGCTCGATTTCAACAAGTAACTATTGCAACGAAAGTGACTATGCGGCAAGAAGTCGCCTCTCTCATCGCTGGAAGCCCGCCATGTCGCCCCAACGCACAATCGTCGCCGTCGCCGGCCTGCTTGTCCTCTCCACGGGCGCTGCGGCGGCCGCCGCTACGATCCCGGCCAACATCGCCGCTGCGGTCGCCAATCCTGCCCGGCCGCAGGATGATCGCGACCGAGACGCGAACCGCAAACCCGACCAGGACCTGGCGTTCGCGGGCGTGAAGGCCGGCTGGCGGGTCGCGGACTTCATCCCTGGAACCGGCTACTTCAGCCGCATCTTCAGCGTGGCGGTGGGCCCGAAGGGGCACGTCTACGCCTTCATCCCGAGCGAGGTTGCGAACTTCCGCAAGGTGACGCTGCCGTCGAGCGGGGCGACGCCCTACCTGGGCTTTGCGAACGTGACCGCGCTCGTCAGCCCGGCGAACGCGTTCGCGCCGCCGGAGCCGCTCGACCTGGTGTGGATCTCCGACAACTACCACGACCTGCACGACCCCTTCTTCGCGCCAGCCGACCTGGCGGTCATCAACAAGCAGGTATTCGCCGCGCTGAAGCCCGGGGGCTACTACGTCGTGCTCGACTACGTTGCGCCGGCGGGCGCGGGGCTGAGCGACACCAACACACTGCACCGGATCGATCCTGAGTCGGTGAAGGCCGAGGTGGAGGCGGCGGGCTTCCGTTTCGTCGGCGAGAGCGACGTCCTGCACAATCCGGACGACCCGCACACCGCGCCGATCTTCGCCCAACCGCTGCGTGGCAAAGTCGACCAGTTCATCTTCAAGTTCCAGAAGCCTAAGGTGTGATCAGCCGCGGCGCATTGGTTCTGACCGGGCGCAAACCAGGGGGCCCAACATGACACTCAATCCACCGGTGATCTCGGCGTTGACCGCCGGAATCCTGATCATGCTGCAGATGCTGTTGATGTTCACCGCCGCCAACCAGCGGCGCGTGCACGGCCCTTCCGTCGGTGAGGCGAGCGAGCCCAGCGCGGTGCGCGCGGTGCGCCGGCACGGGAACCTAGCGGAGAACGCGGCGATCTTCATCGCCAGCGTCTCGCTGCTCGAGCTGCTCGGCGGCGGACGGCTGTGGGTCGAGATCCTGTGCGGCGTCTTCCTGCTCGCGCGCCTGCTGCACGCGTTCGGGCTGTCGCAACAGAACCCGACGAACATCTTCCGCATCGCCGGCGTCGTCCTGACGGCGCTGGCCGGAGTCGCGCTCGGCATCCGCCTGATTTTCCTGGCGGTCCCACACGTGATGGGGTGAAAAGCCTCGGTCAGGCGACAACGTCGGCGTGCTCGGGATGCCGTTTCAGCCAGGCGGCGGCATAGGGGCACGTCGGCACGAGCTTCAAGTGTCGGGCGCGGACGTGCTCGACCAGGCCCTCCATCAGCCGGCCGGCCATGCCGCCGCCCCGCGCGGCGATCGGCGTTTCGACGTGCGGAATCTCGACTAGCCCCTCGCTGAGGCGATAGTCGGCAAAAGCGGTCACGCCCTGCTCGGTCAGCTCGTATCGGTGACGCGCGACGTTGTCGGTGACGGAGTTGGCGAGCTCAGGCATGCGGCCTCGCGAACGCGGAGTGAGAATCGGCAGTCTAGCGCCTCATCGATGATGTGGTTGCGTCAGAGCCGCTCGATGGCCATGGCGACGGCCTCGCCGCCGCCGATGCACAGGCTGGCCAGGCCGCGCTTGGCGTCGCGCGCCTCGAGCGCCGAAAGCAGCGTGGCCAGGATCCGCGCCCCCGACGCGCCGATGGGATGGCCGAGCGCGCAGGCGCCGCCGTTCACGTTCAGCTTGTCGTGCGGGATGCCCAGCTCCTGCATCGCGATCATCGCCACGACCGCGAAGGCTTCGTTGACCTCGAACAGATCGACGTCGTCGACCGACCATCCGGCCCGCTCCAACGCCTTGCGCATCGCGGGCACGGGAGCGGTGGTGAACAGGCCCGGCTCGTGTGCGTGCGCAGCATGGCTGACGATACGCGCGACCGGATTCAGCCCCATCTGCGCGGCGGTCGAGGCGCGGGTGAGCACCAGCGCGGCCGCGCCGTCGGAAATGGAAGATGCATTCGCGGCGGTGATCGCGCCGTCCTTGGCGAAGGCCGGCCTCAGCGTGGGAATCTTGGCGGGGTCGGCCTTCAACGGCTGCTCGTCGTCCTTGACCGTGGTCGTCCCGCCGCGCCCCTCCACATGCACGGCCGCGATCTCGCGGGCGAAGGCGCCGCTCTCGACGGCCGCCCGGGCGCGGGTCAGGCTGAGCGTCGCATAGGCGTCCATCGCCTGGCGGGTAATCTGGTAGGCCTTGGCCGTTTCTTCGGCGAAGGCGCCCATGAGCTTGCCGGGCTCATAGGCGTCCTCGAGCCCGTCGAGGTACATGCTGTCGGCGGCGCGGTCGTGACCGATGCGGGCCCCGGCGCGGTGCTTGGTCAAAAGGTATGGCGCGTTCGTCATGCTCTCCATGCCGCCGGCGACGATGATGTCGGCGTAGCCGGCGACCAGCGTGTCGTGGGCGAGGATCGCCGCTTGCATGCCGGAGCCGCACATCTTGTTGACGGTCGTGGCCTCGGTGCGCAGCGGCAAGCCGGCGGCCATACCCGCCTGCCGGGCCGGCGCCTGGCCCAAGCCGGCCGACAGCACGCAACCCATCACGATCTGGTCGATGTCCTGCGGCTCAACCCCAGCCCGGTCGACCGCCGCGCGGACGGCGGCGCCGCCGAGCTCGGTCGCCTTGACGCTGCCGAGCGCCCCCTGGAAGCCGCCCATCGGGGTTCTGGCATAGCCAGCGATGACGATGGGATCGCGGTCGGGGGCGTCGGCCATTGGTTGCTCCTGGGATGCGGACAAAAGGTGGGGCGCGCTTCGGCCGAAGGCAACGTCAGTCGCGCGCGATGAAGCCGCCGCCGAGCACGCGTGACGGCTCGGCCGCGTCGTAGAGGACGCAAGCCTGGCCGGGCGCGACCGCTTCCTCGGGCGTATCGAACGCGACGACGACCGCACCGTCATCCAACGCCAACCGCGCCAGGGCCGGCGGGCGGGTCGAGCGCACGCGCGCGAGCACGGGCGCGCGGCGGCGTGCGGCGTCCTCGATGGTTGCATCCTCGCCCAGCCAGTTGGTCTCGGTGAGCTGAAGGGCGGTCTTCAGCACCGCCTCGCGCGGGCCAACGACGACCTGGCGGCGTTCCGGGTCGATACGGACGACGAACAGCGGCTCGCCCACGGCGATGTTCAGCCCGCGCCGCTGGCCGACGGTGAAGTGGGTGACGCCGGCATGGCGGCCGAGCAAGCGTCCATCGAGATGCACGATCTCGCCCTCGCCGGCGGCGCCCGGGCGTAGGCGATCGATGACGGTGGTGTAGCGGCCCTGCGGCACGAAGCAGATGTCCTGGCTGTCGGGCTTGTCGGCGACCGCCAACCCCATCGCGGCCGCGACTTCACGCACCGCCCACTTGGGCAGGCCGCCCAGCGGGAAGCGCAGAAAGTCGAGCTGGTCGCGGGTCGTGGCGAACAGGAAGTACGACTGGTCGCGCGCCGGATCGACTGCGCGATGCAGCTCCGCGCCGCCCGCCCGTGCGAGCCGACGGGCATAGTGGCCGGTCGCCATGGCCGATGCGCCCAGGTCGCGCGCGACGTCGACCAGGTCTCGAAACTTGACCGTCTGGTTGCAGCGAACGCAGGGGATCGGTGTCTCGCCGCGCAGGTAGGAGTCGGCGAAGTCCTCCATCACCGCGTCGCGGAAGCGGCTCTCATAGTCCAGCACGTAGTACGGAAGGCCGATCGCCTCGGCCGCCGCGCGCGCGTCGTGGATGTCCTGGCCGGCGCAGCACGCGCCCTTGCGTCGCACGGCCGCGCCATGATCGTAGAGCTGCAGGGTGACGCCCACCGCGTCGTAGCCGGCGCGCTTGACCAGGGCCGCGGTGACCGTCGAATCCACGCCGCCTGACATGGCCACCAGCACGCGCGCGCCGGGCGGCAGCGCGATTTCGGATCGCGCTGCGGCGACGGCGTCGGATTCGGCGATATCGAGCGGCATGTCGCCGGCCTTGAAAGTGGCGGGGAGCCGCCAATCTAGCGTTTGGGCCCACGCTTTGCGAGGTTGGGCCTCTCAGCGCCACCGTGGCGTGAGTTTCCCGAGCGCCGAGGAGCCCATGAGCGACGAATACGTCCCGCCGAAAATCTGGACCTGGAACAAGGAGAGCGGCGGCCGGTTCGCCGCCATCAACCGACCGATCGCCGGCCCGACCCACGACAAAGAGCTGCCCGTGGGCAAGCATCCGTTTCAGCTCTACTCGCTGGGCACGCCGAACGGGCAGAAAGTCACCATCATGTTCGAGGAGCTGTTGGCCGCCGGGCATAGGGGCGCCGAGTACGACGCCTGGCTGATCCCGATCAACGGCGAGCAGTTCGGCTCGGGTTTCGTGGCGGCGAACCCGAACTCCAAGATTCCGGCGCTGGTCGACCACAGTGGGCCGAAACCGTTCCGGGTGTTCGAATCCGGCGCGATCCTTCTGCACCTGGCGGAGAAGTTCCACGCTTTCCTGCCTGAAGAACCGGCCGCCCGGGCCGAGTGCCTGTCGTGGCTGTTCTGGCAGATGGGCGCGACGCCGTTCCTGGGCGGCGGCTTCGGCCACTTCTACGCCTACGCGCCGACCAAGATCGAATACGCCATCGACCGCTACGCCATGGAGGTGAAGCGCCAGCTCGACGTCCTCGACCGCAGGCTGGCCGAGACCGAGTACCTCGCCGGCGACGAATACACGATCGCCGAGATGGCGGCATGGCCCTGGTACGGCGGACTGGCGCGCGGCCTGCAGTATGGCGCGGGCGAGTTCCTGGATGTCGCCAGCTACAAGAACGTTCAACGTTGGACGGCCCAGATCGGCGAGCGGCCGGCGGTGAAGCGTGGTGTTCGCGTCAACCGCCCGTGGGGCGACCACCCCATGGCCGAGCGCCACGCCGCAAGCGACTTCGATGCGGCTCTTGCCGAGAAGGCGGCGGAGTGAAGGCCGCCTGCCATTGCGGCGACGTCCGCTTTGAGACCGCCGCGCCGCCGGTGTGGGTGCTGGACTGCAACTGCACGATCTGCCGCCGCCATGGCGCGCTCTGGGCGTACCTGCATGGCCGCGCTCCGATCGAGCTGACCTTGCAGCCCGACCCAAGCTTCACCGAGGTCTACAAGTGGGGCGACGAGGGGATCGCCTTCCACCGCTGCCGGAATTGCGGATGCGTGACTCACATCGAGGCCGTGGCCGCCGATCCGCCTCGAATCTTTGGCGTGAACGCGCGGATGATGGTCGGGCTGGATCCGGCCAAGGTGCAGCTCTTGCAGATCGACAATGGCCACAGCGGTCACTTCTGGACCCACACCGACGAGCCCCGGCTCGTCTCCCGGCACCCGCCCATGCCGCCGCCCGGCCCGAACGACTGGCGCTAGATCAGGACCCGCCGACCCGTTCGACGAACCCGCTCGGCAAGCCGTCAATGCTGGCCCTGTTGTGCTCGGCGCGATAGGCGACGAGGCCATCCGGACCCTTCTTCTCGGCCCACGCGTCAAGGCCCGGGCGCTGTGCCTTGAAGACCAGGTTCGGCACGGCGTACCCGCAGGACGTCTGCACGCTCTCGGCGTCGAGCTGGATCATCTGCCGGGCGCCGACCTGCTCGACACCGCCGAAACGCGTCTTCAAGACCGCCTCGTACTCGCCGCCGCCGCGCGGCAGCGCGCGTCCGCGGCCATACAGCCTGAGGATCATCGGCGGGCCCTCGAAGGCGCAGAACATCAGAGTAAGACGCCCGTCCGCCTTCAGATGCGCGGCGGTCTCGTTCCCGCTGCCGGTCAGGTCGAGATAGACGACGGTCCGCTCGTCCAGCACGCGCAGGCTGTCCTGGCCCTTGGGCGAGAGATTGATCCGCGAGCCCGGCGCCGCGCTGGCCACGAAGAAGACCCGCTGCTTTTCGATGAAGGCGCGGTGCTGTGGTGCGATGGTCTTGAACTGCTCGGCCACGACTCTCGGTCCTTGATTTCGTCTCTGTCCCGTATCGCCGATCCGGCCGCGGCCGTCGACAGGCCCGTGGCTTTGTCGATCGTTCCGTGAACAGAGTGAATAGAAATCGCTGGGAGGATAAGAGGGTGCGTTTTTCCTACGGTAAGATTCGGCGCGCTGCGGCGGCGGTGATGTTCGGGCTGGTCGCCCTGACGCCGCCGACGGCGCTGGCCCAGACGTGGCCGACCACCCTCGCCCAGGCCGAGAAGCTGGAGGCGGACGATGCACTCCTGCTGACGCCTTTCTACGCCACACCGCCCAGCCTGGCGGCAACGAAGCCGGGCGCGCTGCTGCGGCAGGAGGCCTTCCGCCTCTACGCGCTGCCGCCCGGGGTCCGCGCCGTGCGCATCCTCTACCACTCGCTCAATGCGACAGGCGGCGACGTCGCGACGAGCGCGGTGGTGCTCATCCCGCCGGGCGAGGCGCCCAAGGGCGGCTGGCCCATCATTGCGTGGGCGCACGGTACGAGCGGCGTCGCGCGCCAGTGCGCGCCGTCCCTGATGAAGGACGTCTACTACGGCGAGGAGGGCCTCTTCCCGATGGTCCGCGCCGGCTACGCGGTCGTGGCCACCGACTACCATGGCCTCGGGACCGAAGGACCGCACCAATACGTCAACAAGATCGCCCAAGCCCAGGACGTCGTCTTTTCGATCCCGGCCGCGCGCGCGGCGGTGGCCGCCCTCGGCGAGCGCTGGGTTGTCGACGGGCACAGCCAGGGCGGCACGGCCGCCTGGGGCGTCGCAGAGATGGAACACGACCGCCACGACGCGGGCTATCTCGGCGCGGTGGCGGTCGCGCCGGCTTCGCGGCTGGACGAGGTGCTGACGGCGCCGGCGGCGGCCGAGAGCTTCTATCTCGACTACATCGCCTGGGGCATCTCGGCGCGCACGCTGAGCTTCAAACCCGCCGACATGCTGGGCGGCCGCCCGCTGGCCAGCTATGCAGACCTGAGCACGAAAGGCTGCTTCTACTACGCGTACGCGACCTTCCTCGGCGATACGACCCCACCTACGCTGACGCCGGGTTGGGAGCGGACGGACGGCGCCAAGCGGTTCTTCGCCGACACCGCCATCGGGTTCGCCCCGATCGGCGGGCCGCTCCTGGTGATCGCCGGCGACGCCGACCAGACCGTTCCGATCGCAGCGGTCCACGCCACCGTCGCCGTCGCCTGCGCGCGCAGGGCCGCGCTCGAGTTCCGCATCTATCCCGGCCTCGACCACGACCCGACCATGGACAAAAGCACGCCGGATCAGTTGGCCTGGATCGCCGACCGCTTCGCCGGACGGCCGGCCGCCGACGTGTGCAAGGCGCCCAGCGGCTGAGGGCGGCTTGTCGACGACGCCTGGCGGCGCCCTTATGCGGCGATGGAGCAGGCTGGCGAGCGTCGGATCGCCGCGCCGAGAGCGCGGGTCTGGGAGGCCTTGAACGATCCGGAGGTGCTGAAGCGCTGCATCGACGGCTGCGAGGGCCTCAGCAAGACGGCCGACAACGTCTTCCACGCGGTGGTGCGCGCCAAGGTGGGGCCGGTCAGCGCGACGTTCGCGGGCGACGTCACGCTGGCGGAGCTCGACCCGCCGAACGGCTACACACTTGAGGTCAGCGCCAAAGGCGGCGCGGCCGGGTTCGCGCGCGGCACGGCGCGGGTGACCTTGGCGGACGACGGCGACGGGACCCTGCTGACCTACAAGGCGGAGGGACGCGTCGGCGGCAAGCTGGCGCAGATCGGCCAACGGCTGATCGACGCGGCGGCGCGCAAGACCGCCGACGACTTCTTCGAGGCCCTCGCTCGCGAGCTCGGGCCGCCGACCGAGGGCGCCGCGCCGGCCAAGGCCGTCCCTCGATCCTCGCCGATCCTGGTCTGGAGTGGGGTTGCGGCCGTGCTCGTGGCCTTAGGACTGCTGGCTTGGCGGTTGATCGGAGGCTAGGGTCGCCGGCGGGAAGAACAACAAGCGTTCGAAGGGAGGACGCGGACGATGAATGTGTCGATGGTGGTCAACGGCGAGGCCTGTGAGATCGAGGCGGCGCCGAACGCTCTCCTGGTCGACGTGCTGCGCCAGACGCTGCGCCTGACCGGCGTGCATGTGGGCTGCGACACAAGCCAGTGCGGCGCCTGTACGGTCCGGATGAACGGGCGGGCGGTGAAGGCCTGCACGGTGCTCGCCGCCCAGGCCGACGGCTCGGAGGTGACCACGATCGAGGGCTTGGGCGCGCCCGGCGCCCTGCACCCGCTGCAGGCGGCGTTCCAGGAGACGCATGGGCTGCAATGCGGCTTCTGCACGCCGGGCATGATCATGAGCGCGCTCGACCTCATCGAAAGCGGCGAGCGGCTGGACGAGGCCAAGGTACGCGCAGGCCTCGACGGGAACTTCTGCCGCTGCACGGGCTACCACAACATCGTCAAGGCGGTGCTTCTGGCCGCCGGCGCGAACGCCTGACGGAGGAGCAAGACGCCATGAACGCCATCATCGGCCAGCCCATCCGCCGCCGCGAGGACATCCGCTTCATCACCGGGCGCGGGCGCTACACCGACGACATTGCCGTCGCCGGACAGACCTACGCCGTCTTCGCGCGCTCGCCCTACGCGCGGGCGAAGATCCGTGGAATCGACAAAGCATCGGCCAAGGCCCTCGCCGGCGTGATCGAGGTGTTCACCGGCGCCGACCTGGCCGCCGGAGGCATTGGGACCCTGCCGTGCGGCTGGCTGGTGAAGTCGACCGATGGAAGCGACATGAAGGTCGCCCCGCGACCGCCGCTGGCCATCGAGCAGGTCAACTTCGTCGGAGAGCCGTACGCGGTGGTGATCGCCGCCACGGCTGCGGCGGCCAAGGCCGGCGCCGAGGCGCTGGAGGCAGACCTGGAGGAATTGCCGGCGCAGGCCGCGCTCGCCACCGCCATGGAAGGCGTTCAGATCCACGACGGCATCGAGAAGAACCTGTCGTTCCATTGGTCGATCGGCGACCAGGCGAAGACGGACGCCGCGCTCAAGGCGGCGAGCCACATCACCACGCTCACCTTCGCCAACAACCGCTTGATTCCCAACGCGATCGAGCCGCGCGCCTGCGTCGCCGTCTACGATGCCGCAGCCGACGAGATCACGCTGACCACGACGTCGCAGAATCCGCACGTGGAGCGGCTGATCCTGACCGCGTTCCTGAACCTCGCGCCCGAGCACAAGCTGCGCGTGATCTCGCCGGACGTCGGCGGCGGGTTCGGCTCGAAGATCTTCGTCTATCCGGAAGAGACCGCGGTTGCCTGGGCGGCGCGCGCGCTGAACCGACCCATCAAATGGACGGCCGACCGTTCGGAGGCCTTCCTGTCCGACGCGCACGGGCGCGACCACCTGACCACAGCCGAACTGGGCATGGACGCGAACGGAACGTTCCTTGGCTTGCGGGTGAAGACCCGGGCGAACCTCGGCGCCTACCTCTCGACATTCGGCTCGGCGGTGCCGACCTACCTCTACGCAACCCTCCTGGCCGGCCAGTACAAGACGCCCGCCATCTATGCGGAAGTCGACGGCGTCTACACCAACACCGCCCCGGTCGACGCCTATCGCGGCGCCGGACGCCCTGAGGCCACCTACGTCGTTGAACGGATCGTCGAGGCGGCGGCGCGGGAGATGAAGATCGACCCGGTCGAGATCCGCAGGCGGAACGTCATCCGCGAATTCCCCTACGAGACGCCGGTCGCGCTGGTCTACGACATCGGCGACTACGAGCAGAGCCTGGCGAGAGCGCTCAAACTCGCCGACGTCGCGGGCTTCCCGGCGCGGCGTGTGGCGGCCGAAGCGCGCGGCATGAAGCGGGGCCTGGGCTACGCTTGCTACATCGAGGCCTGCGGGCTCGCGCCGTCCAAGATCGCCATCTCGCTCGGCGGCGGGGTCGGCCTGTTCGAGAGCGGTGAGATCCGCGTGAACCCGACCGGCTCGGTCACCGCCTTTACCGGCTCCCACAGCCACGGCCAAGGCCACGAAACGACCTTCGCGCAGGTGGTCGCAAGCAAGCTCGGCATCCCGATGGATCAGGTCGAAGTCGTCCATGGCGACACCGGGCGGATGGAGTACGGCCTTGGCACCTACGGCTCTCGCTCGCTAGCCGTTGGCGGCTCGGCGCTGGTCCGCTCGGCCGAGAAGATCATCGCCAAGGGCAAGCTGATCTCCGCCCACATGATGGAGACGACGCCAGACGAGGTCGAGTTCGACGAGGGCGTGTTCACCGCGCGCGGGACAAACAAGAAGATGACCTTCGGCGAGGTGGCGTTCGCGGCCTACGTGCCAGCCAACTACCCCGAGGGGCTGGAGCCGGGGCTGTCGGAGAAGTCCTTCTACGACCCGGTGAATTGGACCTATCCGGCCGGGACCCACATCGCCGAGGTCGAGATCGACCCCGAGACCGGGGTCGTTGAGGTCGTGGCCTTCACCGCCGTCGACGACTTCGGCGAGATCATCAATCCGATGATCGTCGAGGGCCAGGTGCATGGCGGCGTGGCCCAAGGCATCGGGCAGGCCCTGCTGGAGCATGGGATCTACGACGACGACGGTCAGCTGCTGACCGGGTCGTACATGGACTATGCGATGCCCAGGGCCGACGACCTGCCGAGCTTTAAGGTCGAGACCACCGTCACCCCTTGCACGCACAATCCGCTCGGCGCGAAGGGTTGCGGCGAGGCCGGCGCGATCGGCGCCCCGGCCGCGGTCATGAACGCGGTGACCGATGCGTTGGGGCGCGAGGACGTCGCCATGCCGGCGACGCCCGAGCGGGTCTGGCGCGCGTTGCAAGGCGTCTAAGGGAGGACGCGACGATGCAAGACTGCGCCTATCACCGCCCGGGCAACCTCGCCGACGCCGTTTCGCTGCGCCGGGGCGGCGGCGGGTCCGCCTATCTCGCCGGCGGGATGACCCTGATCCCGACGATGAAGCAGGGGCTGGCCCAACCCGACGCGCTGGTAGACCTCGCCGGCCTGAACGAGCTTGTCGGTTGCCGCCTCGAGAGCGGCGCGCTGGTCATCGGCGCCATGACACGACACGCAGCTGTTGCGCAGTCCTCGGTGGTTGAGGGCGCCATCCCTGCGCTCGCGGCGCTGGCCGGGCAGATCGGCGACCGGCAGGTGCGCAATCGCGGCACGCTCGGCGGCTCGCTGGCCAACAGCGACCCCGCGGCCGACTATCCCGCCGCGGTCATCGGCCTTGGCGCGACCATCCGCACCGACCGGCGCGAGATCGCGGCCGACGACTATTTCAAGGGCCTGTTCGAGACCGCGCTGGACGAGGGCGAGCTGATCCGCGAGGTCGCCTTCCCCATTCCGGCGCGCGCGGCCTATCGCAAGTTCCCGCACCCCGCCTCGCGGTTCGCGATCGTTGGCGTGTTCGTCGCCGACTTCGGCAGTGGCAGGGTGCGCGTCGGCGTGACCGGCGCGGGGCCATGCGCCTTCCGTCCGGTGTCGATCGAGCAGGCGCTGGCCGCGCGCCTCGACCCGGCCGCCTTGGGCGGCGTGGCGATCGACTCGAGCCAGTTCAACAGCGATCTGGCCGCCTCCGCGGCGTTCCGCGCGCAGCTCGTGCGCGTAATGGCCAAGCGCGCGGTTCAGGACCTGCTGTCGTAAGCCAAGTCACTGCCCGGCGGCGGTGAGCACGCTTAGGAGCGAGCTGTCTTTCAGCGACAGGAAGACCTGCGCGCTGGCCTGCATCGCCAGCTGAGCCTGTTGCAGGTTGGCGGACACCTGCGCCACGTTGGCGTTAGTGATGCCGCCGATCATCGTGCCCAGCGTGGTCTGCTGGTTGGTGAGGTCGGTCTGCGCGTTGGCCACCTGGCTCTGCAAGAGGCCGTTCTGCGCGGCCGAGGTGTTGAGCGCGCTCGTCGCGCCGTTCAGGCTGGCGATCTGGCCCTGCAGGAAGGCGGCCTGCGCCGCCGTGAGCTGGCCGGTGAACGGCCCGTTCGGGCCGGTCGAGAAGTTCTGGATCGCCTGCAGGACGCCCATCAGATTGGTCCCGAGCTGGCCAGCGAGGAAGCCGGTCTGCACGGTGGTGTTCTGGTTGATCTGGCTGGTCGCGACGTGCTGGTCGTTCTGGAAGATGCTGGCGATGGACGGCGCGGCGCCGAGCGCGGTCAGCGAATTGACGTTGACCGGAGGGGTAGTCACCTGGCCGCCGGCGAAGACGTATTCGCCGTTGTAGGTGGTGTTGAGACCCTCGACGGCGCTCTGGAACACGTTCTCCAGTTGCGGCATCAGGGAATCGCCGACGCCGGCGGCCAGCGCCTGCTGGATGGCGATCGTGGCGGACTGGGAGGCGCTGGCGACCTGCGTCAGGCCCGTGTTCTGGGTGGTGAGCTTGTCGGCGAGCACGGTGTCGCTGGCAAGGAAGCCGCCCACCTGGCTCTGCACGGTCTGCATCGCCGTGAGCGTGTCGGCGTGCGACGCGTAGCCCTGCAGGTCGCTGGCGACGTTGCCGCTCGAGAGCTGGTTCGAATCGGTGGTGAGTTGCTGTTGCGCCGCCATCATGTTGGCGATCACTTGCGCATAGGTGTCGGCGGTGGAGATACGGTCCATGGCTAGGGTCCAACCATGTTCAGAATCGTCGTGAAAATGTCATTGCTGGCCGTCACCAGCCTGGCCGAGGCGTTGTACGCCTGCTGGTAGGTGGTCAGGTTCACCAGTTCCTGGTCGAGGTTCACGCCGGTGATGGACTGCAGGCGTGTGTTGGCCTCGGTCTGCACCGCCTGGGCGTTGGTTGAAGCCTGGCTGGCGTTGGCGGCCTGGTCGCCCAGCGCGCCGGCCAGCTGAGAGCCGTAGTTGTTCACCGTCGTCGCCATGGCGGCCAGCCCGCCCGCGGCGTCGAAGTGCATGACCGTGTTGTTGGCCTGGGCCTCGAGCAAGGCGCCGGAACCATCTCCGGCGGCGAGCACCGGCTGGCCCGCTGCGGCGCTGAGGTCCAGAGTCGCGAATGCGACCTTGCTCGGGTTCGCGGCGATGTCCTGCCTGATGCTGAAGCTATCTGCGGCTTGCGCCCGCTGCCCAGCGCCGATGCCGAAAAGCTGGGTCACGGACTCGCCGCCGGCCGAGCTCTGCGTGTTGTCCTGGACGACCGAGATGCTGGCGCCGCCTGGTGTCGATGGCGCGAAGCTCAGCTCGCCCGCGGCCGACAGGCTGAACTGGCCATAGAGCCCGACGCCCGAGGTCGATGAGTTCAACGCGTTGATGAGGTTCGTCACGCTGCCGCCCGGCGTCGTCATCGTGACATCGGTGATCTCACCGCCCTGGCCGTTCGAGACGCGGAGAGTCAGCGCCTGTCCGGACGGGAAGTTGCTGGGATCGGCGCCGGTCAGCCCGGTCTGGAAGTTGGTGATCGAGCCCGAGCTGACGAGATTGTTCAGACCGAAGTACTGGCTGAAGCCCTCGCCATTGCGTGCATCAGACGGCGTCGCCGGATCGTCGGCGATGGCCACGCCGTTGCCGGCGCCGGTCGCCTGGAAGCTCAGCACCCCGTTGGCGAAGGTCGCCGACCCGAACGCGCCCAGCGCGGTGTTCAGCGAGGTCAGGAAGGTCGCCGGCGTGAAGGCCGACGGCGCGCCGCCGTTCACGCTCAATGTGCCGGCCGTGAAGTCGATCGCGACCTTTTCCTGCAGCTGCCCGGCGGCATTGACGATAGCGATGTTGGTCGCGCCGCTGAACCCGCCGATCGCCGTTGCGAGGTCCGTGCCGATGTTCTGCCCAGTAAGCGACGCCGGCGGCGGCACGGCCGAGGCGGCGTTGTGCGCCTGGTTGAGCGCGCTCACGGCCTGGGTGACGTATTGGCTGACCTGCGCCTGCACCGCCGGCAACTGGACGTTGCGCAGTGTGACGAGGCCGGCGATTTCCCCCGACGCCAGTTGCAAAGCCGTGGGCTGGCCGCCCCCGGCCGGCGAAATGGTGAGCTGACCGGCCGCGGTCGTCGAAGGGGTGTAACCGAGCGTCGCCGCTCCGCCTTGACCCACCAGAAGCGTGCCGGCCGTGGTGGTAAGGGTGACCCCGCCGTTCGCGTTCGGCTGCGTCTTGATATCCATCAGGCTGCTGAGCTGGTTGATCAGCTCGTTCTGCGCCTCTTGCGGGTTGGTTGGGTTCGTGCCCGACGCCGTGGCGTTGGCGATGTCGCCGTTCAGCGAAGCGATCTCGCCCAGCAGCTGGTTGGCCTGGGCGACGTCGCTGCCGATCTGCGTATCGGCCTGTCCGCCCAGCTGCGTCAGCGAGCCCTGGATGTTGCTCGACTGACCGAGGAACTGGTTGATGTCATTGACGACCTGGATGCCGGAGAGGCTGGAAGCCGGGTCGTTGGCCGCGGCCTGGAAGTCCGACGAAACCTGGTTCAAGAGGTTGAAGTAGCCGCTGGCGGATCCGGGATCGCCGAAGTAGCTCTGCGCCTGGCTGAGCATGCTGGAGATGATGCTTGCCTGGCTCGCGGCGGCGGTGGCCGACAAGCTCGCGTTTTGCAGGAACTGGTTCGACGCGAGCTGGACGCCTGTCGCCTGCACCCCTGTTCCGACGCCGCTCACGGTCTGCGAACTGAGGTCGATGACCTTCTCGACGTAGCCGGGCGTGTTCAGGTTGGCGACGTTGTCCGAGACGGCGTCCATCCCGGTCTGGGCGGAGAACATGCCGCTGGAGGCGGCGGAGATGATCGAGCTCAGCGACATGGGCGCACCGCCGTCTTAACCACACGCGCGGCAAGGCCGGCCGAGCGGCTCGGCAAACTCTGCCGGGAGCGCGCGCGACGGCCGCGCGGGCCGTTCTGCAAGCCTTTGACTCTCATAGTCTTTCCTGTCGGAGCGGCGAGTCCGCGCAAATAGGTTGGCAAGACCTGCGCCAGATGCGCGGCGCACGGCCGCATCGCGGCGCGCTTTGCCTATCGCCGACCCGGCAAAAGGCGCCGCGCCGCGCTCGCCCTCAGTGAGAAGCGGATCAAAAGTCCTTTTGTTTCAATGAATACGGCCCTGGCGCGGCCGTTGCTTCGCTGCTTCGGAATGACCCCGCGCAGGACGCGCGACCACCCATCAACCCGAGGAAGGCCGAGCCCGATCGAGCCATGAACGCTGGCGCGCTCCTCACCAACGTCCAGTCGTCCGCCGCATCCGGGGCCGCATCGGAGCCCGGCGCGTCGCTGCTTGACGTCGGCAAGGCTGGCCAGCCGGGCCAGGTCGACGCGTTCACCCAGGCGCTTGCCGCGCTTCTGGGCCTACCCGCCCAGCCGCAGACGGCGCAGGCGACAACCAACGCGGCGCCGGCGGTCAACGTCACTCAGCTGCCCGTGGCGGTCCCCACGTTCGCCCTTCCGCGGCTGCCAAAGGCGGCCGGCGCCTTCACGCTTCCACCGCCGGCCAACGCTGGCGCTGGCGGGCAGGGTGGGTTGGCGTCGATCTTCGTTCTCCCCGCGGGAGACGGGCTGGCGAAGACCGCGGCGGCGCAGAGCCTCGGCGCGGCGCCGAACGCAGCCCCGCAGCCGGCCGGCCAGCCCGCCGCCGCCGGACCCACGACGGCGCGCGGCGCATCTGCCACGAGCGCAGTGAGCGTGGCCCTGGCCTCCCTCTCGCTGACCGGGCGGACCCAGTCCGAGATCGTCGCGACCCCAACAGACGATGCAGGTGGCGACGGAACGGCCGCCGCGACATCATCGGCGCTGGCGCCGCTGGCGGTCGGCGCGGGTCGGCTAGGCCTGACGCTGCAACCCGCCCAGGCCACGGTCCAGAAGGCCGCGCCGACGGCGCCGCAGACCAAGACCGGCGCAAAGACCGACTCCGCATCGACGGGAACCCAAACCACCGCGAGCGCAGCCGACGAAGAGCCGCCGATCGAGCCCCTGCACGCCGCGGCGAACACAGCCGACGACCAGGGCCAGCAGGCCGGCGGCCATGCGGGCGGCCAGACCGCCGCGCAGAGCCAGAGCGCGCAGCCGGCAGCGTCGAACGCCTCCGCCAACGCCACCGCGACGACGCTGGCGCTGGCGCCCGGCGCCGCGGCCGCGCAGGCCCTCACGAGCCTCTCGCCCGTGGCTCCGCCGATCGCCAGCCAACTCGCCACTCAGGTTGTGAAGGCGGTCGAGGGAAAGTCGACACACTTCGACATCGCGCTCGAGCCGGCCGGCTTTGGCCGGGTCGACGTCAAGCTGCAGATCGACGCGCAGGGCCAGGTGAGCGCCCAGTTCTCCTTCGACAGCGCCCATGCCGCCGCCGAGGCGAAAGCGCAGGTCGGTCAGCTGCAACAGGCGCTCGAGCAGGCAGGTTTCACCGTCGGCCAGGGCGGCCTGAGCTTCGACGTCGGCGGACAGGGCGCGGGCCTTGCCAGGCAGGACGCGCAAAGCCCGCCGCCGACGGCCGTTTCGGCCCTCCAATCCTCCGCGCTCGCCGATGCGACGGCGCTCGCCCCGCAAAGCCTCCCGCGCCGCCCCGTCTCGGGGCTGGACATCACAATCTAGGACCGCAGCCCATGACCGTCACGACAGCACCGGCCCCCACGACGCCAACGACGGCCAACACCTCATCCGCAACAGCGGTGAACAACGGGCTGGCCCAGGTCGCCGACAACTACCAGACCTTCCTGCAGCTGCTGACGACGCAGCTGAAGAACCAGGACCCGCTGTCGCCGCTCGACACCAACCAGTTCACCCAACAGCTGACCCAGATGACCGGCGTCGAGCAGCAGTTGCTGTCGAACCAGCTGTTGCAGTCCCTGGTCAACCAGAACCAGGGATCCGGGCTCACCGCCGGCGTGGGCCTGATCGGCAAGACGGTCACCGCCAGCGACACGACCGCGACGCTCCAGAACGGCAGCGCCAGCTGGGAGTTCGAGCCGGCCAGCGCGCCGGCGAGCATGACGGCGAGCGTCTTCGATTCCAGCAACAACCTGGTCTGGACCGGCGCGCTCACGCCGGGCGGCGCCGGGCCGCAGATTTTCACCTGGAACGGCCAGAACCAGGCCGGCGTGCAGCAGACCAACGGGGGCGCCTACACCCTCAGCGTGACCGCGACCGATGCCTCGGGCGCGAGCATTCCGGTCAGCACCAACCTGCAGGGTGTGGCCTCCGGCGTCGACGAGGTCGGCGGCCACACCATGGTGGCCATCGGCCAGGTGCAAGTGCCCCTCTCCGCGGTAAGCGCCGTGAACTAGCGCCGCCGCCAAACCCTTCACCGGTCTGGCCTCGCGCGCCGAGGAAGCGCCGAGCCGCCAGAACCGAACCCTCGAGAAAGGACCTGTCCCATGAGTCTCAACAGTGCAATGACCGCCGGTTCGTCCGGCCTGCAATCGGAAGCCTCAGCGCTCGCCGCGATCTCCAACGACATCGCGAACGTCAACACCGTCGGCTACAAGGGCGACCAGGTCGACTTCGAGGCCCTGGTCACGGGCCAGACGGGCGGGTCGTTCTCCGCCGGCGGCGTTACGACCACCACCCAGCAGCTGGTTTCCCAGCAGGGGTCGACGACCCAGACATCCTCGCCGACCGACCTGGCCATCACCGGCCAGGGGATGTTCGTCGTAAACAACCAGCCTACGGCGGTAAACGGCGCCTCCAGCCAAGCCGAGTTTACCCGCGCCGGCTCGTTCACGCCCGACGCGAACGGCTACCTGAAAAACACCGCCGGCCTCTATCTCCTCGGCTGGCCGGCCAACGCCCAGGGGCAGATCAACACCTCGTCCACAAGCCTCGACAGCTTGCAGCCGATCAATGTGACCGCGATCGCGGGCCAGGTTTCGGCGACGACCTTCGCCAACGTCGACGCCAACCTCGACGCGAGCCAGGCGGTGTCGGCGCAGGCGCAGGCGGCGGCGCTCGCGCCGCCGGGCGCGGGCGCCTACAACGCTGTCACCAACAGCATGACGGCCTACGACCCGACAACCGGGGCCGGCGTGCAGCCGGATTTCACCATCCAGGTGCCGGTCTCGGACTCCCTCGGCGGCTCGCGCACGCTGCAGCTCGACCTCTTGAAGAGCTCTACCGCTAACCAATGGTACGCCGAAATCCAGGCCGTGCCGCCGACCGACGTGACCTCAGGCGCGGGCCTTGCCCCGGGCCAGATCGCCGCGGGGATCCTGGCCTTCAACCCCGACGGCAGCATCAACATGGCGGCCACGACGCTGTTCGGCACGCCGCCTAACCCCACGCTGTCGATCGGCGCGTCGGCCGCGGCGGCTCCGGGGGCCGGCCAGGTGAACTGGGCCGCGAGCCTCGGCGTCGCGGCGCAGAACGTCGCGTTCGGAGTCGGCGGCACGACCGGCGGCGGGGCCATCACTCAGTTCGCCTCATCCTCCGTCGTGCAGTCGATCAACACCAACGGCACGCCCTTCGGGAGCGTCAGCGCGATTTCCGTCGGACAGAACGGTATCATCACGGCGACCTTCGGCAACGGCACCTCGCGGCAGATCGCACAGGTGGCCCTCGCCACGTTCTCGAACCCCGATGGCCTGCTCGCCGTGAACGGCCAGGCCTACCTCGCGTCGCAGACCAGCGGTGACCCAAGTCTGAAGGCGGCTGGCGCGGGCGGCGCGGGCACTTTGACCTCTTCGGCGTTGGAGTCGTCGACCGTCGACCTCTCCGCCGAGTTCACCAACCTGATCATCGCGCAGCAGGCCTATGACGCCTCGTCAAAGGTTATCTCGACGGCTGATCAGATGACTCAAGCGTTACTGCAGGTGATTCAAGGTTAACCTTCGTGAATACTAATTAACAAAATGGAGGCCGAACTAGGGCGAGGGAAACACGGTGCTTAGCTGTTTTTTTACTATCACGATTAAGCCGCTGTTATGTCACCGCGGCTATCGTCTGGCCCAGCAGTGATGGTGGGAAAGGCGTAAAGCCATGTTGCAACAGCAACGCCTCAACAGCAAAGGCGAGAAGTACGTGA
>Ga0209415_10003400_pt1 | contig 29615 bp, 22 predicted proteins | sample PeaSoiSIISIP2007_FD_187696 | JGI IMG/M metagenome (GOLD analysis project Ga0209415, IMG submission 187696) | Peat soil microbial communities from Weissenstadt, Germany - SII-SIP-2007 (SPAdes) (version 2) | ecosystem: Environmental > Terrestrial > Soil > Wetlands > Peat | place: Germany...
CGCATCGTGGTCGAAGTCGCGCGCGATTGCGCGGTGCTCAATGCGGACGACGAAAATACGATCCGCATGTCGGCGCATACCAACGCGAAGCACTTGTGCTACGTCACTTTGAATCCGCAGCACGCGGTTGTGCGCGAGCATATCCGAGCCGGCGGCCGAGCCTGTGCGCTCGAGGCCGGGGTCAACGGCCATATGATTACGCTGTACGACAAGGGCCGGCATATCCCGTTGATGTGGACGCACTTGATCCCGGCGACGCTCGAAGGGCGCGCCATGCACAACGTGCAAAATGCGATGTTCGCCGCGGCGCTCGCGTTTTCGCTGGACATAAAGCTCGATGCCATACGCCAGGGGTTGCGGACCTTCGACAGCACGTTCTTCCAGGCGCCGGGGCGCATGAACGTCTACGACGAGCATCCGTTCAAGGTGATATTCGACTATGCGCACAACGCACATGCGGTTGGCGCCATGGCCGAACTCTCCACGAGACTGGACGTGCGCGGCAGGCGCATCGTGGTGGTGGCCGGACCCGGCGATCGTCGTGACGAGGACATACGCGCGATCGCGAACAGCGTGGCCGGGCGCTTCGATCACTATATTTGCCGCCGCGACGACAATTTGCGCGGCCGCGCCGGCGATGAAGTGCCGACGATGATTGCGCAGACGCTGCGCTCGAATGGGGTGCCGCAGAGCGCGATCGAGATCATTCCGGACGAGCAGGCAGCACTCGAGGCGGCATTGCGCTTAGGAAGGCCGGGCGATCTGCTGCTGGTGTTTGCCGATGCCCTGACCCGATCGTGGAAGCAAATCATCAAATTCAAGCCCGAGGCCGCGGCTGAATCGCCGGCGCCGGCGCGCTCGGAGCCTGAGCGCCGCGCACGTCACACCGCTCCCGCCGCAGCCGAGGAGAATGCGTCGATCGCAGTTCAGGACGATGCGGCGCTCGAAGCGCAGGGCTTCGTGCGCGATGAGCGCGGCCTTCGTTTCGTTGGTGAAGCGGCGGATTGAGGGCCTATCATGACCGACGTGCCGGAGCCTCGTTATGGCTTCGTCAATTCGCGCAGGCTCACCGGCCCGAACCGGTATTTTGCCGAGCCGGCGGCAACACTGACGCCGCTTGGGGAGGCGGCGACCGATCCTTCCGCTCTGCAGGATTGGGCCGCCCGCGTGCGTGCCGTTGCGAGCACACTCGGATGGCCGGACCCCATGCCCGTCATCGAGCGCCGCACGGCCGGAACGATATTGGCATTCAAGACGCCGCGGGACGCTCAGTTGACGGCTACGGATCTCGGGGAATGGGCATGGGAGCGTGCCGCCGCGCAGACCGGGGAATCCTCGTTCGATCTCGCGCAGAATCTCGGCGATCATCCCACCACCGTGCTGGCGGCGCGTGCCGCCGCAGAGCGACGCGAAGAGCTTAGCGCGCTGCGCGCGGCGGCTGCCGATCACCGATTGCCGATTTTCGAGGACGACAATGCGGTCTCGATCGGCGCCGGCAGCGGCAGCCGCACCTGGCCGCGCGACGCGCTGCCGGCGCCCGGCGCCGTTGCCTTTCGTTCGCTGCACGATGTGCCCACCGCGCTCGTCGCCGGCAGCAATGGCAAGACCACGACGGTTCGGTTGCTTGCAGCAATGGCAGCCGATGCTGGCTTGACGCCGGGCTATTGCTGCACCGAAGGCGTATTCGTCGGCGGTCAAGCCGTGGCGCTTGGCGATTATTCCGGCCCCGATGGCGCACGCGCGGTGCTGCGCCACCCGGATGTGCAGCTCGCCGTATTGGAAACCGCTCGCGGCGGCATTTTGCGTCGCGGCTTGGCGGTGGAGCGGGCGGATGTGGCCGTGGTCACCAACATCCAGGCCGATCACTTGGGTGAATACGGCATAGAAAACGCCGACGACCTGGCGGAGACGAAGTTGGTGGTGGCCCGTGCGGTTTGCCGAGGCGGAACCCTGGTGCTCAATGCCGACGATGCGACGCTGATGACGGCTGCGGCACGGTTGCCGCATGCCGCCGCCGCTCCTCCTGCGCTGTTCGCGTTTGAGTTCGCTCATCCGGCGCTGGTTGCCTGCCGGGCACGCGGCGGCAGCACCTGCGCCGTTCGCGAGGGCGAGCTGGTGCTGCATCATGCAGGGCAGGAGTGGGTGTTTGGCGATTTCGGGAGCTTGCCGCTCACCTTGGATGGTGCCGCGAGCCACAACGTCGCCAACCTCGCGGCCGCCGCGCTCGCCGGCGCCGCGCTCGGTGTGCCGCTTGCATCGGTCGCGAACACGGTACGCCGTTTCGGCGCCGTTTCGCAGGACAACCCGGGCCGCCTTGAGCGCTGGCGCCTACGCGGAGCGCAGGTGCTGATCGATTTTGCGCACAACCCCGATGCGCTGGGCCAACTGCTGCGCACCGCGCGCGCTCTGCGGCCGCAGCGGCTGTGCCTGTTGTTGGGTCAAGCGGGCAATCGAGACGACGATGCCATCGGCGAGTTGGCGCGCACCGCCGCGGGTTTTGCGCCTGATTGCATCGTGATCAAGGAGCTGCCCCAGGTGCTTCGTGGGCGCGCATTGGGCGAGGTGCCGGCGTTAATAAAGCGCGCTCTGCTCGGGGCCGGCGTTGCCGCCGAGCGGATACGCACCGAACCGGACGAGGAGACCGCGGCCCGCATTCTGATCGATGCCGCCCAATCCGGCGACGTGATCGTACTGCCCGTGCACACGCGCGAGGTGCGCGAGCGGTTGCGCGCGATACTGGATACGCTTCGGCGGTAAATCCTCGAGCCTTTGAAGCGGCTTCTTCAGGTAGCCGAGTATGCGAGCGTCACGGTGCCGCTCTTCACGATTCCCAAGTTGTTGGTGTAGGTGAACCCGAAGGTCAAGGTGCCGCCCGCGGGCGCTGTTGGGGCGTAGGTCAGAGCAAGCTGACATCCTGTGCCGACGCTGACACTGGCGCAGCTAAAGCTGGTCGATGTGCTGCTCCAGCCCGCGGGGAGCGCGGTCAATCCCGAGGTCACCGACAGTGCGCTCGCGAGATTGCCGTCATCGGTCGTGAAAGTGACCGTGACGGGTGTCAGGCTGCCGACCGCGACGGCGAGCGGATTCTGACTGGGCGTCCCGACGACATTGTCGCCGGTCGTTGCTCGGTAGGGAACGCTGACCGTGCCCGTCTTGGCTTCCCCCGCATTGTTCCGGTACGAGTAGCTCAAGACCAGCGTTCCGGTGCCCGCCGCCGCAGGCGCATAGCTCAAATTGAGCTGGCACCCATTGCCGGTGGAAACACCGCTGCAGGCAAAGGTGCTGTCGGTGCTGCTCCAGCCCGCGGGCAGCGCGGTGAGGTCGCTCGTCAGCTCGAGCGCGGTGGCGGGGCGGCCATCGTCGGTCGTGAACGTCACGGTGAGGGCTTGGCTGCCCATGCCCACCACCGCGTTGATCTGCCCGGATGGCGACGCCGTACCGACCACATTGTCATTGGTTGTGGCGGCGTACGCCAGGTTCAGAGTTCCGGTCTGCGGCGTTCCCACATCGTCGTCATAGGCGTAGGTGAGCGTGAGTGTGCCGCCGGTAAGCGCCGTGGGCGCGTACTTGAGGTGCAGCTGACAGCCGTTGCCGGTGCTCACGCCGGCGCACGAGAAGCTCGTCGAGGTGCTGCTCCACCCCGGAGGTAGAGCGGCGAGAGCCGATGTCACCGACAAGTTGGCCGCGGGCTTGCCATCGTTGGTCGTGAAGGTCACGGATACGTCCTGAGCGCCGGTCTTCTCGATCGCGTTGATTTGTCCGGTCGGTGATGCGCTGGCGACGATCGCGTTGGTAAACGTGGTGGAATAGGGAATATTGATCGCTCCGGTTCTAGGAGCGCCGGAGTCGTCCGTGTAGCTATAGTTCAAAGTGAGCGTGCCGCGGCCGGCTGCGGTCGGTGCGTAGTCCAAGTTCAATTGACAGCCGCTGCCCGAACTGACGATGGCGCACGACAAGCTCGTCGCCTTGCTGCTCCAGCCCGATGGCAACGCGCTAAGACTCGTGATCAGTGCGAGGTTGGTGGCCGCATTGCCGTCATCGGTCGTGAAATTCACGCTGACGCTCTCTGCGCCCGCGCCGACGATGGCGTTGATCTGGCCGGTCGGCGAGGCCGCGGCGACGACGTTATTGGTCGCGGTCGCCGCGTAAGGGATGGTCACGGTGCCGCCGGGAGCCCTGGGAATGTTCGCATTATCGATGTAGACGTAGTTGAGGACGAGCGAGCCGCTGCCGACCGCCGTCGGGGCGTAAGCGAGGTTGAGGACGCAGCCGCTGCCCGTGCTGACCAACGAGCATGCAAAGGTGCCTGGCCCGCTCCAACCCGCGGGAAGGGTGCCTAAGCTGCCGGAAATTTCGAACCCCGTGATCGCAAGTCCGTCACTGGATGTGAACGTGATGGCGATGATCTGGGTCGCTCCGGTAGCCACGGAGACGCCAGCGACGGAGGGTGTGGCGATCACCGAATCGTCGGCGCCGTTGATCGTGCTCTCGCCGCCGACGCCCGGTTTGACCACGGCTCCGGTCCCGCCGGTGCTTCCGGTGCTTCCGGTGCTCGCCGCAGCACTGTCCGAACCGTAGTCCGAACCCGTGCCGCTGCTGCCCCACGGGGAGCTGAGGTCACAGCCGGAGATCAGCAAGAGGGTGCAAGCGCCGTAAAGGAGCCAGCGAAGGTCAGGCTGCATTTTCCTAAGCTTCCCGGGGTCTAAAGACGGCCAAATCGATCCATCATCCGAGCAGCACAAACTTATGCCGAGGGCGGCGGGTGGGGCGTTAACTGCATCACACATTCGGTTGCCCGGCGCTGTGGTTTTCGCATCCGCCCCCAAGCGGGGCCGCGGGTGCCAATCGGCAGCCCACGGGCTACACTCCGCTCGCCGAATGAAACGCGCTCGCCTAATGATATTGTTAACCTGCCGGATGCCCCGACGCCGCTCAACGAACATGCACGGAGAAGATTGATGGCAACTTCGAATCCGCCGGTCTCTCAGACTCGCGCCTTCAGCACGGTGTTTATGATCGAAATGTGGGAACGCTTCGGGTTCTACGGAATGCAGGTGCTGATGGTCACTTACATGATGAAGAAGCTCGGATTCGTCGATACCCGCGCCAATCTCGTGTGGGGAGCCGCGGCGGCGCTGATCTACGCGACCCCGGCGATCGGCGGCTGGATTGGCGATCGATTGATCGGCACCCGGCGCACCATGAAAATCGGCGCCCTGGTGCTGGCTTCGGGTTATGCGTTGCTGTGGCTGCCCACCAACAACGAGTACTTTTTATATATGGCGCTTGGAGTGATCATCGTCGGCAACGGCTTCTTCAAGCCGAACGCCGGCAATCTGGTGCGTAAGATCTATGAGGGTGATGAGACACGAATCGACAGCGCATTCACCATGTACTACATGGCGGTGAACATCGGCTCGATGATCTCGATGACGCTGACTCCGTGGATTCGCGATTACATCGGCGCCCGCTATGGGGACTCGGCCGGTTGGCACACCGCCTTCGGCGTCTGCTCGATCGGGTTGCTCATCGGCATGGGCAACTATTTCTTGATGAGCCGCGCTCTGGCGCATATCGGATCGCCGGCAGACGACTCGCCCGTAAACCGCAGGCGACTGGTCATGGTGCTCGCTGGCGGCATCGGCATGGTGCTGATCTCGGCCTTCATTTTGCAGAGCCAGGCGGTCGCGCGCGTATGCGTTTATGCGGCCGGCGCGGTCATCTTGGGCATTTTCGTGCACCTGATCCGCACCAGCCATCGTGACGAGCGTGCCGGGTTGATCGCCGCGCTGGTGCTGGTGGTGCAGACGATCTTCTTTTTCATCTTCTACCAGCAGATGTCCACCTCGCTCAATCTGTTCGCGCAGAAGAACGTAGACCTCAATTTCAGCCTGTTCGGCTGGCACCTGTTCACTTGGATTCCCGAGCAGTACCAAAACCTCAACTCGATCTGGATCGTCGTATTGAGCCCCGTGCTGGTGTTCATCTACAACTCGCTCGGCCGGCTCGGCAAGGACCCGTCGATTGCGGCCAAGTTCGCCTGGGGCTTCGCCGCCGTGGCGATCGGATTTTTCATCTACGGCGTGGGTGCGCGGTGGGCGGTCAACGGCCAGGTGTCGTCGTGGATCATGGTCTGGGGTTACGGTCTTTACTCGCTGGGAGAGTTGCTGGTGAGCGGACTCGGGTTGGCGATGATTGCCCGTTACGCGCCGGCGCGCATGGGCGGCTTCATGATGGGAGCGTATTTTGTCGCCTCCGGCCTTTCGCAGTACATGGGAAGCGTGGTTGCCAATTTCGCTCACATTCCCGAGGACATCTCGAGCCCGCTCGAATCGCTGACCATCTATACCAGCCTGTTCAACAAACTGGGCTTTGCCGGCATCACCTGCACGTTGATCGCGATCGCCATGTTGCCGCTGATGAATCGGCTCTCAGCCAGCCATTCCGATGCGGCGGGTAATCGCGAACCGTTGCCCGCCGTGCGCAGCGAGGAGTTCGATCTGCCGCGTTCGGCCTAGGCCGTTGCGCGGAAACCGGTTGCAACCGAGATCGAGATGCTCAGCCGATCAACAATTGCCCCGGGGCCATGCGGCGTGGTATTCCTTCTCGTCGGCATGTTCGCTTTATAATTTCGCAGCATCCGGACGATGGCCGCTGCCGCACCGGGGGATTCTTGTATGCTCGCCCTAAATCGCTTCCTGATCGCCGCCGTGTTCTGCATGTTGGCCGGCACTCCGGCATTCGCCGGCAGCGGCTTGACGATTACCATCAGCAACGATTCGAATGATACCCTTCTCGTGAGCGTTTACGATTTGAACGCCACCTCGCCGCAAAAGGTTCTTTCCAACGAGGTGGTCAGCGGGAATGCGTCGGTAACGGTTGCAATCGCGGCGGATGACCAGGGACATGGGCATGTGTCCTGGACAGCGAGGACCTCCGACTCGGACATGCGCATGTGCGGGCGCGACGATGCGGCCAATTTGAACGACGGCGATTCGGTGAGCGTGCATGCCGATACGGATTGCAACTAATCCTGCCGTCCATGAGTGCGTTGGCCGAATCGGCCGGCTCTTGGGTTGATCTATACGAGCCGCAAATCGATCGGTGTGAATTGCGGGAATATTTGCGCACACTGGTCGTTCGACAGGCCCCACATCGAGCGATACAAGCCGCCGAGAACCGCGCGGTAGTCGTTGAGCACCGGGAAGTCGCGATCCTGAAACAGCGTACTGCGGCTCACGAGTCTTTGTTCGCCCGCGATGATGCCGCCATTCACTGCGCCGCCGAGCACCCAGTACACCGTGCCGTGGCCATGATCGGTGCCGCGATTGCCGTTTTCGCGAAACGTGCGTCCGAATTCCGAAAGCACCACGACCACCGTGTTGTTCCATTCGGCCCCAAGCGACTGCGAGAACATCTGCAGCCCGCGCCCCAGGCTGGCAAGATTGCCCGCCAGATTGCCTTGAGCGGAGCCCTGGCCCACGTGGGTATCCCAACCTCCGACGTCGATGAATCCGATACGATACTTGTCGCGCATGAGCAGACCCATGCGTTCGGCTTCGAGTTCGAAGCCCTTGGTGTTGATGGCGCTGCGATTGGCGGCACGCATAACCTCCGCAATCTCCTTGGCCACGTCCTGACGCAGATCCAAGCCGTCTCTGACAGCTGGCTCCAAATGATGGCCTGCGTACATGTCGCTGAGAATATGGGCTTGCCGTTCATCGAAGACCGGTTTTCCGACGTTCTTGAGCGACAGGTTAGGTACGGTCGAGGTGCCTTCGAAGGCGAGCGGCAACGCATCGGTGAACGAAATGGGTGACATGCCGGCCGCGGAACCCTGCAGGGTGTCGGCGAGTCGGCCGAGAAAACCGGAGCGATAATTGCGCGTGGCGCTCGTCGGCTGACCGAGCTCGATGCTGTCTTGCGTTTCGAAGTGGCTGCGCGACAGATCGTCCGTACCGGCGAACGGAATGAACGCAACCTGACGCTTGACGTACATCGCACCGATGGTGTCCCGCACGGCAGGGGCGAGCGCCCAGTCGGCATCCAACGCGAGCGCGCCGGTATTCGAGGCTGCATCGGGCCGGGCGATTGCGATATTGGGTCTCGCCTCGTAGTAATAGCTGCTCGAATAGGGAACGAGCAGATTGGTTGAATCGTAGCCGCCTCGCAAAAACACCAGCAGAAAGCGCGGGCCGTTCGGCGGGGCGGCGAATAGGCGGCCGCTCACTCCGGCGCTCAAGAGGGCGGCACCGCCCAGCCTCAAAAGATGACGACGGTTCATAGTGACTCCTCGATCCTTCATTCGAAATTGAAATCGGGCGACGAAAGCAGGAACGTGTTCCATTCCTGCGGCGAGGTTGCCCGATCAAGAGCCTCCCGGGTGGCTACGGCGAGATAGGGCTCGACGGTTTCGAAGTACAGCCGGTTGGAGAGCTGCGGAAAGCCGCCGCCCACCGCGGCGGCGCCGTCTTCGGGGTCGAACAGGCCCGCGTTGCCGGAACCGATCAAGCGCGCGATTTCAAAGCGGCGGCTCATCTGGCCGGAACTCGCCCAGGCAAGTTCCGTCAGCGGATAGCCGTCAGGCGTCGGGTGGCCGAACGGCGCCTCGCCCAAGCCATTCAGCCAATTGACCAGCGGCCGGGTGTTGGTGATGAACCGGCCGTCGTAGGCAAAGCGTACCGCGGACATCACGAAGCGCATCGGATCCTTGAACTTGCCGCCGAGCGAGGCGTCGAATTCCGGCGCCAGGAGCATGGTACGCATCACCGCGGCAATGTCGCCGTCCGTGCGCTGAAACATCTGCGCCATGCGCGCGACCAGCTGCGGCGGCGGATTGTCGGCGACGAAGTAATTCGCCAGCTGCCCGGAGATGAAGCGAGCGCAGGCAGGCTGCCTCACGATCAACGCCACGGCATTCTCGACTTCAGCGTAACCCCGGCCTCCGACGGTGCGGCCCAGAAGAGTCTTCTCGCCGAAGTCGTGCCGTGCCGGATTGAACTCGAAGGCGCCGTCACGACGATACAGTTTCTGCCACTCGGGTTTGAGCCGGGGCGGATTTCCCGCGTTGATGCCGACGCCGGTCAGCACAAGAGCGAGTTGCTGCACATCCTGCTGCGTATAACCGGCGTTGACGCCGAGCGTATGCAGCTCCATGAGTTCACGGGCATAGTTTTCATTGACGTACCCTACCGCGTTCTGGGCATTGTCCAAGTATTGCAACATGGCGGGATGCTCGAGAGTTGCCAGAACCAAATCCCTGAAGTGCCCAAAGGCATGCGGTCTGATCGCACGCTCCGCATAATCGCCGATCAGCCAGCGCAGATTGGCCTTGTTTTGGTACACGCTGAAGTGGTTGAGCCAAAACCAAACCATCTGCTCTTTTAATTGCGAGGGCGAGTACAAGGCATGCAGCAGCTCACGGCGAATGGCTTCGTTGGCAAGTTTATTGCCGCCGTCATTGAACGCCTTGCGAGCCTGCTCCTTGTCCGGTCCGTTCGGCATGGCATTGATCGACTTGTTCTGCGCGTTGACGTCGGCGAGCATGCGCATCGGATCGGCGCGCGACGCACCGAGCCCGCCGATCAGGGTGGCGATCGGCGGCGGAAGCGGATCGTCATGGCCGTCTAACTGACGGTCCAAGTAGCCCTTGCGGCCGAGACGGCGATATTCGGCAAGGGTCGCGCTATCAAGACCGAAGGTGGCTCGTTCGAGCCACTGCACCTCTTCGCGGTGAAGAATGGGAGGTGCGGCCGCCGCGGGAGCTGGGTGTTTTGAGCCGGAGCCGGCACACGCGATCAACAGCGACACAGGCAGCACTGCAAGCGCCGCATTCAGCGTCGTCGGAAGCCGCTGCTTGCTTGCGCGTAGCCGGGTCATTGCCTTCCTATGGATCGCCCTCTATGGTAACGGCCGCAGCCGGGTCGCGTTGACCGCCAGACGGCGCGGATATATGCGGACATTAAGACAATGACAGGATTCTAGGTTCGACACGTACCACGATGCCGTGTCAAACTCTGCGCCCATTAAACAGCTTGCGGTGACGCGAAATGACCCCGTGATCGCACAGATTACGCGGCCACGCCGCTGTGTTAACTATGGGTCGACGGCGACCTCACTTAAATCTGTCATGGAAGTTCGATTATGGCTCGCACAATACCCCTTTCCGATATCCGCAATATCGGCATCATTGCCCACGTCGACGCCGGCAAGACGACGACGACTGAGCGCATCCTGTACTACACGGGGCGTAAGCACACCATCATCGATATTCACGATACCAAGGATCTGAAGACCTCGACCACGACCGACTATCTCGAGCAGGAGCAAAAGCGCGGTATCACGATTCAGAGCGCGGCGGTATCGGCTTTCTGGCGCGATAAGAAAATCAATCTCATCGACACCCCCGGACACGTCGATTTCACCATCGAGGTTAACCGCTCGCTGCGGGTCCTCGACGGCGCGGTGGTGGTTTTCGACGGCGTCGCCGGCGTGGAGCCGCAATCGGAAACCAATTGGCGCCTCGCCGATAATTACGGCGTCCCGCGTTTTTGCTACGTGAACAAGATGGACCGCAGCGGCGCGAATTTTCTGCGCTGCGTCGATATGATCAAAAAGCGATTGGGCTCCCGTCCGCTTCCGGTGCAGATCCCCATCGGGTCGGAAGAGAATTTCAAGGGCATGATCGATTTGGTCGAGATGAAGGCGCTGGTCTGGGACTCCGACGACAAGGATGCTCAGTGGCAAGTCCTCGAGGTCACCCCGGATCTGGCCGACAAGCTGCATATCACGGTGCCGAGCGACCGTCAGCTCCTCGCCGAGGTCGCCAAGTTACGCACCGAATTGGTCGACACCTGCCTCGAGCAGGACGACGAGGCGATGGAGTCTTTTCTCACCGACGGCATCGTCCCATCGGGCGACGTGCTGCGTCGCGCTCTGCGCAAGGGCACCCTGCACTCGGCCTTTACCCCGGTGCTGTGCGGCTCCTCCTACAAGAACAAAGGCGTGCAGCAGGTTCTCGACGCCGTCGTCGATTATCTGCCGGCGCCGACCGACGTGGCTTCGATCAAGACGGTCGATGCCGACGGCGAGCCCATCGGCGAACGAAAGTGCTCCGACGACGAGCCGTTTGCCGCGCTCGCTTTCAAAGTGATCAACGATATTTATGGGGCGCTCACCTTCATCCGCGTGTACTCCGGTGTATTGACCAAGGGCGCCTCGGTGCTGAATTCCACGCGCGGCAAGCGCGAGAAGATAGGCCGCATGGTCGAGATGTTCGCCAAGGAGGCCAATCCGGTCGAGGAGGCACGCGCCGGGGACATCATTGCGCTCGTGTCCCTCGCCGACACCGAAACCGGCGATACGCTGTGCGACTCCGCCAATCCCGTGGTGCTGGAACGCATGCGCTTTCCCGAACCGGTGATCAGTGTGTCGGTGAAGCCGAAGACCAAGGCGGAACAGGAGAAATTCGGTAACGCGCTCGGCAAGATGGTGCGCGCCGATCCCTCACTGCATCTTGAGACCGACCGCGAGACCGGCCAAACCATCCTGCGCGGTATGGGCGAGCTGCACCTCGAGGTGACCTTGGATCGCATGCGTACCGAGTTTGGCGTCGAAGGGATCATGGGTGAGCCCCAAGTAGCCTATCGCGAGACCCTGACCAAGAAAGTCAACGAGCAGTACATCCACAAGAAGCAAACCGGCGGTGCCGGGCAGTTCGCCGAAGTGTGGATCAATTTCGAACCGATCGAGCGCGGCGCCGGTTTCGAGTTCGTGGACGAGACGGTCGGCGGATCCGTGCCGAGAGAGTATGTCCCGTCGGTGGAAAAGGGACTGCGCATACAGAAGGAAGACGGCGTTCTAGCCCATTATCCGACCGTGGATTTTCGTGCGACTCTGGTCGACGGCAGCTACCACGATGTCGATTCCAACGCGCTCACCTTCGAAATCGCCGCCAAGGCGTGTTTCCGCGAAGCCATCCGCAAGGCCGCGCCGATTCTGTTGGAGCCGGTGATGAGGGTCGAGACCGTCACGCCGGGGGATTATCTCGGCGACGTGATCGGGGATCTCAATCGCCGCCGCGGCACGATCCTGGACCAGTTGGAACGTGGCACCAACATCGCGGCGGTCGCGAATGTGCCGCTGTCGGAGATGTTCGGCTACATCGGCCAGCTGCGCAGCATGACCAGCGGGCGGGCGTCTTATACGATGGAGTTCTCGCACTATGACCCCGTGCCAAGACAGGTGGCCGACGAGGTTATCGCACAAGTGAGCAAGGCGGCGATGGCGAGTTAGCCGCCGGCAGCGGGGAGGAAATCGGTCGTGATCCGTAAGATTGGTCTGCTGACCCTTTGTTGCGTGTTTCTCGCGGCCCAGGCTCCGGCGCAGCAGGCGTCCGCGGCCGCTCCGCTGATCGCTATACGCGCGGGCAAATTCATCGACGTCGAAGCGGGCCGGACCCTGTCGGACCAACTCATCCTCGTCAGGGGAACCAAGATAGAGGCCGTGGGCGCCAATCTTAAGATTCCCGAGGGTGTGCAAGTCATCGACCTGTCGAACATGTGGGTGTTGCCGGGTCTGGTCGACTGCCACACGCATCTGGCGGACCTCGCGTATTCCGAACCATTGGACGTCCTGAAGCGAACCGCCGCTGATACCGCCTATGCGGCCATCCCGAACGCACGCGTCACGCTGCTGGCGGGATTCACCACGGTGCGCGACGTGGGCGTGTATCGGGCCTTGAACGATGTGGCCATGCGCGATGCCATTGCGAAAGGCATCATCGTGGGCCCGCGCATGTACGTCGCGGGTGCCTACATCACCATTAGCGAAGGCGCCGGCGCGATGACCGGCCTGTCGCCGGATATCCAGCTGCCCTGGGATATGCAATACGGCGTGGCGAACAGCCCCTGGGAAGTGCGCCAAAAGATCCGCGAGCTTGCGCACCGCGGCGCCGATCATATCAAGATCCTCTCCACCGGCGCGGTGCTCACGCATGGCAGCAATCCAAAATCCATAGAGTTCACACCGGAGGAGCTGCGCGCCGCGGTCGAGGAAGCGAATAACTTCGGATTACGCGTGGCCGCGCACGCGCACGCCGCCGAGGGCATCAAGAATGCGATCCGCGCGGGCGTCGTATCCGTCGAGCACGCGACCCTGATCGACGATGAGGGCATAGCGCTTGCCAAGCAGCACGGAACCTATCTCGACATGGATATCTATGACGAGGAGTGCATACAGTCCGCCCCGGACACCCCGGCGGATTTTCTGCAGCACGACCACGATTTGGGCGAGGCGCAGCGCCGCAATTTCACCAAAGCGGTACGGGCCGGCGTGAAAATGGCCTTCGGCACGGATGCGGGAGTCTGTCCCCACGGCATCAACGCCCGTCAGTTTGCATTCATGGTCAGGTACGGCATGACACCGATGCAGGCCATTCAATCCGCCACGGTCAATGCCGCGGATCTCATCGGCCACTCGGAACTCTTCGGTTCGATAACGGCGGGAAAGTCTGCCGATATCATAGCGGTCAAGGGCGATCCGCTCGCCGACATCCACGTGCTCGAGCATGTCGCCTTCGTCATGAAAGAGGGCGCGGTCTACAAACACGAGCCCTAGCGCCAAGCGGCCCATATCGCCAAGCGGCAGCTAGCGCCAAGCGAGCGCACGGGTCGGGCGAGCCGAGAATAAGTTAACTTAGGCCCTTCGCGGGTGCGCCGCATACCGGATGCGTGCGCAGATCGGCTATGATCACACACTCGATCTTGCGTTCCGTTGCGAGGGGAACCATGAAGCTACGCCTGGCGTTGAATCGACTTGGGTTCGCATTCATGCTCTTGACGCTGTGCACGGCCGGCCAGGCCCTGCCCGTGAAGCATTTGCAGGTGCGCATCGTCACCGGGTCGACCGACCTGAGTGCGGGCAGCTTCGTGGAATTGCGAATTTATCAGGCAGGCAAAGACGTGAGGCGGCTGCCCCTGACGCACGGCGAAGCCTGGCCGCGCGAATCGACGCGGGTCATTCCATTGAACTTGAACGAGCCGATCGACCCGCGCGATGTGCTGCGTTTCAGCCTGTACTATCGCGCCGCCAGTGTCACCGCGCCGCCTTGGCAAGTGGTGGCCGCGGATATCGATCTGTCGGCGGGCCGCGGGCCGCCGCAGTTGCTGCTCGACACCACGTTGTCGGGAGAAATCGACAAGCAGGGCGAGCTTGCGACCGCGGAGCGCGACGTGAGTACGCTGATGTGTACCAACGACGCGGATTGCGACGACCATCGCACCTGCAACGGCCGCGAGCGCTGCGAGCCGCGCAGTGCCGGTGCCGATGCCCGGGGCTGCGTCAAGGGCAATCCGGTGGTCTGTCCCGTGAATCAAGTCTGCACCGAAAGCAAGGGCTGCGTGGGCGCGGGCGCCTTGAAGCCGCTGCCGCCGTCGCAATAACACGTCGAAATAGCACCAAAAGGGTCGCGCTAGGGCTCCAGGGTGAGCGAATGCGCCGTGGGCCCGGGTAGAAACGGCGTGGGTTCCCCCTGCGCCCAAGCGGCGAAGCCGGCACGATAAAAAGGCGACAGCGGATGACCGCTTTGTCCGCCGGGCATGTGGAAATAACCCTCATCCTCGTGTCCGGGAGACACACTGAAGCGTTCCGATGCACCGAACCCGGATCCCTGAATGCGCGGCATGTCGGCGCGGCCGCCTGCCACCATAACCGTCGGCATGTCGAGAAACCGCGATAACAGCGGCAGGGCCGCCGACAGAGGATGGGTTATCCGGACCGCGTTCACTTTGCCCCAATTGCAGGAGGCGAGGTCGCGGCAGGCGGCGGGCAGCCGCTCAGCAGCGACCAGCGCTTCGAGAAGGAACGCATCCCAGTCGGCGTATTGCGCCGCCAGCAGGTTCATGGGCCGCTGGTGCATGAGGCGCCACAGCGGTCCTTCGAAGGAGGCGGGTATCTCGAAGCGGAAGTTCCGCGCTTTGCGGCGCGCGGGGGCGACGAGCATGAAAAATGCTCGCGCTTCCACTTGCGCACGAAACAGTTGGACCAGCCGATATGCGGCATCGCCGGGCGCGGCGTGTCCGCTCCAGGAGGCAAGAACCTCGTGAGCGGCGTCGTGATCATGGTGTCCGAGGGCTCGGTCACGCTCGATGACTTCGCTCAACAGCGAGCGCCAACGCTCGAGGAACAGGCTGCGATCATCCAACTGCACTGCCAAGCTCGACGCGGGCGTGAATGGCGCGGGCGCTTGCTTCAAATCCGCAAGAATCTGCGCGGCGCGCGCCCCCCGATCCATGCCGTCGTCGCCGATCCGCGCGGCAGCAGGGCCGCCTACCACTCGAGCATTGGCCGTCCACAACAGCCCGGCGGCAGGATCAATCACATGCGGTTGCGCCTGCGGCGCCAACCATCCGACAAAGCCGACGGCGGCATCGGTCGATAACTGCGGGACGCCGGGCTCTGCGTCGCCACGCCCTGGCAAGCGCCCGGCGATGGTCCAAGCAATATGGCCGCCGTTGTCGGCCAGCAGCAAATTCTGACCGGGAATGCCGAAATCCGCGGCGGTTCGCACGGCGTCCTCGACCGAACGCGCACGCTCGAGTTCGATCAGCGTGAGATTGACGGCTGCGGGATCCTGTGCCGTCCATTGCAGTACGTAGGGGTGCCCTTCCCAATCCGTGCCGATCACCGGACCCCATTGCGTCTCGGCCACCTTGATGTGCTCCGTCGGCGCGCCCCGGACCTCGATCGCTTCATCGGCGTAGCTGAACGAACGCGGCCCGGCCGCGGTCGCGTACGCCGCGGAATCATTTTCAACCGCCACCAGCCGTACGACCGTCGAGAATTCACCATAGCTATTGGTGAATCCCCAGGCGATGCGCCGATTGCTGCCGGCGACGATGGATAGAGTGCCCGGCAAGGTGACGCCCGTGGCGTCGAGCGCCTCGCCCGCAGCGGTCTGCACCAGGCGTGCGCGATACCAAATGACGGGAACCCGGTAGTCCAGATGCATATCGTTCGCGAGGAGCGCCGCACCGTTGCTGGTGTGTGATCCGGCGATGGTCCAGTTGTTGCTGCCCAGAATCTCGAGCTGGCGTAAGGCGTCCTGAGGCGGTCGCACCGGCAAATCCTTAAGGCTGCGCAAGTCATATTCGTCGGTGCCGGGCAGCCGCGGCTCGGGGCCGCGGCTGCCGTCGATGGCCGAGTCCCACTCGGGCGTGCCGGCCTCCAAAAAACGCCACAATGCGGCCGGCAGCGTCGCGCGCAGCAAGCCGCGCTGCAGCTGTAAATGCCCGGAGGAATCCTGCAACTGCAGGAACATGGCATCAACACACAAGATGCTGTCCTCGGCGCTCCAAGGCTGCGGCTTGCTGTTGAGCACCCAGTACTCGAATGGCCGGCTTCGCAAGGAGGATATCCCGGCATTGACGCCGGCAACGTAGGCATCCAGCAATGCGCGGTCGGGCGCAGCGAGCCGCGCCAGGACGGCGCGCGCTACCGAGCGGAATCGATGCGGCCGCAATTGCCGATCAGTGGCCAGCAGCGCGGGCCCGAGGAGTGCGGATAGTTCGCCAGCCGCGGCGCGCCGCATAAGGTCCATCTGAAAATAGCGGTCCTGGCCGTGCACGTATCCCAATCCGCGGGCGAGATCGACGCGGCTCCGGCCAGTGAGGGTGGGGACGCCCGCCGTATCGCGCTCGATCGAGACGCGAGCCTCGAGACCGGGCACCGCCGCGTACCCGTCGATGGCGGGGAGACTGGCGCGTAGCGCAAGCCACGACGCCGCAGCCGCGGCCGCGAGCACGCCTGCCAGGATCGCGGCTGCTGCACCCACAAATCGGCGCGATTTGTTGATGCTCATCATTCCCCGGGATGATAGCGCCGCTCGGCATGGGCCAATACGTCCGGCGGTGTGAACAGCACGTCGCGAAAACGTCCCTCGCTGTACATCGCGGCCTGGTCGGTGAAGTGAGGCGATGAAGGATCGCCGCTCTCTCCGCCGGTCATGATCGCCTTGGCGCGTACCGTGGGTCCGAACTCCACCGCGGCGACAAAACTGTTGCCGACCGATCCGTAGATCTTTTTGGTGGTGCGAGGTCTGACGGAGTCGAACGACGCCAAAGCCCCCCATTGCGATGGCGCCAGGCCCACCGGCAAGCTGGGCTTGTCGTCGTCGAAGGGTTGAACGATGTCGTCGGTGAGGCGTTGAAAACGGTTGATCTCGCCCCATGCAATTGTGAATCGGCCAAAGTCGTGCTCCAGCATGGCGGTGGCGGCGCGCAGCGCATCGAGCCGCTCGGCGTCGGTTAAATTCGCGACCAAATACTCGTACACAGGCTCGTCCGCATCGCGCGCCTGCGGCCCCTTGCTGTCGATGAGGTACTGTCCCCAAAAAATCGCGAGCGCTGTGGGCGCAGAATCCACCGCGGTTCTCCGGTCCCAGTCGCGCAGACTGGCAATCGGCTGTTGCAAACTGGCGCGCTGCGGGTCATCGGGACTTAGACGGTCGTAGGCACTCAGCAATGGCGGTATCAAGGCGTCGAACGCCGTGAGGTGGCCGTCGTACCCTAAGGCGATCAGTGTGTCCAAGGTTACGCCGTGGACGTCTTGCAGCATTTCCACCGCGTGAACGCCGCGCGGATTCTCGCCCGTGGTCCACATATAGGCAGGGTAATTCTCGCGCTTCGGGCTTTGGGCTCCGGCCGCGGAAAAAGGCCAATTATTGGTGTTCTGGATCCAGCCGTTCGACGGGTTCAACAGAGTGATGGTCTCACCGATGGCATGCGGGCCATGCCATTCGGTCGCCGGATTGCTGCCGTCGACCGGGTGGGTGAAATCAAAGCGCGGGTCGCGCTTCGGTATGAAATTCCCATGAAAGTAGGCGATATTCCCGTCGGCATCCGCATACACCGTGTTGTTCGACGTGTCGGTGCGCATGTCTTGGATCTTGCGAAACGAGCTGTAATTCTCGGTCTTGGTTCGCAAATACGACTGCATGAGCGCCCGCACCGGGTCCTTTAGCAATTTGACAGCGATCCATTTACCGCCCTCGGTGCGCACGATCGGCCCGTGATGACTGCCGTAAACGGTGAAATGACGAGCGATTCTGCGATCACCGCGTTTGACGTCGAGCGTGATTTGACTGACCTTGAATTTGCGTAGACCGGCCCCGTACTGGTAATACCGGCCGCGCGGCGTATCGACGATGGTTTCGGCGTATTCGTCGATCGCGTCGCCGCCGTATGAGGTGTGCATCCAGCCGTTATGCGCGTTGAAGCCCTGGTAGATGAAAAACTGTCCCCAGGTGGCCGCGCCGTAGGCGCACAGTCCCTGCTTGCTGGTCATTTGCAGCTCCGCGCGAAAGTAAAAAGACGTGTGCGGATTGATCCAAAGAAGCGCGTGGCCCGACGCGCTGCGGCTTGGCGCGATCGCGAAGCCATTGGAGCCCCCGGGGGAGGGCACGGGCGGCTGCGCATCCTGAAGCGGCGCCGCGGATGCGCGGGGAATGGTGAGGCCGTACAGCCGCTCGAGCTTGGTGAGATTGACGCTCTCGATATCTCCGCCGATGCTGCCTTCGGTAAAGGACAGCGCCATCCACGGATCGAAATGTCGGATGACCTTGGGCTTGGTCTTAGGGTGCGTCGCGAGGTAGAAATTCAACCCATCGGCCCATGCCACCATCAGGGATTTCAGCCATGCCGGGCTGTTCGTGAATTCGCTGCGCAGGCGTATCGGGTTCACGAACAACCGTTGGCGCAGATCGCCATAAATCGCCGACTCGCCTTCGGCCTCCGCCAGTCGGCCAAGGGCGACCAGATAATTGCGCTCGATACGCCCGAAATCATCTTCGGCTTGGGCGTACATCGCGCCAAATACCGCATCGCTGTCGGATTTTCCGTAGATGTGCGCGATACCCCATTGGTCGCGAACGATGCGCACCGCGCGGGCTTCGGAATGCCAGCGGGCGCGTTCGTCCGCGGCGCGCTCGGCCGCGCACGCATTGCCCGCCGCCAGCACCGCCGTGAGGCAGGCGAGGAGAAATGGCCTTATCGCGCGGATGATTTCATCCGGCGCACGGTGGCATCGAACGCGAGCCTCGCGAGGCTGATGTTGCTGCCCAAGTCCCCGGAATCCCCGCGGCAGCGCTGCCGAACCGCGTCGGTGAGCTCGCAGTCATCGCCTGCCAATTGACCCGCTTGGCATTGGATTTCCGCGGCGCGCTGCACCACCCATAACAGGATGAAGGTGCTCGGGATGTCGCGTTCGCAGACGGCGACGCCGTGATTGCGCAGCACCAGCACATGCTTGTCGCCCAGGCTCGCGAGCATGCGTGCGCGTTCGTCCCTATAGAGCGTGATGCCCTCGAAATCGTGGTATCCGACGCGCCCGATCAACTGCGCGCCGTAGAAGTTGTTGTAGTCGAATCCGCCTCGCTTCATCGCGATCGCCGATACCGCCGTGGTATGCGTATGGGCGACGCAACCCACGTCGGGTCGGTTTTCGTGAATGACGCCGTGCAGCGCGAAACCGGCCGGATTGGCGGGGTACTCGGAGGGTTCGACCAATTGTCCCTCGACGCTCACTTTGAGGAGGTTCTCGGGCGTGACTTCGCGATAATTGAGGCCGAACGGATTCACCAGATAGTGGTGGGCGGGTCCGGGCAGCCGCACCGAAATATGATTGAAAATGAGTTCAGTCCAGCCCAGGTAATCCACCAAATGATAGAAATCGGCGAGTTCGCAGCGCAACCGCCATTCGTCCGAATTCATGAGCGGGGAATTCACGGGTTTATCGAGCATTGCGTCCGTCCAGGGACATTGCAGTCGGCATATCCTAAGCCATGTTCCGCGATAATTTCGAGTGGGCTAAATCTCGGCGCAGCGTCGCCGCTCGCCCGAGCAGGGACTAGCGTATAGTCGGTCATCGGAATCTTAGGAGTCGTATCGTGCTCACCGGCCTGACGATCAAGAATCAACATGCGGACGTGTTCACCTTTCTCAACGGAAATCTCGAGCGGCCTGCGAGCCATTGTAAGGTTCCCGAGGAAGCGCTGCGCGGCAGCTTGGTTTATGCGAGCAACAAGGATCATGTGGTGGAGGCGCTGCGGCATGAGCCCGCGATTCTGATCCTCTCCTCGCAACTGGCCGACTCCTATGCGGTCCCTGCGGATTGCGACACCTGCTGTTTCTCGGTGCGGAGCATATCGATGGGCATGGCGGTATTGCTCAAGTACTTCGATCACAAGTCTGTGCGCTTCACGCAATGGGGGCAACGCCATCCGACCGCGGTGGTGCATCCCGATGCGAAAATCGGCGAGGATGTATTTCTCGGGCCGTATTGCGTCGTTGGCGCGCATGCGGTGATTGGCGATCGATGCCTGATCGGTGCGCATGCGGTCATAGAGAACCATGCGCATTTGGGCGCGGGATGCGTGATCCATCCGCATGTGTTCATCGGATCGGCATGCGAAATCGGCAGCGATTGCGAAATTCATCCGCACACCTCGATTGGCAGCGACGGCTTCGGCTACGCGGTGGAGGCCGACGGCACGCCGCGCAAGATCTCTCACCTCGGCAACGTCAAGATCGGCGATGGGGTGGAAATCGGCAGCAATTGCGCCATCGATCGGGCGACGCTCACCTCCACGTATGTCCGTTCCGGCACCAAACTCGACAACATATGCCATATCGCGCACAACTGCGACTTGGGGGAAAACGGCTTTTATACGGCCGGCTTCATGATGGGAGGCTCGACCAAGATCGGCCGCCAATTCGTGACCGGCGGCTGCTCCGTGGTGACCTCGCACGTGACGTTGGCGGACAATGTGGTATTGGCGGGTCGCTCGGCGGTGACCAATGATGTCCCCGACGCGGGACCTTACGGCGGCTATCCGCTGCAGCCGTTGAAAGAGGCGATGAAGACCGCCGTCAGCATCGGCCATCTGAACGAGATTCGCAGAAATCTCAAGCGCGTCATGAAACATCTGCAGCTCTCCGACGCCTCGTTGAAAACGGCGGTCGACCTGTGAAGAAGCCATTCACGCTCTACGGAAGACCAGGTTCAGGTTCACTGGCCGTGCAGGTGGCGCTGGAGGAAGTCGGGGCGCCTTACGAGCGGATCTGGGTTGGCGAGGAACCGGCCGACGTTGCGCGCTTCCGTGAGTTGAACCCCACCGGCAAGGTGCCGGCGTTGATGCTGCCGGACGGCACCCACATGTTCGAATCGGCCGCCATGTTGATTCACCTGGCGCTGCTCTACCCCGACGCCAAGCTGGCGCCGCCGCCGGGCACGACCCGGCACGCGCTGTTCCTGCAGTGGATGGTCTTTCTGTCGGCGAACGTCTATGAGGCCGTGCTGCGCATCTACTATTCCGCGCGCTTTTCATCGCGCGGCGATGCGGACGGTGATGCGATCCGCGAACAAGGCACCGTCGATTTCCTCGCGAATGCGGAGTTGATCGGCCGCACCTTAAGTCCGTACGTGCTGGGGGCGGAGTATTCGATTGCCGATGCGTATCTACACATGCTCGCCGGTTGGTATCCGGACAGGGCGGAGCTGCATGCGCGGCTGCCGGCGCTCGGCGCGCATACGGGGCTCATGCTGGCGCGGCCCGCGATCGCGGAGGTCGAGGCCGACCACGCGAATCACGCGGCGCAGCAATAGCGCCGCCGCTGCCGCCCGTTATCGTCAATGCTGTTGGGCCGGACCGGCGGCCGGCGCAGCCGTGAGCGACTCGAACTTGAGATTGATCACCGAGCCCGATTCCTGGTGCGGGATGCAGGTCATGCCGTTTTCGACATTGCGGGCCGCGAACATGGGCAGTACGTCATGACGGAACTGATCGACCAGTTCGCAGTCGCCGACGCGAAGCGGCTGCGGCGAGAAGGCAGCGAACACCACTTGCCGCCAGATTGCCTCAACCGGCTTGGCTTGAGCCGCCGCAGCGGGAGGCGCGTTCGCCGCCCGACCGTCGGTGGCCGCCCCGAGGTCCTTGACCGCGCCGCCGTCGAGCGGTTGCAGCGTGTAGAAGGTCAAATCCGCGCGCGCGAATTTATCCGGGCGCCCGTAGGGGGATGCGCACGCGCCGGGCTGCGACTTCACGTCCGCGCGCGCTCCCGCCGCGAGCAGCAGCACCTTGAGCTTATCGGCGAGGCCGTCGCAGGAATAGGTGCTGGTGAATCCCATGTATTGAAACGAGTACTTATGCTCCTGCCAGGCGCCTGCGACATGCGCGGGTGCCGGCGCGGGGGCGTCGGCGAAAGCCGGGACCGGGGCGCCGAGAAAGAGCGGCAGGGTCGCGCTCGACAAGCTGAGGGCGCCGATCAAGGTTTGGCGCATGGCGGTGAGTTTGCAGCGGGTGTTCATAACGGTTCTCCGACGAAATTCGGTCTGCAAGGCCTCAACAGAGCATAACGAATGGGACGGCAAAAGGTTACGCTCTTGTTACCATACCGGATGAGCAAATACATTCCACCAAGATACCTGGAAATGCACCGATGATGGCGAAGGACGCGACGGAAGACCGCAAGCGGGCCGCCCTCGATTATCACGAATTTCCCACGCCCGGAAAGATCTCGATCACCGCGACCAAGCAGCTGGTCAACCAGAGCGACCTGGCCCTGGCGTATTCTCCCGGCGTTGCCGCGGCCTGCGAGGCGATTGTCTTGGACCCGCAGAACGCCTTTCGATTCACCGCCCGGGGCAACCTGGTCGGGGTCATCAGCAACGGCAGTGCGGTGCTCGGTCTCGGGTCCATAGGGCCGCTCGCCGCCAAACCGGTGATGGAAGGAAAGGCGGTGCTGTTCAAGAAATTCGCCGGTATCGATGTATTCGACATCGAAATCGCACAGTCCGATCCCCACAAGCTGGTCGAAATGATCGCCGCGCTCGAACCCACCTTCGGGGCCATCAATCTCGAAGACATCAAAGCCCCGGAGTGCTTTCTCGTGGAACGGGAGTTGCGCGAGCGGATGAAAATTCCGGTCTTCCATGACGACCAACACGGTACCGCAATCACCGTCGGCGCCGCCGTGCTCAATGGCCTTAAGGTCTGCGGCAAACAGATCGGTCAAATCAAGCTGGTGGTGAGCGGCGCCGGAGCGGCCGCGCTCGCCTGCGTCGAGTTGCTGCTCGACCTCGGCTTGGTGCAGGAAAGCATCTGGCTGAGCGATCTCGCGGGTGTCGTCTATGAAGGCCGCAAGGAATTGATGGACCCGCACAAGGCGCGATTCGCGCAGCGCACCGCCGCCCGAACACTCGATGACATCATCGGCGGAGCGGACGTGTTCCTCGGGCTGTCGGCCGGCGGCGTCCTGACCCGGGCCATGGTCGGCTCGATGGCTCCTAAACCGCTGATTTTGGCGCTCGCCAATCCGACGCCGGAGATCCTGCCGGAGGAAGTCAGGGCCGTGCGAAGCGACGCCGTGATCGCCACCGGCCGCAGCGATTATCCCAACCAAGTGAATAACGTGTTGTGCTTTCCCTTCATCTTTCGCGGCGCATTGGATGTGGGCGCAACCACCATTACGCGCCCGATGGAAATCGCCGCCGTGCGCGCGATTGCCGAGCTGGCGCGCCAGGAGCAAAACGACATCGTGGCCGCGGCCTATGGCGGCATCGAGAATTTAAGCTTCGGTCCCGAGTATCTGATTCCCAAGCCCTTCGACCCGCGCTTGATCGTCAAGATCGCGCCGGCCGTTGCCCAGGCCGCGATGGATTCCGGCGTGGCGACCCGCCCGATCGCCGATCTGGAGGCTTACCGCGAGCGTTTGCAGCAATTCGTGTATCACAGCGGTACGCTGATGCAGCCCATCTTCGCCGCCGCGCGCAGAATCGCACCGCACCGCAGCCGCATCGTCTATGCCGAAGGCGAGGACGAGCGGGTGCTGCGCGCCGTGCAAATCGCCGTCGACGAGAAGCTGTCCGTGCCGATCTTGGTGGGTCGGCCGGCAGTGATCGAGCGCGGCATCAAGCGCTACGGATTGCGCATCCGCATCGGCGAGCACGTGACCCTGGTCAATCCGGAACACGACGAACGCTACCGGGAATACTGGCAGGCGTATCACCGGATCATGAGCAGAAGCGGCGTGACGGCGCAATATGCCAAATTGGAAATGCGCCGCCGCACCACGCTGATCGCCGCCATGCTGCTCAAGAAAGGCGAGGCCGACGGGCTGATTTGCGGCACCATCAGCACGACCGCGCGGCACCTGCAGTACATCGACCAGGTCATCGGGCGCGGTGCGGGAGTCAATGTCTATGGAGCGATGTGCGGACTGATCCTGCCCGGCCGGCAGGTGTTCATCGTCGATACTCACGTCAATCTCGATCCGAGCGCCGAGCAACTGGCGGAAATCACCCGGCTTGCCGCGGACCAGCTTTACGCGTTCGGTTTGGCGCCGAAGGTGGCATTGCTGTCGCACTCGAATTTCGGCAGCAGCGAATCACCAGGGGCGCGCAAGATGCGCGCCACCTTGGCGCTGTTGCGCGAGCGGCTGCCGGATTTGGAAGTGGACGGCGAAATGCACGGCGACAGCGCCCTCGATGAGGCGGCCCGCAGGGCGGTGCTGCCCGACAGCACCCTCGACGGCAGTGCCAACCTGCTCGTATGCCCCGATCTCGATAGTGCGAACATCGCCTACAATTTGTTGAAATCGGCGGCGGGGCACAACGTCGCCATCGGACCGATTCTGCTTGGCTGCGCCGCACCGGCGCACATTTTGACGCCGGCGTCGACGGTGCGCCGCATCGTCAACATGACCGCTCTCGCGGTCGTCGACGCCAATCGCGGGCGGGCGAGCGGCAGTTAGGGCAAGTGCCGGACAACTCGAGCCTATGCAAACTCTGATCGATCTGCGCAGCGACACGGTAACTCGGCCGACCCCGGGAATGCGCGCCGCCATGGCCGCCGCCGAGGTCGGCGACGACGTGTATGGGGACGATCCAACCGTTAATCGCCTGCAGGCAGTTGTCGCCGAACGCTTTGGGTATCCGGGCGCGCTCTTTTTCCCGACCGGGACGCAAAGCAATTTGGCCGCCCTGATGGCGCATTGCGGCCGCGGCGATGAGTTCCTGGTGGGCCAAGATGCGCACATCTACACCTCTGAACAAGGGGGCGCCGCGGTTCTCGGCGGGATCATGCCGCATCCACTGGAGCACGATCCGGCGGGCGGAATACAGATCGCGCGGATTGCGCACGCCATCAAGCCCGACGACGTGCATTATGTGCGTACGCGGTTGTTGACGCTGGAAAACACCCTCGGCGGCCGCGTACTGTCCGCCGCCTACCTGCGGGCGGTAACGGATTTTGCGCATGGTCGGGGCCTGCGCACGCACTTGGACGGCGCTCGATTGTTCAACGCCATCGTGAAACTTGAAGTAGACGAGCGTGCAGCAGTCGCCGGTTTCGACTCGGTGTCATTGTGCCTATCGAAGGGCTTGGGCGCCCCCGCAGGCACCATGCTGCTGGGTGAGGGCGCGTTCATTACGGAAGCGCGGCGATGGCGCAAGGCCCTGGGCGGCGGCATGCGTCAGGCCGGTATTCTCGCCGCGGCCGGCCTCTATGCCCTCGAGCACCAGGTACAGCGGCTCGCCGAGGATCATGACAATGCGCAGCGGCTGGCGGCGGGACTACGCGCCATCGGTCTTGCGGTCGAACAACCTCACACGAACATGGTTTTCGTTGATATTCCCGAAGATCATGGGGCCGCGCTCGCGGCGCATCTCGCCGAGCGCGGTATCCTGGCGTGCATTACGCCGCGTACCCGTTTGGTGACCCATCTGGACACCCCGCGCGGCAAGATTGAAGCGGCGTTGGAGGCGTTTAGCGCATACCCCGGCTGGTCGCGCGGCGGCGCGCACGCCTAAGATCCTGCGGCGTGTCGATATCATGCGTCGCGCCGGGAAGACTCACCAGGGTGAGGTGCTCGGGTGGCAGGCTGCCGATTAGATCCTGCAACCCACGATCACCGCGGATAAGTTGCGCTCGCGAATAAAGCCAGCGGGGCACAATGAGCGGCGCGCCGCCGTGGGCGCCGTAGCGCGTGGCGATGACCCGCCGCCGGGCACCTTCCCAGCGCGCGATCAACCGCTCGAGGTCCCGGCGCTTGAGGTGCGCCAGATCGACCGGCAGCAACATTACCGCGGCGCCGCGGCGAGCGGCGGTGAGTCCGCGGCGCACCGAACTCGCCAAGCCGCTGGCGCGCTGCAAATTCTCCACCCAGAGGGTTTGCCGTCCCGGTACTTCGGCTCGGATGCGCACCGCCCGAGGCGGAATCACGACCATGATTTTCGACGCTGCGAGAGGCGCCAAGAGCCGCACCGTGCTGCGGATCAAACTCACGCCACGCACCCGCGCCAAGGTTTTCGGCTGGCCCAGCCGGGTCGAGAATCCCGCCGCCAGAATCACAAATCGCAGCGTAGGCCGCGAGGCGCCATTCATTGATATCATGGCTCCATGGCGATCGAGCATACGCGTCGGCAGCGCCGGCCCTTTTTGACCCCAATCTGGTTGCTGGCGCTGACCGTGCTCACCGCCGCGGTGGCTTGCGCTTTCGCGGCGTGGCTGTGGTTCACAGCCGACTCAACCGTGATCATCGTGGTGCGCCATGCCGAGAAGGTCATGGATGTCGGTGACGATCCGCCGCTCAACGAGGCAGGAGAGGCGCGCGCGGCACTGCTCGCGCGCATGTTCGGCGATGCGCGGCTGGCCGGGCATATCGATGCGATTTACGTATCGCCTACGCAGCGCAGCAGGCTGACCGCCGCGCCGCTGGCTGCGCGGCTCGGGTTGACGCCCGTGGTTGCGCCGGCGGACGATCCGTACCGGTTGGCGCGCCGCATGTTGCGCGAACACCCCGGCGGCAGAATTCTTGTTGTGGGGCATAGCAATACGGTGCCGGCGATCGTGGCTGCGTTGAGCGGCGCCAAAGACATTCCACCGATCAGCGCGCTGGAATACGGCACTATGTATATCGTCACGGTACCGCGGCTTGGCGACGCCAACTACCTACGGCTGAACTATTAGCTCGCGGCGCGCAACAGCACGGCCTTGCGCACGAACTCGGTATGCCGCCCGATCAAGAAATCGGCAAGTACCGCACCGCGCACGCGGCGGCTGCCGTCGATGAGGTAAGTGGCCCGGCGCACGCCCAGTCCCAAGGGGCCGTTGAGTCCGTACATCTTGATGACGGTCTTGTGCTCATCGGAGAGCAACACGTACGGCAGGTGGTGCTTTTCGCGGAACTTGGCATGCGATACCGGGCTTTGCGGGCTGATGCCGACGACCCGCAGGCCGGATCTCTCGATTTCCGCATGCAGATCGCGAAACGCATGGGCCTGGCGGGTGCAGCCTGGGGTGAAATCGGAGGGGTAGAAATACAGGATAATTGCGCCGGTACTCAAAAGCTGAGTGAGCGATCGGTCGGATCCGGTCTCATCCGGAAGGGTGAATTCCGGAGCGCGTTCCCCCACCTTCAGCATTGGATCCTCCTCTTGGCCACATCCTAGCTAAGTTCGCGGAAAATTGGTGATACTTTGGCTTGGCGGCGCTTTGCTGCTAGTATTCCGGGTCGTTTTTTGGGGGGAGTAGCTCAGTTGGGAGAGCGTCGCGTTCGCAATGCGAAGGTCGAGGGTTCGATCCCCTTCTCCTCCACCAATCCACGGGCCGGATGGCAGTTGGCTCCGGCCTTTCTTTAAGCCTCGGTAGCTCAGTGGATAGAGCGAGTGCCTCCTAAGCGCTAGGTCGCCGGTTCGATTCCGGCCCGGGGCACTCTTTAGCTATGGATCTCGTGTTGCGCTGGGAATTGAACGATTCATCGGCGCTTGCCGCGTTGCCACCATTCGTAAATCACCGGCACGAGAAATAGAGAAAGCAGCGGGGCCCCCAGCATTCCGCCCACCAACGGTGCGGCAATCCGCTTCATGACATCGCTACCCAGGCCCTCGCCAGCCATGACGGGCAGCAGGCCGCCAACGATCACGGCGACGGTCATGGCCTTGGGACGCACGCGTGAGGATGCACCGCGAATCAGGGCGCGAAGGTGCGCAAAACGGCCTGGCGGCGCGCCACCGCAGCGTTCCTGCGCTTGCTGCCGCGCGTGGTCCAGGTACAGCAGCATTACCACGCCGAATTCGGTGGCGACCCCTGCCAATGCGAGAAATCCGACGGCGACGGCGGATACCAAGCTCAGGAGTCACGTGTGATCGCGGTTCCTGTAGCTTTACACTCGCTCGCTAAAGAATCGAAGCGAAGAAAACCCCGCCAGAGCGTCTGCCGCCGGCGGCGGCAGACTGCATCTGTGCTACACAGTAGACGAGGGCAAAGAGACGGACGGACAGAGAGGTTACACATTTTCCACTGAAACGGGGCACCCTTGCTCCGAGAGACGCCTATTGGATGATGAGTTGGTCGCCGCGGCCCTTCTTCGGATCCGCGTCCGGTTTGTTCATCAGGACGGTAATTGCTCCGCGGAGCGCTGCGCCCATGGTATGGTCAACGATCGCGTTATTAGTGGGTCGGTCGCTGGGCGAAACCAAATCGAAGGCATCGCCCTCGGCCACGGCAACGTTATAGGTCTGGATGCCGTACAGCGTGTTCTTCGGGTTCCCGTTGATGTAAACACGGTCCCAGATCCCCGCGATCGGGTGGAAGGCCACCGGCATGTTGATGTTGGCATTCACGAAATAGATTCTAACGAGCTCGCCCGGCTTGGCTTCGAGGACCTGGGATGCATTAGGGTCATGCACCGGATCGTAGTGCAGGATCTTGCCGTTGATGAGCGAACCGGCCCATCCGTTATTCTCAAGCATCGCCTTGTAGTTCTCGGCATCCGGGAAGTATTGACCTTGGATCAGCACGTACTCTCGGTCCGGCTTGGGAAAGTGCTTGCTGTAGCCTTCCTTGGGGTCAACCAGAATCACGCCGTACATGCCGCGGGCGATGTGCTGAACCATGGGGCTGGCACCGCAGTGGTACATAAACACCCCCGGGTTCTTGGCCTCGAACTTGAAGTGCTTCTTTTCGCCCGGCTTGATCTGCGCGAATTCTCCCAGGACGTCGGCCTGCGCGGCGTGAAAATCCATTGCATGCGAATTCTTGTTCTCCGACGGATTGATCAAAGTAAAATCAACCGTGTCTCCTTCGGTCACGCGCACGAATTTTCCCGGTATGGCACCATCAAATGTCCACGCTGGGTATTTTGTCCCCTTGTTGTCGATTGCAACGTCCACTTCTTTGGCCGTCATGGTCACTTCAACGGTCTTGGCGAAGGCGTGCTGGGCGGTGAAGAGCGCACCGGCACAAATCACAGGAATGGCGATTCTCTTAAATGCTTGCATTGTCTAGCTCCCATCGTAACGATAGTAAATTTAGATTCGAGCGAACGTTCCCCTTTTTACTGCATCAATTGCTTCTCCTTACTCCGTGTGACTACCCACTTTCCTTCCCCGCATGCCCCGCGAAATCCGCCTCATGATCCGGCCGTGCACTTACACAACTTTCGCAGGTACTGAACCATGTCATGGATCTCATCGTCGCTTAAGGCATCGCCCCAAGGCGGCATCAATACTGACTTGTCTATCGAAAGTCCGCCTTCCTTGATGACCTTGAATAAATCGGC
>Ga0209415_10003401_pt1 | contig 29614 bp, 22 predicted proteins | sample PeaSoiSIISIP2007_FD_187696 | JGI IMG/M metagenome (GOLD analysis project Ga0209415, IMG submission 187696) | Peat soil microbial communities from Weissenstadt, Germany - SII-SIP-2007 (SPAdes) (version 2) | ecosystem: Environmental > Terrestrial > Soil > Wetlands > Peat | place: Germany...
GGGGAGTCCCGTATCGAGCAGCGTCCACGTCCCGCCCCGGTCCTTCAGCAGGTAGACGTGCGTCGAGAAATCGGGCGACGGGTCCACGCCTTCGACCTGGTGTACGCCGGGGAGTATCTCGGCCATCGAGGCACCTCGTCCCAGGACGCCGGCCCATCCTAAAGGCGCTTCGCCCGGGTGGCCCGTCGCGTCCATCGGACCGGGGCCACCTCGGCCCGACGCGGGCGGGCCGGCGGGGCGCGTTCGTCGTTGTCGGACTGGAAGGCGAGGAACTCGTTGCCGTCCGGGTCGGTGAACCGTAGGGTGACGCCGCCCCAGGGCTGCCGCTCGGGGGTCTGGGTGATCCGCGAATCGGCGTGGAGGAGGCGCTGCTCGAGCGCGAAGACGCTGTCGGTCTGGAAGGCGATCCCCGTGGCCGTGCCGATCCGGGCCCGGGTCTCGGAGTAGTACGGCTCCCCCCACGCCTCGTGCGGGGCGACGAGCGAGAGGGCCGACGTTCCCTTTCCGAGGGCGAGCTCGACGTAGCCCGTCTCGGGTTCCCGGACCCGGACGGCGAGGCCGAGGACGTCCCGGTACCAGGCGAGGGCCCGCTCGAGGTCGGCGACGACGACGGCGACCCGCTGGAGCTGGGTCAGCCGGCCCGAGCCGCGGGCCGGAGGCGGCTCGAGGTTGACGCCCGAGCCGAGGGCCGTCGGGTTCCATTCCAGGATCTCGTAGGCCGCCGATTCGAGGGCCCGGTACGGGTCGAGCCGAAGGATCCGCTTCGCCTCGGCGAGGTCCGCGGCGCGGAGCACGAGGAGGTCCCCCCACGGGTCGGTGAGGACGCCGTGGGAGACCAGGCGCCCCACGCGGTCCAGATTGAGGACGAACGCGCGGACGTCCCGGGCGTTCGGAAGATCGTCCCGATCGGGGTCCCCGATCCGGACCGAACGCAGGTACAGCCGCTTCGGCTTCGGCCCTGGGCGCCGGTCGGACTCCACGGGACATGGACCCTATGGGGCCTACTTAGCCATCTCCGGCCGGCGCACCGCGCTCGGGCCGACGTCCGGCCCCCTGTCGCCCCGTGGCACACCGCCGAGGGACGGCGACCCGCCGAGACACAGATTTAAATACCATCGGCGGCGAGTTTCTTGCCATGCAACACCGGACCGCCCTCGTATTGGCCCTCGCCGTCACCCTGCTGGTCTCGAGCCTCGCCTTCGCCTCCGGCTCGGTCCGGGCCGCCCCCGCCGTCGCGGCACCCCATCCGGCCGCGACCGACTCCGTGAGCGCCGTCGCCTACTACGGCTGCGGCGCGACGTTCTCCGTCGGCTACGCCTGCGGCGGCGTCTACTACTCGGCCTTCGATCCTTCCGATACCCACGCGGTCGTGGCGATCCACGACCTCAATGCGACGCGCGACGGCCTCTCGACGGGGGCGTTGGCGAGCTGGAACGTGTCGTTCGTCACCAGCGTGTTCAACTCGAGCCTCGCCGCGGGCATCCACTACGAGATCCCCCTCACCCTCCAGCTCGGCGGCTGGTGGAACATCACGATCACCGGAACGGTGGGCGGATTCTACTCCCAGACGTTCTACGTCAACACCTACTACGTCTCCATGACGCCGGCCCAGCCGGCCGTCCTCGCCCAGCACGCGACGAGCGTGCTCTACTACGTGAGCGAGAGCGTCAACGACGCGCGCCTCACGAACCTCACCTCGCTCACCCTCACGGCCCGGTATCTGACGAACACCGCGACCTTCGCGGCCCTCCCCGGCTCCCCGGAGACCTTGACGCCCCACCCGTGGGGCATGTTCAACGTCACCGTCCCGACCGACGCCAGCACCACGGGGGAGATCGAGTTCACCCTCTACGCGAACGTCACCGCGGGGACCACCCCCAACAGCGAGACGGGGTACCTCAGCCTGCCCGTCGGCTATGTGGGCAACCCCACCGTGACCCTCGGGACGTGCGCGACCGGCTGCCTCGGGAACTCGTTCTCGTCGGGCACGCCCGTCTACGTGGACGTCCACGCGACGATCTTCGGCAACTCGGCGGAGACGGCCGCTCGCGGGCTCACCGCGACGTTCCAGTTCCTCTCCGGCGTCTCGGTCGTCACGCCGTTGGGCGGCTACCCCCACGCGGTCACGACGAACGCGACTGGCGGCGGCGAGATCCTGTTCATCGCCTCGAGCTCGGTGTTCTCGACCAAGACCCTCAACTCGGTCCAGGTCACTTTGACCGATCCGCTCAACTCGGCCGCGTCGTACGGCCCGACCACGGTGACGTTCTCGGTCACCAACCAGAGCCCCGCGACCGCGGGGCTCCAGGTCCACCTGGACAGCGCGCAATACTTCGGCGGCGACACGGTCACCGCGACCTGGCAGCTCGGCAGCGTCAACTCGACGGTCACCGCGGGCTGGATCACCACGGACTGGTGGGCGTGGGAGGATACGACGAACAGCTTCCTCGTCGGGGGCACCATCGGCTCGACGAGCGACCAGGGCTCGTTCACGCTCGCGGCCCCGTTGAACTACTCCGGCTCGATCAGCGTCTACGTGGACTCGAACAACGCCACGAGCTCGCTCGAGTCGTCCGGCTCGGCGTACGTCTCGACCCCCGCGATCTTCCTCAACACCGGCTCGGACTTCTACAGCCCCGGCGAGACCGTCACCGTCACGGTGACGACCGACGGCAGCATCTTCCAGAACGCCGTGTTGTACCGGACGGTCACCGACAACAGCGGGGACGTACTCCAGAGCGGCGCGTTCACCGGCAACCAGATCCAGATCCCGATCCCCCAGGTCGGCGCCCCGTCGTACGTCTACGTCGCGGTCGCGGCCCAGGACCCGACGTACGGGGTCATTGGCGCGACGAGCCTGGAGGTCCAGGAGGGCAACGGGATGACCGTCGCCGCGGGGATCTCGACGGTCTCCAGCTACGTGGACGGAAGCTTCCAGCCGGGCCAGACGATCAGCATCCACTACCAGATATCGGCGGTCGGCACCGCGTCGCTCTCGAAGACGTTCACCGTCGACATCTACCCCTACGGGAACTCGCTGAGCTCGATCGGCGGCGAGGAGAGCTACTCGACCTCCGCGGCCTCGGGTGAGGTGTCGTACACCATCCCCTCCGGCACGCCGTCGGGCGACCAGCTCTTCGACGTCGAGGTCTTCAGCGCCGGGTGCTCCGAGGGCTGCTACGCGGGAACGGACTTCGCCGTGCCGGTGGAGCCGAACCCCTCGGTGATGGGCTACGAGCTGGGCGCGGGCAGCGGGCTCACCGTTGGCTGGCTGATCCTGCTCGTGCTCATCCTCATCGTCGCCGTGGTCCTCTTCCTGGCCTCGCGGCGCCGGGACCGCCCGATGATGATGCGCCCGGTGACGACCCCCGGCACGGAGGGCTCCTCCACCGCCGCGAGCTCGACGTCGAGCGGCTCCGGCGGGAACGCGGGCGGACCCCCGAGCCCTTGGCAGGAGTCGCCCAGCGGCTCGACCTCCTCGAACCCGCCGCTCCCCAACCCGCCCAAGTCGTCGTAGGTCGGCTGCGCCGAACCCTTTCCCCGACCCCCGGGCGTCCCCTCGAGGACACCCGGACCGCTACGTCGCGTTGAACGCCGAGGCGAGCGACCGGACCGAGGCCCGGACCTGGCTCGGGGCGAGCCCACCGAAGTCGAAGATCCCGAGGACCTCGTCGACCCCGGCCGACGCGAACGCCGCGAGGCGCTCGACGACCTCGGCCGGCGCGCCGAAGAGGGCGAACCCGGCCTCCTCGATCGCCGAGGCGCTCGCGAGGCGCGGGTCCTCGCGGACGCGCTGCTGGTAGAAGGCGCTCTGGGTGGCGAGCCGGCTATCGAGATACCGCTGCAGGGCCTTCCGGGCCGTGGGGAGGCGGTCCCCAGAATAGAGGTGGAGGGCGACGGAGACCTGGGCCGAGCTCCCCTTCGGCAGGAACGACCGGTATTCCCGGATCTCGTCGGCGAGCGTCGCGAGGTCGGGGACGGTCGCGTACGGGATGAGCCCGACCGACGCGTTCCGGCGAGCAACGAACGGGAGCGCCTCGCGCCGTTGGACGGCGATCCACACCGGCGGGTGCGGCAGTTGGACGGGCCGGACGTTCGTCGTCACGTGGACCGATCCCCCGGAGGCCGTCTGAACCGGCGCGCCGGCGAACGCGGCGAGGACGGTGTCGTAGGCCCGGTCGAACCGCTCGCGCTTGGTCGATGGATCGACCCCGAACCCCTCGAGCTCGGCCGGGATGTACCCGCTGCCGAGGCCCAGGTTCAATCGCCCGCCGGTCAGTCGGTCGACCATCGCGTACTGCTCGGCGACCTCGACCGGATCGTGGAACGGAAGGACGCTCACCATCGCGCCGAGGCGGATCCGACGGGTGCGCGCCCCGATCGTCGCGAGAAGGACGGGCGGCGAAGGGCAGACGCCCCCGGAGTGGAAGTGATGCTCGGCGACCCAGATGGTCGAAAGCCCCGCCCGGTCGGCCTCTCGGGCCAACGCGACGACCTCGGCGAGGCGATCTCGCCCCTTGGCGACGAGATCGGGGTACTCGTCCAGGATGGAGAACGCGCTGAGCTGCACGGCCGCTCGACCGTGCAGAGGGTTAAGGGAGTTTTCCCCTCCGAGGGTCGCCCGCTCCTTACATTCACGGGACTCGGGCCCACCCGCTCGCTCGAGCGAGGCTCCGTTCGCCCTTCTCGAGCGGCGGGGCCCGGCGGCCCCGCGCCCACGGGGGGGCCGGCAGTGGCGAGTCGGCGGAAATCGTATAGTCCCTCCCCGGCCATCCGACCTCGAGGGCTGGTAGATCAGTCGGAAGATCGCCGGTTTTGCAAACCGGAGGCCTCGGGTTCAAATCCCGACCAGTCCAATCGCCCCGGCGTTCGAGCAGCCCAGGGCGCGGTGGCGCCGCCCCCGTCGGGCCTCGTGGAGGGATCGAGGCAAGCTCGCGTGATCCACCCTCGAAAGTAGGGCCCGGGGAACCGCCCGGGCCCTCCCTCGGCGGTTCGTGAGGCCGAGGGAGGAAAGCACGAGGACCTGGACGCTCATGTTTCATGGGGCGAGCGTCTGACGGTGCGATGACCCCTGGGAGCGAGCCGCCCAGCGGGCTCAGTGCTCCCATCGCCGCCGAGCGACTGCGCTCGGACGGTCCGAACGAGCTGCCCCGTCCTGCCCGTCGTCAGCTGCTGAAGATCGCGTACGGGATCCTCTCCGAACCGCTGATCCTACTCCTCATCGCGGCGGCGGTGCTCTACGGGCTCTTCGGGGAACCCCGGGATGCCGCTCTCCTGGCTGGCTCCGTGGTCGTCATCACGGCCCTCGACCTCTATCAACAGAATCGAGCCGAGGGGGCCCTCGACGCGCTTCGGGAGCTGTCGGCTCCCGAAGTGGTCGTGGTCCGGGACGGGATTCGCCAGAAGGTTCCGTCCCGGGAGATCGTTACCGGCGATCTGGTGGTCCTCGCCCAAGGAGATCGTGTCCCGGCGGACGCCGAGGTTTCGACCAACCGGGGGCTCGTGGTCGACGAGTCCCTGCTGACGGGGGAGTCCGTTCCGGTTCGGAAGTCGGAAGGGAATGGCCGCTCCGAGTGGGCGCCGCCCGGGGGGGATGGCCTACCGTTCGTGTACGCCCAGACCCTCGTCCTCCAGGGACAGGGGCTGGCGCTCGTCCGCGCCACCGGCCCCAGGACCGAGGTGAGCCGCATTGCTCGGGCTCTGGAGGGCGTGGAGGTGGAGACGCCGCTCCTCCAGCGACAGATGCGGCGCCTAATCGCGACGGTCACGATCCTGGCCGGGGTCCTCAGTGTCCTCGTTGCGGTCGCGATCGGGCTCCGATCGTCGGACTGGTCCGCGGGACTCCTGGCGGGGCTCGCGCTCGCGATCGCGTTGGTGCCGGAGGAGATGCCGGTCGTCCTGACCGTCTACTCGGTCCTCGGCGCACGCCGCATGGCAGGTCAGCAGGCCCTCGCCCGCCGGTTCGGGGCCATCCCTACGCTCGGGGCCATTACGGTACTCTGCACGGACAAGACCGGGACCCTGACGATGAATCGGATGCGGGTGGCGGAAGTACGAGCCCCCCCGGGTACGGGCGAAATCCCTCGGGAGGGCCTCGGGACGACCGGAGCCCGCGTCTTGGGCTGGGCCTACCTGTCGAGCGACCCCACGTCCGCCGATCCGATGGAATCCGCCCTGGCGGAAGCGGGCCGTCCCCACCGGATGGGCGCGATGCCGGGGATCGAACCCGTGCTGGTCCGCTCTCAACCGTTCGATACGTCTGTGGGCTACTCGTCCGCGGTTTGGAAGATCGGAGGTGGACCCGGTGCGCTCGTCGCGGTCATCAAGGGCGCCCCCGAACGAGTTCTCCAGCTCGGGGGGCTGGCGGCATCGGAGCGCGATCGCTGGACGTCGGAGCTTCAGGGGATGGCCGCTCGGGGTCTCCGCGTGGTCGCTGTGGCCAAGAGCCTGGTGCCCTTCGATGATCCGGCGCTCGACCTGACCCAACTCACCTACCGACCGATCGGACTGGTGGGGTTCGAGGATCCGATCCGCCCGGGGGTCTCCCAAGCCATCGCCGAGTGTCGTCGGGCCGGCATCCGGGTCATCCTGATCACCGGCGACTTTCCCGCCACGGCGTCCTCGGTCGCGCGATCCGCCGGTATCGAGTTCCCCGACCGCGTTCGGACGGGCGCGGAACTGAACGAGCTCGACGTCGAAGGACTTGACAGGGTCCTTCGGGAAACCAACGTCTTCGCCCGGAGCACCCCTGAGACCAAGCTGAAGATCGTCCACGCCCTGAAGCAACGGGGGGAGGTCGTCGCGATGACCGGCGACGGCGTCAACGACGCCCCGGCGCTTCGGGCCGCCGACGTAGGGATCGCGATGGGACGTCGGGGTACGGACGTGGCCCGCGAGGCCGCCGATCTGGTCCTGCTGGACGATTCCTTTCCCACCATCGTCAGCGCGATCCGATCCGGAAGAGGGATCTATTCGAACATGCGGAAGGCGATCGCGTACCTTCTCGCCGGCCACCTGGCCATCGCCGGATTGGCGGTCGTGCCCGTCCTCTTCGGGCTGCCACCCGTCCTCTTCCCCGTCGAGATAGTCTTCCTGGAGCTCCTGATCGATCCCAATTCCTCGTTGACGTTCCAGGCCGAGCCGGAAGAGCCCGGGGACATGGCGTTGCCCCCCAGGGACCCTTCCGAACCGATCTTCGGGCTATCGGCCATCGCGTGGACCTTGGTGGCGGGAGCGACCGCGTTGGCCGGCTCCCTGGGGATCTACCTCTGGTTCCTGGCGACCGGCCATGGCATCGATGAGAGCCGGGCTCTCGCCTTCTCGACCCTGATCGTCTCGAACCTGACCCTCGTCCTCGTGAATCGCTCGTTCTCGAGATCCTGGGTCCATAGCCTCCGGGTTCGGAATCCGATCTTCTGGGTCGTCATGTTCGCGGGAGCGGCCCTTCTGACCGCGTCGCTCTACCTGCCGGCTGTGGCGGGCTTGTTCGGATTCCCCCCCCCTGCCCCAACGGACTTCCTGCTCGCGGTCGGGGTGGGCTTCGCGAGCGTCGCCTGGTTCGACGTGCTGAAAGCCCATCTATCGGAGCGCCGCGTCGCACCCGTCGCCTCCGACCGGGTCCCACCCGGTCCGGGGGCGGCTTCGGTTCCCGTACGCTGAATCCCGCGAACCGGGTCCGCCGAGCTCCACCCGCCTTCCCCACGCCGCTCCCTCGCGACCGCGCGAGTCGAGGATGTGTGATCCGCCGTTCGTTGAGACTCGCGGGGCCGCGGTCCGAACGATAATATACGCGCGCATCGACCCGAGGGAAATGGCGCGGGAAGTCTCCGCCGCGCGCGCCGGCTCACTACGGCTCGGCGATCGTTCGGTCCATCGTCTAGGCCTTGGAACCAATCGACTGACGGACACCGAACCGGCTCGCGCGCTACTTCGGCGGGCCGTTGAGCTGGGCGTGAACTTCATCGATACCGCAGATATCTACCAGTCGAACGCGAGCGAGAGCACTCTCGGCCAGACGTTCGGAAACCACGCCCCCGACGTGATGATCGCGACGAAGGGCGGCATGGTCCGTTCTTCGGAGGGCCGGGGCGCGGACGGCCACCCCGACTACCTCCGGCGTGCGGTCGATGCGAGCCTCCGGCGGCTCGGGACCGATCGCATCGAGCTCTACCAGCTCCACCGGGTCGACCCTGAGGTCCCTATCGAGACGAGCGTGGGGGCGCTCCGGGAGCTTCAGCAGGAGGGTAAGATCCGCCAGATCGGGCTCTCGAACGTCACCGTGGATGAGCTCGAGCGGGCCCGTCGGGTGGCGACGATCGTCTCGGTGCAGAACCGGTACAACCTCCTCGAACGGCAGCAGGAGGACGTGCTGGCGTACTGCGAGCGCCACTCGATCGTCTTCATCCCGTGGACCCCCCTGGCGCGCGGCAACCTCGCAGCCGCTGGAGGCCTCGCGGAGATGGCCGCCCGGTACGGGGTCACTCCCCACCAGCTCGCGTTGCGCTGGCTCCTTCGGCGGTCGCCGGTCATGCTCCCCATCCCCGGCACCCAGTCGCAGGCGCACCTCGAAGAGAACCTGGCCGCGGCCGACATCGAGCTGGGCGAGGACGACTTCCGCCGATTGGGCGAGTAGCTCCAGCGGGCCCCGTCCCGGGCGGAGCACCCCTCGACGGACGGGTACCGCGGGGTCTCGCGGCGAGTGTTACGATTTCAGAATGCGGCATAACTCTTATAGTTCCGGCCCGGTGGCCGACGCGTCGTGAGCGGACGGATCCCCGCCCCAGGGCCCGGCACGGCGCCGCCGACCCTCTCGCGCGGCGAGCGCGTGTTCCTTGCCGCGCTGTTCGCGGGGATCGGAGCCGTGACGATCCTCGCCTTCGGATTGCTGATCCTCGTCACCCACGTCTACCACCAGTCCCCCGTGGCCGATACGACGGGTACGATCGGCGGGTCGCTCACGTTCTTCGGCGCGGGAATCCTCGCGTACACCTTCGGGCTGCGGCACGGCGTCGACGCCGACCACATCGCGGCCATCGACAACACGACGCGCAAGCTCCTCCAGGAGGGCAAGAAGCCTCTCACCGTGGGAACGTGGTTCTCCTTGGGGCACTCGACGATCGTCTTCGGGCTCGCCATCGGGATCGTGGCGGCGGCGGAGTACGTCAACAGCCAGCTGCCGGCGATCCGGGCCATCGGCACCATCTTGGGCTCGCTGATCTCCGGCTCGTTCCTCTACCTGATCGCCCTCATCAACGTCGTCATCGCGATCGGCGTGTACCAGATCTTCCGGGAGCTCCGCTCCGGGAAGATGGACGAGGGCCAGCTCGAGGAGCACCTGCGCAACCGCGGGTTCATGAACCGGTACTTCGGACGGCTCTTCCGCGTCGTCGAGACGCCCCGCCAGATCTACCCGATCGGGGTCCTCTTCGGGCTCGGGTTCGACACCGCGAGCGAGATCTTCCTGTTGGCGAGCGTCGCCGTGTTCAGCCTGACCGGCGCCCCGATCTACGTCGTCCTGATCCTGCCGCTCCTGTTCACGTGCGGCATGGTCGCCGTCGATACGGCAGACGGCGCGGCGATGCGCTACGCCTACGGCTGGGCGTTCAATCGCCCGCTCCGGAAGATCTTCTACAACCTCACGGTCACGGTGATCTCGGTCCTCGTGGCGTTCGTGATCGGCACCGTGGAGCTCCTGCAGGTCGTGGCGACGGAGCTCAAGCTCACCGGCCCGTTCTGGGCCACGCTCGGGACCCTGGATTTCGAGACCTTGGGCTACTTCGTGATCGCCACGTTCCTCGTGACGTGGGCCATCGCCACGGCGATCTACCGGTACAAGGGCTATGACGACCTGAAGTTCGAGCCGGCCCCCACCGAGGGCGGCACGTCGCTCTAGGGAGGACGATGCCGACCCGCCCGTCGAGGAAGGCGAAGCGGGAGCGCGTCGTGCGCCTCGGCCTCTCGCTCGAGCCGGAGCTCCTGCGCCGGCTCGACACGTGGGTGCGCCGCCGCAACTCCCCCAGCCGCTCCGACGCCGTGCGTTTCCTCGTTCGGAAGGAGATTGCCGAGGAGGGGCTCGACGACCCCGAGGCGGACGCGGTCGGGAGCGTCACCCTCCTCTACCGCCACGACGACCCCAACGTCCTCCGGCGCCTCACCGCCGCGGAGCACCGCTGGGGCGAGCACGTCCGCTCCTCGACCCACGTGCACCTGCACGGCGGGGCGTGCGTCGAGTCGCTCATCCTGTTCGGCACGCGTCGCGAGATCGAGGCCGCCGCCGAGGACCTGCGCGGGGTCAAGGGGATCCTCCAGGGACGGTTCGAGACGCTCACGCCCGCCGTGGCCGGCGGTGTGACGGAGCACGAGCACCCGCACCCCCACGGCCGGACCTCGGGCCGGGCCGCGTCGCGCTGATCGCCGATCCGGAACCGGGTCGCAAGCGCCTCAGGTGAGCTCGACGACCAGGACGCCGCCGGTCGCGAGGTAGAACGAGCTCGGTTCGGCGCCCGCTCCCCATGAGGTGGCGACGGGGGCCGCGGCGCCCGGGTCCCAGATCCAGTCGGTGCCGGCGCTGGCGCCCGGGAACCCGGTGCCGCCGAGGGCGATCCGGAGACCGTGGGTCGTGTTCGCGTTCACGGCGAGGAGGGTGAACACCGTCCCAGCGGAGTTGGACGTCGGGACGAAGAACACGTTCGGCTGCGATCCCGCGACCGTCAGGTTCAGCACGATCGGCTGGAGCTGGGAGAGCTGGGCGGCGTAGAGCGTGTCGACGCCGGTCACGGCCCCGGTGACGTTCAGCAGCGATCCGCTGTAGTTCGCCTGGAGGGCGTAGACGTCCACGTTGGGGATCTGGAGCTGGATGGCCTGGGCGATCTCCGCCGCGGTGAACGTCACCGCCGGGAAGCCGGCCATGTACGTCTGGTACGCTCCCCCGGAGTTCCCGGAGCCGAGCTCGGTCACGAAGAGCTGGATGCTCCCGCAGCGGGGGCAGGACGAGAGTATCGCGGCGCGGTCGCGCGGCACCCGCAGCGGGAGCGAGCCGGAGCCCGCGAGGGTGGCGAAATAGGATCCCCGCGTGACGTTCGCGCCGGGCGAAGTGCCGCCGGCCGGATAGACGTGGATCGCGACCGCCGAGAGGTTCGGGCCGTTCAGACGCACGGTCGCCTGGATCCAGCTGACCTCGTTGTAGCCGCCCGTGCCGACGCCGGGCAGGCCGATCAGGCGCCCGGTCGGGTCCACGGCCCGGATCGCGCTCGCGTAGGCCTGGACCGTGGCCGCGTACGTGCCCGGGGTCGCGTTGAGGTTCTGAGAGGTCGACCACCTGGACCACGGGATGCCGAAGTGGTTCCACTGCGCGGGCTCGTTGCCGATCTCCCAGAAAGCCGGGTGGAAGTGCAGCGTCGAGATCGTGTAGAGGACGTAGTAGGCGGACGTCGCCGGGTCGTCGATCTCCCCAGGGAGCTGGAGGATGGCGTGGCACCCGACGAGCCGGCACCAGGTGACGAACTGGCTCTCGTTCGAGGGGGGCGAGGTCGCGCTCCCGTCGTCCGCGTAGATCAGGTTCGCGGTGTAGTTGTACCGGTCCGCGTTGGCGCCTCCGGGCCACCGGACGTACGCGATCGGGCGGCCGGTGAACGCCGCCGTCTGCGTCGGTCCGAGCGCGTAGTTCGCGCGGACGTTGGCCCCCCAGAACGAGGTCGGGATCGTCCAATTGACCCCGCTGGACACGGTGAGGGTCGAGGCGACGCTGGGTCCGACCGGCGGCGGACCGAGGGGGCCGTTGGCCGCGGGCGATGGCGGGGCCCCCGTCCGGGTCGCGACCGCACCCGGGATCGTCGGAAGCATCAGCAGGGCGACCAGCAGCAGTAGGAGGAAGGGTCGCATCCCCACCGGTAGGCGGGCCGCGTACCGGCGGGTTCCGAGGTCGGGAGCGGTCGGGACGGTCATGAAGAACGAGGGGGCGGGACGGTGGGAGCGAATCGGGCGCCCACCATCTTCAACTCATCCTCGGTCCTATTTCTATCCCGCCGTGGCGTCCCAGCGAGGCCGCCGACCTCGGGACTCCGTAGGGTGGGCAGCCCGTACTGGCCCGGCCGAGGGTCGGACGATAGGTCGGGCCTAGAACGGGGCTACGACCTGGGGGCGCCGTCAGGGCGGGGGTCCGATCCCGGGATCGTGGTCTCCGGTCGCATCACCATCGGGGGCCGGCGCGATCGGGACCAGAAGTAGACCATCCCGATGAGGAAGATGAGGGCCAGGGCGGCGATCCCCGCCAGGAGGGCGAGGTTCGACCCGGTGAGCCCCGAGGTGCTCGTCGTCGTCGGGGAGGATACCGAGTTGAGGGCGATCGACACCGACGCGGGGGTGCCGACGCCGATGCTCACGTTGTTGTAGTAGGTGACGTAGCCGAGCGCCGTCACGACGAGAGCGTGCGTCCCCGGTTGGACCTCGACCGAGAAGTTGCCCGGCGCGGTCGGGGCGACCGCGGCGCCGTCCACCCAGACCGTGGCGGTCGTGGGCGAGAACGTTCCCGAGAGGGCCACCGGCAGGGGCGTGAAGGCGACCGCGTTGTTCGAGGCCGCACCGGTGACCAGCGCGATGCCCGTCGTGGCGCTCGCCGAGTAGCCGGGCACGCTGGCGATCGTGTAGGCGTAGGACCCGTTCGGCTCCGCGAAGCTGATCACGTCGAGGTTCGAGGTGATCTGGACCCCCGCGATCGTTGCCGACCAGGAGGTGCCCGCGAGGAGGCCGGTCTCGACGATCCCGATCGTGAACTGGGCGGCGGGAGGAGCGATGAAGGTGATCTCGACGGACCCGTTCGCGTCGGCGATCGTCGTCGTGCCCGAGCCTTGCTGGAGCAGGAGCCCGGCGACGGGTGCGACCGACCACGTGTAGATCCCGTCGGTCACGTTGAACGCGATCGAGGTCGTTGCGGCCGACTGGGTCGCCCCGTCGACCGTGACCCCCCACGTCGTCAACGCGGGGAGGCCGGTCTCGGTGAAGGTGAGCAGGTACTCATCGGGGATCAACGTGAAGGCGATCGCGACGGCCCCGGGGCCCCCCTGGAGCACGAGGGTGCCGTTCGAGGGGGTGTCGGCGTATCCGGCGATGCTGAGAACGCTGAAGTTGAACGATCCGTCGAAGAACGACAGCACGACGTTGGGAGTGCTGGCATAGACGACGAGCCCGTCGAACTCGAATCCCCAGACGCTTCCGGAGGGGAGCCCCGTCTCGACGAACGTGACCGAATCGCCGACGATCGGGAGCCAGTCGCCCCCGACCGCGATGAGGCCGAACCCGCCGAACGGGAGGACGGAGGCGCCGGGGGCGTAGTCCCACCAGAGGTTCCCGCCGACGTAGCTGCCGCCGACGATGCTCCCTGTGAGGGAGATCCCGTTGACTATCCAGACGTTCGTCGCGGGCTGCGCGGAGACGTTCCACGCGTCGAGCCAGGTCGAGCTGAAGGTCGAGTACGCCGTGGCCAGGTAGATCGTGCTCGCGGGGCTATAGGCCGGGATCACGGTCAGGAACGCGTTGTTGAAGATCAGGTCCGCGTTCTCATAGACCTGCGGCCCGAGCGGCTCGGAGCCGTAATCGACCGAGGTGGCCATGGCCGGGTTCGCGAGGCTCGGGTCGGTGTCGAACCAGTTGCCCCAGATCGTGTTGTCGGTCCCGCCGTAGAGCTGGAGCGTCGTCCCCTGGCTCGAGAAGACGTTCCCCGCGATCAGAGTGGACGTCGCGTTCCAGAGCATGAAGGAGGTGACCGGGAGGCCGGCGAGGTTCTCGGAGAGCCAGCCCGAGATCCCTGGAGTGTCCATCACCGAGACGTGCGAGGTCCCGTAGAGCTCGAACTGGAGGTGGTTCGACGTCGGGAGGCCGTAGCGCTCCATGTAGCTGAGGGCGGGACCGGTGTAGTTGATGAAGAAGGTCGACGATCCTTCCAGAAGCACGTACGCGCTCGTCTGCGAGATCAGAAGGCCCGGGAACTCCGGGAAATCGTAGACGTTGATGGCCCCGAACAGCGGGTCCAGGCTCGAGGCCGCGTCGTTCGGCAGGACGTACGGGTTCCCGCTGGTCCCGGTGCCGCCGACGGCGAGCTCCGCCAACTCGGCGTTGTCGTACGCGATGAGCGGCGTGTAGATCCCCGTCGTCATGTCGGGGGTCAGCGCCACCCCGACGTTCCAGGAGGTCGGATTCGACTGGAGGGCGTTGATGCTCGCCCGGTCGTAGTTCGACATCAACACCTCGCCGGTGTAGTTCCCGGCCGGCACCTGGTAGTCGATCGCGCCGCCGAACGGCACGGGAGCGTAGCCGGCGACCGTGGGGTTGAACGTGGTGCCCTGGTTGAGGAAGACGAACGACGTGTCGGGTGTGATCGTACCGGTGAGATCGATGTGCCCCGGGACCGCGGCCGGGCTGGCGTTCCATAGCGGGTACGGCAGCGTGGGCCCAGGGCCGACGTGGACGGTGTCGGAGGCGTCGAACCACTCGGTCGCCCCTTCGATCGTCTCGCCGGTGTTCGTGCCGAACGCGACCGCCGACGGGACGTTCTCGTAGGTCCCCGTCGTGGAGTTGAGATACCAGAGGTTCAGGCTGGCGTCGACGTTCAGGACGGTCGTCGTACCCCCGTCGTACGGGCCGCAGAGAACGAGCTCGGACTCGTACGGGAAGCCGGAAGCGGTCGGATTGAAGCCGTTGAGCTGGAAGTCGGGGGCTGCGATGGTGGCGGTCGGGCTCGCCGAGTTCTGGGAGTTGAAGATCACGTAGTCGAAGGAGCCGGAGTAGAGCGTCGCGGCGGACTTGATCACGCTGTAGTTGAAGTACAGAATGTCATCGGGGAACCCGTTCACGTTCGTCGTGGTCTGATTGAGGAACAGGTGGACGGTGAACGGCATCGAGACGTTGAAGACGGGGCCGTTCGCAGCGTAGTAGACGGGGTAGAACAGGGAACCGTTGGGGCCGTAGCTCTCGAACACATTCGAGCTGATGTTCAACGAGGTCCTCGACGAGAAGTTCCAGATGTTGTCGAAGAACTGGAGCAGGCCGGTGCGGGGCTCGTAGTTGATGACGTTCTGAGCCCAGTAGGAGTAGTTGGAATTGCCGAAGAGGGTGGTGTTCGATGTCACGGTGTTCATCTGGACGCCGATCGTGTCGGGGTCGCCGATATCGAAGTAGAGGACGTTCAGGCTGTCGAACGTGACGCTCCCCTCGTAGCTCGGGGAGTTGAGGACGTAGCCGGAGGCGTTGCCGGTCGTGTTCTCGACACCGTAGCTCGAGATCCCCAACGGCGCGGGAGACTGGCTATACGAGGGAGCGATGAGCCCGGAGCGCTCCGACACCTGCGCGTTGAAGTTGGGCAGTGCGACGTCCCTCAACGGGACGTGCAGGCTCTGGAGCTCGGCCAGGGTCCGCAGTTCCGTCGCCGCCCGGCCCGACGCGGTCGGGTCGAGTACGGTCGCGCTCGACCGGTGGAGGCCGTCGGCGCCCGGGCCCGTCGGTGCGGACGCCGTCGAGGCGGCCACCATGGGCCCCGACGCGTGCGCCGGCGCTATCGAGGCCCCCGGGGAGAGGGCGACCAGAAGCACGACGAACGTGACCGAAGCGTAGAGGCCCCGGACGAGCATTGACGGCGTTCATCGCAGCACCTCATTAGCGTTGTGCCTGACGGCATCCCCGAAGGGAGCCGGCGGAGCGTTCTTCCCCGTCAGAGGCGCCCGGCAGCGTCCAGCGGTACCGGCGAGGTGCCGTCCGTTCGGCGGGGGACCTTCCGATAGGCGACGAGCAGATCGTCGCCGAGCCTCAAGCGCCGAGCCGGCCCCGTATTGAGGACCGGGACGCTGATCCTCTGGCCGAGCGAAGGCGCGACGTTCGGCACCTGTTGTACGACCCGCGCGTGATCCTGGCGGAAGCTCTCCGCCGCGAGGAGCCGATCGAGCTCGTCGAGCGTGAACTCGATGACGTGGCCGTAGACCCCGGTCCCGTGCCACGGGTAGCGTCCTTTCTCCTTGATCGATCGGCCCGCGAGCAGGGCGATCCGGTTCCGGAGACGGGCCATATTGGGCGTCGTGAGGAAGAACAGACCCCCGGGAGCCAGGTGGTCCCAGATCGAGCGGAACAGGAGCAGCGGATTGACGAGGAGGTGCTCGAGGACCTCGACCAGGAGGATCTGGTCGTAGCCGACGGGCAGCCCGGCCAACGGATCCGGGCGGGCGAGATCGCAGGCGAACAGCCGATCGATCCCCCGGGCGCGCAGCGCGTCGGCATGCGGCCCCGTAGGGACCTCGTATTCCGCCAGGTCGTACTCGCCTCCCAACCGCGCCTTCAGCACGACCGCGAGGCTCCCGACCCCCCCACCGAGATCGAGGGTCCGACGGCCCTCGTGCGGCCCGTACCGGGCGAGGAAGTCCACGATCGACCCGTACCGCCGGGCCTGGAACTCGTAGTAGAGGAACCGCTCTGGGGGGAGCCGGCCGTCGGTCCACAGCGAGCGGAGAAGCGCCGCGGTCGACGCGCCGGTCGGTGAGCCTCCCATCGCCAAGGCCCCGTCCCGGCCGCCGGTACTCCGGGCCCTATCTAAGGATTCGTCGGCGCCTCCGGGCCGGCCCGAGGCCCCGACGCAAACTCTTAAGTCCGGGCCCGGGAGTGCGCGACGGTACGATGGACGACCTCGACCCGATCCTGATCCAGGTGACGATCCCCCTCCCGATCCCGATGATCTACCAGGGGTTCGTCGATCCCGCCCACCTCACGAAGTGGCTCGCGCACGAGGCCGTCGTCGAGCCCAAGCTCGGGGGAAAGTTCCACCTCGTCTTCGACGGGGACCCGGCGTTCCGGAGCCTCGGCCAGGTCACGAACTACACCCCCGATGTCGACATCGGGTTCACCTGGTACGCGCCTCCGGCCCTCGCGGCGTTGATGAACGAGCCGGAGCCGAAGACGCACGTCTACGTCCGGCTCCAGGAGTCCCCCGAAGGGATCGACGTGACGCTCGAGCACGTCGGCTGGAAGAGCGGGGACGACTGGGAAGAGGCTCGGTCCTGGCACTTCCACTTCTGGGACGAGCGGCTCCAACGGCTCAAGGAGCATCTGATCCGGGTGGCGTACGGCTAGCGGCCGGCTCCGTCGGGCCCCCGGAAACGGGCGGCTCCCTCGACAGGGGCCGGGGCGATCGGGGTAGCCGCATCGGCGGGACCGGCGGACGGCGCGCCACCCGTCGTCGGGCCACGACGACAAAAGCGACGACGAGCGCCGCCAGCACCACCCCCACGGCCGCCTCGATCTCCGCGGCCGAGAGGAGAGGAGGCGTAGCGGGTCGGACCGTGATGTTCACGGACGCATCGCCCCATTCCCCGCCCGAGCCCACGACGGCACGGACCGTCAGGTACCCCGTCGTGTTGGGCGCGGTGAGCGTGGTCGTTAGCGTCGCGTCGCTGCCCGTGAGCCCGAACTCGGGGGAGAGCGTGCCGCCGGTGGTTCCGAAGGCGAGGTAGACGCTGGGCAGCGGAGCCCCCGACGTGGTCGCGGTCGCGAACGTGAGGGCGATCGACCCGGCGGGGCCGACGGTCGGCGCGCCCGAGAGGGACCGGACGACGACGTGGACCGCGGGGAAGAGGCTCAGGGCGAGCCCGGTGAACCCCTCGTAGCCGAACGTCGTGACGACCGCCGAGAGCAGGTCGGAGACGTTCGCGGTGACGTTCGGCGTCGAGAAGGCCACGGACACGCTCGCCCCAGGGCCGGTGAGCGCGGACGCGGGCGTGAAGTTGCCGTCGTACTCGTCGGAAAGGAACACCGTCGCCCCGGGCACCGGCGCCCCCGAGGTGGTCGTGACCGCGACCGATACGGCCACGGCGGAGAGCCCCTGCGCCTCGGTGGGGAGACCGAGCGCGACGTTGACCGGCACGCGACCGCCGGTCCAGAGGACGGTCCCGTTGGGCACCGGGGCGAGGCTCGTCCCCGAGACGAGCTCGCCGGGGGCGAGCGTCGGATGCTGGAGCCGACCCTCGATCCCCCAGGCCGGTCCGCCGGCGGGCGAGAACGTCTCCTGCGCCTCGGTCGGGAGGTACCACCCCGCCGGCTCCAGGACCGCGAAGGCGAGGGAGGTCGAGAGCGTCATGGGCGCGGACGTGGTCGACGCATACAGCGCGATCTCGCTGAAGCTCAGGCCTGGGAGCCAGGTCGACCGAGCGGCCCCGAAGTCGAACTCCCCGGCCGACGCGTTCCCGCCGAAGATCGCGTGGTTGATCTTGAGCTCCCAGACGGTCCCGTTGGCCTGCGCGAGCTCGAAGTCGTACGTCGAGCCGGGCGCGGTGGTCGCTGTGGGCCAGTAGGCCAGGTGGACGTTCGCGTCGGTCGTGTTGGAGAAGACCGAGAAGAACGGGATCGGGGCGGTGCCGGTGTTGGTGAACAGCCCGAAGACCGCGTCGTACGCGCCGATCGTCTCCTCCACCGACGCCTGGAACGAAGCGTCGGGGCCCAGGGGCGGCTCGGAGAACGGTGTGGCGTTGAGCCGGAGCCCGTCGTTCGGCATCGCGAGCGGATCGGTCGTCGTGACCAGGAGCCGGCCCTGCGCACCCCCCGCCAGGTGGCGTGCGTCGACCGGCGAGGCCCGGCCCGGGACGGCGACGGGCCGGAGCGGCTCGATCGACCGCCCGGGCGCGGCTCGGAGATGGAGAGCCGGTGGGGCCGGCCCCGTCGGCACCACGGCCGTGACCGCGAGAAGGAGGGCGAGGGCGATCGCGAGCGTCGTCATCTCGACATCGACCCCGTGCGAACGGGGTCCACCCCATTTCTACGTTTGGGGGCGGGCGCGCGGGGGAGGCGCTCAGACCGCCGGGGCGAACTTGGGGCAGACCGATTCGCGGCAGATGGCGCACGGACCGGTCGGCTCGAGGAGGAAGCCGGAGCCGGCGGCGATCGGTGCGACGAGCAGGTGGGTCGTCGGAAAGTGGCCGCACCGGCACCGGTTCCGCACCGGGTCCGGCGGCGGGGCCCGGTCGGTCCGCCCCCTCATCGCCTCCGGAACGCGGTCCCCGATAATAGATGCCGGAGCCCCAGGGCCGATGGACCGCGGGGGGGATTGAAATCCCCGCCGGCGCTGCCCCCATCCGATGGAGGTCGACGGCTGCCCGCTGCCCGAGGACCGGTGGTACGACATCGACAACGATGTCTGGCTCCAGCCGACCCGGGAGGACCCGGGCGTCGCGCGTCTCGGGCTCGTCGCGTCGCTCGTGGCGTTCGCCGGCCGATTCCAATCGATCCAGTTCCGGCCGATCCCCGACGAGATCGAGCGTGGAAGGAGCCTCGCGACGGTCGAGTCGGTCCGATACACGGGGGCCGTCCGCGCACCCGTCGACGCGACGATCCTCGAGCGCAACCCGGCGATCGTGGCGACCCCGAAGCTGCTCAACAACGACCCCTACGCCGCCGGCTGGATCGCCTCGCTGCGGCTGCGCGACCCCTCGGAGCCGGCGACCCGGCTCCAGCGCGCCGCCGCGGCGGCCGGCCCGTTCGGGGAACGGATCCGCGAGCGCCGGATCCGCTGCTACGCCGCCGTGCCGGACGTCGAGCTCTATGAGATCGGGCTCGAATGCTCCGCCGTCCTGGCGCAGCTGGACCAGGAGATCGCCCGGATCGCCCCCGGCGAGGTCGTCCTCCTCGTCACCGACGATCCGACGAGCCCCATCGAGATGGTCCGATGGTCGGACCGGACCGGACACACGGTGCTCGGCCGTCGGACCGAGGACCGGCTCGAGCACTTCCTGGTCCGCCGCGAGGCCCACCCCACGCCGCGCCTGCGCGGCGCGTGAGGCCCGGTCCTACGGCTTCTCGATCGGGCTTCGGACGAGGTTCCCCCACTCGGTCCACGAACCGTCGTAGTTGCGGACGTCGGGGTAGCCCAAGAGGTACTTCAGGACGAACCACGTGTGGCTGGACCTCTCGCCGATCCGGCAGTACGTGATCACGGGGATCCCCGGCGTCACGCCCTTGCCGTGGTAGAGCTTCTCGAGCTCGTCGCGCGACTTGAACGTGCCGTCCTCGTTGACCGCCTGGGCCCAGGGGACGTTGGCGGCGCCGGGGATGTGGCCGCCCCGCTGCGCGTGCTCCGTCGGGTACTCGGGCGGCGCGGTGACCTCGCCGCTGAACTCCTTCGGGCCCCGGACGTCGACGAGCTTGCGCTTGCCGGCCTTGACCTCCCCGAGCGCCTGGCGGACGTTGTCGTAGTAGGCCCGGAGGTCCTCGTGGGTCGACTTCGCGACGAAGTTGCCCGCGTGCGGCGTCGGCACCTCCTTCGTGAGCGCCCGGTCCTCGGCGATCCATTTCTTCCGGCCGCCGTTGACGAGCCGGACGTCGCCGAACCCGTAGTACTTGAACACCCAGAACGCGAAGGCTGCGAACCAGTTGTTGAAGTCGCCGTACAGGAGGAGGGTCGTGTCGGCGTTGACCCCGGATCGGTGGAACAGCTTCGTCAGCGCGTCCGGCGAGAGGAGATCCCTCGCGACGGGGTCGTTGATATCGGCCTTCCAGTCGATCAGGACCGAGCCCGGTATGTGGCCCAGCTGGTAGTTCGCCGCCGGGTCGTAGTCGACCTCGGCGATGCGGACCTTGGGATCGTTCAGATGGGCCGCGACCCATTCGGTCTCGACGAGCGCTTCGGGATGGGCGTAGTTCGCCATGGGACCCTCGGCAGGGGCAGTCCGTTCGGAATAAAGGCGCGCCGGTGTGCGCTATTCTGGCCGCGGGCCGTGGCTCCCGGCGCCAACGGGCCGGGACGGCAGGGGGCGGGGCGGCCCGGCCGGGCTCGGGAGCCTAGTGGCGCCCGCGCTTGGGGAGCTGGGCGTTGGAGACCTCGACCGTCTCGGGGTCGAACCCGAGGCGCTGGAGCTCCTCGCGGATGCGCTGCCGGTGATCGCCCTGCAGGTACACCTCGCCGTCGACGACGGAGCCCCCGGTCGCGAGACGGTTCTTGAGCGATCGGGTCGTCTCGACGAGATCGACGCCCGGCGGGAAGCCGGAGATCACGGTCGCCGGTTTGTTGTAGCGCCGCGGCTCGACCCGCACGCGGATCCGGGCGGTCTCTCGGTCCAGGGCGGAGAGGATCTCGTCGAACTCGTTGTTTGCCATCGGACTGGAATACCCTCAGCCGTCCGTCCTCGAGGACGAACGGATCGTACGGTGGAAGAGAACGCGCCCACGCCTCGTGGGCGGGAGAAGAGCGGTTCCGCGAAGACCTGGGCTCGGACGCACCAAGGAATGGATACCCCTAGAAGGGATGAACGTTATGGGGGGGTCCTGCCGACGCCCGGACGGCGCCGGCCCCACGGCCCGCCTCACGGCGCCCGCCAGCGGTACATCCTAAGGGCCACGAACGTCCCGACTACCGCGAGCCCCAGAAGAAGGGCGACGTACTCGACCATCTGGGTCGGCGTCGCGGGGGTGATGCCGAAGGCCCCCTGGACGAGGAGCGCGGCGTAGGTCGTCGGGAGGAAGTGGGCGATCCTCTGCCAGGTCGGGGGGAGGTAGGAGAGCGGGTAGTACAAGGGCGAGAGCATCCCGACGACCGTGAAGGTGAGATTGCCGACCGGCCAGATCTCGCGCTGGCTCGTCAGCCGGCTCGAGATCGCCACCCCGATCGAGGAGAACAGGATCCAGACGACCGTGAGACAGCCGCCGAGGACGAGCCACGCCGTCCACGGTACGCGGTGCGGCAGCACGACATCGAGCAGGACCGCCAGGACGATGAGCGCGGGGGCGGCCGCGATGAGGTTGGAGAAGGCGACGCCGAACAGGTAGCGGACCTTCCCGAGCGGCGATGCGATGAACATGTCCTGGACGGCGAGCTCGATCCGCCACGTCGCGCTGTCGCCCATCACCCAGCTGCCGATGTTCTGGGTCGTGAACAGCATCGCGCCCAGGATCTCGAGCGGGAACAGGCCGGGCGGCGAGATCAACGACAGGAAGTACAGGAAGATGAACGGCTGGAGGATCGGCGCAATCGCCGCCGCCGGGTTGCGGCTGATCCAACGCCAGCCGATCACGCCGAACGCGGGGAGAACCCGGCCGTCGTGCGGCGTCGCCGGCATCGAGGTCGCCGTCGCCACCGTCAGCGCTCCTGGGCGGTCCGGCGCGCCCACGCCACGGCGAAGACGAACATCACGACGGTCTCGACGGCCAGCCCCACGACGGCGAGGAGGAGGTCCGACGAGCTCAGCGTCCCCGGGCTCAGCGTGTTCTGGAGGATCGCCGAGGCCGCGCTGGGCGGCATCAGGAGCGCGATCGGTCGAAGCGCGAGCGGGAAGAGACGGACCGGGTAGAAGACCGGCGGCAGGACCCCGAACAGGTTGAACAGCAACGACGCGTTCGACCAGATCGCCCGCATGTCGCGGAACGTCGTGGAGATCACGTAGCCCATCGACGAGGCGAACAACCAGACCGCGATCCCGACGGCCGCGAGCTCGAGCCCGAGGATCGGCGTGAGCGGGACCAGGACCACGGCGATCGCGACGAGGACGAGGATCGGACCCAGGTACGTCAGGAGGACCCCCACCGAGATCCCGAGGAAGTACCCACCAGGCGTGAGCGGCGAGGCCAGGTAGAGCTGGTTGAGCTTGTGGTCCACCCGGATGTACGCCGCCTCGTTGAGGACCCGCTGACCCAGGGTGAACAGGCTGAACAGGATCGCCCCCAGCAGCGCGACCGACAGGTACTGGCGGGCGAGGATCGTGACGAAGATCAGCAGGACGACCTGCGTGATCATCGAGGTGAAGATCGCGATCCCCTCGTGCGCTTGGACGCGGAACTCCGTCAGGGAGAAGGCGACCGTCCCGCGGAAGAGCGAGAGCCTGTGGGCCGGCTCAGTCCTCATCGATCGACCGCCCGACGACCCTAAGGAACGCCTCTTCGAGCGTGACCGGCCCGACGGTGGCCGAGAGGCCCGACGCCACGGCGAGGTTGAGGATCTCTGTGAGGCGCGACGGGTCGAGGATGACGTGGAGCGTCCCGCCGTCGGCGACGGACCCTCCGAAGGACGCGAAGGTCGACGTGAACGCGACGCCGCCGGCGATCGAGACTCGCAGCGTGCCGCCCACCTGCTGCTTGAGCGAGTCGGCGGTCCCCTCGACGAGGACGCGGCCGCGCTCGACGACGTAGAGACGGTTCGAGAGCGCCTCCGCCTCGTCCAGGTAGTGCGTCGTCAGCAGGATCGTCGAGCCCCGGCGCGTCAGGCCCCGCAGCGACTCCCAGACGCTCCGACGGCCGAACGGGTCCATGCCGATGGTCGGTTCGTCCAGGAACAGGAGGGGCGCCGCCGTCGCGATCACCGTCGCGACCATCGTCCGCTGCCGCTGGCCGCCGGAGAGGGTGATCGAGAGCCGGTCCGCGACCTCGTCGAGGCCCATCTCGCCGAGCACGGCGCTCGTCCGCTCCTTCGCCGTCCGACGATCGAAGCCGCGAGCGCACAGGTAGGTGTAGATCTGCTCGCGGGGCGTGAGGTGGAAGAACGGCTTCCCCTCCTGAGGGACGACCGCGATCAGCCGCCGGACCTCGTCGGGGGTGCTCCCGACGTCGTGCCCGAACACCTCGATCTGCCCCGACGTCGGGGTCAGGAGCGTCGAGGCGATCTTGAGGAACGTCGTCTTGCCGGCGCCGTTGCGCCCGAGGAGCGCGACGCGCTCGCCGCGCTGGACGGTCATCGACACTCCCGAGAGCGCCTCGACGGTCGGTCCGCCCCGGATCCGGTACGTCTTCCGGACGTCCGTCGCGTGGAGGGCCTCGCCGGTCATGGAGTGCGCCGACCCTCGCGCACCTATTTAATCCACCGAAAGGCCGGTGAAACGCGTCTCGGCGAAGGCTATCGCTTCGGCGGCGGAGTCCGGTGCTCGGGCTCGAGGTCGGCCCGATCGCCTTCCAGGGGGCGAAGTCCGGGCGCCCCGCCCTCCGGCAACGGGTTCACGGGCCACGTCTCGTCGCGCCAGCAGAGCCGCGCGATGAGGTCCGACGCCCGCTGAGGCAGGCCGACCGAACCGCCGATCTGCCGGATATCGGCCTTGGACAGCTCGCCCACCAGGGACAGGATCACGGCGTAGACGAGCGAGCCGAGCACGACGCCCGCGATGAGCTGGTAATAACGGTTCACGGGGAGCAGGTCGTTGAACTCGGCGACCGCGAAGAACCCGCCGATGGAGGCGCCGAGGATCGTCAGGATCGGTCGGAGCTGGATGCGCACGCCGAGCCGCGTTTCCATGAAGTAGACGTTCACCACCAGCGCCCCGACCGAGGAGAGGAGGACCGCGAGCGCCGCGGCGGTCAGGCCGTCGAGTCCGAGGAATCGGACCGGGTCCAGGAGGAGGAGCGACGCCCCGATGAGCACGGCCACCTGGAGCGAGGTGAGGTAGAGCTCGAGCCGCTGCTGACCCACGGAGTTGAGCGCGGTGCCGATGATCTGGGTGAGCGCCGCCGGGACCGCGGAGAGCGCGAGGATCGCGAGAGGGGTCGCGCCCCCGGCGTAACCCCCCGAGTACAGGATGTTGAGGATGTTCACGCGGTAGACGACCATCGCCATCACGAGGGGGAGGACGACCAGGGCGGTGTACCGAAGCGCCGCCCACGTCCTCTGGCGGATCAGCTCGTAGTCCTGGCGCTTGTGGAGCCCCGACAGGTGGGGGAAGAGCGGCACGGCGACCGCCGCCGGGATCGAGAGCGCCAGGATGCGCAGCCCGTTCGCCGAGAGAAAGACGTTGTAGACCGCGGGCGGCAGCTGGACCACGACGATGAACTGGATCAGCGTGCTCGAGAGATAGAGCAGGAGGAGGCTCCCCATCAGCGGCCAGGCGAACTTGAAGAACCGACGGGCGACCGGGGCCCGGAACCGTTCCGTCTGACGCCACACGGAAGGGAAGCTGTAGACGGCCGACGACGCGGCCCCGAGGACGTACGCGAACGTGACCTCGGGGATGATGTTGTCGAATTGGGCCGGGGCGAGCGTCAGCGACTGGACGGCGAAGTAGGTGAGGGCCGTCGTCCGGACGATCGATTCGACGAGGGTAGGCACCTGGCCCTTGACCGAGTGGCCCTGCGCGACCCACAGCTGCATGTAGACCGTCGAGACCGACCAGAGCACCGGGAGCGCCATCCACAGGGCGAAGAGGCCGAGGTACTGGACCGTCGAGTACGGCAGGGCCGGGGCGGTCGCCCACAAGATCGCCCCTCCGGCGGCGACCATCGCGACGCGTAGGACGAAGTACGTTCCCGTGCCGGCGCGGGGGGACTCGCCCCGCGCCACGTAGAAGGTGTACGCGGAGCCGATCCGAAGGTCGCCGATCATGTTGATCGACGAGGCGAGGAGCAGGAACCACTGGAACGTCCCGAGGGCGGCGCGCCCCGAGATGGACAACCCGACGCCCTGCGCGAAGAAGTGCGTCGGAATGTACCCGAGAAGCTGGATCGCGAGGGTGACGAGGAACACCCCCGTGGAGCTCAGGCCGATCGCCTTGTGGACCGGCAGCTGCGTCGGACTCGTCTCCTCCATCGGTGCGGCCGTCGGGGGAACCTTCCTCGACCGCTTCCTGACGCTGGGCCCCTCTAATTATAGTCGGGTCCCAGCGACACGAGCACCGGGGCGGGGTCAGTCGACCGACTGGGACGTCGGCGGGCCCTCCGCCGCGACCGACTCGTAGAGCTCGATCCAAACCCCGTCCGGGTCCGAGAGGAACGCGAGACGCGTCCCCGCCTCATCGAACGTCGGGATGCGGACGCGGGCGCCCAGCGCGACAAGGCGCGCGATGGTCGCCTCGAGGCCCCGCACCCGGAACCCCAGGTGGTCGAGCTCGTCCCCCTCGCGGTACGGTGGCTGGTCCGGGTAGAAGTTCAGCTCGAGCAGGTGGTGGCTCTCCGGGTCCTCGAGCTCCTCCCAGATCCCACCCGCGGCCATCCGCCCCTTCCGGATCGAACGGAGCCCCAGCCCCTCGGTATAGAACCGGCGGGCGCGGTCCAGGTCACGGACCCGGATCCCCGTGTACTCGAGCACGCCGGACCGGACGGACCCGGCCTATATCGGCTCTCGGGAGGCCCCCCGCCCCGCGGCTACGCCGAGAGCCGGTTCAGGACGAACGGCATGAGTCCGCCGCTCCGGTAGTACTCCAACTCCTTCTCCGAGTCGATACGGCAGCGCACGCGGAAACGCCGCGTCTCGCGTCCCGTGTCGTCCGACACGGCGACCGTCACCTCGCACCGTGGAGCGAGCCCGGACGCGGGCAGGTGGAACGTGAACCGTTCGTGGCCCGTGAGGCCGAGCTTCTTCCAACCCTCGCCGGCGGCGAACTCGAACGGCACCACGCCCATCCCGACGAGGTTGCTCCGGTGGATCCGCTCGAAGCTCTCGGCGATCACGGCGCGCACTCCGAGCAGGAGCGGCCCCTTCGCCGCCCAGTCGCGGGAGCTGCCCTGGCCGTAGCTGGCCCCGGCGAGCACCACGAGCGGGACGGACTCGGCACGGTACCGTTCGGCGGCCTCGTAGATCGAGACGACGGCCCCGTCGGGAAGATGCTCGGTGTACCCGCCTTCCTTCGGGGCGACGAGCTGGTTCTTGAGCCGGAGGTTCGCGAAGGTCCCGCGGACCATCACCTCGTGGTTCCCGCGCCGCGCGCCGAACGTGTTGAACTCCGACGGGTCGACCTGGTGGGCACGCAGGTAGTCGGCCGCAGCTCCCTGAGCCGGGATCTCGCCGGCCGGCGAAATGTGGTCGGTCGAGACCCGGTCGCCCAGGAGGACGAGCGCCCGGGCGTCCTGGAGCCATACCGGTCCCGTCGGCGCGGCCGTGGCAGAGCCGTCGAAGTAGGGGGGATTGCGGAGGTAGGTGGACGCGTCCTCCCACGGATAGGTCAGGCCGGTCGGGACGGTCAGGTGCTCCCAGTGATCGTCCCCGACCGTGATCTCCCGGTACTCCTTCCGGAACATCTCTGGGTCGAGGCTCGTTTCGACGCGGCGTCGGATCTCGTCCGATCGGGGCCAGAGGTCCTTCAGCAGTACGGGGCGGCCGTCGCGGTCCTGACCGATCGGGTCCTTGGTGAGGTCGATGTCGAGACGGCCGGCGAGGGCGTACGCGACCACGAGCATCGGCGAGGCGAGGTAGTTGGCCCGGACGAGGTTGTGGATCCGCGCCTCGAAGTTGCGGTTCCCGCTGAGGACGGCGCCCACGTAGAGGTCGTTCTCGCGGACCTGCCGCTCGACGGCGGGGTCGAGCGGTCCGCTGTTGCCGATGCAGGTCGTGCACCCGTAGCCGACGACGTCGAACCCGAGGGCCGCGAGCGGCACGAGCAGGCCCGCGCGCCGCAGGTAATCCGTGACGACCTTGGAGCCGGGCGCGAGCGACGTCTTCACGCCAGCGGGCACCTTCAACCCGAGCTGGACCGCGCGCTCGGCGATGAGGCCCGCGCCGATCATGACCGTGGGGTTCGACGTGTTCGTGCAGCTCGTGATGGCTGCGATCACGACCTTCCCGTCGTGGACGGGAGGATCGGTGCCGGTCGGGGCCGCTCCGACCGGGTGCCCCGAGCGGTACTCGGCGAGCGCGGACCGGAACGACTCCGACGCCTTCGAGAGGGGGACGCTCTCCTCCGGGTTCTTCGGTCCCGAGACCGTCGGGACGATCTGGCGGAGGTTCACTTCGACGACCTCGTCGTACTCGATGTCGCGGGCCGCCCCCGTGTCCCAGAGCCCCTGGAGGCGGGCGTACCGGCGCACTCGGTCCACCTCGGCGGGGGTCCGACCGGTCCGGGCGAGGTAGCTGAGCGTCGCCTCGTCGATGGGGAACAGTGCGGCCGTCGCCCCGTACTCCGGGCACATGTTGGAGAGCGTGGCACGGTCCGCGACCGCCAGCTGGGCGACGCCGGGTCCGAAGAACTCGACGAACTTCTCGACCACGCCGTGCTCGCGGAGCCGACGGGTAACGGTGAGGACGACGTCGGTCGCCGTGGCGCCTTCGGGGAGGGCTCCCGTCAGCCGGACCCCAACGACCCTCGGCGCGGTGAGATAGTACGGCTCGCCCATCATGACCGCCTCGGCCTCGATCCCGCCGACGCCCCATCCGAGGACGCCGAGGCCGTTCACCATGGTGGTATGGGAATCGGTGCCGACGACCGTATCCGGGAACACCTCCATCCCCGAGGGGCCGTCGCGCTGGGCGATCACCGAGGCGAGATACTCGAGGTTGACCTGGTGCACGATGCCGTTGCCCGGGGGTACCACGCGCACCTTCGCGTACGCCTGCTGGGCCCATCGAAGCAGGACATAGCGCTCGGAGTTGCGATCGTACTCGCGGTCGAGATTGATCTTGATCGACCCGGGCGACCCGTAGCTGTCGACCTGGACCGAATGGTCCACGACGAGGTCGACCGGGACGATCGGATTGACCCGCTCGGGGGCGAGGCCCCGTTGGACCGCCGCCGATCGGAGGGCGGTGAGGTCGACGAGGACGGGGACGCCGGTAAAGTCCTGCAACAGGACCCGGCCCGGGAAGAACGGGAGATCGCCGAGGCCGGCCAGCGGCTCGCCGCGCACGAGCGCGTTGAGGAGCTTCCTGGGCGATCCGGCCCGGACGAAGTTCCGAGCGAGGTTCTCGGCGAGGAGGCGAACGGTCAGCGGGCGTCGAGAGAATCGGTCCCGATCGAACGATTCCAGCTTGTCGAGACGGTAGATGGTGGTCGGGCCTGGAGTGTCCGGGAACGCATCGGCGATCCCCAACGGGTCGTTCGGGCTCATGGGGGCGGGAGCGTCCCCCGGCTTTTGGCTTGTTCGATGGGACCGGTCGCCCCCGGCGGTACGTTAGCGTTTCACCCGGGTCGCACGGACCGACGCACCTGGCGGGCGCTCGTCCGTGGGCTCGCGCGGGACGGAGCCAGATCGACCCCTCGATCGTGGTACCGGTTCAGCCATGCGGGTGCGCGGGGGTCTTCGAGGGAAAGATCCGATTACCGCTTCCCCGGCCCGAATCCAGATCGTCGATCGAGCTCAGGATCTTGATCACGCCCTTTCCCCTGGACGTGAGCCGATACCGATCTCCGGTCAGGTGCCCGACGAGCCCGCTCTCGGTCAGCTTGCGCAGATGGAACGATATCTTCGAAGTGTCGGTGAGTCGGGCGGCCTCCATCGCCTGGGTGAAGGAGCACGGGCCCTCGGAAAGCCGTCGGAGGACGAGCCGGCGGATCGGGTTGGAGAGGGATTCGAGCGTCGTGTGGGCGTCGGCGGAGACGATCGAGGCCCGGACCGCCAGCGCCCCGGTGGCCGAGATCTTGGTGGGGTCGTATCCGACCGCGAGGGGGCCCTTCCCCTCCAGGACCGCACGGATCGATTCGAGGAGTTCGGCGATCTCCTCCTCTCGGTGACGCGCGAGAAGTTGTTCCACCGCGGCGAGAACCACGGCCGCCCGCTCCTTCGGTTCCACGAACCCCTCGACGGCGTCCTTGATCCGGAACGGGTTCTCCGGATCGAGCGGCAGGTGGCTGACCCGTTCCGAGTCCACCTCGACCGGCGCCGGCGAGATGAGGAGCACCTCGTAGCCGCCTTCGGCCGCGAGCTCGTTCGCGTATCGTCCGGGGTCCAGCGGAATCGCCCCCGCCCGGGTCAG
>Ga0209415_10003402_pt1 | contig 29592 bp, 30 predicted proteins | sample PeaSoiSIISIP2007_FD_187696 | JGI IMG/M metagenome (GOLD analysis project Ga0209415, IMG submission 187696) | Peat soil microbial communities from Weissenstadt, Germany - SII-SIP-2007 (SPAdes) (version 2) | ecosystem: Environmental > Terrestrial > Soil > Wetlands > Peat | place: Germany...
CGGGTGAGCAGCAACATCAGCGCGGCGGTGTTCGAGTACTTGGCCACCTCCTCGATGGCCAGGCTCAGCCCGAAGATCCCCGCCCCCGAGCCCCCGACGTCGACGGGCAGGCACAGACCGAGAAGTCCGGCGTCGCGGAAGATGCCGAAGATGTCCTCGGGGTACTCGCCGCCGCCGTCGATTTCCCGGGCCCGGGGCTTGACCTTGTCCTGGGCCAGCCGACGCACGGACGCCTGCAGGTCGCAGAGCTCCGGTGAAAGCTCGAAATCCATGGGGGCGAGGCTACTGCCCCCCACTGATCGGGCTTTCAGCCCGGGGCCGGCTCCAGTGATCCCCGGGCAACGGCGAGGTGCGTCCGGCAGTGACGGGCGGACACCGCCGCCAGCGCCTGCGTCGTCACCGCCATCGCATCGGCGGGGCCGAACGGCACCGACCGGGCCAGCTCGTCGGCGTCGAGCGAACGGATGACCCGTGCCAGGGCGGCCCCATTGCGACGCAGGGCCTCAACCGTCTCGGGCCGGCTCACACCGGCGTTGTCCCGGGCGTGCCGGGCGTTGTCGGCATCGATGTCGGCCGCCGTCGTCAGTATCTCCTCACCGCGGCGCGCCAGCCCCAGCCACCGGAGCATCTGCTCGTGACCTGTGGCGATGTGATGCAGGACCACGCCGACGGGCCACTCCTCGCCCCGCACCATCGTCGACCACTGCGCGTCGCTGCACCCGTCGGCGAAGGCGATCGCCTCGTCGTTGGCCGCCTCGAGATCGTCGGCGAGCCCGGCGGCCTCGCCCGGCGCGGTCTCGACCATGTGCGCTCTCTCGAGGCCCCGGCCTCAGCTGGCCGCCGCCGCCGACGGCACGACGGCCACGGTCACCTCGATCTCCACGGCGCCGCCGCGCGGCAGCGCGGCCACGCCGATGGCCGAGCGCGTGTGACGTCCGGCCTCGCCGAAGATGGCGTGCAGCACACGACTGGCACCGTCGACCACGCTCGGCTGCTCGTGGAAGTCGGGCGTCGACGCCACGAAGCCCGTCACCGTCAGCACCCTCTCGACGCGGTCGAGGCTGCCGAGCTCGTGCTCGAGCACGGCCAGTGCGTTCAGCGCGCACACCTCGGCCGCGATCGCGCCCTCGTCCACGCTCACGTCGCGGCCCAGTGTCCCGATGCAGGTGAGCTTGCCCTCGATCCGCGGCAGCTGGCCCGACGTCCGGGCCACGTTGTCGTGCACCACGACGGCGTCGAGCGGGTCGTGGGGAGGGTGCGGCCCGTGGAGCGTGAGCCCGAGAGCCTCGATCCGAGCGGCGATCCGACCTTGCATCAGCCGCATGGTAGGACCGACGCGTCCGTCCCGGGCGGTGCCGGGTCGGACGGACCGGTGGGGCGCCGGCGCGCCCGGGCCGTCAGGCCGACTTGCGGCGCTGCCGGTGGATCCGACGACGCTCCCGCTCCGTGGTCCCGCCCCAAACGCCCTCGCGCTCGCGGTGGGCCAGCGCGTGCTCGAGGCAGGCTTGGCGTACCGGGCATTCGGCGCAAATAGCCTTGGCTTCCCAGGCGTCGTCCTCGTCGGACACCGGGTAGAAGACCTCGGGGTCGATGCCCTGGCAAGCGGCAAGCTTGCGCCAACTGGCGGGGGATGGGGCGGTCATCAGGGTCACTTCCTCAAGCACTCTGTGCGTTCGTCGTCTCTCGTTTGGTGTTCATATCCGCTGTCAAACCTGTGACCAGGGACAATAGTCCCCTGGGACGGGAAATCAGCGGAGCGAACAGTATGACGCACGAATGCCATCCGTGTAAAGAACACCCTCCCGACACCAGTCGGCGAAGGCCGGCTCGAGGCTCGTGAGCAGGGCACGGAGGACATTTCTCCCTTTGTGCGTCGGCTACAGCCCGTAGAGAGAAGAGCCAAAGTGGCGAACGGTGGCGTCTTCCTCACCCAGTCAGATCGCCGGCGAGCTCCCGGCGCACGTCCTCGTTCAGGACCGTCTCGTGGCTGTACTCGGGATGGGTGATCGCCACCGCCACAGGGCCGACGGCGATCCGCGCCGCCTGTGCTTCGCTCAGGCCGAAGCGGATGTAGTGCACCGACGCCGTCATGCTCGGCCTGGTCAGGGCTTCTTCGTGGGCTTCTTCGGGACGACCCGGGGCCACGTCGGCCACCGGGTCGCCGAACCGGAGCTCGACCGCGCGTTCCACCCCCACCAGCTTTGGTAACCACTCCCGGAGCTCGGCCTCGGTGGTCAGCTCGATGAACATCGTGGCCGACAACTCCGTGGCCGTCGGCAACAGGGCGTTGTAGACGTCGAGCTCGCCCTGGATCTGGTCGTCACTCATCATCCGCTCGGCCCGGGCCATCTCCTGGACCTGGAAACGCACCGTCTCCCGGTTCTCGAACACCAGCGTCACGAGCGGGCCGACGGCGATCCGGCGCCGGCGCTTCAGCTCGATGATCCGGCGGCGATAGGCGTCACGCCCGCGCTCGTAGGTCCGCAGGTCGTCGATGTCGTCGATTTCCAGGGGGCGGGTCATGGTGGCGAATGCCGCCTCGGGCGACGGTCAGGAGACGGACTTGAGTCCCTCGGTGAAGCGGCCGGCGTGGCTCTTCTCGGCCCGGGCCAGAGTCTCGAGCCACTCGGCGACCTCTTCGAACCCTTCGTCGCGGGCGGTCTTCGAGAACCCGGGATACATCTCGGTGTACTCGTAGGTTTCCCCCTCGATGGCCGACGCCAGGTTCTCCTGGGTCGTTCCCACCGGGACGCCGGTCACGGGGTCGCCCGTCTCGCGCAGGAAGTCGAAATGTCCGAAGGCGTGACCGGTCTCCCCCTCGGCCACCGAACGGAACAAGGCGGCGACGTCGGGATAGCCCTCGATGTCCGCCTTCTGGGCGAAGTAGAGGTAGCGGCGGTTGGCCTGGCTCTCGCCGGCGAACGCCTCCTTCAGATTGCTCTCGGTCTTTGATCCCTTCAATGCGGGCACGGTGCATTCCTTCCATCGGTCACGGCCATCTGTTTGGGGGGCCTGGGCTGGTACGGATCCTGGGACTCTTTCGGGCTACGTCACGCCGGCTTCCTCCGGGCGCGCCATCTCATGGGGCTGCCGTGATCGACGACACGACCGGCACCACCCCCGGAACACGACCTCGGCCTGGCCGAGCTCGAAACCTTCCTCGGAACCCGGTGGCACGTTGATGCCGGTGAAGTCGACGTGGAGGTCCCGTACCTTGCCGCACGCCCGGCAGACGAGATGGTGGTGCAGCCGCTCGACGTTGGGATCGAACCGCGTCGTGCCGGTTCCGAGGTCCAAGGCGACGATCTCGCCCAGCGCCGCCAGCTCGTTCAGCGTCTGGTACACCGTCTTCAGCGAGATCGTCTCGACCTCGGCCCGGGCCACGGCATAAACGGCCTCGGCCGTGGGGTGCGTCACATCTCCCTGCAGGACCCGGAAGATGCACTGCCTCTGCGCCGTCACCTTGCGACCGCGGGCCCGGAACAACCTCGTCAGTTCTTCGGGGGACCTCATACCGAGCCGGAACGTATCACCAATGATTGTTTCTTGACAATCGTTGTCGATGAGACCCGCCCACCGCCGATCGGGGACGACCGGGCTGCCGCAGGCCTGTGGCAGGCTGGCCCGATGCCGGGCCAATTCGACAGATCCGAGGCCCTGCGTCGCCTGGCCTCGGAGCGTTTCGACGTCCTCGTCATCGGCGGCGGCATCACCGGGACCGGGGTGGCCCTCGACGCGGCGTCACGCGGCCTGCGGACCGCTCTCGTGGAGCGCCAGGATTTCGCCTCGGGCACCTCGTCCAAGTCGTCGAAGATGGTCCACGGCGGCCTCCGCTACCTGCAGCAACGCGACTTCCGCTTGGTCTACGAGGGCCTGCACGAGAGGCAGAGGCTTCTCGACAACGCGCCGCACCTGGTCACTCCGTTGCCCTTCCTCATCCCCCTCTTCGGCCGGGATGGCATCGTCAACAAGGGGGTGGCCCGGACCTACGCCATCGCCCTCTGGCTCTACGACGCCACCGGTGGCTGGCGGATCGGCAAGCGCCACCGCCGCATCGACCGGGCCGAGACGCTGGCCCATCTCCCGACCCTGCGCACCGATCGTCTCGTCGCCGGCTTCCTGTACGACGACGCCCGGGCCGACGACGCCCGCCTGACCCTGACCGTGGCCCGCACCGCCGCTCTCGACCACGGTGCCGTCATCGCCAATTACACAGCGGTCACCCGTCTCGTCCACGACCCGTCCGGCAAGGTCACGGCCGCCCGGGTCCGTCCCCAGGCCCCCGGGGACGACGCCACGGGGGACGGTCATGGGGAATTCGACATCGAAGCCGCCGTCGTCGTGAACGCCACCGGTGTGTGGGCCGACGAGGTGCGGGCCCTCGACGAGGAGAGTCATCCCCATTCGCTCCGACCGGCCAAGGGGATCCACGTCACCGTGCCCCGCTCCAAGCTGCCCGCCGACATCGCCGCCGTCATCCCCGTCCCGAAGGACAAACGGTCGATCTTCGTCGTGCCCTGGTTCGACGGCGACGACGTCTATCTGGGGACCACCGACACCGCCTGGAACGGCCCGCTCGACGATCCGGCCTGCCTCCCCGAGGACGTCGACTACGTCCTCGACGCCGCCAACGGCGCCACCACCAGCGCGCTCACCCGAGAGGACGTCACCGGGGTGTGGGCCGGCCTGCGTCCTCTTCTCGCCCCCGCCGCCGGCGGCCACGTGAGCGAGCGTACGGCCGACCTGTCGCGCCGCCATACCGTCCGGGTCTCTCCGAACGGCGTCGTCACGGTGACCGGCGGAAAGCTGACCACCTACCGCCGCATGGCCGAGGACACCGTCGACGTCGTCGTCGGTCGCCTCGGTTCCGACGCCCCCGCCGGGTCGCGCACGTCCCCCACCCGGCGACTGTCGCTCCGTGGTGCCGCCGGCCTCGTCGCCCTGCGCCGGCCCGGCGCCGCGGCCGACGCCGGTCTCGACGAGAACACCTTCGCCGCCCTGGTGAGCCGCCACGGCGGCGAGACCCCCGCCGTCCTGGCCCTGGCCGTCGGTCACCCCGAGCTGCTCGAACCGCTCGTCGCCGGCCTTCCCTACCTGCGCGTCGAGGCCCTCTGGGCCGTCCGTCAGGAGATGGCCATGACCGTGGACGACGTCCTCACCCGGCGCACCCGCGCCAGCCTGCGCCGCGCCGAGGCGAGCACGGAGGCGGCGCCGGCCGTGGCCGACCTCCTGGCCCCGGAATGGGGGCGCGACCCCCGCGACGCCCGGCTCGAGGCAGCCGCCTTCTCGGCCCTCGTCCACCGGGACCTCGCCCGGGCGGGCGTGCCGGCCGGAGGCGCCGACGCCACGACCCGCCGGATGCGGACACCTTCGTGAACACGCCGGCGGGTGGGAGCAATCCGAGCGCACCGACACCGGTCACGGCCGTCGACGCACCGGCCTCCGACGTCACCGAACGTCTGGGCGGACCCCGGGTCGGGGTCGACGAGCGACTCCTCGAGCGCCTGCGCGGGGTCTGCGCCGACGTCAGCGTCGACGACGCCGTCCGCATGGAAGCGGGCCGGGACTGGTGGCCACTCGCCATCCGCTGGGCCACCCGCGGCGCGGTGCCGTCTCGGCCGGCGGCCGTCGCCCGACCCACCACCACCCGCCAGGTCGCCGACGTCCTCAGCGCCTGCCACGAGGCCCATGTCCCGGTCACGGCCATGGCCGGACGCTCGGGGGTGTGCGGGGCGAGCATCCCCGCCTTCGGCGGCGTGGCCCTCGACCTCTGCCCGGTGAACGGCATCACCGATATCGACACGACGTCGCTCCTGGCCGAGGTAAGACCGGGCACCTTCGGTCCCGATCTCGAAGCGGGACTGCGCGTCGAGGACGTCACCCTCGGTCACTGGCCCCAGTCGATGGACCTGTCCACGGTGGGGGGCTGGCTGGCGTGTCGCGGCGCCGGTCAGTACTCCACCCGCTACGGCAAGATCGAGGACATGGTCGAGGGCCTCGAGGTCGTCCTGGCCGACGGTTCCGTCATCCGCACCGGTGGCACCGGTCCCCGTGCCGCCACCGGCCCCGACCTCACCCAGTTGTTCGTGGGATCCGAAGGTGTCCTCGGTGTCATCACCAGTGCCACTCTCCGGCTCCATCCCGTGGCCCCGGCGGAGAAGCGCCGGGCCTACGGCTTCGCCTCCTTCGCCGACGGCCTCGACGCCTGCCGGCGGATCCTGCGCCGGGGGGCGACACCGGCGGTGCTGCGCCTCTACGACCACACCGAGAGCGCCCGCAATTTCGACGTCGCCGACCACTGCGTCCTCGTCGTCCTCGACGAGGCCGACCCCGGCCTCCTCGATGCCACACTCGACATCGTCGACGCCGAGTGCGCCCCCCACGCGGCTCCGCTGGGCGAGGACCTCGTCGAGCGGTGGATGTCGCACCGCAACGACGTCTCCGCCCTGGCGCCGCTCTATCGCGCCGGCATCGTGGTGGACACCATCGAGATCTCGGGCCGCTGGGCCGTCCTCACTCCCGTCTACGAGCAGAGTGTCGGCGCTCTGCAAGATATCGAGGGCACCCTGGCCGCCTCGGCCCATCAGTCCCACGCCTACGGCGACGGCGCCTGCCTGTACTTCACCTTCGCCGGCCGGATGCCCGACGCGGCCGGGGACAGCGGTGACGCACCCGCCCCCCACGACGCGGGCGTGGCGGCCCAGGACGCCTGGGCCGAGCGCTACTACCGGACCGCCTGGCAGACCGTCATGGACACCGTGATCTCCCACGGTGCGGCCATCAGCCACCACCACGGCATCGGCATCAACCGGGCGAGCTTCATGGCCCCCGCCCTCGGTGCGTCCCTCGACGCTCTCGCCTCCATCAAGGAGGCCCTCGATCCCCGGGGCATCCTCAATCCGGGCAAGCTCGGCCTCCCGTCTCCCTTCGGGGAGCTGGGCTGGCCGTGATCGGGGTGCGGTGAGCATCCTCGTCATCGACGTCGGCACCTCCGGCGTCCGCGCCGCGTCGGTGGCGCCCGACGGCACCATCGACAACGTCCACTACATCGAAGTGCTGCCCACCTCGCCGGCGCCCGCCTTCGTCGAGTTCGACGCCACCGCCATGGCCGACGCCGTCTTGAATGTGGCCGGCACGGTGATGGAGGCGTGCGGACGTGTCGACGGCGTCGGCATCGCCAATCAACGCGCCTCCACCATCGTCTGGGACCGGGCGACGGGCGAGCCCGTCGGTACCGGTATCGGCTGGCAGGACCTGCGCACGGTGGGAACCTGTCTGGCCCTCCAGGCCCAAGGGATCCGGGTCGCACCCAACGAGTCGGCCACCAAGGTGGCCATGCTCCTCGATCTGGCCGACCCCGACCGGACTCGCGACCTCTGTTTCGGCACCGTCGACACCTGGGTGGCCTGGACCCTCTCGAACGGTGCCTTGCATGTCACCGACGCCAGCAATGCCGGCGTCACGGGTCTGCGCGGCAGCGGAACGGCCTGGGACGAGACCATGCTCGACGCGCTGCGCATCCCGCCGTCGGTGCTCCCCACCGTCGTCGACTCGAGCGGAGTGCTGGGCGAGGCCACGGCGCTCGCCGGTGCACCCCCCATCGCCGGGATGGCCGGCGACCAACAAGCGTCGCTCATCGGCCAGGGCTGCACCCGACCGGGCCTGGCCAAGGTCACCTTCGGCACCGGCGGCATGCTCGACTGCTGCGTGGGTACCGAGAGGCCCGCCTTCGCCCGTCGCGGCGGCGCCGGGACATTCCCCATCGCCGCCTGGCAACGCCGCGGCCGGATCACCTGGGGCGTCGAGGCCATCATGTTGTCGGCCGGCACCTGCGTCGAGTGGCTGCGCGACGACCTCGGCATCATCGATTCGCCGGCCGCCTCCGACGAGGTCGCGGCCCGGTGCACCGACTCGGGTGACGTCTGGTTCGTGCCGGCCCTGCTCGGCATGGGCACGCCCGTCTGGGACTACGGCGCGCGCGGCACCTTCCTCGGCATCACCCGCGGCACGGGCCGGCCCGAGATGGTGCGGGCCGTCCTCGAAGGCATCGCCCATCGCGGCGCCGACCTTCTCGAGGCGGCCGAGGCCGACACGGGACTCACCATCCCCACCCTGCGCGTCGACGGGGGCATGTCGGCCAACACCACGTTCGTCGACGCCCTGGCCGACGCCGTCGGCCGACCCGTCGAGATCTCACCGGTCACCGAGGCGACCACCCTGGGCGCCGCCTACCTGGCCGGCATGGCCCTCGGTATCTGGGCCGACGAAGACGCCGTGGCGGCGGCGTGGACACCGGCCCGGGTGGTCGAGCCCCGAACGAGCGAGGCCCGGCGCACGGCGGCGCGCCGGCGTTGGCTCCAAGCCCGCGAGCGCGCGCTGCGGGCCGTACCCGAGTTGTCCTCGCTCGACTTCTGACACCGTCAGGAGCCGGCGGTGGACTGACCCTCCTCGGGGGCGAAGGGCCACTCCTCGAAGGTCACGCACCGGCCACCGGTGGAGAACTGCAGCACCCACAGGTCGCGCCACCTCCCCACAGTGGCGTCGTCGTAGTCGACGGACACCCGGACGACGGCGGTCCGCCCCTCGACGGCCACCACCTCGCTGTGCATGGTGAAGCCCTCGTCGGCCCCCGCCCGCTCGTGTTCCCAGAACAGCGCCAGATCGTCGAGGCCCTTCACCGGTTCGGCCCACGGAGACGTCCGGTAGGTCACCTCCGGGGTGAACACCATCGACAACTGGTCCGTCCCCGGCGACCGCCACGCCCGTTCGTAGGCCTCGATCCAACGCACGACGTCGGTCCTGTCCATGGTGTCATCGTGCCATCATCCGCCTGTGTCCCGGAGCACGGCCATGGCGGCATTGCGACCGTTGACGGCGATCACACTGCCCCCCGGGTGGGTGGCGGCGCCGCACAGGTAGACGCCGTCGAGCGGAAGCCGGGGACCGAACCGCCCGTCCCACAGCTGGTCCGCCAGGCAGTCCCCCTGGAAGATGTGACCCCCGGTGAGCCCCATCCGGTCCTCGATGTCGGGCGGACCCATCACCTGCCGGTGTTCGATGAGCCCGGACACACCCGGCGCGAAGCGCTCCACCTCGGCCACCGCGGCGTCGGCGATGGCGTCGCGCCGAGTCTCCCAGTCGCCCTCGGCCAGCTCGTAGGGGACGTACTGGGCGAACACGCTCATGGCATGGCGCCCCGGTGGGGCTACCGACGGGTCATAGGCGGTGTGGAAGTAGAGCTCGCACCATTTGGGGGCGGGCACCCCGCGGCGGCTGGCTTCGTACGCGGCCTGGGTGGCGTCGATGCCGGTGCTGATCGTCACCATGGCCCGGTGGGGCTCCACCCCGGGCCCCGCGGCGGGGAACCGGGGCAGACCGGTCAGTGCGCAATTGATCTTGAGCACCGGGCTGTCGGTGCGCCACGCCTCCACGCGCCGGCGCAACGACTCCGGGCCCTTGTCCTCGCACAGCGCCAGCGTGCGCTTCGGATCGGCGTTCGACACGACCACGGGGGCCGCGATCATCTCGCCCCCCTCCAGACGCACCCCGACCCCGGGAACGATGGCGGCGACGGCGACGCCGGCGGCGATCACGGCACCGGCGGCGATGGCGGCGTCGGCCAGGGCGAACGAGATCCGGCCCATGCCCCCCTCGACGTAGCCCCAGGCGCCAGGCTCACCCTCGAGCGTCCCGCTGGCGTGCATCAGGTGCACGGCGGCGGTGCCGGCGTCGCGCGGTCCGGCGTAGGTGCCGATCACACCCTGACCGTGCAGCGCCGTCCGCAGTCGCTCGTCGCCCACGTGCCGTTCGACCACGTCGGCGATCGACGCTTCGAAGAGCAGGTCGAGCGCCTCCGCATCGTGGCCCAGCAGGTCGGCCAACCTCTGCCTGTCGGGAGCCGGTCCCATCCACGTATCGGTCCCGGGTTCCCGCAGTGCCCGACGGATGCGGCCGAAGAGCGACTCGTAGGCGGCGAAGCCATCGGCGTCGCGCGGCGCCAGTTCGGCCACGGCGGCCCGGCTTCTCGCCGAGTCGTTCCACAGCGAGATCGACGTCCCGTCCTCGAAGGGGCACCACAGATGGGGATCGACGACGTGCACCCGGTACCCCCGGGCCCGCAGTCCGAGCTCCTCCACCACCACGGGATGCAGCAGTCCCACCAGATAGGCACACGGGCTCACGATCCAACCGGGATCGTCGAACGGTTGCTCCGACGTACAGGCGCCCCCGAGCCGGTCGCGCCGCTCGAGAACGAGCACCCTCTTCCCACCGCGGGCCAGATAGGCCGCCGCCGTCAGCCCGTTATGGCCCCCACCCACCACCACGGCGTCCCATCGCCGGGCGGCCAGCTCGGCCATGGGCGCGGGCAGGCCCACCTTCCCCAGAACGTCGCTCGTGGACATGGCGCGTGTCTAGCCCACCCGGTCCCCGCCGGCAGTTCCCTCAAGGGTGCCGTGGGCGTAATCTCGGGTCAGGGAAACGGGGTGACGGTGGCACAGGACGCACAGCAGCTTCGGTTCGAAGACCGGATGCGCGACGCCGACGCGCTGGCCTGGAGCATCGAGAAGGACCCCATGCTCCGGTCGACCATCATCGCCGTCCTCATCCTCGACCGCGCTCCCGACCGGGCCCGCCTGGTCGACCGGCTCGAGCGCGGCAGCAGGCTCGTGCCCCGACTGCGCCAACGGGTGGTCTCGAGCCCGTGGTCGGTGGCCCCGCCGCGCTGGGAAGTCGATCCCTACTTCGACCTCGACTACCACCTCCGCTGGACCCGCGCGGCGGGATCCGAGGACGTCGATCAGGTCATGCACGCGGCCGAGCCCATCGCCATGCAGGGTTTCGACCGGGACCGGCCCCTGTGGGAGATGACGGTCATCGAAGGCCTCACCGAGGACCGCGCCGCGGTCATCATGAAGATCCACCACTCCATCACCGACGGGGTGGGGGCGGTGAAGATCGGCATGATCCTGTTCGACCTGGAGCGGGTGCCGGCCGGTGGCTCGTCCCCGCTGCCCGCCGCCCCGGCCGTCCACGTCCTCAACCGTCTCGAGAGATTCCGCGACGCCTTCGACTACGAACGGCGCCGCCAGCTGGGCGCGGCCCGCCGGTTCCCCCACGTCCTCAGGCGCGCCGTCATCCGGGCGGCGGCCGATCCGGCGGCCACCATCCACGATGTCGGAGCCACGGTGGCATCGGCGGCCCGGATGCTGCGCCCGGCCATCACTCCGCTCAGTCCCGTCATGACCGGGCGTTCGCTCAGCATGCATTTCGACACCCTCAGCGTGCCGCTAGCCGAGACGAAAGCGGCGGCGCGACGCGGCGGCGGGAAACTGAACGACGCCTTCGTCACGGCCGTGGCCCGAGGACTGCGCTACTACCACGACAAGCACGGAACGGAACCGGCCATGCTCCGCATGGGCATGCCCATCAACGTGCGCACGGCCGAGACGGCCGACCTGGCCGGCAATCAGTGGGCCCCCACCCGTTTCCCGATTCCCATCAGGGTGGACGACCCTCTCGAACACCTTCAGGTCGTCCGGGGCGTCATCGGTGCCCAGCGCCGTGAACCGGCGATGGGCCTGGTGGAGCCCCTGGCGTCGGTTCTCTACCGCTTCCCCACCACGATACTGGTCGGCCTGTTCGGCTCGATGCTGAAGGGCGTCGACTTCACCACCAGCAACGTGCCGGGGGTGTCGTTCCCCCTCTATTTCGCCGGGGCCAAGCTCCTGACCCAATTCCCGCTCGGCCCACTCAGCGGAGCGGCCGCCAACTTCTGCCTCCTCAGCTACATCGACCAGCTCGACATCGGCATCAACAGCGACCTGGCCGCCGTGCCCGATCCCGACGTCCTGCACGCCTGTCTGCTCGACGGGTTCGAGGACATCGCCAACCTGGCCTGAGCATCACCTCAGACGGTGCCGGGGACGACGGGCACGGGAAAGAAGCGATGGTGGTTGCGGCCGGTCACCTCGTAGATGGCCGTCCCCCGTCTCCCGTCATCGGTCTCCACGGCCATCAGGTGCTGCCCACCGCCGTAGAAGGGTCGGTACGGCGCGCACCACCGACCGGCGCCCCGCACCGTCACCTGCCGACCGTTCTCCAAACCGAAGACCACCGTGCCCGACAGCCCCACGACGGCGGCGCCGTCGGTCCCGTACTCGACGGCCTCGCCCGCCATATCGGTCCAGTGCAGATCGTGGCGGAAGTCGACGACAGCCACGGGAGTCCCTCCGTCGGACGGGGCCCAGCAGCCGTCGGTGAAGATCCGGGCGCCGTTGGCCAGCTCCCAGCACCAGACGCCGAACATCCCGTCGGCTAATTGGACGGCGAACCACGTCCAGCACGGGATCCGGCCATGGTCTCGCACCCCCCACGAATGGTCGCGCTGGCCGAGCCACCCCGTCACCGATCCCTCCCGGTCACCGCGGCGGTACGACCCGGTAAACGTGCCCGACTGGATCATGTGGCTCTGGTCCCACAGGAGTGCTCCATCGTCGTCGAGGAGACGACCGCGCCGAAGCGCATAGGGCGCCGTCCGCGCCTCGAACGTCATGTCGGCCTCGAATCCTTCTGTGGGCTCCACCACCACTTGTACCCGGCGGAACGGCTCTTCGATCACCACCGATACCGCTCCCACTTTCGATGTGTGCGGATCGCCGTCGGCCGGGCGCTGGTGGAAGCCGAACAGCAACTCCCCACCGACACGGCCGAGCACGAGAGCGTCGAGCGTGTGCCGGGCCGGATACGTGGCAATGGCGACGATGATCACGTCGCTGTCGACCTCGGGCCCGTGGGCGACCACGAAGTAGCTCTCCCGCCAGTACTGGTGCTCGATCCCCACCACCGACAGCGGCTCGGGGATCTGGTGGACGAAGTGCTCGTCGTAGGCGGTCAGAGACGGCATGGACGCTCCCCCTTAGTTGGCCAGCACGGTCAGTCGGACAACACGGTCAGTCGGGCAGCAGTTCGTGGGACCCGAGGTCGACGATCTGCGCGGCGTGCCGTCGGGCCATGGTGAGGAACATCTCGTCGCCGCGCTCGGTGCGCTCCACCATCATCGAGGCCCCGACGGCCATCAGATAACCGGCGTAGGCGTAGCGACGGTAATCGGCGAAACAGGCGTCGGCGGAGTAGCCCGTCACCCCGCCGGCCACCAACGCCGCGTGGTACTCGCCGACCAGTCGCTCCTCGTGGGCGCGCCGTTCGTCCTCCGACGGACCGGCACCGAGGAAATACGACAGGTCGGCCGCCGCCGGTCCGAGTACCACCGTCTGCCAATCGACCACCGCCAGCGGGACCCCTCCGGCGTCGGTGCCGAACAGCAGGTTGTCCAGCCGGTAGTCGGCATGCTGCACCGTCCACGGTCCGGGCTGGTGCCGCAGGTAACCGCCGATGCGCGGCATCAGCCGACGACCCACATCGAGGACATGGTCGTCCAGAACGCCGCCGTAACGGGCAGCGAAGCCGTCGAACAACACGGGGAAGAGCACGGCGCCCACCTCGTTGCTCTCGTCGGTCCGACGGTTGAGCCACTCCAGCCGTGCGAGGGCCGGGTCGCCCCAACGCGGCGCGTGCAGGGCCGCCAGTTCGGTCAGTGCCAGTGCGGCCTCGGAGATGTCGCACCCCGCCACCTGGTCACCGGGGCGCGCCGGGGCGAGGTCCTCGAGGATGAGGACGAACTCGGCCGTGGTGGGCTTCACGTCGCCGTGATAGCAGTGCGGTGTCCGGACGCCCACCGTCGACGCCACCTCTTGGTAGAACCGCACCTCGACCTCGGAGGTGCGCATGGAGATCCCCGTCGACCGACTGGTCTCGTCGGCCGCCGTGAATTTCCCCACCACGCTCGCCGGCGCCTGCGGGGCCTCGCCGTCGTAACGCAGCCGGAACCGGACACTGTCGGCCATCTGACCGGTGCCGACGACCTCGCACTCGAAATCGACGATCCGCTGGTCGTCGAGAGCACCGGCGCGGCGCAACACCTCCGTCAGCCAGGCGGCGGTGACCTGCTCGGGACGCCAGACCCCGGCGTGTGCCGCCGCTCCCCCCGCTCCGTCGGTGGAGCCGACCCCGTCCGTCACGCCATCACCCCGGGCGAGACGCTACTCAGACCCGGCGTTAGGGCACGTCATAGCTGCTCACGGTGGTCACGCGTACAGTTCCCCCGGGGGCATGCCGATAACGTGGGGGTGATGGAACCCACCCGGATCGGTGAGCAGGGGGGGACGCCGAGCCCGGGTAACACGGTGGCCCGCGAGACCACCACGCCGGTGGTGACGGCCGAGCCCGCGCCGATCGCACCCGGTCATCCGGACACCACCGGCAACGGCTCGGTCGGCTCGGCGACGGACCGACGGGGTCCGTCGGACATCGACGCCGCCATCGCCCTCGGCCGCGCCCTCGTCGACAACCTCAGCCGTGTCCTGTTGGGCACGCCCGGTGCGCTCACGGCGGCGGCCATCGCCGCTCTGTCGGGGGGCCACCTCCTCATCGAGGACGTTCCCGGTGTGGGCAAGACGGTTCTGGCCCGGGCCCTGGCGCTGTCGCTCGGCACCGACCTGTCGCGGGTCCAGGGACATCCCGATCTCCTCCCCTCCGACGTCACCGGCGTCTCCGTCTTCTCCCCCGACGCCGGGACGTGGGAGTTCCGCCCCGGCCCCGTCTTCGCCCATGTCGTGCTCGTCGACGAGCTCAACCGCACGCCCCCCCGCACCCAAGCCGCCCTTCTCGAGACGATGGAAGAGCAACAGGTGAGCGTGGACGGCGAGTCCTATCCGCTCCCCCACCCGCACCTGGTCATCGCCACCCAGAACCCGCTCTCGCAGCTCGGGACCTATCCCCTGGTCGAAAGCCAGCTCGACCGCTTCGCCCTCGCCACGGCCATCGGGTATCCCGATGCCGACACCGAGGCCCGACTCGTCCTCCACCACGGCGGCAAGTTCGCCCTCAGTGAACTCGGCGCCGTCTGCACGACGGCCGGCTGGCTCGACGCGCAGCGCGCCACCGAAACGGTGGTGGTGGCGCCCGCCATCGCCGAGTACGCCGTCACCTTGTGCCGCGCCAGCCGCGGTGCGGCCGGCGTCCGCCTCGGCGCCAGTCCCCGGGCCGCTATCTGGCTCATCCGATCGGCCCAGGCCCACGCCATCTTGTCGGCCCGCGCCTACGTCACCCCCGACGACGTGAAGGCCGTCACCACCGCGTGCCTGGCCCACCGACTGATGACCGACGAAGGGGTCGAGCGCGGCGTGGCCGTGGTGCGCGCCCTCCTCGAATCCACACCCGCTCCTCGTCCGTGACGCGACCGGCCGGCCGGGATGGTGACCGGCGACGGGCCGGCCGCATCGTCCGTCCCGTCCGGCCGTTCATCCCCATCACCAGCGCCGTCTTCGTCCTCCTCGGTTGGGGGGTGGTCGCCCACAACAGCGGCGCCGGATGGGTCCAGGCCCTCGGCGACGTCTTGGCCGGCACCCTCCTGCTCGGCCTTCTCGGGCCCGGTGTCATCCTGGCCCGGACCCGGCTCACGGTCACGACTGTGCCCGCCGACGCCACCGCCGGTCTCCCCGTCGAGCTGCGCGTGGTCGCCACGTCGCGGGTACGACTCACCGCGGTGGACCCGGCGGGCCCCGAATCCTTCGTCGGTCCCGCCCGTGGTGCCTCGGCCACCGGCGACGACGTGGTCACCCTCGTCCCGCGCCGACGGGGTGTGGCGTCGAGCCTCTGCGTCGACGTAGCCTCGGCGGCACCCTTCGGGCTCATGTGGTGGACCCGGCGCACCAACCTCGAGCTTCCCTCCGAGCTGCACATCGGTCCGAAACTGGGACCGTCCGTCGAACTTCCCCGCCAGGACGACGACCACTCCGGCGACAGCTCCCGACGCTCACCCCGCGACATCGGTGAGCCGCGGGGCGTGCGCCCCTATCGACCGGGCGACAGCCGGCGGGGCGTGCACTGGCCGGCCACGGCCCACAACGGCGAGTTGATGGTGCGCGAGATGGAGGGACCGACGGCCGAACCGGTTGTCGTCGTCGTGACCCTGCCGGCCGACGTCGATATGGCCGAGTCGGTGGCGGAACGGGCCTTCGGCACCCTGGTGGCCCTCTTCGATCGCGGCATGTCCGTGATCCTCACCACCACCGAGCCGGGTGGCCGTCGCACCGGTGCCGTGGCCGAGCGCCGCGCCGCCGGACGGCGACTGGCCCGTGCCGTCGGGCCGGCTGTCCCGGCGGCACCGGCCGGCCACATCGGCCCGCCGTCGGCGGCCGACGCTCCGGCCAACCCCTCCGGCGTCTTCGTCACGATGGGACCGCTCCAACACGGGGACCGACGGTGACGCTGATCGAGATGGTCAAGCGGGCCAACCGGCCCGGACCGCCCGAGAACTCGGTCGGCCTGCGCCTGGCCTGCGCCGGCGCCGTGGTCACCGGCATCGCCGCCTGCCGGGCCGAGGGCGAGCTGTCGTGGGGCGTGGCCCTGGTGTCGATCGCACTCGTGCTCACCGGCATGTTCGTCTCCTACCGCACGCGGGCGCGTCCCCTCGGATGGTTGAAGCCGATGCTGGCTCTGGCCGCCGTGGCCGCCTTCTTCTGGTTCTTCCACCAACTCACGGGCCAGGCCTTCTACGACGTGAGCACGGTCGAGGACCCGCTCGCCCTGCTCTTCGTCTGGATCCAGGTGGCGCACGCCTTCGACGTCCCCGCCCGGCGGGACCTCGCCTTCTCCCTGGCCGGCTCGGCCAGCCTCATGGCCGTGGCCGGCGCCCAGGCGGTGGACCTCGGCTTCGGGGTCTACGCGCTGGCGTGGATCGGCTTCGGTCTCTGGGGACTGGTCGGCATGTGGGGATCGGCCAGCGACGGCGGTCGTATCCGGGGCCGGGCCCTGGTGGCCACCGTGCTCGCCGTGTCGGTCCTGGCCGCCGGTGTCCTTGCCGTCCTGCCCGCCCCCCATGTGGCGGGCCGGATCGACTTCCCCGCCAACTCCGCCGGAGGTGTGAACCTGCCCGGCTCGGGCGGACTGGCCGGTGACGCCGGACGCGCCACGGAACCGGCCCGGGCCGGCAGCCCGGCCGGCCGCACCCGCGTGGGTGGATTCCTCGGCTTCGCCACTCGCCTCGACACGGCCCTGCGGGGGTCGCTCGGGGACACGGTGGTGATGCGGGTCCGCGCCGAGCGGCCCTCGTACTGGATCGGCGAGACCTTCAACAGCTGGGACGGGCGCAGCTGGAACCTCCCCACCAAGGATGTCCCCGTGCCGCTCTTCGCCGGTTCCCCCTTCGCCGTCCCCCCCGGCGTCGACTCGCCGGTGGTGGGAAGTCCCGTACCGGCCACGACCGATCTGCAGACCTTCTACATAGCGCAATCGAGCCCCAACCTGATCTTCCACGCCGACGACGCCATCGACGTCTGGTTCCCGGCCCGCAACATCTACATGTCGGGGAACGACACCCTGGTGTCGCCCATCGCCCTGGGCCCGGGCGCCATCTACACCGTCAGGTCGCAAGTGACGACGGCCACCCCGGCCCAGCTACGGGCGGTCACGGGCTCGCCGGCGTCGCAGGAGACATCGACGCAGCGCAGCGATCTGCGCATCGATCTCGAATTGCCGACCGGCTATGCCCGAGTGGCGGCCCTGGCCCGAACGATCACCGCCACCAAGAAGACGACCGAGGGCAAGGTCCAGGCCCTCATCTCGTGGATCGGTTCGCACACCCACTACTCGACCGACATCCCTCCCCTGCGACCGGGGCAGGACACGGTCGACGAATTCCTCTTCGGCAACCGCGTCGGGTTCTGCGAACAGATCTCCACGTCCATGGCCGTCATGCTGCGATCGATCGACATCCCGGCGCGAGAAGCCGTCGGGTACGTTCCCGGTTCCTACAACCCGATCACAGACCTCTACGAAGTCCAGAACAAAGACGCCCACGCCTGGGTCCAGGTGTGGTTCCCCCACTACGGATGGCAGAGCTTCGATCCCACCGCCGTGGTGCCCCTGGCCAATCCCTCGCCGGGCGTCACCCTCATCCACGACGCCGGCCGCGCCCTCAAGGCCCTGCCTGCCGTCCCCCTCGGTATCGTCCTGCTCCTCGCCGCATCGACCGCCATCGTCATCCGGTGGCGCCGGCGCCGCCCGGCCACGTGGGCCATCGCCGTGGCCCGCCGTATGGAACGCGCCGGTCGCCGTGCCGGCCGGCCCAGGCGACCGGGTGAGACGCTGGCCGAGTACGCGTCGGTCCTCGACACCATGGCCGGCGATGCCTCGGGGACCTGGCGCGCCCTGGCATGGGTCATCGAGGCCAGCGCCTACGGAGACCACGAGCCGTCGGCCGACGAACGCCAACAGGCCGAAGACGCCAGTCGCCGGCGCCTCAGGCCGGCGACTGTGCCCGCGCCTCGTCGAGACTGGCCCGGGCCTCCACCAGAGGACGGAAACCCATCAGCTGGCGGGGACGGCTGAACCCGACGGCGGCCACCAGCGTTCCCTGGCGCCCGTAGAGGGCGACGAAACGACGTTCCTCCAGGGACCCGTCGACCACGATGACCTCGTCGTCGGGGTGGGGATGGCCGATGACCTGGATCTTGGTGTCGTACTGATCGGACCAGAAGTAGGGCACGGGTGAGTAGGGCGCCGCCTGGCGGCGCCCGGCGAGCAGGTTGCGCGCCGCGGCCACCCCCTGTTCGGCGGCGTTCGTCCAGTGCTCGATCCGGATCTCGGCGCCGAGGCCCGGATCGAACCACCGGGCCAAGTCGCCCGCCACCACCACGTCGTCGGCCGCAAACAGGGTGGCGTCGGCCCGCACGCCGTCGGCGATGTCGAGGCCGGAACCGGCCAACCAGTCGGTCGTGGGCGTCACCCCGATACCGACGACCACGACGTCGGCGGGGATCACCGACCCGTCGATCAGGGCCACGCCCGTCACCCGGACACCGTCCCCCGATGTCTCGGTCACCAACCTCGACACCCCCACACCGGCTCGCACCTCGACGCCGTGATCGCCGTGCAGGCCGGCGCACACCGCCCCCAGCTCGTCTCCGAGCACACGGGCCAGGGGCACCGGGAGGGCTTCGACCACCGTGACCTGGGCGCCGAGGCCGCGACAGGTGGCGGCCACCTCGGACCCGATGAATCCGGCACCCACCACGGCCAGCTTCGTGCCCTCATCCTCGACGGCCGCTCGCAGGGCGACGCAGTCCTCGAGGGTGCGCAGGGTCCGTACCCCCCCGATGTGGGCCGTATCGGGAAGCGTCCGGACATGGGCCCCGGTGGCCACCACGGCGCCGTCGTAGTCCAAAAGGTCGCCGTCATCGATCTCGAGACGGTGTCCGGCGACATCGAGGGAGATGGCGGCGTGCCCGAGGCGAAGGTCGAGGCCGAGGGCGTCGATCTTCTCCGGTTCCCGCAGACGGACGCGGTCGAGTCCCCAGGTGCCGGCCAGGAGCTGCTTCGACAGCGGCGGCCGGTCGTAGGGCGGATGGGGTTCGGCACCGATCAGGACGATCCGACCGGCGTACCCGTCGGCCCGTAGCGTCTCGGCGGCGCGCAACCCGGCCAGGGAGGCGCCGACCACCGCGATCGTCGAGTGTGTGTCGAACACCATGAGCCTCCGGAACACTAATGGCCGACGTCAACTCCTATCGACACGGGGAGCCGGCCATAGAAGAGCGGGACGCGTCCGGCCCGAGTCGGACACGTCCCGCTCTACGGCGTCGCGGCGCGTCGCCACTTGCCGGGGCCAGTGAACGTCATTGCCCTAACTAGCGACAATGCCCTCCATGGGCGCGGCGAGACCGGTGACGGTCCCGATCTCGAAAAGCGTGCCGTCGGCGTTGACGTGGAACTCGTCGAGAGTTCCCGCCCCTCCGTTCGTCACGTAGAGAAAGCGTCCGTTCGGATCGGTGGCTGAATCGGTCGTCCCCGCTTCGGTGTGGGCGGCGATCCCGACGAGCGCCGGCACCCCGCTGGTGCCCACTCGGAACGAGCTGATGGTGGCGCTACCGGCGTTCGACCCGTAGAAGAAGCCGCCCGCCTCGGTCACCCAGCACAGAGCCGCCTGGCCGTCGGTGACCGATCCCAGTGCGGTCACCGTGTCGTCCGCATTGAGGGTGTACACGCTCAGAGCACTGGTGCCCGCCTCGGTCACCACCAGGTGCCCGGCGGGATCGAACGTGAAGGAGAACGGGGCCGGGGTGGTCGACGGATCCTGAACGGGGTGGAGGCTCAGGAGGCCGGCAAATCCCACGGAGAAGACGTCGATGTCGCTGCCGCTCTGTTTGGTGGTCACGATGACCCGGGAACCGTCAGGAGAGAATCCGACCTGGCCCGGCGATTGAAGGAAATTCGGAGGGTTGGTGTTGGCAAGGCCGAGCGAGCGGTTCGACCCGGGCAACGGGTGGAGAATGCCGCCCACGAGCACGTACCCCTGGAGAGATCCGGCTCCGCCGGCGTTCAGGACGTACACAATCCCGCGGTGCACGGCGATCGACGTCGGGAACTCTCCTCCCGAGGGGATGATCTGCCACAGAGCGAGATCGTCGCCCGATACCCGAAACACCGACACCGTGTCGCTCCCGGCGTTCACAGCCAACATTGCCCGACCTCCGTCCGCCAGCGCCAGAGAGCCTTGCGACGCCAACGGATCGACGACAGATCCGGCCGAAATGCCGCCGTTCCCACCCGTGGCGTAGGTGGCGCCAGAGGACAACGTGCCGTCCGCCGCCCGGTCATAGGTGACAATCTGGTTGCCGGCGGGATTGTCGGTCTGGACAAAGACCGCATGGTTGGTGAAGGGCGCTCCCAGCCCGGCGTTCGCCGGGGGGAGAGGTGATGCGCCGGCCACGCCGGCGATGCCGAGGCTGGCACCGGCTATCACACATGCTCCGAAGAGGGTCGTCGTCACGCCGCGTATGATCTTCTTCACTGTCACTCCTCATCGTCGGAATCCCATCGGTTACCTCTCCGTCCCCCGACGGCGCTGCGCGTTACAGATGTTCGTGAATTTCTTGTGTTCGTGAATTTCTTCCCCCTCGGCCGGTGATGATCGGTCGACCCGGCCAGATTCCGGATGCGACGACGCCTACGCTGCCGGACGTGGAGGAGGGGGAGCTGGTCGAGCGCCTGCGCAAGGGGGACGAAGATGCCTTCGCCGTGCTTGTGGAGCGTTATCACACGCAGATGGTCCGGCTGGCCCGGACCTTCGTGCCCAGTCGGTCGGTGGCCGAGGAGGTGGTCCAGGACACCTGGGTCGGGATCATCAAAGGCATCGGTACGTTCGAAGAGCGGTCGTCGCTCCGGACGTGGATGTTCCGGATCCTGGTCAACCAGGCCCGCAAGACGGGCGTGCGCGAACGCCGTGCGGTGGCCGTCGACGACCTGGGCGTCGATTTACCGGAGCGGTTCGCCGCCGACGGTTCGTGGAGCAGTCCACCCGTTCCCTGGACCGATGACGTCGTCGACCAGCTCTTCGCGTCGGCCATGGCCGAGCCGCTGCGTATCGCCATCGAGGCCCTTCCCACCAACCTGTGCCGAGTTGTAACGCTCCGGGACTTGGAGGGACTGTCCGCTCGAGAGGTCTGCGACGTCCTCGGCTTAACCGAGGCCAACCAGAGGGTTCTGCTTCATCGGGCACGCCGGCAGCTCCGACGGATCATCGAGCACGAGATCGGAGAGGGGTGACGATGCGGATCCTCAACCGGGACATGGTCTGCCGGGAGGCGGTGGGCCTCGTCACCGACTATCTCGACGACGCCCTTCCCCGACGTGCCCGGCGCCGCTTCGAGGTCCATCTGCGGAATTGCCCGAACTGCAGCCGCTACCTCGAGCAGATCAGAATCACCATCGATACCGTCGGGCACATCGAACCCGACACCCTCGATCCTGAGGTCAAGGACGAGTTGATCGATCTGTACCGACGCTTCCACGAGGAGTAGAAGAATCGGCGACCGCCCTCTCAGGCTCCGAACATCGTCATCCACTGCTCCGGCGTCCGGAGGCGGAAGACATAGTTGTTCCGGCGGATCTCCCCCAATCCGGCCGACGGCTCCGGCGAGTACAGGTGGCCCGGGTACAAGACGGTGGCGTCGTCGAAGCGCGCCAGGCGGTTCACGAGCGACTCGTACATCTGCTCGGGGTCGCCTCCGGGGAGGTCGGTCCGGCCGCAGCCGTCGAGGAACAGGGTGTCACCCGAAACCAGCCGACCGTCCACGGCGAAGCACTGGCTCCCCGGCGTGTGTCCCGGTGTATGGACGAGCTCGATCGGCACGCCCCCCACCGTCACCACGTCGGCACTGTCGTGCTTGACGAGATCCTTCTCGCCGATCCCGGTCGAGCGCACCACCCAGGGGCTCTCTTCCCGCTGGACGTGAATGGGAACCTGGACCTTCTCGAGAAGCGTCGTCACGCCCTGGATGGGATAGCCCATCAGGTCGCCACCGACGTGATCGGCATGGAAATGACTGGCCAGTGCACCAACGCAGCGCATGGAGTCGGCGGCCAGGATGTCGAGCAGACCCCCCACGTCGTAGGCGGGGTCGACCATCACCGCCTCGCCTGTGCTCCGGTCGCCGATGAGGTACGAGAAATTCACCATCTGGCCGGCCACCGGGTCTCCGACGGCAAAGTCGCGGCCCGACAGCAGCTGGCGGAAGTAGAGACGATCGTCTTCGGACATGAACCCGATGGTAGATCGACTACCGGTAGGTCTTGCGCGCGAACACGGCGTGGGGCCCCACCACCCGGTCGAGAAAGACCAGGCCGTCGAGGTGGTCGATCTCGTGGAGGACGGCCCGCGCCTCGAATGCGTCCACGTTCAGGGTCCGCCGCTCGCCGTCGACGGCCGTGCCCGTCACCGTCACCCGGGTGGCCCGCGCCACGTCGCCGGTCAGGTCGGGCACGCTCATACATCCCTCGCGCGCCGGCTGGGGGGCCTCGGCCGAGACGATCACCGGGTCGAAGAGGACGAAGGCCCCGTGACACGACACCGCCTTGCGGTGGCCGCTCACGTCCACCACGAAGGCCCGTCGTGACACCCCGATCTGGGGCGCGGCGATCCCGACACAGGCCGGTGAGGCGCGCATGGTGTCGATGAGATCCTGAGCGAGCAGGCGCGCCTCGGCGTCGATGGCTCCGACGGGGGCCGCCGTCGCCATCAGAACGGGGTGCGGCAGGGTCAGGACGGTCCGGACGCTCATGGTCCCTCCGGCGCCGTCCGAGCCGGAGGGCGGCGATGGCGTGATGTCAGAGGAGATCGACCTCGTCGCGGTGCACCGAGCAGTGCACGTCCAGCGCGGCGGCCGCCTGCCGTATGCGGTCGGCCGCCGCCTCACCGGCGGGGCCGGCGGGCAGGGTGACCCACAGGGTCATCACGTAGACGGGCGCATCGGCTCCACCCACCAGATGGGTGGACAGATCGACGACGTTCCCCCCGGCGTCAGCCAGCGCGCGCGTCACGTCGCGCACGATCCCCATCCGGTCGGCCCCGTGCACGGCGATGGTCCAGGGCTCCGTGGGTGGCCCTGCGGACGGGGCACTCTCGGGGACGTCGCCGAGAGGCCGCACGGCCACCATCAGTTGGTAGCGCGCGGCCACGTCGCGTAGTGCCCCTTCGAGCGCCTCGGCCGTGACACCGTCCGGTGCGGCCACCACCAGGAGGACGGCGAAATGACCCTGGAGGTTGGTCATCGTCGAATCCTCGAGATTGCACCCCACGTCGACCAGGACCCCGCTCAGGGCGGCGACGATGCCGGGGCGGTCGGCGCCGAGCGCGCTGAGCGACAGGCGTCCCATGGACGAACGTTACGTCACGGTGTCGACCCGGTGAGTGAGGGTGTCCCGGCCGGGGCCGCTACATTCGGCGTCATGAGCGGCACGGTCCCTGTCCGGCAGGGCCTTTTCACCGACACCGATCCGCCCCACCTGCTCGGCGGTCGGTGCACCGTGTGCGGACACCACCACTTCCCGCGCCACGACACCTGCCCCTACTGCGCGTCGGGGGCGACCGTTGCGGCCGACCTGTCGGCCACCGGCCGCCTGTGGGCGTGGACGGCCGTCACCCACCCACCTCCGGGATACCGGGGGCACGTGCCCTACGGCTTCGGGGTGGTCGAGCTGCCGGAAGGGCTCCGGGTCATCACGCGGCTGACCGAAGCCGATCCCGACACGCTGCGCGCCGACCAACCGATGCAGATGGTCGTCGAACCTCTCCACGAGGACGAGGAGGGCCGCACTGTCGTGAGCTACGCCTTCGCCCCCCTCGAGAAGCCATGACCGTCGTCGAGATCGCCGGTGTGGGCATGCACCGTTTCGGGCGCTTCGAAGGTGTGGGCGTCACCGACCTGGGCGTCTCGGCCGTGCGGGGGGCGCTCGACGAGGCCTCGGTGGGGAAGGGTGGGTTCCAGGCTGCGTACTGTGGCACCGCCTACGGCGGGGTGGCCACCGGCCACAAGGTGCTCGGCGCTCTGGGAATGACGGGCATGCCCATCGTCGACGTCGAGGCGGGATGTGCGAGCGGGGCGGCGGCCCTGATGCTCGGCGCGGCGGCGATCCGGGGAGCCCAGTACGACACCGTCCTCGTCTTCGGGGTGGAGAAGATGCCCCGCGGCATCATCCGGTCCTCCTTCTTCGATCCGTGGCAGGAGGAGGCGGGACTGGCGGCCACACCGGCCTACTTCGCGCTCAGGGCACAACGCTTCATGCGCACCTCGGGTGTCACGAAGGACCACCTGGCTGCCGTGGTGGTGAAGAACCGACGCCACGGTGCCCACAATCCCGACGCCATGTACCGGTCCGAAGTGGACGCCGTCGATGTGCTCTCCTCGCGCGTGGTGTGCGAGCCGCTGCACCTGTGGATGCTCTGTTCCCCCAACGAAGGGGCGGCCGCCGTGGTGCTGCGCCGGGCCGACGAGAACAGCGGAGCGTCGACGGGGGGCCGCGTCCGACTGGCCGCCGCCGTCCTGCGCTCCCACCTCCCCGGGGCCGTGCTGAGCGAATCCACACCGATGGCCGGACTGGCCGACGACTCTCTGCCCACCCCCACCACGCTGGCCGCCACGGCGGCCTACGAAGAGGCCGGCCTCGGGCCCCGCGACCTCGACGTCGTCGAATGCCAGGACACCGACGCGGCCCGGGAGATGATGTCCTACGAGGAGCTCGGCCTGTGCCCGCCGGCGGGGGCGGCGGAGATGCTCGAGGCCGGCGTCACCTCGGTGGGCGGACGTCTCCCCGTCAACCCGAGCGGAGGCCTCCTGTCCAAGGGAGAGCCGCTCGGCGCCTCGGCGCTCGGACAGGTGGTGGAACTGGTCCACCACCTGCGCGGTGAGGCCGGAACCCGGCAGGTCCACGGCGCCCGGGTGGGACTGGCCCACACGGTGGGGCGGGGCGCCAACGCCGGTGTGGTGATCGTGCGGCGCTGATCGCTCTCGAACCGCATCTACAGTTGCCCCCCAGGTGCAACGGGGTGTCGCACCGGAGGGGGAACCCATGAACGAGTTCACCGCCGCGGGCATGTTCCGCGCCAACGTCGCCGAGCGTGGCGACCGGCCGATGTTCCGCTTCGGCGGGACGACCGTGACATGGGGCGAGCACCACCGACGCGCCTGCTCCGTGGCCCAGGCCCTGCTGGCCGACGGAGTGACAGCGGGCGACCGGGTGGCGTTCCTCGACCGCAACGGGCTCGCCTACTTCGAAGTCCTGTTCGGTGGCGCCCTGGCCGGTACCGTGAACGTCGCCGTGAACTGGCGCCTCGCCCCGCCGGAGATGGCAGCCGTCATCGACGACTCGGGCGCCACCGTCCTGGTCATCCATCGCGAATTCGTCCCCGGCCTGGCCGCCATGGAGAGCGGTCTGCCCGCCGTGACGCGGGTGGTCGTGCTGGGCGACCCGAAGGCCGATGCCGATCGGGGTGGTGCCTCGGACCTGGCCCGACGGGTGGGATACGAGGACTGGCTGGCCGCCGTCGAGCCGGTCGACCCCGGCTACGTGGGCGGGGCGGACGACATCTCGATGCAGCTGTACACGTCGGGCACGACCGGCTTGCCCAAGGGTGTGATGCTGGCCAACCGCAACATCGCCACCATGATCGAGCTGGCCGGCGCCGACGCCTTCGGTATCGACGACACCACCGTGAGCCTGGTCGCCATGCCCCTCTTCCACATCGGCGGCTCGGGGTGGGCGCTGACCGCCATGTCGCGTGGAGGCACCTCCGTCATCATGAGGGACATGGATCCGGCCGAACTCCTCCGGCTGGTGGAGAGAGAGCGCATCACCCACGCCTTCCTGGTCCCGGCCGTCCTGATGATGCTGTTGGCCACCCCGGGGATCGAGAAGGCCGATCTGTCGAGCCTCGACACCATCTACTACGGCGCCTCACCCATCGGCGAGGACGTGCTCGTGCGCTGCATGAACGTCATCGGCTGCCGCTTCGCCCAGGTCTACGGCATGACCGAGACGTCGGGCGCCATCGTCCGTCTCGACCACGAGGACCACGACCCCGACGGCGAGCGACGCCACCTCCTGCGCGCCGCAGGGAAGCCGCTACCCGGCGTCGACATCCGTATCGTCGACCCCGACACGTCGAGCGACGTCCCCGCCAACACGGTGGGCGAGATCTGGACGCGTTCGCCCTACAACATGGTGGGCTACTGGCAGAAGCCGGACGAGACGGCCAACACAATCATCGACGGGGGCTGGTTGCGCACCGGGGACGCCGGCTACGTGGACGACGAGGGATACCTGTTCCTGCACGATCGCATCAAGGACATGGTCGTCTCCGGGGGGGAGAACATCTATCCGGCCGAGGTGGAGAACGTGCTGCTCGGGGTGCCGGGCGTCGCCGACGCCGCGGTCATCGGCGTTCCCGACGCCACCTGGGGCGAGACGGTGAAGGCGGTGGTGGTGCGGGCACCGGCTCCCGAGGTCACCGCCGACTCTGTCATCGCCTTCTGTCGCGACCGGCTGGCCCACTACAAGTGCCCCACCTCGGTCGACTTCGTCGAGGTCCTCCCCCGCAATCCGTCGGGGAAGATCTTGAAGCGCGAGCTACGCGAGCCGTATTGGGTGGGTCGGGAACGTCGGGTGCACTGAACCGGATTCACACCGCACCGGTGGCTCCATGGTCTTCGACGGTCCGCGCCAGGATGCCCAGGGTGGCCCGCAGCGCCCCTTCCGACAGGACGGGGAAGATGCCAGCGCTCTTCAACTCGGAACTGATGGCCGACCAGTCGTAATACGACGTCACGAGCGTCCCCTCGGGGTCGGCCTCGAGCCGGTAGCCGTAGATATGGCCCACCGATGGTCGTGTGGCGCCAGCAACCGTCCACGCGATCTCGGTATCCGGCACCCACGCGGCGATGGTGACGACCACGTCGTAACGACCCATCGGGCGGTCGTTCAAGGCCTCGCGGTCCATATGCACGACGAAGGAATCGCCCACCGCCGTCACCGGTTCGCCGGTGGCATCCATCAGCATCCCGGAGCTGTCGATGGCCACGTGTCCGCGGGGGTCGCACAACAGCCCGAAGATCGTCGACCGATCGGCTCTCACCGTCCGCGTCACCTCGAATCGCTCGGTCGTCGTATCCGTCCCGTCCACCATGGTCAGAAGAGCGCCTGCTCGTCGCCTTCGGCGTCAGCGGATGCCGACAGATCTCCGATGACGTCGTCCTCGCCGAGTTCGTCGGAATCGTCGTCGAGTACGTCGGATTCGTCGTCGACCTCTTCCTCGTCGTCGACCTCGTCGGCCTCGTCCGCCTCGGTGTCGTCGGCGACATCACGGTTGACCGCCTCCAGGCGGGGCACGAGCTCCTCGACCTGCGCCCTGGTCTTGCGCACACGCCGGTCGAGCTCGTCGACGATGGCGGTGGCCCGCTCGAGACGAACGACGAGCTGGTCGACGTCGACCTCCCGCTGTTCGAAGAAGCCCACGATGGCATCGAGCTCCCGACTGGCTTCGGTGTAAGTGAGCTCCGTCACGGGGATGACCCCGTCGTCGTCCGACGCGGCTGTCGTCATCATCGCTCCTCTCGGCCCGACCTTCGTCCCTCGTCGGCGTCGGATCCGCCGGTCCCCAGGTCGACCCGCCGGACACCGGACACGGCCGTGCCGTCGGCGAAGCGGGTGACCAGAACCGATCCCGTGGCCAAGGAGGCCGCCGATCGGACGATCCGTCCGTCCTCGCCCAACGTCAACGTGTAGCCCCGTTCGAGCTGTCGTTCCACGTCGTAGGCGGCGAGGAGGCGCCGCCACGACTCCAGGCGCTCGGCCTGATGGCCGAGGGCACGATGTGCGCACGGCCCGAGACGGGCTGCCCTCTGGTCGACGGTGAGGGCCGCCACGTCGAGCTGCCGACGGGCCTGCGAGGCGATACGTCGGGCACGCCCGTCGAGTCGTTCGGCGTGCCGGTGCAGTTGCTGGCGGGTGGCTTGACCCAACCGGCGGCGCGCCGCCCTATCGCGATCCTCGGCGCCGACAAGCGCCTCCGACGCCCGACGTGCGACCACAGCGGCGGTGACCGCCACGGCGTCCCACCACTCCCCCGCCCGCTGGACCAGTTCCTGACCACATTCCGTCGGCGTCACGAAGGCGCGCCCGCCGACGATGTCGGCCACCGACTGGTCGCCGGTATGACCGATCCCCGTCCAGACGGGCACAGGGCAGGCGGCGATCGCCCGGGCCACGGGTTCGGAGTCGAACGCGACCAGGTCGGCCTTCGATCCTCCCCCGCGCACGAGGACGACGACATCGCAATTCGCTCCCGCCAGCGCGGCGATGCCCCGGGCCAGTGCGGCCGGCGCCGCCCTACCCTGGACCTGGGCGCGCACGACCACCACGGTGAAGGCGAGTCCCGAATTCCGCAGTTGGCCGAGAAAGTCGTTGAAGCCCTCGGTGCCGGGACTCGCCACCAGGCCGACGCGCAGGGCGATGTCGGGGACCGCAAGGTCGCCGTTGCGGCGCAGGAGACCCTCGGTCTCGAGCGCTTTCAGAAGAGCGGCACGGCGCGCCGCCAGGCGACCGAGCAGGGCGTCGACGTCCACGTCGACGGCGATGAAATTGACCTGGGCCCGCGGGGCGTAGAACTCGACCCTGCCCCGTAGCGTGACCACCGTCCCCACGTCGAGGACGATGCCCTGACTCGCCAGTGCCGCCTTCATGGGTGCCCAGGTCCTTGCCCAGCAGTTGACCTTCAGGACCTTCGAGTCTCGCCCTCGGGGTCCGTCGGGGTCGACCAGATCGATGTAGCAGTGGCCGGTGCGGTCGGTGATGCTCTGCACCTCGCCGCGCACCCAGACGAGTTGTCCGCGTGGAAAGGCCCTGGTGATAGCCGCCTGCACCTGGTCGAGCAGGGTGGCGATCGACAGCACGTCCGGCCGTTGCTCAGGCAGGAGCTGAGCGGTCCCTGGCTCCATGTCGGACACCCTATCGAGTGGGTGCTCGGTGGCCGCGCCGCGGAATCGGCCCGGAGAGCACACCCGACCTGGCACACTGGGAGGCGACGGTGAGTCGGCCGGGTGACCGCGGCACGGACCTGCTCGCAGGGACCGTGTCGAGGAAGGTCGGGGCTCCACAGGGCAGGGTGCTGGCTAACGGCCAGTCGGGGCGACCCGAAGG
>Ga0209415_10003403_pt1 | contig 29587 bp, 27 predicted proteins | sample PeaSoiSIISIP2007_FD_187696 | JGI IMG/M metagenome (GOLD analysis project Ga0209415, IMG submission 187696) | Peat soil microbial communities from Weissenstadt, Germany - SII-SIP-2007 (SPAdes) (version 2) | ecosystem: Environmental > Terrestrial > Soil > Wetlands > Peat | place: Germany...
ATTCGAGCAGGATTATCTATGCGGATCGCGAGCATTGGAACGGCAATTGGGTAGATCTCTTCGACTCGAACAAGAAGCTGTGGAAGTCGATTGCCTATTACAATGACGCCGGTGATGTCCCGGGACTCGGCTCGGCATGGGACGGCGTGGCCTCAATGGCGATGGATTTCCAGAATTCGCACGAGACGGTATGGTGCGGGTTCGGCAATCCGTGGAAGCGCAAACCGTACCTGGATTCAAACGCGCCGAAAGAATACCTGGACGGCACCAAGTACGGCAGCCCCGCAGGCATGATGATGATCATGCGCTGACGTCTCGACGCGATTTAGCCGGGCGCGCCGCCCGCAATCGAGTTAACGGCGCTGAAAACGAAGCGGCCGTCCCATCCGGGGCGGCCGCTTCAATGTCGTGTAATTGTGTCAGCAGGATCGCGCTGGCCCGCCGCACCTTTCGTCGTCGAATCCCCTTATCGCCTAAACTCGCGCCGATTTGACAAAAGACGAAGAAAAGACGAAGATCGGCCGATGAAGCGCAACGGGGCTCTCGACGATCGGTTCTCCTTCGGTGAAGCGCCAACAAATGGGCCATCGACGCTGCGCGACGTCGAGTTTATCGAGATGCCGGTGCGGCAGATTCTCAATCGCTGCGACAATCCCGCGCTGCGATTTCGTTGGACGATCAACCCATATCGCGGGTGCGAATTCGGCTGCGTCTATTGTTACGCCCGCTATACGCATGAGTTCCTGGAACTGCGCGATCCGATGGATTTCGAGCGGCGCATCTTCGTCAAGCGCATGGCGGCCAAGGTGCTGGCGCGTACGCTCTCGCGCACCCCGATCGGTGCCGACCAGATCGCCATTGGCACGGCGACCGATCCGTATCAGCCGGCGGAGCGGAAGTTCGGGCTGACACGCTCGATGCTCGAAGTGTTCGCACGGCTCGGCGGCCTCGACCTGTCGATCACGACCAAGTCGGCCTTAATCGAACGCGACCTCGATTTACTGCGCCAGATAAATTCGCGGTCGCGCCTGGCGGTCAACTTTTCACTCATCACGATCAATCGCCGCCTGCAGCGGATTCTCGAGCCGCGCGCGCCGCGGCCGGCGTTGCGCCTGCGTGCGTTGGCGCAACTGACGGCGGCGGGGATCCACTGCAACGTGCTGATGATGCCGATGATCCCGGGGCTGACCGACGGACCCACCGCGATCGAGAGCGTAATCCGCGCTGCGCAAAGGGCAGGCGCGGTAAACGTTTGGTGGCGATCGCTATTTTTGAAGCCCGCGGCGTCCCGCCGTTTCGTCCCGTTCATCCGCGAGAATTTTCCGGAGCAAACGGCGCGAATCGACGATTTCTATGGGCGCGCGACCTACGCACCGCGCGCCTACGACGATCATCTGCGGACGATTTTCGATCGCCTCAAGCGCAAGTACGGCTATGATCTCGACGCTTCACGCGAGCACGGCTCGATGCGCGAAGCGGCCTCGTCACCCGCAATCGCGCCCCGCCAGTTCGAACTCATGCGCATGCACTGAATGTGAGCTTGCTGCTCACCGAGCATCGCGAGCGTAGAACAGTGAAATAGTGGTGCGCGGGGCGGGACTTGAACCCGCACGGTATTTCTACCACGAGCCCCTCAAACTCGCGTGTCTGCCATTCCACCACCCGCGCATAATCGGGTCTGCAATCCTGAGGGTCAGCCCGGCAGGGCTGAAACAGAAGTATTACTATTTGGGCGGCGCCGGTAGCAACGGTTTGCTCGTGGGAGCAGAACCACCGGGCGCCATCGGAATCGAGTTGAGCGGTGCGCTGGCCGGCGTCGAATGCACCGGGACCGGGACTCGACGGCCCTCGAAGATACTGCCGCTGATGCGCTTGGTCGATGAGTACGCCAGGAACAACGACGTCAGGCCGAACAGTAGTGCGAAGGTCCACGTCAGCTTGAAGAGCGGACTACTGGCGCCGCCAGCGCCGAATACCGTCTGGCTGGAACCGCCGAATACCGCGCCAACGTCGGCGCCCTTGCCCTGCTGCAACAGCACGATGATCGTCAACGCGATGCAGACGGTTATATGAACCACTATTACCGCGGTGATCATGGTGAAATTCCGCCCGAATCCGTTTCCTTAAGCCAACTCGAAGCTCAAGCCGCTTGCGACCGCACGATACGCACAAACGATTCGGCCTTGAGACTCGCCCCACCGACTAAAGCCCCGTCAATATCCGGCTTGGCCATCAGGGTGTCAACATTCTCCGCTGTTACGCTGCCGCCGTAAAGTATGCGAACCGCGGCGGCGGTAGCGTGGCTGAGGCGATCGCCAAGGGCCTCGCGAATGGCCCCATGAACGGACTGCGCCTGTTCCGGGGAGGCGGTGCGGCCGGTGCCGATCGCCCAGACAGGTTCGTACGCGACAACGACGTTGTGCGCATCGTCGCGTGAAAAATGACTGAGGCCGTGCTGCAACTGGCGCAGTACGACATCGGCCGTACGACCTGCGTCGCGCTCCGCGGCGGTCTCGCCCACACACAGGATCGGCGTCATGCGGGCAGCGGCGACGGCTGCCGCGCGGCGGCCAATCATGTCGTCGTCTTCCTTGAAGATGTGGCGGCGTTCCGAATGACCGACGATAACGTAGCTGACGGCGAAAGAATGCAGCATCTCGGCGGAAATCTCTCCGGTGAAGGCCCCCTTGGGCTCGAAGTACATGTTTTGCGCGCCGAGGGCGATCGCGGAGCCGGCCAGCGCCTGCGCCACCGCCGGGATCGAAAGAGCGGATGGCGCGATCATCACGTCCCGATCGGCGGCGAAGATCGGCGCGTCGCGATCGAGTTCAGCGCGGATGGCCGCGATCAGCACGCGGGCCTCGACGGGTGTCAGATTCATCTTCCAGTTGGCGGCAAACAGTTTCCTGCGCATATGACTAGCTCAACGCCTTCACGCCGGGGAGTTCGATGCCCTCGAGGTACTCGAGTGTCGCGCCGCCGCCGGTAGAGATATGCGTGAAGCGACTCGCCCATGGCATCCCGGCGACTGCTGCAGCAGTATCGCCGCCGCCGATCACGCTGGTCACACCGGGCAAATTCGAGATCGCCTCGCCGACCGCGAGGGTGCCGTGGGCGAAGGCGGGATTTTCGAAGAGGCCCAAAGGTCCGTTCCAGATCACCGTCTTCGCGCCCGCGAGACGGTCGATAAACTCGGCGACAGTACGCGGGCCAATGTCGAGTCCCATGCGGTCGTTTGGAATATCGACGACCGTTTCCGCTGCGGCGCCGTCCTCGAGCGAGGCGGCGACGACGTGGTCCGACGGCAACACGAATGCAACGTTGCGCTTGACGGCCTCGGCGATAAGTTCGCGAGCGAGATCGAGCTTGTCTTCCTCGACGCGCGACTTGCCTATCGGCGTACCGCTCGCCTTGAGGAACGTATAGGCCATCGCTCCGCCGATCAGGATGGCGTCGGTCTTATTCAACAGGTTGCGGATGACGCCGATTTTGTCTGAGACCTTGGCCCCGCCGAGGATCGCGACGTACGGATGGGCCGGATTCTCCGTCACCGCGCGCAGCGCCTCGAGTTCGCGAATCATGAGGAAGCCGGCCGCGCGCTCAGGTAGAAATTTAGTCACGCCAACCGTGGACGCATGTGCCCGATGGGCGGTGCCGAAGGCGTCGTTGACGTAAACTTGCTTGCCGCGCGCGAGTTCGTGGGCGAAGTCACGATCGTTCTTCTCTTCCTCGGCGTGAAAGCGCAGGTTCTCGAGCAGGATCGCCGAACCCATCGCGAGGTCGTTGACCATGCGGCCGGTGGTGTCGCCGATACAGTCGGGCGCGAGCACGACCTTCTGACCTAGAGCGATCGTCAGGTATTCGGCGACCGGCTTCAGGCTCAGTTCCGGCGTGCGCGATTTGGGGCGCCCCAGATGCGAACAAAGCACTGCAGCCGCACCCTGACCGAGGATGTAGCGAATGGTTTCGAGACTGGCGTCGATGCGCGACGGATCGGTGATCGTCGTACCGTCGAACGGCACGTTGAAATCGCACCGCACGAGGACCTTCTTGTTCCTCAAATCGAGGCTGGTAACGGCAACCGCGGTCATCGCGTCTTTCAGCTATTAACGCGCGCGATGCTCGCGCACGTGGCTAAGTCGGGCGATGACTCCGGCATCTCGACGGTACTAACCGGCCTCACAGCTTTGACGCGACGAATGCGGTGACATCGGCGAGGCGATTCGAGTAACCCCATTCGTTGTCGTACCACGAGAAGACCTTGACCAGTCGGTGGCCGAGCACTTTGGTCAGGGGCGCGTCGTAGATCGACGAATGCGGGTTGTTGTTGAAATCGATCGAAACCAACGGCGCGTCGCTGTATTCGAGGATGCCCTTAAGTTCGCCGTCGGCCGCTTTGCGCATCGCGGCGTTGATCGACTTCTCGTCGGCATCGCGCTCGACCGCCGCGGTCAAATCCACCAGCGAGACGTTCGGGGTCGGCACGCGCACCGCAATGCCGTCGAGCTTGCCCTTCAGCGCCGGCAATACCAGGCCGATAGCTTTAGCCGCGCCGGTTGACGTCGGCACCATCGAGAGCGCCGCGGCACGCGCGCGCCGCAAATCGGGATGCGGACCGTCCTGTAACATCTGGTCTTGCGTGTACCCATGAACGGTGGTCATGAGGCCGTTGATGATGCCGAAATTCTCGTCCAGCACTTTGGCGATCGGCGCGAGGCAATTGGTGGTGCAAGAGGCGTTCGAGATCACGTCATGCTGTTTGGAATCGTACGCGTGATGATTCACGCCGAGACACAACGTGATGTCAGCCCCATCCGCCGGCGCACTGATGACGACCTTCTTCGCGCCTGCTGCCAGATGCATCGCGGCTTTGTCGCGCGCGGTAAAGAGCCCGGTGGATTCGACCACCACCTGAACGCCGAGTTTGCCCCACGGCAGCTTGGACGGATCGCGTTCGGCGAAGACCTTGAAGGCATGAGTATCGACCATGATCTGATCGCCCTCGGCCTTGACCGTATGGCGCAGATTCCCGTGGATCGAATCGTATTTAAGCAAATGAGCGAGCGTCGCCGCGTTGGTGATATCGTTGACCGCGACAATCTCGAGTTCCTTCTTGTCCATTGCCGCGCGATAAAACATGCGGCCGATACGGCCGAAGCCGTTGATAGCGATCCTAATCGCCACTGCTAATCCTCCTGGCGGGTGCGCCGAATAAAACCGTCAATCCATTACGCTAGCATAATCCGTCCGCCGTGCCATATTTTGCGCGCTTTTTGAATCCGCGCAGCGATCGCAACGTCTAAATAAATCCGCAGCGTCTAACCAAATCGACGATTCCAGCGCGGCCGTCGCGCAATCTGAGCTTTACGTTCGCGTGTACGGAATTGCGGGGCGAAAATTTGACTACATGGAACTATGCATCAATAATGTTTGCGACCAGCCTCGATGACGACGCTGGCCGCGGCCGATCGCGCCGCCGCGCTGGCGATTTCCTCAGCGCGGGCGTGTGATTCGCCTACAGCCTGGGATGACGCACGAGGTAATCGATTGAATGGCGGCGGGATGAGCGTAGCCGATCTGATGATCGGCACCGGGCCCGTGGTGCAATTGGTGCTGGTGACGCTGGCGGGATTTTCCGTCGGTAGCTGGGGCATCATCCTTTACAAGCTCGTACAGATTTCGCGCGCGCGGCGCGAGTCGGAGCGCTTCATCGCAATTTTCTGGGAGTCGAAGAATCTCGCTGCGATTCATACGGCTAGCGTCGGCTTGAAAAGCAGCCCGGTGGCGCAGGTGTTCCGCGCGGGCTACCAGGAATTGCTGCAATTGACGCGCGCGAAACGGCAGGCGGTCGGCGCCGAGGGCGGCTTCTCGACCGATCTCGGCGGCGTCGAAAATGTCACGCGCGCGATGAAGCGCCAGACCAATGTCGAACTGGCAAAAGTCGAAAAGGGCGTCCCGTTTCTGGCGACCACGGCCTCGACCACGCCGTTTATTGGACTGTTCGGCACGGTGTGGGGCGTGATGACGGCGTTCATGGGGCTCTCGGCGGCGCACACGTCGAATATCCAGGCGGTCGCGCCGGGGATCGCGGAGGCGCTAATCACGACCGCATTCGGAATCGTGGTCGCGGTGCCGGCGCAGGTCTTCTACAACCATCTGGCAACCCGCGCCCGGGAGCTGGCGACCGAAATGGAAAATTTTACGTCCGAATTTCTCAACATCGCCGAACGTCATTTCCTCTCGTAACTAGACGGAGCGAAGCGGAGTCGAGCTAAGGAGTCTGCGACGTGCGCACAGCGAGCGCAGCGAGCGATTAAAAGATAAATGGCCTCGGATTCACCTCAGCGCGGCGCCCTTGCCTCGCAGATCAACGTCACACCGCTGGTGGACGTGATGCTGGTGCTGCTGATCATCTTCATGGTCACAGCGCCGATTATTCAGCAGGGCGTCGAGGTCAATCTGCCCAAGGTCAAGGCGCAGGCGCTGCCGGGCAAGGAAGAACAATTCATCGTCTCGATCACGCGCAATCGCGACGTCTATCTGAACGATACGCGCATCAGTCCGGAGCAATTGAGCGAGAAGCTCCGGGCGATTTCTATCGAGCGGCCCAATCGACAGGTGTTTTTGCGCGCCGACGACGCGCTACCGTACGGCGAGGTGGTGCGCACGATGGCGGCGATCAAGGCCGCGGGCATCGAGGACGTCGGGATGGTCACCGAGATGCCGGCGGGGAGTGAGGACTCGGCGGGGGTGGGAAGCAGGTCGAAGCGTGGCAGCCCCGGGCCTTAGTGGCGACGATCAAAGGTCGCGCAGCGGCTACATCATCGCCATCGTAGTATCGGCGATCGCACACGTCGGCGTGGTGATCTTCGTGCTGTTCGTGGTGCCGCGGCTGTTCGCCTCGGAAACGCCGGCGCCGCTCTCCTACACGGTGAAGATCGTCGATAATATACCGGCCGGCGACCTGGGCACGCGATTGCCCGCCATCAACGGCGAGGTCCCGCCGCCGCCCGAGCGTCACGCGGCCAAGCCCGAACCAACGCCACCGCCCGAGAAGCCGCTGCCCACACCGCCACCGGCTAACGATGAGAATGCGATCGCGCTAAACACCATGACGCGAACGCCCACCCCGACGCCGCCACCCACGCCGGTGGAAACGCCCGCACCGACGCCCAGCGCGACGCCGCGACCGCGTCGCACGCCGCGGCCGACTCCCGAAGCCACGCCGAAACCGACGCCCAAGCCGCACGTTAAGCGGACCCCGAAACCAACGCCGACGCCGATCGCAATGGCGAGGGCGGAGCCCACGCCGAATGTGACGCGGGCACTTGAAAAGGTGCGCCAACAATTGATGGCCGAACATCTTAAGGCGCTGAAGGAGGAGGCGAAGGCCGTGGACGAATCGGCGAAACACGCCCGGCCCAGTGAAGATTCCGGCACGGGCCCAGTGGTGGCCGATCGCGAACGCGCGGGCAAAGGCATGGGCGTGGGACCGGGCACAGGCAGCGCCGGGATGTTACAGGACCCCGGTTTCGTCATGTACTATCAGGACGTGCAGGATCGGATCAGAAAGGCGTGGAGTTTTGCCGGCGGCAGTCCGGACCTGAGCGCGACTGTTACCTTCGGCATCAACCCGGACGGCAGCCTCAACGCGCTCAGGGTAACGCAGCGATCGGGCGACCCGGCCTTCGACGATTCGGTCGCTCGCGCGATTCGCGCCGCCGCACCGTTCGGGGCACCGCCGGAGAAATATCGCAATGCATTTGCGGGCGGCGTTCCAGCGATCTTCAAGCTCAGCGAATTGGAATCGGGGACCGCTTCGGACAACTAATCGACTTCAAACGAAATGGAAGGCTCCTACGGCCACCGATGCCACGCAAGCCCGCATCTGCTGGAGCAGGGCGGCGCCACGGATTTTCGCAATTGGTATCGTGATGGACGTGATGATGTGATGGTGGGCGTGATGAAAAGGATCATGGCGATACTGGCGCTGGCATGCTCGATGATTCCGGTGACCGTTCACGCGCAGGAGTCGCTGCCGCAGATGACGATTAGTTCGGCGCCGCGGGCGCAGCCGATCGCGGTCTCAGCACTTAAAGATCTAGGCGGCGACGCCGGCCATGAAGTCTCCGCGACCTTCGGCAAAGTACTGACGCGCGACCTTACGCTGTCGAGTTTCTTTCGCATCATCGATCCTAGTTCATATATCGAGGATGCGCAGAACTCGGGCTTCGATATCGGCCAGTTCAACTTTAGCGACTGGACTTCGCTCGGCGCCGACTACCTGGTCAAGGGATCGGTGACGCGCGACGGCGACAAGATCGCGATCGAGGCATTGCTCTTCGACGTCCCGCAGCAGCGCCGCATGATGGGCAAGAAATTCACCGGCGATCCGCACGACGTTGGCGAGATGGCGCGCCGCTTCGCCGACGCGATCTTGCTCGCCGCCACCGGCAAGCGCGGCCCCTTCGACAGCAAGCTCGCCTTCGTCTCGACACGCGGCGACCGTTTCAAGGAGATTTATACTTCGTGGCTCGACGGCGGCACGCTGTTTCGCGTCACCGACAATCCTACCATCAACCTGTTCCCGAACTTCAACCACAGCGGCAGCCATCTGATCTATCTCTCGTACAAGAGCTACAGCCCGGAGCTGTACGTGGTCGATCTGGAGCGCCAGCTCGAGACGCGAATCAATCCCGGCCTCGGCCAGGCGGTTGGCGGAGCGCTGACGCCCGACGGACAGATCATCGGGGCCTTTCAGCGCGGCGGCCGCACCAATCTTTATCTGCTTACGCCGTCGGGCGCCGTGACTCATCAGCTGACTGACAGCGGCCCGATTAACGTCAGCCCCTCGGTATGCCCGGACGGCGGCGAGTTCGTGTTCACCTCGGATCGCTCCGGCACGCCGCAAATCTATACCGAGAGTCTCGACGGCGGCGAAGCGCACCGCGTCACCTACAAGGGTTCTTATAATACCGCGCCGTCGTTCTCGCCCGATTGCAAACATATCGCCTACGAGAGCCGCGAGCCCGGTGGCTTTCAGATTTATGTGATCGGCGTCGACGGCAGCGGCGCGGAGCAGTTGACCCAGTCGGGATCGAATGAGGCACCGTCCTGGTCGCCCGACGGGCGCTATATCGCATTCAGTTCGAATCGCGGGGGCGGCACCAGGATCTACTTGATGCGCGCGCGCGACGGCTATGTAATTGCACCTTTAACGGAGGGACAGGGTAATGACTCGAATCCAGCGTGGTCGTGGTGGATGGGTGGTTGAGGTGGGCGGACTAACCCGCGTGGCCGGCATCGCATTGGTGATCGTGGGCCTCGTGCTTGGCGGATGCTCTTCGAAGCAGAAGAATGCGGGGGCGGGCGCCGGCGGCCCCGGCAACGGGGTGGGAGAAAATGGCCTGGGCGGCGCCGGGGGCAGTTCGCTCGCCGGATTGCAGCACGGCACCGTGGGCGCCAATGGCCCGCTCAGCGACATCCACTTCGGCTACAACGACGCGACGATCCAGCCGCAAGATAACGAAGTCCTGAAGTCCAACGCGGACTACCTGAGCAAAAACGCCACCGTTCGCGTGCAGATCGAGGGCCATTGTGACGATCGCGGCTCTGAGGAATACAATATCGCTCTCGGCGCCCGGCGTGCGCAGGCCGCCAAGGATTACCTGTCGACGCTTGGCATCAGCGGCGATCGGATGTCGACGATCAGTTATGGTAAGGAGTTGCCCCTTTGCACCGAAGAGACCGACGATTGCTGGGCACAAAACCGGCGCGATCACTTTGTCGTTTCACAGTGAGTCGAGGCGGCCTTCATGGCTGCGGCGATACTCAGTCGCCCAGCGTGGGTTTCCTGCTTCCGCTGCTGATGATGATCGGCGCGTTCGCGCTTAGCGGATGCGTTATGCCGGCGGATAATCAGCAGTCGAATACCGAAGCGGATTTGCGCAGCATCGTCGCCTCGGACCGCCAGCAGATCAACGCGTTGCAGGATCAGGTCAATCGCCTCAACGATCAAATCGCCGAAATGCAGCACAACGGTGATGCGGACGAAGGGTCGCACGCCGACAAGCAGCGCGTGGTCGAACTCGAACGCGAAGTCGCGGATATAAAGTCCGGGCGATCAGCGCCCACGCCCGCTGGTGGAACGACCGATTCAGGCGGCCCTCCGAACGGACCAGATGGCGCTCCGAACGGTCCCGGTGGCCCGCCCAATGGGCCTCCGGGCTTTGGCGGTCCCGGCGGCATGGTCGCGCCGACGCCCGAGGGCGGGCCGCCAAGCGGGCCCGTCGCGATGGGTGGTCCGCCGCCGTCTCCCGGCATCGCGGCCAGTGCGCCACCGCCAAACGATAACGCCGACAGCGACGACAACGCTTCTGACGACAACAGCGATAACGGGTCGGAGGTCGCCTCTGCCGGAGCGCCGCCGCACGTCGCACCGCCACCGCCCGCGGCACCCGCGCCGCCGATGGTCGCCGGTTCGCCGTCATGGCGCGCGATGGTGAATGTGGAACTGGCCTCGGCGCAATCGAGCAGTGATCCCGCCGCCAAAGTCTATCGCGCCGGACTTATCGCGATGAAAGCGGGCAAGTATCCCAACGCAATCGGCGTGTTCCAGGGGCTTCAGCGCAAGTACCCGAAATCGCCGCTGAGCGAACCGGCGGAATACTTTTCCGCCAACGCGCTCTATGAGTTGGGCAAATATGACCAATCGATCCTTCAGTTCAACGACCTCGTGATGCGCTTTCCACGCGGACGTTTCGCCAGTGCGTCGCTCTTGAGCGAGGCGCAGGCCTTCATGAAGATGGGCGATCGCATCGACGCGCGCCTGACGCTGCAGAAGCTGCTCAGCGATCATCCGGACGCGCCCGAGGCTACGAGCGCGCGCGCGATGATGGATTCGCTCGCCAACGGCTGATTTCGAGTAGGTGCCACGAGGTAAACTGACGTTGATGGTTACTCGTAATTGTTCGGCCGGGAACGGACCGCGATGGAAATAATCCGCGATCTTGACGGCCTCCGCCCGCATCCGAGTCCGGTCGTTGCTCTGGGAAATTTCGACGGCCTGCACATGGGCCATCAGACGATCCTCAATACCGCGATCGAACGCGCCCGCCGCGAGCGCGGCACCGCCTTCGCGTTGACCTTCGACCCGGTGCCGGCGAAAGTGCTCGCACCCGATCGCGCGCCGCGCCTCATCCTCACCAGCGAGGACAAGCTCGAACTCTTACGCAGGTCGGGGATTGACAGCGTGCTCGTGATCAATTTCACGCGCGAGTTGAGCCAGCTTACGCCGCGCGAATTTGTCCACGCGTTTCTCGTGGAGCGCATCGGAGTGCGCGTCGTGGTCGTCGGTCACAGCGTCAGCTTCGGCCACAATCGCGCGGGCAACGCGGCCGTGATGGCCGATCTGGGCCGCGAGTTCGGCTTCGACGTCACGGTCGTCGGTCCGGTAAAGGTCGCTGGCATGGAAGTGAGTTCCACCAAGGTGCGCGAGGTCATCGCGCACGGCGATATGCGCACCGCGACCAACCTCATGGGGCGCCCGCATTTCCTGAGCGGCCCGGTGGTTCATGGTCGCGAACGCGGCCGCAAGATTGGTTTTCCGACTGCCAATATCCAGAGCCGTACGGAATGTCTGCCGCCCGACGGCGTCTATGCTACCCGGCTGATTCTCGACGACGGTCCACACGCCTCAATCACGAACATCGGGATGCGCCCGACCTTTGCCGAGCCGGAGCGCACGATCGAGGCTCACGTCTTCGATTTCGATCGCGACATTTATGATATGGAAGTTCGCCTCGAATTGATCGAGCGGATCAGGCCGGAGCGCAAATTCGATTCGGGCGAAGCGCTTGCGGCACAAATCGCCGCGGACCTTAAGCGCGCCCGCGCCATTCTCTCCCCCGCCTAAGCGCTGCCGCCCACGATTCAAAGAGCGCCGCGACCATCATCGCTGAAGCGGCACCACGCCAGGCGTTGCGCGATGGCTTCAGCCGAGTTTCGCCGCAGGCTCGACCCAATCACGCGCCATCTGCTCGAGCGCCGCCGGCAGCTTGGCCTCGTCGTCCGGTATCGATAACAACTGCGTGACTTCACTGACCCCCGCCGCGTGATAGCCCTTGAGTCCGTCCGGCGTCACTTTTTTTGTGTACGGCGAGATGATGATTTCGACCTCGCGCAGCGCGCGTCCACGTTCGCGCATCAGGCCCTTTAGCTGCTCGACCTTCGCCGCAGTCTCCTCCGGCGTCAGGTTGAACCCGAACCATCCGGTGCCGTATTCCGCAACCCGTTTGAGCGCCGGCGTACTCTCACCGCCGAAAATGATCGGCACCTTGCCGCCCTGCATCGGCTTGGGAAAACTGCGCGCCGCGTCGAAATTGACAAACTCGCCGTGGAAGCTCGTGGTCTCGTCACTCCACAACTTGCGCATCGCCGCGATGTACTCGCGAGTACGCTGCGCGCGCCGCTCGAACGGCACGCCGAGCGCCTTGAATTCCTCCGCCGACCATCCGATTCCCACGCCCAGCGCGAAACGTCCGCCGCTCAAATAATCGAGGCTCGCGATCACTTTCGCAAGCACCAGCGGATTATGTTCTGGCACCAGGCAGATGCCGGTCGCGAGGCGAATCTTGCTGGTCCGCGCGGCGATCCAAGTGAGCGCGACGAACGGGTCCATCCACTCGATCGTGCTCGGTGCGGCAAACGCCCCGTCCTGCGAGTAAGGATACTTCGACTCGGTGTAGCGGTCGAACAACACGACGTGTTCCGGCGCCCACAGCGTGCCGAAGCCAAGCCGCTCCGCGTGTTCCGCAATCGCGCGCAGGATGCGCGGATTCGCCGCTTTGCCCAGACCCGCCGTCAGCAATCCTATTTTCATCGCAATTCTCCCAACGTCTTCTCTTTCACGCTTCGCGCGAAATTTAGCTTCTATTCGCCCGCCAGGCGTCCGACCATGGGTTTTCTGAACTTCAGGATGAAGCGGTCTTGCGTGTGATTGATCTTCCAGAAGGGCTCCGTGCGCGGATCGTTTGGATTGCGCAAAACGTTCAGCGTCGCGACCAGTTCGAAGCCGTCCTTTTCGACCTGCTTCACCACGAAGTCCTCATCGATTCGATGGAGCGTGTTGGTATCGCGGATGCCCGAACCCGCCTGCGCGCTGTTGTCGACGATGCCATAGATGCCGCCCGGCTTCAGCGCCTTCAGCACAGCAGCGTTGAACTTGTCGGGATCGGCGCCCACGTCGAAGAGGTCGTGATAATTGAGATTGATAAACACGGCGTCGAGCGTACCCGGCGCCACCGGAATCATATCGGGCGCGCCGAACGGCTTCGTCACCTCGACCACGTTGCTCATACCGGGCTCTGTCAGGCGTCCCTTCCAGGCGGTTTCGGCCTTCTTGAATTTGTCGGGAAACGCGGTGTTTTGCGAATAGACCTTGCCGGTCGGGCCGACGATGCGCGCCAGCAGTTCGGTCGTGTAACCGCCCCCTGCCCACAAATCGGCGACTTGCATTCCGGGCTTCACACCGAAGAACGTCATCACCTGCGCTGGTTGGCGTGACGCGTCGGAATCGCGATCCGCGGCAGGCCGCGCGCTAGCGGCAATCGCGTCGGTCACATACGGCGGAATCTGTGCGGCCGGCACTGCGCTCTGATGCTGCACGGCGGCGACCCCGCTGTCGGCGCGTACGGCGCATGGCGCGGCCCAGAATATCAGCGCGAGGCCAATTGCCGGCAGCGCGCGAAGCTTTGAACTGCAAAGATTGAGATCATTCATCGGCTGCACCTTCAGTTCTTGGTCTTCTGAGATCGTCCGCGCTCCATTACGGCTTCGCGTTGACGATCGAAATCTTTGAGCTTCGAGCTGCTGTTGTAGGCGCGAAAGTATTCCTGCTCGATGCGAATCGCGTCCTCCAACGTCGCGCGCGTCGTCAATTCGTAAAGCTTCTTGAGCTGCCGCACGATCGGCTGGTTAGCGGTAAGAATCTGCGCGGCGATCGCCTGCGCTTCCTTGAGCGCCTCGCCGGGCGCCACGACGCGATTTACCAGCCCCATCCGCTCGGCCTCGCGCGCGCCCAGATAATTCCCGGTCAGCGAAAGCTCCTTCGCCTTGCGAATGCCGATCGCGCGCGGCAACCGCGCGGTCATGCCGCCACCGGGCATTACGCCGACGCGCGCATGAGTATCGGCAAACTGCGCGTCCTCGGCGGCCACGACCATGTCGCACGCCAGCACCATCTCGAAGCCGCCGGTCACCGCGAAGCCATTGACCGCGGCGATCACCGGAACTTTCATATCCTCGATCACGGTGATGAAGCTGACGGTGGTGCCGTCGCGCACCACCGCGCCGCTCTCGCCGCTCGCCTCGGCGCCGAGTTCCCGCAGATCGAGCCCTGCGCAGAACGCGCGCCCAGCTCCGGTAATGATCACGACCTGCGCTTCGGGGTCGTCGCGCAATTCCTGCATCACGCGGCAGAAGCTCGATCGTAGATCGCGATTGAGCGCGTTGAGCTTCTCTGGACGGTTAAGCGTCACCGTCGCAATTCCGCCCGCCTTGGTCACCAAAACTACGGGTTCACTCATGGCGAATCGTCGAACCTCCAACGGGCAGTCGTAACACAGCCGGTATCCGGTGCCAAAACCGCGCGCCGTCAACGGACACCCTCTTTGCCGCGTGCGCGGGGGGCGCTAGTCTCGTGCATCCGGGACGCGCGATCGCCCGCTCAGCGGGTGGTGAAATCGTATGAATTTCAGATTCATCAAATTCGTATGCATTATAGTTTGTGAAGGTGATTGCGAGTGATCGTGTAATCGCATAGGTGGCATGACCCGATAGCGAATGGATGCATCGACTGAAATTGAGAGCGCCGCTGGCTTCAACGGGTTGCGGGTGGTCGCCTTCGAGAGCCGCATGGCCGCGGAGATCCGCACTTTGATCGAGCGGCTCGGTGGACGGCCGATTATCGCGCCGTCGATGCGCGAGGTGCCGCTGGAAGACAATCATGCGGCGCTGGATTTTGCCGCGCGGTTGCTCGCGGGCGAACTCGACGTCGTGATCTTCATGACCGGGGTCGGCGTGCGCGAGCTCTTCAAAGTGCTTGAGACGCTCCATCAGCGCGCTGCGATCGTCGCGGCGCTGGCGCAAGTCGTGACGGTCGCGCGCGGGCCAAAACCGGTCGCCGCGCTCCGTAACCTCGGCCTGACGCCCTCGCTAACGATTGCCGAACCGAACACCTGGCGCGAAGTGCTTACCGGACTTGCGGCGCGGGTTGCACTCGCGGGAAAGCGCGTTGCGGTGCAGGAATACGGCGTCGCCAATCGCGAACTCGGCGCGAGCCTCGAAGCCCGCGGCGCGACGGTGACGGTCGTGCCGGTTTATCGTTGGACGCTGCCGGAAGATCGCGAACCCCTGCGCGCCGCGATCAAGACGATCGCGGGATGCGACGCCGATATCGTGCTCTTCACCAGCTCGAACCAGGTGACGAACGTAATGCAGGTGGCGGAAGACGAAGGCGCGGGCGCGGACTTTGCGCGCGGTCTCGCAGCGGCCGTAATCGCCTCGGTGGGTCCGGTCTGCTCGGAGGAGTTGCGCCGGCGCGGCGTCGGTGTCGATATCGAGCCCGAGCATCCGAAGCTTGGGCACCTGGTGAAAGCGGCCGCCATGCGGGGACCCGCAATGCTCGCGCGCAAACGCGCGGCTATACGGACTCGTGCCGCAGGTGACGCCGCTCGCGTATCCGATCGATCGACGAACGCGAAGGCTGCCGCGGCGCCGCACGTCACGAGCAAGATGCACGACCATCCGTTCATGCGGGCGTGCCGGCGCGAGCCGACGCCATACACCCCCATCTGGCTGATGCGTCAGGCGGGGCGTTACATGCCGGAGTATAGGCGCGTGCGCCGGCAACATTCATTTCTCGAGATGTGCCAGCGGCCCGAACTGGCGGCCGAGGTGACGGTCACCGCGGTCGAACGGCTGGGCGTGGACGCCGCGATCATCTTCGCCGACATCCTTCTGCCGCTGGTGCCGATGAACGTCGGGCTGCATTACGAGAGCGGCGACGGTCCGGTGATCGATCGGCCACTGCGAACGGCGAGCGATCTCGATCGCATCCCGCCGGTGATGGCGCTCGATTCTCTCGGCTTCGTCGCCGATTCGATCCGCCTGGTGCGCGCTGCCCTCGCCGATCGCACTCCGCTGATCGGTTTCGCGGGCGCACCGTTTACACTGGCCTCGTACCTGATCGAAGGCGGCTCGTCGCGCCAGTACCAAGCGACCAAGACCTTGATGTACACGCAGCCCGCCACGTGGCATCGCATGATGGAGATGATTGCGCGCGTCACGGCCGATTACCTCAATATGCAGGTCGAGGCGGGCGCGGACGTGGTGCAGCTTTTCGATAGCTGGGTGGGCAGCCTGTCGCCCGACGACTATCGGCGCTTCGTGCTGCCGCACACGCGCAATGTGATCGCGGCAGTGCACCAATCGGTGCCGGTAATCCATTTCGGCACCATCACCGGAAACCTGCTCGAGTTGATGCGTGAAGCGGGCGGCGACGTTATCGGTCTCGACTGGCGCGTCGATCTCGCGGAGGCGTGGGCGCGGCTCGGCGATGGCGTCGCGGTGCAGGGCAATCTCGATCCGATCGCGCTGTTCGCCGACGTTCCCGAAATCCGGCGGCGCGCACGATCGATTCTCGACAGCGCCGGCGGACGCCCCGGCCATATCTTCAATCTCGGCCACGGCATTCTGCCGGAGACTCCGGTCGATCATGCGATCGCGCTGGTTGACGCAGTGCACGAGATGAGTCTTCGATGAGCGCGAGCGGTCACGGCGAGGCCCGCAGCGATAGCGCAAATTCGCGCGGCGATGCGATCGATGTTAAATCCGGCGGCCTGACGCAGCGTTGCGATTCCGTGATGCTAATCGGCTTCGGCGGACCGACCGCGCCGACCGAAGTGCGGCCGTTTCTCGATCGCGTGCTGCATGGACGCCCGGTCCCGCGCGAACGCTACGAGGAAGTCGTCCACCACTATGATTTGCTCGGCGGACGATCGCCCTACAACGACCTCACGATGCGTCAGGCGGCCGCGTTGCGCGAAGCTTTACGGCGCGACGGGTTTGACGTTCCGGTCGTGATTGGGATGCGTAACACTCCGCCCTTCTTCGATGATGCGTTGCGCGAATTGGCCGCCAAAGGCGCCCGCCGCGCATTTGGATTCGTTCTCGCGGCCCATCGTTGCGAAGCGAGTTGGGATCGCTACCAAAGCGATATCAACGCGGCGCGCGAGCGGGTCGGCGCATCGGCACCGCAAATCGAATACGCGCCGCAATGGCATAACCATCCGCAGTTCGTCAGCGCCGCCGCGGATCGCGTCCGCGACGCGATCGCTCCCCTCGCGCCATCGGATCGCGAATCTGCCGAGCTGATCTTCACCGCGCACAGTATCCCGATTGCGATGGCTGCGAGCGCGTCGTACGTCGAACAGATCAAGGAATCGGCGGGAATGGTCGCGGCCGCGGTCGGTGCCTCGAACTGGCGCATCGCTTATCAGAGCCGCAGCGGGAGTCCGCGCGATCCGTGGCTCGAACCCGACATCAACGATGTCATACGGGGACTTGGCGGACGCGCGGCAGTGATCGTGCCGATCGGATTTCTGTGCGACCACGTCGAGGTGTTGTATGATCTCGATATCAAAGCGGCGCGAGTCGCTCGTGAGGCCGGCGTCACGATGGTGCGCGCGGCGACGGTCAGCGACCATCCGCAATTTATCGAGATGATGGCGGCGCTGGTGCGCGCGCGTCTGCTGCGCCAGCCAATCTCGACCCCGGCACAGCGATAACCGCAACCACGCGAGCGCTTCCGTCAGCATCGGCGCAACCTCAATGAACTCCTCGAAGCGATCGCGGCGCGTCGCCATAATCGGCGGGGGTATCAGCGGACTCGCGGCGGCGTTTCGCTTGCGCGAACTCGCGGATGCGCGCGACGTCCTGATTGAAATCGCGATCTTCGAACGTGGCATGCGCCTGGGTGGCGCGCTCGACACGATCCGACGCGACGGCTTTGTGATCGAGACTGGCGCCGATTCTTTTCTCTCGGAAAAGCCCGCCGCGACGAAGCTCGCGGAACGGCTTGGGATCGCCTCGGAACTGATCGGCACGCAGGAACAATTTCGCAAGACGTTCGTCGTGCGCGTCGGCCATCTGGTCGAAATTCCAGAGGGCTTTTCGCTGCTCGCACCAACCTGGTTCGGCCCGTTGATGAAAAGTCCGCTGTTCAGCGCGAAGGGCAAGCTGCGAATGATGATCGAGCCGATGATTCCGCGGCGCCGCGCGACCGACGACGAAAGTCTCGGTGCGTTCGTGCGGCGTCGGCTCGGGCGAGAGGTCTTATCGCGCGTGGCGCAACCACTCGCCGGGGGCATCTACACGGCCGATCCAGAGCTGCTGAGCATCGGCGCGACGATGCCGCGATTCGTCGAGATGGAGCGGCGCTACGGCAGCGTGATTCGCGGACTGCGAGCGGTCGCGCGGACCCGCAATGCCGAGGCGCGCGGCACCAGCGGCGCACGCTGGAGTCTGTTCCTCGGCTTCACGGACGGCATCCGCACGATCGTCGATGCGCTCGCTAGCCGCCTCGAAGGATCGATTCATTACGGGGCCGAACTGACCGCAATCAAGCGCGAGCCTGAGGCGGGCGACCCCGACGGCTCTACGGCCGCTTCATGGCGGCTCGAATTTCGCGATGGCACGAACTTCGACGCGGATGCGATCGTCTGCGCGGCGCCCGCCTTCGCGATCGCCCCGATCATGCAACCGCTCGATACGGAACTCGCGACGATGCTGGCGGCGATTAAGTACGCGTCGGCGGCAACCGTGAATATGGCGTTCCGCGCGGTGGATTTTCCGCACCCGCCGGCCGCCTTCGGTTTCGTCGTGCCGGTTGCCGAACGACGCCGGATCATCGCCGGCAGTTTCTCGAGTCTCAAGTTTGCCGGACGCGCTCCGGCCGGAATGATCCTTGCGCGCGTCTTCATGGGCGGTGCGCTGCAAACCGAGATGATGAATCTCGACGACACCGAAATGATCGCGGCGGCACGCGAAGAATTCGCGAGTCTGCTCGGCGTGACTGCCGAACCGGCTCTGACGTGCGTCCGGCGCTGGCCCGACTCGATGCCGCAATACGCGGTTGGACACCTTGAGCGCGTAACGAAAATCGAACGCGCAGTCGAAGGCGTCACGGGCTTGACGCTGGCGGGCGCGTACCTGCGCGGAGTCGGCATTCCGGATTGCATCGCAAGCGGCGAGCGTGCCGCCGAGACGACTTTCGCCCAACTCACGCCGCAACCCTGAGCCCGCGCACCGCGCCATGACGACTCCGGCACCGTTCGCCGCGCCAGTCTGATGGTGCGCGTTGGCCGTGCACAATGAGATAATGCTTCCTGCATTTCGGTGAAGCATCCAAACGACATAAACGCCCTCGGCGATCCTCATGGCAGCACGACAGCAGGCTGGGACCGCGTGATTGCCCACGCCGATATGGACGCGTTCTATGCGGCTGTCGAGGTGCTCGACAATCCAGAGCTGCGGGGCAAGCCCGTGATCGTCGGTGGCAGTTCGGCGCGCGGCGTCGTGACCTCGGCGTCGTACGAGGCGCGCAAATTCGGCGTGCATTCTGCGATGCCGACGGCGCAGGCGCACAAGCTTTGCCCCGATGCGATTTTCGTCCGCGGGCGAATGGATCGTTACGCCGAAATCTCGCGCGCCATCCGCAATGTGTTTGACTCCTTCAGTCCGATGGTCGAACCGCTCTCGCTCGACGAGGCGTTCCTCGATCTCACCGGCAGTGAACGATTGCTCGGTCCCGCGCTGGATGTGGCGCGCGCCCTGAAGCGGCGCGTGCTCGAACGCACCGGTCTGGTCGTTTCAGTCGGTGTCGCGCCGACCAAGATGGCGGCGAAAATTTTGAGCGAAATGTCGAAGCCCGACGGACTCTTGCTGATCGGTCCTGAACACTTGCGAGCGTTTCTCGAACCGTTGCCGGTCGAGCGGCTGTGGGGCGTCGGGCGCGTGACGCTCGCGGGGATGCACGAGTTGGGAATTCGCACGATTGGCGATCTCGCGCGGCGCGACGCGAGCGATCTGAAGGCGCGCTTCGGATCGTTCGGGCCGCATCTGCATGAACTCGCCAATGGGCGCGATCCACGTACCGTCGTCACCGATTGGCAACGGAAATCCTACGGCGAAGAGAATACCTTCGAGCACGATCTCGCGCTGGATTCTCTCGAATTGCGCCGCGTCTTGATCGCCCACGCCGACGCTCTCGGCCGCCGGTTGCGCGCCGACCGGGTGCGCGCGCGAACAGTCACGCTGAAGCTCAAGCTCGCGCGGCCGCTCGGCGGCGGGCGTTATCCGCTGCTAAACCGGAGCGCATCGATCGACGATACGACCGACGACAGTGCGGCGATCGCGAAGCTCGCGATTGCCCTTCTCGCGCGCATCACCGACCGCGAGAACGTGCGGCTGGCGGGAGTCCAGGTGCACAACCTGGAACGCGCCGACGCTGCGCAATTGGGGCTGTTCGATTCATCGGCAGGCGCCGCCGCGCGAAGCGCCCGGCTCAATCGCGCCCTCGACGCCGTCGCGAAACGCTTCGGCGATGAGGCCGTCACGCGCGGCCTGACCCATGCCGAGCGCGCGGCACCGTCGCGCCGAATCAAATAACTCAGCCGTCCCGTTTTGACGAGGATACCCGCCGTCGGCTAATTCTGCTTGAATTGGTGTTTTCCCCGGAGGCAAGTTCCGAAGTCATGGCCGCGCAAACACTCTTCGAGAAAATCTGGAATTCCCACGTCGTTCACGAATCGCCCGGCGAACCGGCGCTGCTCTATATCGATCTCCACCTGATTCATGAAGTCACGTCGCCGCAGGCCTTCGAGGGTCTCGCGACCGCCCGCCGCAAGGTCCGCCGCCCCGATCGTACCTTCGCCACCCTCGACCATAATGTGCCGACGACCGATCGCTCGCTGCCGATTACCGACCCCGATTCCAAAGCGCAGATCGAGATGATGCGCAAAAATTGCCGCGACTTCGGCGTGCGGCTTTTCGACCTTGGCGAGGTCGAGCAGGGCATCGTTCATGTCATCGGCCCCGAGCTCGGCCTGTCGCAGCCCGGCATGACCATCGTCTGCGGCGACAGTCACACTGCCACCCACGGCGCACTCGGCGCGTTGGCCTTCGGCATCGGCACCAGCGAGGTCGAGCACGTGCTGGCTACGCAATGTCTATGGCAGGCGCGGCCGAAAACGATGGAAGTCCGCGTTGACGGCAAGCTCGGTCTCGGGGTTACCGCCAAGGACATCATTCTCGGCATCATCGGGCGCATCACGACCGACGGCGGCACCGGCCACGTGATCGAATATCGCGGGACCGCGATCGAAGCGCTCTCGATGGAAGAGCGGATGACGGTGTGCAACATGACGATCGAAGGCGGCGCGCGCGCCGGCATGATCGCCGCCGATCGCAAAACCGTCGATTACCTGCGCGGGCGACGCTACCTGCCGAGCGGCGCGGAATTCGATCGGCTCGCCGCACAATGGCTGACGTATCGCACCGACGAGGGCGCCAAATTCGATCGCAGCATCAGTTTCGACGCCGCCGGCTTCGCCCCGCAAGTGACTTGGGGCACCAACCCCGGCATGGTAACCGAGGTCACCGGCAAGGTGCCCGATCCGTCTAGCTTCACCGACGCGACTTCGCGCCGCGCGACCGAACTGGCGCTCGAATACATGGGCCTCGCGCCGGGCACCCGCATCACCGATGTCAAAGTTGATCGCGTGTTCATCGGCTCATGCACCAACTCGCGGGTCTCGGACCTGCAGGCCGCTGCGGACATCGTCAAGGGCCGCCGCGTCGCCGCGACCGTGCATGCGATGGTCGTGCCGGGATCGCAATTGGTAAAAAATGAAGCCGAAAAACTCGGCCTCGACCGCGTCTTCAAGGAGGCCGGCTTCGAATGGCGCGAGGCCGGATGCAGCATGTGCCTCGGCATGAACCCGGACATCCTGAAACCCGGCGAGCGTTGTGCCAGTACCTCCAATCGCAACTTCGAAGGGCGTCAGGGCAAGGGCGGACGGACCCATCTGGTCAGCCCGATCATGGCGGCGGCCGCGGCCGTCGCCGGCCATTTCGTCGACGTGCGCGAATGGGCCAATAGCTGATCGCGCGACGCGGCTATCACGGAAAGCAGGTATTTAAGATGATGAAGGCCTTCAAGAATTTCACCGGACTGGTCGCACCGCTCGATCGTCCGAACGTCGATACCGATCAGATCATCCCCAAGCAGTTCCTCAAGGCGGTCGTCCGTAGCGGCCTCGCCAAGGGGCTCTTTTTCGATTGGCGCAATCAGCACGACAGCCAGTTCGTGCTCAACCAGCCGCGCTTCGATAAGGCCACGATCCTGGTGGCGCGCGCCAACTTCGGCTGCGGCAGCTCGCGCGAGCATGCGGTTTGGGCGCTCGCCGATTTCGGTTTCCGCGCGGTGATCGCGCCGTCGTTCGCCGACATCTTCAAAAACAACTGCCTCAAGAACGGCATCCTCACGATTATTCTCAAGCCCGAGGAGACCGACGCGATTTTCGACGCGATCAAGGAACGCCAGGACTATCATCTGACGATCGACCTGCCGGCGCAGAAGGTTTCCGATGAGTTCGGCTGGTCGGCGCATTTCGACATCGATCCGTTTCCGAAGCGCTGCCTGATCGAAGGGCTCGACGATATCGCGCTGACCCTGATGCAGGACGAAAAGATCAAAGCGCACGAGTCGGCGCATCCGGTGCCTTATAAATTCTAGCCGCACGCGCACGATCCTTAGTTTCAGTAACCGCGGGCGGGCGGCCGCCGTTCGCGCTCGCCCGCGCTGACCGTTGAACGCTCAAGTCCTGATCGCCGGCGCCGAGCATGAGCGGATGCGGCTCGATCAGTTCGTCGCCGCCGCCCTCGCCCCCGAATACTCTCGATCGCAAGCCGCCCGCATGATCAAGGCGGGCTGCGTGACCGTCAACGGCGCGCCCGCACGCGCCGCCGCCGCGCTGCGCCGGGGCGATCGCGTCGCGATTACTCCCGCCCCCGCCCCGCCCTCATTGCCGCCCCCGGAAGCTGCCCCCGACATCGACGTCATGTTCGCGGATACGGAGCTGATCGTCGTCAACAAGCCCGCCGGGATGACCGTGCATCCGGCCCCCGGCAATCCTCATTCGACCCTGGTTGACGCACTGCTCGCGCGCTTTCCGGAGCTCGCCGCGATGGCCGAGCCGGACGGCGTGATGCGGCCCGGCATCGTCCATCGTCTCGACAAGGAGACCTCGGGCGTGATGGTGGTGGCGCGCACGCCGTTCGCGCGCACTGCGCTCTCGCGCCAATTCAAGGATCGCACGGTCCGCAAGATTTATCTGGCGATCGTGCGCGGCGTCGTCGCGCGCGATCGCATCACGATTGCACGCCCGGTCGGCCGCCATCCCACGGAACGTAAACGGATGTCGGTGCGATCGCGGAATCCGCGCGACGCTGTCAGCCATGTCGACGTGCTGCATCGATTTGCGGATCGCGACGCAAGTGCGACGCTGGTGCGGGTGCGTCCCGAGACCGGCCGCACTCATCAGATCCGCGTGCATCTCGCCTCGATCGGACACCCCTGCCTCGGCGATCCGCTGTACGGCGGCGGCGCCCACGCGACGAGTGGAGTGGATCGCGCACCGGGTGGAACGAATCGCGCAACGAATGCAGCGAATCGCACGACGAGTGAACCGGATCGCGCGGACGGTGTGAATTTTGATCGCCAGGCGCTGCATGCGCTGGCGCTGACGCTGACTCATCCGCGCAGCGGCGAACGTCTCGAATTTATTGCACCGCTGCCGCTCGACATCGCGGCTTACCTCGCCGCCCGCGGCCTTGATCCCTCCGCCCCCGCGATCAACCGATGTGCTCACGACGACTGAAGCGTACGACGAATAAAGCGGAGCACTCACCGTCCCACGGCTTGGCCACCCGCGAGCCTAACCGCCCAATTAAGACGCTCGCGCCGGGAGATTCAGACACTTCAATATTCGAGCGTAACCCTTCCGGTTCGCCCGGAATATGTAAGGAGAAAATCGACCAAACCCTCACGACCTAGCAAAATCCGATCGGTCCCGAGGTCCACACCAATGAAGCGTTGCAATTTCGAGTATGTGAGTTGAGGAATCGTCAACTGTGCCATATACACTGGAGCGAGTGCCGGACCATGAGCAGTCTGAATCCATTGATCATCTACCTGCATAAGATGCAGCGCCGCACTCGCGAGCGTATCCTCAATCAGGTTCCATTCTGCGCCTGTATCAAGCAGGGCTGGTAGTTGTTTGTGGATGGGATTTGTTGTGTTTCGATTGTTGATGACGACTTCAAGCGCTGGCCCTTCGCGCACCAGATCATCGCGGCTTCGATAGCCCCATTCTATGCTGGCCAATTTGGCGCGGTCCTTTCCTTATTGAGAGCGGATCACAGAAATCGACACGTGCTTGCGCGTGGAGTCGCCGACCTTGCGAATTAATGACGGGCTATCTCCAAACTGCCGAAGCGCACCCTCCCCAGCAGAGTCGAAGTCATCGAAAACGCCGACAAGTTGTCCACTGTGAAATACGACGAATTTCCCTGCGTAATGCCTTTCCAATTCAGTTCGCCTCTGGTCGTATGCGCGAATATCGTCTTCAGTTGGCATTGGGCGCGCCTCCATCGACCATTCACAGGTCCTTCTGTAAACCATTCTAGAGACGCACGCATCGTTGTGGAAGAGCGCTTATTGTCGCGGTTTACTCAGCTTCCCGCTGTACCCAGGCGACCTAACCGATTGACACATGACAGGGGCTTGGTTACTTTGAAGTAGAGCTCCCGCATCGAGTGCGCCGAAGCAGATTGAGTTTCGGACCCGTCTCAAGACGCCATCGCATTTGAAATCGCCAAGGCGTCCTCTTTCGTACCCCGATCGGCCATGAACGCAGGGCAACCTGGAGGCGGGTACTGCATAACGATTGGCTGTTCTTAACGCCATGCTGGCGGCGCTTTACATAATTCTTGTCGCGCGGTTTCCTAGATTCAAAAAATTCTCAGGTTCAAGAGATTCCAAATGAAAGATTGCAAAGGGGGAGAACAGGTTGCGGGGAGGTAATATGAAGGGTCGAGGAGCATCCAGACACGACGCTCAGGAACGTGGCGCCGAGGACGGATCGCCGGCGCCGGCCGCGATCGTCCGATCGCGCCACACTTCGCATCAGGCGGCGCACGCGCCGGAAGCAGCGGCCCCCATGGCCGACAACGGCAGCCACGGTGCCGACGATCGCGTGATCCAGCAGCCGTCGCTCTACGTGCCCAATCGGCATGCGGTGGTCCCGGTCATCAGCGACACCGGCGGGCTGAACCTCAAGGCGTTGAAGGGCGCCAAGATCACCGAGCTCGCCCAGGTCGCGCGCGATTACAATATCGAAGGCGCCACCAACATGCGCAAGCAGGAGATGATCTTCGCCGTCCTGCAGGCGCAGGCCGCGCGCAACGGATCGATCCTGGGCGAGGGCGTCCTCGAAATCCTGCCCGACGGGTTCGGCTTTTTGCGCGCCCCCGATTACAACTATCTGCCCGGCCCCGACGACATCTATATCTCCCCGAGCCAGATTCGTAAGTTCAATCTGCGCACCGGCGACATCGTCTCGGGTCTGATTCGCCCGCCCAAGGAAGGCGAGCGCTATTTCGCGCTGCTCAAGGTCGAATCGATCAATTACGAGGAGCCCGAAAAGGCCCGCGACAAGATTCTCTTCGACAACCTGACGCCGCTCTATCCCGAGGAGCGCATCAAGCTCGAGTACGATCACGAGGACTACACCACCCGCATCATCGATTTGATCGCGCCGATCGGCAAAGGCCAGCGCGGCTTGATCGTCGCGGCGCCGTTTACCGGCAAAACGATGATGATGCAGGCCATCGCGAAAGCGATCGCGCGCAACCACCCCGAAATAATCCTCATCGTCCTCCTCGTCGATGAGCGCCCCGAGGAAGTCACCGACATGCTGCGCTCGGTGCAGGGTGAGGTCGTCAGCTCGACCTTCGACGAGCCCGCCACGCGTCACGTGCAGGTGGCCGAGATGGTCATCGAGAAGGCGCGCCGCCTGGTCGAGCACGGCCGCGACGTCGTCATCCTCTTGGACTCGATCACACGGCTGGCTCGCGCCTATAACACCGTGGTTCCGCCATCGGGCAAGATTCTTTCGGGCGGCGTCGACTCCAACGCTCTGCACAAGCCCAAGAAGTTTTTCGGCGCCGCGCGCAATACCGAGGACGGCGGCAGCCTGACGATTATCGCGACCGCGCTGGTCGATACCGGTAGCCGGATGGACGAAGTCATCTTCGAGGAGTTCAAGGGCACCGGGAATCAGCAGATCGCACTCGACCGGCGACTGCTCGAAAAGCGCATCTTCCCGACTATCGATATTCAGCGCTCCTCCACGCGCAAAGAGGAATTGCTGCTGCCGCGCAGCACGCTGAACCGCGTATGGATTCTGCGGAAACTGCTCTCGCAGCTCAACGCGGTCGAGTCGATGGAGTTCCTGCTCGATAAGATGCAGGGCACCAAGACCAACGAGGAATTCCTCGAATCGATGAACGTCTGACGCGGGCGGGATAGCGGAAGGCAAGACAGGGTCATTCTGTCACACTGAGCGCAGCGAACGGGTCCCGGATCCGGGATTTTCCGCGAGCTCAGACTCGGAAATTACCGTGTGCAGGGTTCCGCTGGGAATTGTCCCAGCCACTAGGAATTGTACGATCGGACGGGTAGGATGGAAGGTTAGCGCCGTCACGAGACGGCCCCAGAGAGAAGAGAGAAAATCCTCTATGACCGAAATTAGTATGAAGCAGCTGCTCGAGGCCGGCGTTCACTTCGGCCATCAGACCAGCCGCTGGAATCCGAAGATGAAACCCTACATCTTCGGCGCCCGCAACGGCATCTACATCATCGACCTGCAGCAGACGGTCAAGATGTTCCGCGCCACCTTCGACTTCGTCCGCGACCTGTCCGCGCAGGGCGGCACGATTCTGTTCGTCGGCACCAAGAAGCAGGCGCAGGATATCGTGCGCGAAGAGGCCGACCGTTGCGGTATGTTTTACGTTAACAACCGCTGGCTCGGCGGCATGTTGACCAATTTCCAGACCATCCGCGCCTCCATCGACAAGCTCAAGAAGCTCGAAGAGGTGATGGCCGATCCCGAGATGATCCAGGCCCTCTCCAAAAAGGAGATGAGCGACAACGCCAAGCATCACGACAAGCTGATGACGACGCTCGGCGGGATCAAGAACATGCGCAAGCTGCCCGACGCCTTGTGGGTCATCGATACCAAGAAAGAAGAAATCGCGGTGGCCGAGGCCAATCGCCTCGGGATTCCGGTCGTCGCAGTGGTCGATACCAATTGCGATCCCGACCTGATTTCGTATCGGATTCCCGGCAACGACGACGCCATTCGGGCGATCAAGTTGTTTACCGCGGCCGTCGCCGACGCGATCATCGACGGCAAGCGCTCGGCCGAGGAACGCGCCAAGGGGATTGAAGATCTCGCGCCGGAGGACGATCAGGTCGCCTCGCCTGAACCCGAACCCCCGTCGCAGCAGGTCTGACCTCCGTTCCGCCGGCCGCGCAGGGGACGATTATCGGGTGTTCCGCCGCGCTGCGATGAAAATGTGAATTATCGGGGCGCGGGCTGATCTCGCGCCATCAACCATACCGGGCCCACCCGGTAATCAAGCTCGGAATTTTACGAATGGACGTAAACGCTAATCTGGTCAGGGAACTGCGCGATAAAACCGGCGCCGGGGTGATGGATTGCAAGACCGCGCTGGCGGAGACCAAGGGCGATCTCGATCAAGCCGTGGTCTGGCTGCGCGAGAAAGGCATCGCGCAAGCCGCGAAGCGCTCGGGGCGAGTTGCTTCGGAAGGCTCCGTGGGTTCCTATATACATGCGGCTGGCAAGCTCGGGGTGCTGGTCGAGGTCAATTGCGAAAGTGATTTCGTCGCCAAGACTCCGGAGTTCCAGAACCTGGTGAAGGAAATCGCCATGCAGATCGCGGCGGCTAATCCGCGCGCCATCCGTCGCGAGGAACTGGCCGAAGACGTGATTGCGCAGGAACGCCAGATTTACGCATCGCAGGCGGCCGGTTCGGGCAAACCCGAGAACGTCATCAGTAAAATCGTCGATGGCAAACTCGAAAAATTCTTCGCCGACTCCGTCCTTTACGAGCAAGCCTGGGTGCGCGACCCGAATCGCCTGATGAAGGATGTAATCGGCGAGTATGTCGGCAAGCTGGGCGAAAAAATCGAAGTGCGGCGGTTCGTGCGTTTCCAGTTGGGTGAAAACCTCGGAAACAAAGCCAATTAGAGCGGTGCCTACAAACGGCCAAGGTCCTCACCCTCCCGCCATGCAATCAACGGCTCCGGGATACTGATCGCGATGGCCGAAGCGGAACCCAGTAAAAATGGCGGGCCCCGCTTTCGGCGCGTACTGCTGAAGCTATCGGGCGAAGCCTTGGCTCCGGCCCGCGGTAGCGGCATCGACCCCGATGCCTTAAACGAAATCGCCAAAGAGGTCATGGACATCGCGGCGCTAGGGATCGAGCTTGCAGTAGTGATCGGCGCCGGCAACATCCTGCGCGGCAGCGAATACGAGGCGCGCGGCATGGACCGTTCGACGGCCGACCAGATGGGCATGCTGGCGACCGTGATCAACGCGCTCGCCATGCAAAATGCGCTCGAGCAACTGGGCGTGCGCACGCGAGTGCTCTCGGCGATTGCGATGCACTCGGTCTGTGAGCCGTACATCCTGCGGCGCGCGATTCGCCATCTCGAAAAGGGGCGCGTTGTGGTCTTCGCCGCCGGCACCGGCAATCCTTATTTCACCACCGATACAGCGGCAAGTTTGCGTGCGATGGAAATTGGCGCCGACGTCATCCTGAAGGCGAGCCATACAGTTGACGGCGTTTACGATCGCGATCCGGTCAACGACCCGAACGCGGTGCGCTACGATCACCTCAGCTATATCGAGGTGCTCCAGAAGAACCTCAAGGTGATGGACTCGACGGCGATTTCGATGTGCATGGATCACGATCTTCCGATCATCGTCTTTAACTTGCGCAAGCCGGGGAATATAAAAAGAGCGGTGATGGGTGAATCGATTGGCACCCGCGTGGAGCGCGGTAGCGGGAACGCGCCGCGGCAAGAGCCATGAACGAGGAAATCGAGCTTGCACAAATGGAGATGGAGGAGGCGGTGAACGCCTTCCGCCACGAACTGTCGCGCGTGCGCACTGGACGGGCGTCAACTGCGCTGTTGGAAAATCTTCACGTCAACTATTACGGCACGCGAACACCGTTGCGCCAACTGGCCGGATTGGCCGCGCCGGAAGCCCGGCTGCTGGTGGTCACGCCTTACGATAAGGGTGCGATGGGCGAGATCGAAAAGGCGATTCAGACCTCCGATCTCGGTCTGAATCCGATGAACGACGGCAAGGCCATC
>Ga0209415_10003404_pt1 | contig 29586 bp, 19 predicted proteins | sample PeaSoiSIISIP2007_FD_187696 | JGI IMG/M metagenome (GOLD analysis project Ga0209415, IMG submission 187696) | Peat soil microbial communities from Weissenstadt, Germany - SII-SIP-2007 (SPAdes) (version 2) | ecosystem: Environmental > Terrestrial > Soil > Wetlands > Peat | place: Germany...
CTTAGTGTGGGCGGATCGGTCCCCCGGAGACATCCCCTCCTGGCCGCTCAGGTGATGTCGAGGGCACAGACGCTCACCGCGAGACGGCCGTTACCCGACGGAGGTTCCTGCGCGCCTCGGGGGCCGGCCTCGGCCTCGCCGCCCTGACCGGGGCCGCCTGGGAGCTGGGCGAGCAGGTCGGACCACGCCGCGCCTCGCGCCGCCGGGCGCGCTCGGGGGTGACGAGCACGTCCGAGGGGGCCGTGCGGCACACCAATGTGGCTGCCCCCGGGCCCGACACGGTCCGCATGATCACCCTCGACAGCGGTGTCGTGGTGCCGTCGGCGGACTGGGTCGTCGAGGAGAACCAACAGCCCGGGACGCTCGACTGGGTGATGAGCGCCGCCAGTCGCATCTACGGCTACAGCGACCGCGTGAGCGCGCTCCGGGGGGACGTGGTGACGCTGTTCGTCGACGCGCCCCCGGTTCCGTATCGGGTCGAGCTGTACCGGATGGGGTACTACGGCGGGCTCGGTGGTCGGCTCGTGTGGCGATCGGCACCGTTGGCCGGCGGGCCCGCTCAACCGGCGTTCACGGTGGCGGCCGGCACCAACATGGTCGAGTGCCAGTGGAGTCCCACCATCCGGGTCGGGATCGACGACTCGTGGCCCCCGGGCGCGTACCTCTTCAAACTCACCGGGAGCGACAACGGCATGACGGCGGGATACATCCCGCTGTGCATCAGGGACGACACCAGCTCAGCCGCCTTCGCCATCATGCATTCGGTGACGACCTGGCAGGCCTACAACGCCTACGGGGGAAGGAGCCTGTACGTGGGCCCCGGGACCACGCGTGTGGGCGAGTCCGGTAGTACCAACCGCTCCCGGGTGGTCTCGTTCGACCGGCCCTACGACCAGAGGGGGTGGGGAGCGCCGGATTTCACCGGCAACGAGTTCCCTCTCATCTTCCTGGCCGAGAGTCTCGGGCTCGACGTCACCTACTTCACCGACATCGACCTCCACGAGGTCCCCGGCCGCCTGGGCCGCCACCGGTGTCTGTTCAGCCTGGGTCACGACGAGTACTGGTCCAGTGCCATGCGCGACGGCGCCGCCGAGGCGCTGTCTGAGGGCGTGAACCTGGCGTTCCTGGGGGCCAACGCCGTGTACCGCCACATCCGCCTCGAGCCGTCGCCGCTCGGCGTCAACAGGCATCAGGTCTGCTACAAGACCGATCTCGCCCGGGAGGATCCGATGTGGGGGATCGACCCGGCCGAAGTGACCGCCAACTGGCCCGACGGGCCGGTGCCCCGACCCGAGCAGGAGCTCGTGGGATCGCAGTACGCGGATGTCGGTGCCATGGCGGACATGGTCATCGCCGATGCCGGGGCGTGGATCTTCTCGGGCACCGGCGTCACCGACGGCCAGCACCTGGCCCGTGTCGTCCAGGGTGAGTACGACAACTACGAACCGTCGTTGAGCGGACCGGGGAACGTGATGCTCCTGGCCCATTCGCCGGTGGCCAACCGCGGTCGGGGGCGGGTCTCGGACATGACCTACTACACGGCACCCGGCGGCGGTGGCGTGCTCGCCAGCGGATCAGCGATGTTCGTGTGCCGCCTCTCCGACGCGCCGCGCATCGATCCCAACATCGTGTTCGCCGCCATTCCCGGCGTCACCCCGGTCCTGTGGCGCATGATGGAGAACGTCTTCTCGCTCTTCGGGGCGGGGCCGGCCTCGAAGACCCAGCCGTCGGTCGCCAACTGGCGTCAGTTCGACTGACCCGATCCCGTCGGCGCCACGGTGGCGACGGCATCGTCGACGGCTCCGGCCCCAGCCTCGACCACGGCGGGCGAAGGGCGCGCCGGGCGCGGGATGAACACCCCGGCCACGACACCTCCGAGCGCGATCAGCGCCGCCACCGTGAAGCCCCGGGAGAATCCGGCGGTGAGCGCGGCCGCCTCGTGCACGACCGGGTGCGCCACGTCGTGCCGTGCCGCGGCGAGGATCGACTGGGTGCGGTCCGCGGCGATGGTGGCCAGCGCGGCCAGGGCCACCGAGGCGCCGATCTGGCGGCTCGTGTTGAGCACACCCGAGGCGAGACCGGCCTGGGTCTGGGCCACGCCGGCGGTGGCGGCGAAGGCGAGCGGGGTGATGGCGAGCCCCATCCCGAAGGTCGCCAGGGTGGCGCCGCCGAACACCGATCCCCAATAGGAGCCGGTGGGCCCCGCTCCCGACAGCCATTCCAATCCGGACGCGCTCAGGAGGACCCCGACCAACAGGGGCAGGCGCGGCCCGAAGCGGGGCACGAGCCGGGAGCTGATCTGGGCCGCGACGGCGATCGCGGCGGTCTGGGGCAGGAATCCCAAGCCGGTGGTGAGCGGGGAGAACCGCAAGACGTCCTGCAGATACAGCGAGACGAAGAACCACATCGAGAACATCGCCCCTCCCGCGAAGAACATGGCCAGGTTCGAGGCGGTGAGCGCCCGGGAGCGGAACAACCCGAAGGGGACGAGCGGCGCGCGCACCACTTTGATCTCGACCACGACGAACGCGGCGATGCAGACGACGGAGATCACGAGGGGGACGACGGTGGCGGCGGACGCCCACGAGTGGGTGCTCGTGCCGGCCACGGCGTACACGAGCGCAGACAGCCCGGCGGTCACGAGCATCGCTCCGGGTACGTCGAGCGACGGACGCTCGCCCTCGGCCCGGGTCTCGACGAGCACGACACGGGCCGCCACCAGGGCGGCGGCGGCGATGGGGACGTTGATATAGAAGATCCAGCGCCACGACAACAGGTCGGTGAGGACCCCTCCGAGCAGTGCCCCCGAGGCGCCCCCCACCGCGGCCATCGCACTCCAGATCCCGAGGGCGCGCGAGCGCTCTGCTGGTGCTCGGAAGGTCATGGTGAGGATCGTCAGGGTGGCCGGGGAGAGCACGGCCGCGCCGAGGCCCTGGAGGGCGCGCGCCCCCACGAGCATGAACTGGTTCTGAGCGATGGCGTACACCAGGCTGGCGCCCGCGAAGAGCGCCAGGCCGAGCATGAAGATACGGCGCCGGCCGAAGAGGTCCGCGGCCCGTCCGCCCAGGAGCAAGAAGCCGCCGAAGGAGAGGGCGTAGGCGTTGACCACCCATTGCAGCCCCGAGGTGGAGAAGCCCAGATCGCGTTGCATCGACGGGAGCGCGACGTTCACGATCGACAGATCCAGGACGACCATGAACTGTCCCACGCACACCAGGGCGAGGACCATGCCCGACGACACCGACCGCTTTCCGGCGTCAGGCATCGTTGCGGCCACCGCTAGCCCAGCCCCGGCGGCGGTGCCCTCCGGTCCCGACATCACCCAATCATGGCATCAGCCGTACCCACCATCATCTGGTCGGACGGCGCTCTGGACATGCGGTCAGATGACACGCCGGACCTGGAGTCCTTGCGTACTGATCCGGATCGGCAGCACCTCGTAGCCGGGGTCCAACGAGGCGACCCGATGCTCGAGCGCTTGTTTGGCCTCGGCGGTGGCGCTCAAGAACGTGACCGAGCCACCATCTCCTCCCGCGCCATTGACCTTCCACCCCAGTGCTCCCTGCGCCGCCGCGCCCTCGATCGTGCGCGTCGCGTCCACGCCGACAAGCTCGGGATGCAGGCACTTCTGGGCCTCGGTGTTGGCGATCATGGCTCGACCGAACGCGTCGAGATCCCGGGCGAGGACGGCGTCGCGGGCTGCCATCGCCGCATCTCGTAGCCGCGAGAACGACGCCGACCCTCGATGCCGCACCTCGTCGACCACGTGGCGGTGCACACCGGAGGAATCGTGGGCGCGGCCAAGGAAGAGCAGTGTCAGAAGGGGACCGAGCTCCTCCCACGCGGGCAGGGTGTGCACCGTCGCCTCCGGGTACGGCTCGATCTCGATGTAGTTGATCCCACCGAACGCCGCGCTCAACTGATCCTGGATCCCGCTCTCGGCACCGAGGACGTCGACCTCGAGCCGATGAGCGGCGTAGGCGATGTCGCGTCGTGACAGTTGCTCGGCTCGCCATGCCGCGAGCCCGCCCACCATGGCGACCGCCACCGACGCAGACGTACCGGTGCCGCAACCGGCCGGTACGGCGGAACGGATGGTCACCTCCACGGCGAGGTCCCCCGGAGGAGGGAACGCGTCGACGGCCGCCTCGAGCAGCGGATGACGAGCGACGCGGGACGTGCCCGGCACGATGGGGTACCGGTCGCCGAAGGTCACCACGTCCAACACCACCGGATCCGGGCCGGCCGTCGTGCGGATCGAGACCTCCACCCCCGGGGTCACCGCGATGTTGAGGACCCGCCCCGGCCCGCCGAACCACGTATCGGTCCACCCACCGTTGTCACACACCCGGACAGGAGCCGACGCCGTGACCACCACGGCAGCACCGGCGTCGCCCGACATCCACCGATGATGCCATGGGCGATCGGGCTCCCGGGCGCCGGTATCCCTACGATCGACCCATGCCCGACGACGGCGCCACGACCGGTGCCGGGGCGCCGCCCCGTCACCTGCTCGTCGTGTTCCACTCCCGCACGGGGTCAACCCTGGCCCTGTGCGACACCGCCGTGGCCGCGGCCACGGCGGCCGCCGGCGACGAGGTGGCACTCCGGGTCCTCGGGGCGTTCAGCGCCGGTCCCGACGACGTCTTGTGGTCCCACGGTGTCCTGCTCGTGACCCCGGCGAACTTCGGGTACATGTCGGGTGCCTTGAAGGACTTCTTCGAGCGCGTGTACCACCCGTGCCTCGAGCACACCGTGGCGCTCCCCTACGCCCTGGTGGTGAAAGGAGACACCGACGTCGACGGGGCGGTATCGAGTGTGGAGCGGATCGCCACAGGGCTCCGATGGCGGCGGGTGCTCCCTCCTGTGACCGTGGTGGGCGCGACGACGTCGGCCGACACCGAGCAGGTCGCCGAGCTCGGGGCGACCCTCGCCGCCGGGATCGCGGCCGGGATCTTCTGAGGCGAATCAGGCGGTGCCCGTGGGGCGTCGGTGCTCGAGCCCAGCGCGGCGGTAGACGGCGTCGATCACCTCCATGTTGGCGATGGCGTCGGTCGGACCGGTCAAGGGTCGCTCCCCCGCCACCACGGCGCGGCAGAACGCCTCCAGTTGGAACTCGTAGGTCGGACGCCGGCTCAGGTGTTCCACGATGTGGCCCCCGCGACCGCGTACCGACAGGCGGTGGTAGATGTTCGGTCCAGCGGGGTTGAACACTCGAAGCACACCGGCGTCACCGTCGACCCGGAATCCGACGTGGAGCAACCGTCTCGACCACATCGAGCACGTGATCTTCCCGGTCGCACCGCCCGGGAAGCGGACCTCTGCCTCCATGGCGCGATCGACGCCCGCTGACCGCAGCTTGGCGCGGGCAGAAACGACCTCGGGCTCGACCCCGACGAGGTGGCGTGCCATATGGATCGCGTAGCACCCCGCGTCCATGGTGGCCCCACCGGCCAGGTCCAGCCGGTAGCGGATGTCGTTGAACATCGGCAGGGGGAAGCACAGCGCCGTCTCGACCCGCTGCACCGCACCCACGGCCCCCTCGTCGAGAAGCTGGCGCGCCCGCATGAACACCGGGTGGTAGCGGTAATGAAACGCCTCCATCACGACGACGCCGGCCGGAACCGCCGCGGCCACGGCGCGAGCCTCGTGCGCATTGGCGGTGAAGGGCTTCTCGCACAGCACGTGCTTCCCCGCCGCGCTCGCCGCCATGGTCCATCGGCCGTGGAGACCGTTGGGAAGGGGGTTGTACACGGCATCGATGTCGGGGTCACCGACGAGGTCCTCGTACGAGGCGATCACACGGGGGATGCCGTGCTTGGTCGCGAACGCCTCCGCCCTCGATGTGTCTCTCGCCGCCACGGCGACGACGTCGACGCCATCGACGTTCCGGGCGGGGCGAACGATGGCGGACGGTGCGATCCTCGCCGCGCCAAGGACGCCGATGCGGATGGGCGGCATCGCTGCAGGCTACCGGCGGGCGGTGTGGGGGGAGGTGGCGTTCACGGAGGGGTGCTCACAGAGGAAGGTGCACCTCGGCGCGCCACTCCCCGCTGAGCCGGACGGCGCTCAACGCCGCGCCTGCTTCCAGTGTCCAGGCCAGGACATCGTGGTGGGACGTATCGGGGGCGGGGTTCACGATCAGCCCACGACGAGGATGGTCCTGCACGATCCGCCAGCCCTCGGGGACTGCGACACCCGCGGTGACGAGTCGCAGGCGCACCCGTTCACCAGCGGCATGCTGCACCCCGATCGAGTCCGGGAGTGGGCCGCGCGCCGTCGCCTTGCCCGCCACCCAGGTGCACACCGGTACGTCGTGAATCGGCCCCGCCAAGAGCATCGTCAACCCGGACCGGGGAGGGGGTTCGTCCTCGGGTCGGACCTCGGGGTGGAGGTTGACCCAGCCGTCGTGGGCGGCGGCGAGGTCGTCCATGACCCCGACCACCTCGGAGGTGTCTTCCACTCGGAACTCGAAGAGCCGCGTCGCACGTCGTGGCACGGTGACGGGGTCCAGGCCTAGCCGGGGTCGGGGCGGCCCCGCAGGGCGGGTCCGTCGAAGCGGTCGACCGTCGTGAAGTCCTCGACGGAGTGGCGTGTGAGCCGGGTCGGCTGACGCACCGGGTGACCGAGCGCCACCAGCGCTGCGACCGCCATGTGATCGGGGACCGCGAAGGCGGCGCGCACCTCGACTTCACGCCTCACCACCATGGTGGTCATGACCCCGGCCAGCCCCTCGGCGCGCGCCGCCAGGAGCAAGCTCCACACGAAGGGGTACACCGAGGCACCCCCGACCAAGGTATAGCGGTCGAAACCGCGGTCGACGCTTGCCAACTTGCGGAGGTCGGCCAGCACCAGGATGAGCACCGGCACCTTGTCGAGGTTCTCCGCGAACCCCCCGGGTCCGGTGGCAGCCGCGGCCGCCACGGCTCCGGCGCCTTCGATCGCTCGCTCCTCGGCGTCGTGGTCGGTGATCGGTGCCCACGGCACGAGGCCGGCCGCACTCTGTGCCAGGTACTGGTACCAGCCCGGCAGGTACAGGTCCCGCAGCGTCGTCCGCAACGCTCGGTCGCGCACGATGACGACGTGCCACGCCTGGCGGTTTCCTCCACTGGGCGCGAAACGGGCTGTGTCGAGCACGCGGTAGACGACGTCATCGCTGACGGGCAGGCTCAGGAAATCACGCACGGCCCCGGTCGTGCGCAGCGCGTCGGTGAGCTCCATCGCGCCGACGGTAGCCCCTGGTCCGGTCCTCAGGCTTCTTCGGGCCACAGATCCTCGGGTTCGCGCCCCCTGGTCTCGGGGAGCAGCCCGAACAGCGCCGCGGCCAGGACGACAGGGAGGAACGTCACCTCGGCCCCCACCGCGAAGCGGTTACCGACCTCGGCGATGGCGCCGAAGGCGACGAGTCCGATGACGGCACCGACCACGCCGGCGGCCACGTTCCACCCGGCGACCGATGCCCGAACCGATGTGGGAAACAACTCGTTGGCCAGCGCGCCGGCGGCGGGAGCGAACGTCGACGCGCAGAACACGGCGAGCTCATATCCGACGAGCAACGCCGTCTTCGATCCGCTGTAGGTGAAGATCCCTGTGATCGCCATGGCGAGCATGGCCAACGCCGCGGTCGGGCGGCGACCGAACCGGTCGGCCAGGACCCGCCCCAACAGCAGGCCTGCCAGTCCGAACACCGAGGCCACCACGACCATGGCGGCGGTGACAGCGCCCGAGATCTTGAGCACGTTCTGCGCGTACACGAAGATGAAGCTGTTGGCGGGACCGGTGACGACACCCACCGCGAACGCGATCGACGCCACCGTGCACAGGCGCCGTCGGTACGGAGGGGCGATGGCGCCGAATACTGGAATGGGGTGTTCGCCGGCCGCCGCCACCGCCTTGAACCGGTCCGATTCGACCAGCCACCGCTGGATGAAGAAGATCGCCGCCAAGGGGACCACCGAGAGTGCGAACAGGCCCCGGAAACCGAGCGTCGATTTCCACAGGCCGTTGATCACCGCCGTCAGACCGGTGCCCACTCCGTAGCCAGCGGCGATGAGGGCGATGGCCTTGGCCCGGTCCGACGAGGCCGTTTCCTCGGCCGCACTCACCTGAGCCACGGCGTTGGTGGCACTGAGCAGGGGGCGGCCCAGGGCGAAGATGACGACGAACCACCAGTACCCGGGACTCAAGGCGGCCAGGACGGTGAAGGCGAGGCCCAGCGCGCAGGTCGCCACCAAGATGGTGCGGCGTCCGATGCGGTCAGCCAGGCTCGACAGAGGTAACCCGCCCAACGAAGCGAGCCGCAAGATGGCCAGGCCCACCCCGAGCTCGGTGGCGGATAGGCCGGCTTGGTCCGGGATGGAATTCCCATGCACGACCCGCCCGAAGTGCTGGGCCACGTCGCCCAGTGCGGCGACCGCTCCGAATTGGCCGAAGCCCGAGGCGAGGGCCATGAACGCCACCGCCACCACGGCCGGATCGGACCAGGAGCGCAGCCCGAACTCGTGCTCGGATCGGTTAGGAGTGGCGATCCGGTCCGTTCTACACGCCTGAGCATCCAACTACACAGACGCGTCTCTACGGTGCCCGTCACCCACCGAAGGTGTGGCCTCCGGTGCCGGCGAGCACCTCGTAGGCTGCCCTCCGCCGCCCCGGCACCCAGCTCGGGTCCAGGGGTGGCGGAGCCCTTCGTCTTGTGACCGAAACTCGCCCGCCCACGAACATGCACCCGCCACGCTCCGGGCGCCGGAGCGTGGCCACGTGGTCGGCTCACCTGGTTCTGGCCGCGGTGGCCTACATCCCTCTGCTCCTCACCGCCCCGGGCCGGGTGGGGGCGGACACGAAGGCCTACCTCTATCTCGATCCGGTCCGCTGGCTGTCGGTTTCGGCTTCCATGTGGGACCCCGATCTCGCCACGGGATCGGTCACCCACGAGTACATCGGCTATCTGCTGCCCATGGGTCCCTATTACGCGCTCATGCACGTGCTCGGTGTGCCGACGTGGGTGGCCCAGAGGCTGTGGACCGGGAGTCTCCTCTTCCTCGCCGGTGCCGGCGTGCTCTACCTGCTGCGCACGCTGTCGCCGGCGACGGGGGAACGGGGCACCGGATCGCTCGACATGGCCACGCTGGGGGGCCTGGGCGCGATGGTGGGTGCCCTCGCCTACATGTTGTCGCCCTACGTCGTGCAGTACGAGGCGCGCGAGTCGGTCCTCCTTCTTCCCTGGGTCGGCCTGCCGTGGATGCTCGCCACCATCGCCCGGGCGCTGCGAGTGGGAGGCTGGCGGTACCCGGCCTTCTTCGCTCTTGTCGTGGCGCTGGTCGGCAGCACCAACGCCGCCTCGTTGATCTTCGTCGGCGTGGGTCCCGTGCTGTGGGTGGTGTGGGAGCTCGTGACGGGCCGGGTCCGGTGGGGACGCGCCCTGTCGACGGCGCTCAAGGTCACCGTGCTCAGTCTGGCGGCATGCGCATGGTGGATCGTGGGGCTCAGCGTGGAGGGGGCCTACCTGGGCAACATCCTGCGGGATACCGAATCGATCCCCACCGTGGCCCGCACCAGCCTGGCGTCGGAAACCGTGCGCGGGCTCGGCTACTGGTTCTTCTACGGAGTGGACAAGCTGGGTCTGTACCTGCCGACGGCGGGACCGTACATGACGTCGCTGTGGTTGCTGGCGGTGAGCTTCGCCGTCCCCGCCTTCGCATTCCTGACCGCGTTCTTGGTGCGATGGCGCGAGCGCGCCTATTTCGTCGCGCTCATCCTGGTGGGCACGATCCTTGCCGTCAGCGTCCATCCCCTATCGGACCCGTCCCCGCTCGGACGTGTCATCAAGGCCAGCTCGTCGGACTCGACGGCGGGACTCGCGTTGCGCAGCACCAACCGCGCCACGCCGCTGGTCATTCTGGGCATCGCCGTGCTCCTGGGGGCCGGTGTGGCCGCGTTGGCACGACGGTGGAAGGTGGCGGGCGCCATCTCTGCCGTGGCTGTGATGGGGCTCGTCGCCGCGGACCTGCCCGCCTTGTGGACGGGCCAGTTCGTCACCACCAGCTGGTCGCGTCCGGAGCAGGTGCCCTCGTACTGGACCGATGCGGCGAAGTTCCTCGACGACCAGCCCGGCGCGGCGCAGACGCGCGTGCTCACCGAACCGGGAATCGATTTCGCCACCTACCGGTGGGGATCCACGCTCGATCCGGTGCTGCCCGGGCTCATGACGCGTCCCGAGGTCGACCGGGGTCTCGTGCCCTACGGATCGACAGGAGCGTCGAACCTGCTCACCGCCCTCGACGAGCAGGTGCAGGAGGGCACCGTCGATCCGAGCGCCCTGGCGCCCACGGCCCGCATCATGAGTGCCGGTGATTTGGTCGTCCAATCGGACCTGGTCTACGAGCACTACGACACCCCGCGTCCACGAGCGTTGTGGCAGACACTCACCCCGACCCCATCGGGTCTCAGCGCCCCGGTCGCGTTCGGCAACCCGGCGGTGACCGCCGCCCCACCCGTGAAGTACCCGTTGATCGACGAGACCGAGCTCGGCCTTCCTCACGGTGCGCCGTACCCACCGCCGGTGGCGGTGTTCCCCGTTCCCGACGCCCGTCCCATCCTGCGCGCCGAGAGCGCGTCCCACCCGTTGCTGGTGGACGGGGACGGGAGCGGGCTGGTGGCCGCAGCCGGCGCCGGTCTCCTCGACGCGCAGGCCACGGTCTTGTACTCGCCCTCGTTTGCCGCCAACCCCGCCGGCTTGCAACGCACCCTGAGCCAACGCGCCGATCTGGTGGTGACCGACAGTAATCGCAAGCGCGCCGAGCAGGTCGGCACGGTGCGCGACAACTTCGGGTACACCGAGATGGCCGGCGAGAAAGCCCTCGTTCCCGACGACCGCGACGTACGGACCTCGCCCTTCCCGGCCCCCGCCGGCACCGCCAGCCAGACCGTGGCCCTGGAGGAGGGGGTCAAGAGCGTCGAGGCCAGTGGCTATGGAAACTCCATCACCTATACGCCCGAGAACCGACCCGACCAGGCCATGGACGGCAACCTGCGCACGGCGTGGACGGTGGCCGCCTTCGACAACCCCCTCGGTCAATACCTGCGCATCACATTGGCCCACCCCGTCGCGACGGGCCAGGTCAATCTCGTCCAGCCCCTGTACGGCCCGCGTAACCGATGGATCACCGGCGTCACCCTGCGCTTCGACGGCGGTCATGCGGTCACCGAGAAGCTCGGCGCCACGTCCCGCACCGCGGCCGGACAGACCATCACGTTTCCGTCGCGGTCGTTCACGACCTTGCAGATCACGATCGATGCCACCAACACGGGGACGCTCGTTTCCTTTGGCGGACAATCAGGGGTCGGCTTCGCCGAGGTGCGAGTCGCCGGCCAACAGGTCCACGAGGTCATCCGGATGCCCGAGGACCTCCTCACCGCGGCGGGGCCGTCCTCGGCGTCACACCGCCTCACGTTGCTCATGACGAGGGACCGCGTGGCACCGGTACCGCCCCGCACCGATCCCGAGGTGGACATCGCCCGCTCCTTCACGCTTCCGACGGCACGCACGTTCTCGGTGAGCGGCACCGCCGAGCTCTCCCCGTTGGTCCCCGACGACGTGATCGACAAATTGCTCGGGACGACGGTCCCGGGGGTCCTCGCCGCCTACTCCTCGGGTCGCCTGCCCGGCGACCTCCAGGACCGCGCCTCGTCGACGCTCGACGGCAGCCTCGCCACCGTCTGGAGCCCCGGCCTGGGCCCGCAGGCGGGCAATTGGCTCGAGTACAACGTCGCCAAGCCGATCACCTTCGACCACCTCTCGATGGCCATCGTGACCGACGGAAAGCATTCGGTGCCCACCTCCGTCACGATCAGTGCCGACGGCACAACCCGCACGGTCGGTGTCCCGGCGCTGGCCGACAGCTCGACCCCGTGGACGACACAAATCGTGAATATCTCCTTCCCTGCTCTTACGGGTTCGCGCCTGCGGGTCACGTTCGACACAGTTCGTCCGGTCACCGATCTCGATCAGTTCTCCAACAAGCCCATCGATCTGCCCCTCGGGATCGCCGAGGTGTCCATCCCGGGCGTAGCGGACTCGAGGACCGCACCCGCCTCGCTACCCGGGACATGTCGCAGCGACCTGCTCACCGTGGACGGCAAGCAGGTTCCCGTGAGCATCACCGGGACGACCCAGAGCGCGGCGTCGCTCGGTCTCCTCCAGGTGCGCGGGTGCGGGAGCGCCGCCGACGGCATCACGCTGGGTGCGGGGGCCCACGAGCTGCAGACCCAGCCCGGCGTCTCGCCGGGGGTGGACGTCGATATCGACAGCCTGGTCCTGGACTCCGCCGCCGGGGGCGGCCCCCTCGCCCCCGCTGCGTCGGGACGGGCCGAGCCCACGGACTCCGGTCCGGCGCCGGAGGTGTCGGTGGTCCACTTCTCGACGACGTCGGCACAGGTCGTCGTGCACGAGCCCACGGCTCCGTTCTGGATGGTGCTCGGTGAGAGCACCAATGCGGGCTGGCACGCCGTCGTCGGGGGCAAGGATCTCGGGGCCTCGCAGCTGATCGACGGCTACGCCAACGGTTGGCTCGTCACCCCGACGAGCCCGGGGCACGACATGGTGATCACGTTGACGTGGACTCCGCAGCGATTCGTCGACGAGGCCATCGTGGTCACGGGCGTCACCCTGGCGTTCTGTCTCGTCTTGGCGTGCTGGCCGCGCCGTGCCCGGCGACGTCGTCGTCAGGCAGCGGTCCAGCCCGTGTCCGTGCCGGCCGGCCCTCCCTCAGGGCGCGCCGCCGTCCGGATAGCGGCATTGTGGTCGGCGCGTTCGTCACCGGTCACGTCGACCCCTGATGCCAAACCTGGCGCGGTGTCAACTGCGGTCTCACCGTCGGGGGACTGGGGGGTGGGTGAGCAGGCGCCGGTGCTCGGCTCCCCCCTGCGCTCGACGGGGACACGGCCGCATTGGTTGTGGGTGCTGCTGGTCTCGGCGCTGGCCGGGGGGGTGACCTCCGCGGTGGTGGCACCCGCCGCTGGTATCCCCGTCGGCGTGGCCACCTTCGTGGGCCTGGCGTTCTCCTATGGGCGCGTCCTCCTGGCCATCGGATCGGTGGGTCTGCTCGTGGCGGTGGACGACATGGTCACCGCCGGCCAGAGCAAGTTCCACTACCTGGCCGAGTTCGGCTGGCCGACCCACTTCGAGACGGCGAGCACATTGGCCTGGCTGGCTGTGTGCGCGCTCGCCGCCGACGCGTTGGTACAGGAGGTGCGACAACGTCGAGCCCGCCGTGACATCGCACCGCACGATGCCCAAAACGCGCCTGTCGCTCGGCGGCGAACGGGTCGGATGCACACGCGCGCAAAACACTCCCGCCGTATGTGACTCGGCGCGAAGGCACCGTGCTACGGTCGACCAGTTGATGGTCGATGTTGCGCCCCGTCCCGCGCCCGAGGCTCTCGACGACGGACAGGGTGATGTGCCCCGGCGCAAGGCGCGACGGCATCGACGTAACCGCTACCAAGGGCCCGAGCAGCCCCGGCACTTCCCGTGCTTCGACGGTCTGCGCGCCATCGCGGCGATTCTCGTGGTTCTCGTGCACACCTCGTTCGGTTCAGGATTTACGAGCCGTTCGTCGGTGGGCATCTACATGGCCCGGTTCGAGATCGGTGTGTCGGTGTTCTTCTTGATCTCGGGCTTTCTCCTGTACCGGCCTTTCGTGGCCTCACACATCGCCGGAACCATCTCGCCGTCGGTCGGGAAGTTCTGGATGCGTCGCTTTCTGCGGATCATGCCCGCCTACTGGCTGGCGTTCGTCGTGACGACCTACGTCATGCATGCCAACCTCAAGGTGCTCCCGGGGTGGCATTCGTTGTTGATCTACCTCGGACTGCTCCAGGTCTACTTCCCGTCCCACGCGCTGACGGGCATCACGCAGGCCTGGTCGTTGTGCACGGAGGTCTCCTTCTATCTCGTCCTGCCTCTGTACGCGGCCTTGATGGTGCTGCGACGCCGCTCCGACCGCCACCAACTGCGGCGCGAGCTGCTCGGGGTGGCAGGGCTCTTTGTGGTGGGCCTGGGGTTTCGGTTCTGGCTCCTCCACGTGCACACCCCGCTCGCCTACGTCATGCTCGACTGGCTCCCCTCGTGCCTCGACCTCTTTGCCCTCGGCATGCTGCTGGCGGTGTTGAGCAGTTGGGTGGTGCACCGCCAAGTGCAACCGCGCTGGCTGTGGAGCCCGATCTTGCCCGGAGCCAGCTGGTTGGTCGCCCTGGCGCTTTTGTGGGCGGTCGCGCACATCGGCGTGTCCCGGCTCCCACTCCAACACACCGCCCCCGGCCCCGGCCTCATTCAAGAGTTCCTGTACGGGCTGTTCGCTTTCTTCCTGCTGCTTCCCGCCGTCTTCGGGCCCAAGCGCCGCGGGATCATCCGCAAGGCGTTGCAATGCAAGCCCGTGGCGGCCCTCGGAGTCGTGTCGTATGGCGTGTACCTGTGGCACCAGGCTTGGCTCAACCTCTTCGTGCGTTGGACCGGCGAGTTGTTCCGCGTGTCGTTCCCCGAGACGTTCGGCGTCGTCCTGGCTCTGGCGGTCGCCTCGGCCACCGCCAGCTACCTCCTCGTCGAGCGGCCCACCCTCCGGCTCAAGAGCCGCCTGGGATGGTGGACCACCTCCCCGACGGCCCCGGCGTCAGCTCCGGCCCCGTAACGGGCTCCCGTTCCGGGCCGGCCGCTGCGTGGCCAGCGGGCCCTAGCGCGACGGCTCGGGCCGGGGAACGCCGCGCACGACGTCACCCGGTGGCCCCGACGACCCGGCGCGGTCCCAGAGCCGATCGAGGGCAACCGCGGAGAGCAGGACCAGCGACACCTCGAAGGTGGTCCGGTACCGGGTCTGGCCAAAGCTGACGAGGACGGTGGCCACCACGTCGAGGCCCAGTGCCAACAGGGGGAACACCGGGACGCGCCGCCGCCGCAACACGACGATGCCACCGACGCCGAGCACCACGAACGCGTAGTACATCCCGAGCCCGACGAGAGCCCAGTGGTACGGGCGCGTCTCCACGTAGGAATCGAGCTCGATCTGCTGGAGCGGATGGAAGGCCCCGAAGGCGCGTCCCAGGCGGGCCAGTTCCACGGGACCGAAGCGGTGCAGGTGGGCTCGGATGTACTGCAACGCGTAGGCCTGCGCCTGAGCCGATTGCACCGATTCTTCGGTGTGCCGATCGATCGGGGCCCGCAACGAGCACTGCAGCGACCAGTACCCTTCGAAGGTTCCCGACCACGTTTCGTCGCAGTTGGCGGAGGCCAGCGTGATGCCGAGCCCGGAGCTGACCAACGTCGGCTTTTCGAACCTGCTCATGTTGTACCCGACCCACGGAGCCACGACGGTGAGCGCGGCCAGGGTGCCGAGGAACGCCAGGGCCAGGCGCGAGCGCCATGGGCTGCGAGCCAGAAGGCCGAGGGGAATCACGATGAGCGGTATCAGCAGCGCCAACTCGTCTCGTCCCAGGATGGCCAGGCCCGTCACGGCCCCGAGGACGAGCATGCGGCGCGTTCCCGGTTGCCTCCAGAACCGGTACGCACACAGCAGAATGAGCGAGACGAGCAAAGGGGACAGAGATTCGGAGAGCGCGAGCTCGTCGCTCATCCAGATATTGGGGTACACCGCGATCAGAAAGGCGGCGATGAGCCCCGCCCGACGCCCCGCCATCTCGCGCCCGGTCACACCGCACACGGTGATCGCCGCGGCACCGATGACACAGCACCACACCCGATGGGCGAAGAACGACTTCAACCCGACGACCGAGGTCATGGCCAGCACGAGCACGAACAGCGGCGGCCAGTCGGCGGTCTGGATGTATTGGTGGGGATGGAGGGAGTAGCTCCACGGGTTGATGAAGCCGTACCCCTCCACCACCAGGTTGGCGGCGTTGTGGAAGTAGTAGGCGTCGCCGCCCGGGCGCCGACCGGGGCGCCCGAGGACGGTACCGAGCCGTATCCCGAAGCCCCCCAGCGTGATGACGCCGAGCCACGCCCACCACCGACGGTTCCGACGTCGGTCGGACTCCCCCGCGCCACGCGGTTGGCTCTCGGAGGCGAGCGCCGTCGGCGTGGTCGTCAACCCGACACTTCCGTCGCGCCCGTCGTGTTTCCAGGGCTCACCGACCCGTGCCCCGTCGGCGGAGCACCAGCAGGAGGTTCCAGGTGACGACTTCGCGCAGTACCGGGACCGACACCACCCAGCGCATCCAGTCCGGGTAGTAGCGCGGCAGGGCGTCCACCACGTCCACGCCGGGATGGGCCCGGGCCAATCGCAGGGTCGGGCCCACGTGGCAGGCGAAGAGTGAGGAGCCGAAGCGGTTCCCGGGTGGCTTTCCGTGGCGCCGTTCGTAGCGCAGTGCAGCGCGCTCTCCACCGAGATAGTGCCACGGGGCCGTTTCGTGACCCCCCCAGGGGGAGTACCAGGCCGTGAAGGACAGGTAGATGATGCCACCGGGGCGCGTCACCCGGATCATCTCGTCGAGAATCGTGCGGGGTTCAGGGATGTGTTCGAGCACATTGGACGAAAAGACCACATCGGCAGCGGCATCGGAGAGCGGGAGGCGGTTTCCGTCGCCGGCGATGGTCCGTTGCGGGGCCAGGCGTCCGGGCCGGACGGCGCGACGGTGGCGCGCCAGGCGAACGGATTCGGAGAGGGTCGTGGCCTCACCGTCGCTCTCGCCCGGGTTTGGGTCCTCATCGTGCGAGGCGTCGTCGCGGGCGCCGGCCTCGGGCTCCACCAAGACACAGCGCGCCCCAGCGGCGGTGAATGCCTCGGTGAAATATCCCCCGCCCCCGCCCACGTCCACCACGAGCCGTCCGTCGACCGCCGCGTAGCGGCGCAGTTGGTCCACGGAGTCGGCGGCCTGGATCCGGTAGAAGTGATCGGGGTCGGTCTGCTCGAAGCGAAAGGCCCGGAACAGCGCAACGGAGCGGCGCAGTCCCCTTGGACCCGGCGTGGCGTCGGACGGGTCCGTCGGACCGGGCGGCGCGATCATGTCGGCACATGGTAACGGTCGCCGCGCGCGCCGCCGCGCACGGGTGCTATGCGCCCACAGTCACCGCCGCGGCTCGGCGCGCCAGGCGTCGCCACGCGACGAGGGCGATCAGATAGGCGACGAGCCCGAGCACGAGCACGTCGTAAAAGCCGAAGATCATGGATAGCAGCGTGGCGAGCACAGCCCCGACCACCGAAGCAAAGCCGTTGACGGCCCAGCCCCAGGCAACGTATTCACGAGGGGCGTCGCTCAGGGACGAGACGGCTCGCACCCCGAGGGGCATGAACATGCCCAGGCAGAGCCCGAGCGGCGCGACCAGCGCAAAGGCAATGAGCACGCGCGCCGCAATGGGGAGACCGAGCAGCGCGTCGGTGAGCGGGGTCAAGCCCAGCACGTAGAAGACGGTGAGCCCGGTGATGGCGAGGACCAACACCGGCGCGGCCCCGGGGTGGCCCTGCGTCCTCGTACTGAGAAGAGCGCCGGCGCCGGTGAACAGCAGGAGCGACATCAACGTGACGGTCAGTGCATAGGTCGGGTACCCGAGGAAGAGGTTGAGCAGTTGCATCAGGGTCACTTCGAAGAACATGAACCCGAACCCGATGGCTGCGAAGAACACCCCCGAGACCCACTTGCCCGGCAGCCGTCGCCAGGTGGCGCGCACGACGACAAATGGAGCCAATAAGAACAGCGCGGAGATGATGACGGACAGGGCGAGGAGGAGGATGAGGACACGTTCACCGACCTGATCTTCCCGGTCGGTGCTCGTGATGGGGTGGAGGTAGTCGCGCAGGACCGAGCCGAACCGGGCGAAATGCCAGAAATACGGATCGTCGTCCGTCGTAGGCACCACGTTGTACCGGTACGACGAGTAAAAGGAGCGCAACTGTGCGGGTGTGGCTGACGCCACCGTGTCGACGGGGTTCTTCTCGACGGCATGGCCCGGGGCGTACTGCAGTGTCGTCCCCGGGACTCCCGACAGCGACGAGACAAAGCCGTTCACCTCGACGGGTGTCAACGAGGTCCGGCTCACAATGATGGTCGACAAGGTGAACGAACCGAAGAAGTGCGCAGGAGAGCTCGCCACCAGGATGTGGTCCCTGGGATCGGTGATCCCGATCTGGGCCAGCGCCTGACGGGCGGTGGCCACGAACCTCGTGGTGCGGTACGGCTTGTCCTTGTAGTCGACCTCGCCGAATTGTGCGACGAAGATGCCGCCGGGGGCGAGATGTTGCAGACTGCTGACGACGGCGTTGGTGGTGTAGAGGTAGCTCTCGGACAGGACGAAGGCACTGGCGGTCGCCTCGTTGGTGGCGGCATAGCTGTCGGGTGCCGGATACCAGATCATGTTGTAGGTCTTCTGGGCTCGCGCCATGAAGGACCTGCCGTCGGCGTTGATGTAGTCGACGGCGGGATCCTGGGCAAGATGGCCGTCGAAGGTCTTGTAGGTCGTCGTCACGAGTGAGAACGTGACCGGGTTGAGCTCGACGGCATCGATGTGCTTGGCCCCGAACCAGAGCGAAGCCAGGACCTCGTGCCCACCCGCCGCGCCGATGATGGCCTCCTGGCGAGGTGGCGTTTTCGATAAGGCGAAGGGGAGGGCCCGCGGATCGGCGTTGAAGTCGTAGTGAGCAAGTGATGCCACCTTGGCGTTCCATCGGTAGATCGCAGAGCCGATGATGCCGTCGTGGTACAGGGCCCGCACGTCCGGGGAGTCCTGAACCACGTCCACACGGAAGATCGGGCTCCAGGCGGAGTAGATGACCTTCCCGGTCGTGGTGCTCACCTTGCTGGTGTCGAGGCGCTGCGCGGGCAGCAGATTGGGGTCGGCCACGAAGATGACCGTGATCGCGGTCAGGACCACGACGACAGGGACGCCCAGCGGGCGCATGCGACCGGTGACGATCGTGGCCGCCAGGAGCATGACACCGGCCGCCAACATGATGGCGGCGGGCGGGCCGATGGTGGCGGTGAGGTAGATCACGATGGCGCAGGCCAAACCGGCGCCGGCGAGGTCCGCGAAGTAAAGGCTGCCCACGCCCTCGGGCCGGCGGCCGAAGAGGGTCGAGATGATCACGCCTGGCGCCACGAAGGGGACGAAGATGAAAAAGCAGATGGCCAAGAGCTCACCCATGCTCTTGGCCGATGCCCACGTGCCGTAGCGCCAGATGTCCAACGAGTTCAGCGACGTGTGTGCCACCACGACATAGCTCGCCACCACGCCGACAGCCCCCAGGAGGAAGCTCCAGAACAGCACCGTGTCGGTCCGAGCTCGGCGCAGCCGTTCGGATACCGCCACCATCACCCCACCCGTCCCGATGCCGAGCAGCGACAGGCCGATGATGAGATAGGTGTAGTAGTAGAAGAGCTTGTAGGAGATGACCCGCGTGTAACAGACCTCGATGATGAGGGCCGCAAAGCTCACGAGCAGGATCTCGGCGTGGTAGCCCTGCCGACGCGCTCGAGCGTGCGTCGGGCCCGCGCTGGCACGCGTGGCCGGACGAGTCTGGAGCGTGGTCACGACGGTCTGTTTACCACGCACCCGCGCCGATTCGGCGTCTACGTCCCCATGGTCACAGAACGGCGGACATCGGTCGGCACTCGTAGTCGCGACGTCATCGCCGCGGCGAGATGTACTGCGCCGTTGCCATCTTGCCCTGGCGGAAATCGAGGAGCCATCCACAACCCTTGGGCCCGGGAGGGTGACGGCGGAGCCGCACGCCGTCCTCCGACGCCAACATGGCCAAGGCCTCACCGATCACCTCACCGTGCGTACAGAGCACGAACCGGCTTTCCGGTCCTGCTCCGGACAGTTCTCGCACGAGTGTCACGGCCCGTTCTCCGGCGCTCGGGGTGAGGGCGTCCGCCTCCTCGACGGCGAGGCCGGTCTTCGCCGCGATCGGCTCCATCGTCTGCAGGCAACGCAGGTACGGGCTCGACAACAGGCGGGTCGGTTCGTACTCCACGGCAACCACGGCGAGGTGCTCGGCCTGACGCCTCCCACGCGAATCGAGCGGCCGGAGCCGATCGTCGCCGGCCCAACGCTCCTTGGTCCCCGCATGGCCGTGGCGTATGAGCAGCATCAGCACAATGGTCCATGATGCCCCGTGCGCAGCGTCGGCGTGCTGTTCCCCCTGCGGAACCGGGCCATCGTCCTCCCGTGGGTCCCGGCATGCGAGGCCCAGGCACGTTCGCGGGACCTTCGTCACGACACTCGGATAACCTCGGGGAGCCGATTCGAGGAGGTCGCAGCGCGTTGCCGTGGGAGCCGATCGCAATCACGAGCAAGGAGGCCGTCGATGTCGAGGGAGACGCGGTCCGCGTGGTGTGGTCGTTGAACCGACGACCGACCAGCGACTGGGCGCGGGAGTTCCGCAGCGTCGACGTGGCCCGGTCCGGCTCGCCCGATTTCGTCACCATGCCGGCGCCCGACATCCGTTCCGGGGGTTCGATCCACTGGACCGTCCCGGCCGCTGATCTGCGAGGGGCCGTGCAATACGTCAAGGCGTGCGTCGAAGCCGCCAATGACGGGTACCGCCAGCTCCTCGTCCGCCGTGAGGAGGAGCACAAGCGTCGAGCCGAGGAGGAGCGCGCCAAGGTGCTCCGCCTCGAGGCGGCCCAGCAGGCCCTGAACGCCCTGGACTGACCCCCTCGATCCGACCCGCACGGGCCGCACCCCACCCGCCTCGGCCGTCGGCGTCGGTCCTCCCGTTTCGACCCCCGACGGCTGCCCGTCGGCCGTGCCGACGCTCCGTGGTGAGACGAGCCGGAATTGGATGGGCGTTGTGTGTAAGTTGGGGCTTTGGTGGGCCTGGTGGCCCACAATCAGTGGGTAGCAGAGGACGGTACGTGGGTTAGGGGGGCCGGGCCCGGGCCGAGGGGTCTGCGCCGCTTCGTCACAAGGCGGTCGGGGCGAGCTCGCCACACGGGACCTCGACGAGGCCGCCACCAGGGCCCGAAAGAGGCAAGTGACAACCGGCGACGAAGTCGAGCACCGCGACGAGCAGGATGGCAACGATCTCCGCCAGGAGGTCCGAGAGCTGCGCGACCGCCTGACCAGTGTCGAAGGCCACTTCCGTGGCGCCGTGGACAACAGCACCGACGGTGTGGTCGTGGTGAACCGAGACGGCATCGTGGTCTTCGCCAACGCGGCGGCGGCTGTCATGCTCGGATCGACTCGTTCCCAGCTCGTCGGCAAAGCTGCGAACTTCCCCGTGGTCAACACCACCTCCCGGCGACCCGACCACGAAGTCCTCCTTGCCGACATGCGTATCTTGTCCACCGACTGGGACGACGAACCGGCCGTGCTCGCCCTTCTGCGCGACGTCACAGAGCGGTCCGTGGCGGACGCGGAGATGGCGTACCGGGCAACGCACGACCCGGTCACCGCACTCCCCAACCGCTACCTGCTCGACGACCGGCTGAGACAGGCACTGGCGAGGGACAGGCGCGCGCCGACGACCCTGGCCGTCCTGTTCTGCGACGTGGACGGGCTCAAGGGCATCAACGACCGACTCGGCCATGGAGTGGGCGACCAGGTCCTGGTGGAAACGGCCCGCCGCATCGAGGCGGTCATCCGGCCGGCGGACACCGCTGCCCACCTCGGTGGGGACGAGTTCGTCGTCCTGTGCGAGAGCATCGACGAGGATGGCGCCACCGCGGTCGCGGGTCGCGTCGCCAAGGCCTTCGACACGCCGATGAACGTGGAAGGCAACGAGCTGAGCGTTGGTGTCAGCGTCGGGCTGGCGATGACGAGCGATCCCGACGTGCTCCCCGCCGACCTGTTGGCCGAAGCCGACCACGCCATGTACCGGGCCAAGCAGGCTCGCCGCCGTCAGGCGGCGCGCTGATCGGCTCCGGCGCCGCGCCGGGGCCCGATCAATCGACGGCGACGCCGGTCGTCGAGGACAGCGATCCACACGAGCGCGACGAGGGCCACCCCGAGGACGGAGAACAGCTCCGGGTAGGCGGAGAAACCTTCGTAGTCGAAGACGACCGTGTGCACACCGGGGCCCACCGTGACCCCGACCAGGGCGGGAGCGAGCATCTCGGTCCGGCCGTGATGTCCGTCGACGACCACGGTCCATCCGGGGTCGAACGACGCGCTCAGGACGACGACGGCCCTCTGGCGCGCCATCACGGTGGCCCGGACGGTGCCGTCAGCGAGATGGTCGGTTTCGGATCGCACCGTGCCGACGTCGGTGTGCGCGGCGGCCGCGGCGGTCGGCGCCGTCAGGGGCGACGGTGCAGCTCCGTCGAATCCATCAGCCAGGTACTCCCCCATACCCGGCAGTGGGGATCGGAGATAGGCGACGGATTTCACCCCCACATCCCTCCGGTCCACGGTGAGCACGCCGACGGTGTCGACCACACGGACGTAGCCGACATCGGGGATGACCCAGAGACGGTACGGGCCTCGGCTCAGCACGAGATGGGCAGGGACGGGCGGAGCGTGGCCGGCCGGGAGGATCAGATAGCGGATTCCGAACAGGGCGAAGTCTCCGGGGACGTCCTCGTCGAAGAAGTACTCGGGATCGGTCATGAGCGACGCCGTCCGCAGTGTGTAGCCCACCTCGTCGATGTCCTGGCTCTCGAGATACTTGAACACCGGCACCGCCCCGACGGTGAAGTTCGTGCCCCAGTTGGAGGGTAAGCCCGCGTAGACGCGGCCCCCACCGTACTGACGTACGTAGGCGATGATCGCTCCGATCTGCGGTTGACCGGCGGTGTCGGCGGCGTGCTGCTCGGCCACCTCCGCAGAGTTCCGAGCGGCATACGCACCGAGCTGCGTCCATGCCGGGGCGAGGATCCCCACCAGAGCCAGCAGAGCGAGGCCCATCACCGCGGGCGCGGCGCGACGGGTCCTCGCCCATGCCGCCACATGCGGGCTGACACGGTCGATGACGAGGGCGGCGAGCCGGACCAAGGTGATCGCACCGATCCCGGCCAGGAACAACCCCGCCAACTGCACGCCCATCATGAAACGGCGCATGAAGATGTCGGTGCCGCCCGGCAACAGCTTCGTCAGCATGCCGAAGGTGGTACGCCCGAACGAGAGGAGCAGGCTGACGACGAACAGGGCCACGATGGCGCGCCCTCGGGAGTCGGCACGCCAGCGGACCAGGGTCGTGCCCAGGCCCACGGCGACGAGCACGGTGATGATCGGGAACCGCCCGGCGTCGTAGAGGCGCCCGGTGATCAGCCACGACAGCACGGTCTTGGCCCCGTAGCCGTTGACCAAGGGGGTCGGGGCGAGGATCTCGTTCGTGGCAGCCCACCGTCCGTCTGCGATGAGCGGCACCATCACCCACGCCGAGCACAAGACGGAGCCGAGCGCGACCAACCCGGCGCGTCGGAGGCGACCCCGAAGGCCTTCCCACGAAAGGACGGGAAAGACGACGATCGGGAAGGCGGCGAGATACCCGGTCTCGAAATGGAATGCCATGGTCAGCGCGACGAAGACCACCGCCGGCAGGATCGCTCGTCGGGAGGACATCGCCCGCCACGTGAACGCCCACGCCAGGGGCAGCGTCCACGACGCCCAGAGTTGCGCCCACACCCCGTACCCGATCCAGACGTAGGCCTTGGGCTCGTAGCCGACCCCGATGGCACTCACGAGGAAGGGCGCCGCCGCTGCCGTTACCGCGGCGGCGGCGCGGCCCAGGCCGAAGACCCGGGCCGACACATAGACCGGTATGGGCCACAGCACGAGCAGCAGGTACAGGGACCAGCGAAATGCCACGTCGCCACCGATCACCGTTCCCACCGCACCGGTCACCATGGCAGGGAGGCTCTGGTAGTGGAGGAAGTGTGGCGACCCGAGCCCCAGATAGGGGAACCAACTAGTGAGGGGAAGGTGTCCGGCCTGGAATCGTCGCACCGCGAACCGCACCATCTGCTCGTGGACGGAACTGTCGTCGAGGTAGGGCACGCCGGTGAGCTCGGCGCGCCAATGCCACGCATTCCACAACACCGCCAGCCCGACCGCCGTCCACGACCAGGCACCGGCCGATCGGGGGGCGCGCCACCAGGCGCGATCGTCAGAAACTGGGGTCGAGGCGCGTCGGATGTGCACGTATGGGGCTCGGAGGTCCCCTAGCCCGTTGTCGCTGACGAGGCCTTCGGGTGCTTCACGCGGTGGGGCTTGGGTGTCTTCACGCGGTGGGGCTTGGGTGTCTTCACGCGGTGGGGCTTGGACTTTGGTTTGGTCGTCGCCGGGGTCCCGGTGTTGCCGGTCGTCCCCGTGCCGGTTCCCGTACCGGTGCCGGTGCCGGTGCCCGTACCGGTTCCCGTGCCGGTGCCGGTTCCGCCGGTGTTTCCTGCCGCCCCCGTGGTGGTCGGGACCACGGCTGCGTTGGACAGGCGCCACTGCAGCGTGGGCGTCACGAGCATCTGGAGCGTCACGGGAGTGACGCCGACCGCAACGGCGAAGACCTCGCACGTCGTGAGGGATGCTCCGGGGTCGACCATGTCGTAGAAGGTCGTCCCCTGGCACGGGGCCAGGGACGACGTGGCGGATGCACTCGGCATGTGGCTTTGCCCCGTCGAGTCACTGAGCAAGGAATCGGTCGGGATGATCGAGTAATTCGTCGTCGACCCCGTGGTGTTGGTGATCGTCAAGATCACCACCACCAGGTTGGTAGCCGGGTCGCGTTGGACCTTGTCCAATTTGATGGTCGCGTTCGACGCCGTGAGGGTGGCGCCGATGGGGCCGTCGGTCTTGGCGTCGGCGGTCTTCGTCCCCGGCGAACAGGCCGTTGCGAGCAAGCCCACGATCGCCAATGCGGGAAGCAGCCGCCGCCCCGACCACGCGCGCACCGTCGGCCTCAGGTCCACCTACACGTCGAGCCTGCGGCGACGCCATCGACCGATTTCCTCGTGCGCCCGCGCATCGTCGCCGACACAGCCGGTGCGGTCTCTGATCGTGCGCAACGTCCCGCTTTCACCCTAACCCCCCCAATCACCAGGGTAGCCGAGCCCACGTCTTATTCTCGGGCGCAGGGAGCCTGTGGGATCGATGTGAGCCGCCGGGCATGCAGGACGCCATGCCATACTGCTCTGCGACCACGGCGCCACGCCGGGAGAGGGGGAACGGCGCGTTGAGCCTGACAGTCTCGAGCGCGACAGGGCGCGCCGCGACTCGCCCCCGGGTCACGACATGGGCAGAGCACCTGGCGTTGGCCGTGGTCGCGTTCATCCCCCAGCTGCTGAGCCGGCCCGGTGTGGTCGTCGGGGACACGAAGAGCTATCTCTACCTCGACCCGTCGCGCTATCTCCGCCAGTCCACCTCGTTGTGGGACCCCACCGTCGGACTGGGCACGCTCACCCATCAGCAGATCGGCTACCTCTACCCCATGGGGGCCTTCTACTGGGTCGTCCACGTGCTCCATGTGCCGTTGTGGGTGGGCCAGCGTCTCTGGGTCGGGGCGTTGCTCTTCGGGGCGGGAACGGGCGTGCTGTTCCTGTGTCGGACCATCGGGCTCGACGGGCCGGGGCGCTTCGTGGCCTCCTTCGCGTTCATGCTCACGCCGTACTTCTTGCAGTACGCGGGCCGCATCTCGGCACTGTTGTTGCCATGGGCCGGGCTGGGTTGGTTGCTGGCCCTCGTGATACGGGCGGTGCGCACCGGCGGGTGGCGATATCCGGCCCTGGTGGCGTTGGTGTGGTTGACCGTCAGTGGGATCAGTGCCAGTGGTGCGCTGTACGTCGCCGTGGCCCCCACCTTGTGGTTGCTGTACGCAGTGCTCATCGCCAAGGAGCACACCTGGCGCCAGGTGTGGAGCGCGGCATGGCGAGTGTTCATCCTCACCGTGTTCGTCTCCGTGTGGTGGGTGGTGCCGTTGCTCGTGGAGTCGAAATTCGGCATCGACGTCCTCAACTACACCGAGTCGGTCCCCACCGTGGCCCAGACGTCTCTGGCCTCCGAGGTCCTGCGCGGCCTCGGATCGTGGTTCTTCTACGGGTCCGACGGTCTCGGACAGTGGGCGGGCACGTCCGTCGGCTTCGCCCGCGACATCTGGCTCCTGGTGGCGAGCTTCGCCGTCCCCACCCTTGCCATGGGCGCCGCCGTCGTCGTCCGGTGGCGCCACCGTGCCTTTTTCGTCCTCACCTTGGTGGTGGCGATGGTGCTGGCGGTGGGACCCCATCCCTACCTGACACCGTCGGTCATCGGTGGGCTGCTCAAGATCGTGATGACGCGCACCAGCCTGGGTCTGGCGGCGCGGTCGACCGATCGAGCCACGCCCGCGGTCGTGCTGAGCCTGGCCATGCTGCTCGGCGCAGGTGTCACCGCCCTCACCCGCCGCGTTCGGGTCGCGGGCTTGGTGAGCGCGGTGCTGGCGTTGGGGGTCGTCGCCGCCGCCAACCCCCCGGTGTGGAACGGCACAACCGTGCTCGATCGATACACCGAGCCCGCGTCGCCACCTGGCTACGTGCTCGCCGCTGCCAAGGCGCTCGACAGCGAGCACACCGACTCGGGCGTGCTCGCCATTCCCCAGAACGCCTTCGGCATCGGATCTCCCTATCGGTACGGCACCCTGACCGACTCGATCTGGCCCGGGGTCCTGTCGCGTCCCTTCGTGCAGGGCGGTCAGGTCCCGTTGGGCACACTGGCCGGGTTCGACCTTCTGTACGGCCTCGACAACCCCATGCAGAACCAGACGGAGAACCCCGCCGCCATCGCTCCCCTGGCCCGGCTGATGGGTGCGGGCGACGTCCTTGTGCAGAACGACATCCAGTACGAGCTCTACAACCAGGTCCAACCACGTGCGCTGCGCGCCCTGCTCGATCCCACGCCGACCGGGCTCGGGCCGCCGAAGGACTACGGCGCACCCCACCCCAGCGTGCCGGTCATCCCCGTGGTGGACGCGTCCGTGTTGGCCACCTCGCCCGACGTGTCATGGCCATCACCGGTCCAGGTCATGTCGGTGGCCAATCCACGGTCGGTGGTCCGCGGGGAGTCCTCGACCGGCGCCGTGATCGTGGACGGCGACGGTGAGGGAGTGAACGCCGCCGCCGGGCTGGGCCTGCTCGACACGAGGGCCCCGGTTCTCTACGCGGCGACGCTCGACACCCATCCCGGGACGCTGGCCGCCGCCGATCGGGGCGGAGCCACCCTGGTGGTGACCGACACCAATCGAAAGCGATCATTCGGGTACGAGGCGCTCAGCCAGACCGGGCCCACCCTCGGCGCCGCCGCCCCCCAACCGGTGAACAACCTCGACATCTTCGGGAAGAAGGTGACGCCGGGATCGCAGACCACGTCGAGCATCACCGGGGTGCAATCGGTCAGCGCCCTGCCGACCAAAGCGTCCAACGCTCCGGTCATGGCCATCGACGGTCTGCCCGACACCGCGTGGGAGACGACTCCGGGGGCGCTCCCCCACGGTGACTGGTGGCAGGTGACCCTCAACCAGCCCATCACGACCAACCACATCACCATCGTCCAAGCCCAGCCCGGCGACTACCAGTACGACCGATGGATCACGAAGGTGCAGCTCACGTTCGATGGCCAGCCTGGAGAGCACGTCAAGCTCGGGCCGGCGTCGCACACGTCGTCGGGTCAGCGCATCTCGTTCTCCAGCCGTACGTTCACCACGCTGCGCATCACCATCGGCGGTGCCACCCTGGGGAACGCGGGATCGAAGGTGATCGCCGCGTCCTCGCCGGTGGGACTGAGCGAAGTGAAGATCGGGAACGTGCGCGCCGACCAGACGATCAACATGCCGCGTGACCTGTTGTCGGATGCGGGCACCGCTTCGAAGAGCCAACCGCTCGACCTCGTGATGACGCGCGAGCGCTCCGCGATCACCACACCCCAATTGGACCCCGAGCCCATCCTGGCCCGGGCGTTCACGCTCCCAACCGCCCGGCGCTTCACGTTGTCGGGCACGGCACGGGTCGACCCCTCGGTGGCCGACAACACCGTGGACACCGTCGTGGGTCGGCCGGGCCCCGCCAACGGGGTCGTGGCCTACTCGTCGAGCCGCCTCATCGGCGACATCCGCGACACCGCGTCGGCTGCGCTCGACGGGAACCCTTCGACGATGTGGTCTCCGGGCTTCGGTGCCCCCAGTCAGGTCGGAGCCTGGATCCAGGTCAACCTGCCCCGGTCCACCGCCGTCAACCACCTCGATCTGCAGATCGTCGCCGACGGGTACCACTCGGTGCCCACCGCCCTGCGCGTGACGTCGTGTGCCCACCTCGGCACGGACTCCCGGTGTCCCTCGAGTGGGTCGCAGACCCGGGACGTGACGTTGCCACCCATCGCCGATGGTCGGCGCCAGAACACCACCGTCGGCGTCCCCGTCAGCTTCGCCGCGCTCACGGGGCGGTACTTCACCTTCACCGTGACCGGGGCGCGGCTCGAGACCACCAAGAATCCGACCCCCATCGCCCTGCCGCTCGGGATCGCCGAGCTGGGCATTCCCGGCGTCGAGGTCGCACCGGCCCCGGCCGGCATGCCCGACCCGTGCCGTTCCGACCTGCTCAGCATCGACGGTCACCCGGTGTCGATCAGGGTCACAGGCTCCACCCAGGCCGCCCTCGCCGGGCAAGGGCTGGCCGTGCAACCCTGCGGCCCCGATGCGGTCGGGATCACACTCGGACCCGGGCGCCACGTCGTCAAGAGCACGGACGGGGCGGCCACCGGGATCGGCGTCGACCAGTTGATGCTGGCCTCGGCACCGGTGGCCACGGCCCCGCCGTCGGTGCCCGTGGTCCACGTGACGTCGTCCACGACGACCAGCTTCCAGGTGCGGATCACCGGCGCCACCAAGCCGTTCTGGCTCGTGCTCGGAGAGAGCCTCAACAACGGCTGGGAGGCCACGGTGGCCGGACACGCCACGACCCTCGGCACCCCGACGCTGATCGATGGGTTCGCCAACGGCTGGCTCGTCGATCCCGCCACCTTCGCCGGTTCGTCGCACTCGGGCGGCTCGGCGAAAGCACAGACGCTGTCGGTCACGTTGCGGTGGGCTCCCCAGAGCACGGTGACCGAAGCCCTGGTGGTCTCGGCCGCCGCCGTCGTCTTGTGCCTGGGCCTCGTGCTGTGGCCGCGCCGGCGGCGCGTGGCGCACGGGCGCCGGAGCCGGGCTATGGCGTCGGCGGGCGCCACCGTCGTCGACGCGCCGGCGTCCCGGGATTCGACATCCGGGGACGAGGACCTCGTCCCCGTGCTCGTCAACCCCTTTGCCCCCGCGCCCGTTCTGCCGATCGGTGAGGCGCTCGTCGTGGCGCTGATCACCGGGCTCGCCACTGCGACCATCCTGCCCAAGGCCCCCATCGGGTTCCTTGTCGCGCTCGTGGCCCTGGTGGCGCTCGTGCTGCCCCGAGGGCGAAGCGGGTTCGCCGTGCTGGTTCCCGGGCTGTGTGCGGTGGCCGCCGCCTACGTGGTGGTGGAGCAGGCGACCAAGCACTTCACCGCGGCGGGGTGGACCAACCACTTCGAGGCGGCCAGCGTGGCGGTGTGGACGGCGCTGGCCCTTCTCGCCGCCGACGTCGTGGCGGAGCTCGTCCGTCGACCCCGGCGCTGACGAAGATCGGCGCGTTCCGCGCCGGCTCGGCCCCAGGCCTTAG
>Ga0209415_10003405_pt1 | contig 29580 bp, 27 predicted proteins | sample PeaSoiSIISIP2007_FD_187696 | JGI IMG/M metagenome (GOLD analysis project Ga0209415, IMG submission 187696) | Peat soil microbial communities from Weissenstadt, Germany - SII-SIP-2007 (SPAdes) (version 2) | ecosystem: Environmental > Terrestrial > Soil > Wetlands > Peat | place: Germany...
GAAAGCATGCCGTGGTCAGAAGAAAACAGCACCTGAAGCAACACGGGGCGCCCCCAACGCCAATCCGAGGCGCCCGGGTAGCCCGTCGTGAAGAATCCGCCGTAAATGATTTTCTTGGTGATCAGAGTGGGCAGCATGCCGATTACGAAAATCAAACCAAACAACAGGTGGAAACTCAGCAGGTTCGGCACGGATTGGCGCGACCTGGATTGCTGCGATTCAGGCCCGGTCCGGATCGCATCAACATATTGCGCGATGGCCTCACATCCGGGCACCAAGAGGAGGATAACGTTGAGGTAGTAAACATTCACCATCAACGCGGCGAGCAATCCGAGGACGACCCATTGAAATGCAGTGCGCCGGCCCCGGGTGCGATGCCAATACCAAAGGAACAGCGCCACGGAAAAAAGCGAGTGGGCGTGTGACCACGAAGGATTTAAGTACATGTATACCGGAAGTGGGCTGGCAAACCAGTACCCTACGGTGGCCAGGAAGGCCCACTTTTCGGAAATGTAATGGCGTGCGAGGCAGAAACTGAGCCAAAGACCGAGGAATCCATAGAGCGCAGTGGAAAGCGCCATGGCCAAAAGATATGGACGCGAGAACCCTGCGAGAGAGAAGTTAGCCCCGAAGTAGTCCAGGCAAACCAGCAGATAGTGGACTGTGAAGACAAAAGGCGCCCACAGAATAGCTGGTCCCACACTGAAGTGATTGTCAATGTGATGAGTCGAAGTGTACTGGCTGGCGAGGACTTCCCCGTTGGGACCGAGGCGGCCCATCGTGAATGACGCATTGCCGGCCTGCCATTCGTTCTCAAATTGTAAATTGTGATCAATCAACGGGGAGTGCAGGTATGCGTAATAGCCGACACCATCACCATGTATCCAAGGATTGACAATAGGAAGGGATAACACGAACAACAGGAGGAGCATCTTTGGATAGGAAAGGGAAACAAGATGACGGAAGCGGCCACGAGCCGCTGAATTCTGTGGCAACGAGTTTTCCTGCGATTCTGAATTCATCCGCAATTCGGCGCCGCTTCGCATCGACCTGTTTTGCGCGTCCCCAGAATTCGCAGGGAGCCTCGCTCCCGCCGGTTTAGGTTACCGAATCATACTTTCATTCAAGTGTTTCACACCATCATTTGAACAGGCTGTAGCGAATCGTGCTCCATAATCCTGGCAATGCATCCCGCCATCCGATTTTTTTTCCTTCCGCGTAGGTACGCCCATAATATGAAATGGGCACCTCGAAAACGCGCCAGTCCTTGTTTCGAGCAATTCTGGCGGTGACTTCCGGCTCGAATCCGAAACGATCTTCCTTCAGTTCAAGGTGTTCGATTACCTCGCGGCGAAAAACTTTGTAGCAAGTCCAGACGTCGGTAAGGTTCAGGTCCGTGAGCATGTTGGAGACTGTGGTGAGCACCCAGTTCACATTGGAGTGCCAGTAGTAGAGGACACGGTGCGGCCCACCGAGAAATCGAGAGCCATACACCACATCAGCAAGGCCGCGTTCAATGGGATCGAGCAAACGGTGGTAGTCCTGCGGATCGTATTCGAGGTCGGCGTCCTGAATCAGGATGTTCTGGCCGTTTGCTTCCTTCATGCCGCGTCGCGATGCCGCGCCCTTGCCGCGGTTCTTGTCCTGTAACAAGACGCGAATATTATCGGTGCGGAGCTGGCGGCCAGATGCCGGAAGAATGAAAGTCGCGGAGGACTCTTGAGTGGAAAGTGATATTTGTTGGAGCAAATCGCGTGTACCATCCGTGGAGCCGTCATCCACGATCACAATTTCTTTTTCAATTTCAACGGCCTGCACGCGGACAAGGATCTCTTCAATCGTTTTGCGTTCGTTATAAACGGGGATAACTACGGAAAGCCACGGCCGTTTCGAGTTGGAATCCATTTTCTCTCATCCGCCCTCCAGGACCCGCCGCGAAAGCCGCAATCTTAGTTGCGCTTTCCCGGGGTTGCATCAAGCCGCCCGGCCGGACAGGCATCTCCCCACCCAGTGCCGGCTCAACCTCGGGAATGCCCGCCAGGAGGTTCTTTCCCCGCGCCAATGCGGGAGGGCATAAGGCCAGAATTCAATTTCCGCTGCCGTTGGTCTGCGCGATTCCAATCAGGTTCTGCTTCTTTTGGAAATGGTTTGTTACTCGGTCGATGATTTCTTCGAGCGGGGTCGCCGGACGAAAGCCCGTCAAACGCTCGAGTTTGTCCACGCAAGGCACGCGCCGCATCATATCCTCGAAACCCGGCTCGTATGCCTGGTCGTACGGAATATATGTGACGGGAGAGGCGCTGCCCGTTCGCTCCTTCACCATTTGCGCCAAACCCTCCACCGTGATTTCGCGATCGGTCCCGATATTCACCACTTCTCCGATGGCTTTGTCGCTCGCCATCAAGCGAAGCATGGCTTCCACAGTATCCTTGACGTCGCAAAAGCATCGGGACTGCTGGCCCGTGCCAAAAATGGTGATGGGGGCGCCGTCCAAGGCCTGAGAGACAAAATTGGGGAGAACCATTCCGTACCGGCCCGTTTGCCGCGGTCCGACGGTATTAAAGAATCGTGCCACAATGACAGGCTGCTTTTTCTCTTTCCAATACGCTAGCGCCAGGAATTCATCCAAAGCCTTTGATGCGGCATAGCTCCATCGGCCGATGGTGGTTGAGCCGAGGACCAGGTCCGCGTCCTCATGAAATGGGAAACACGCGCTCTTGCCATAAACTTCGGAAGTGGAGGCGATGAACACGCTCTTGCGCTTCTTGTAGGCGGCCTCAAGAACCAGCTGCGTCCCGTTCACATTCGTCTCAATGGTCCGCACAGGGCTCTCCACAATCAGGCGAACTCCCACGGCCGCAGCCAAATGGAAAACCGCGTCGGACTCATCCACCAGTTCCGCAAGCAATTGCCGGTTCTCAATGGAGTCCAGAAAGTAATGCATCCGATCGTTCGGTTTCAGGTGCCGGATATTTTCCATGCTGCCGGTGGAGAGATTGTCAAATAGCAGCACCTCATCGCCGCGATCCAGGAGCCGCTCGGCGAGATGCGATCCAATGAAACCAGCACCGCCCGTGATTAAGAAGCGCACGTTTCCCCCTTAAAAATTCGCATTATATCTAGTGACTCAGGCGCTCGCGGCCGTCTTTTTTGCCTTATTGTCATGACTATACCCGCCATAGGAATAGGGGTAGTAGCGATACGAGTAGTAATAATCGGGCGCGCTTGAGTCCACGGCATTGAGCAGCACGCCCAGCATGCGGCACTTAACGCCAGCCAGCATGTCGCGCATTCGGCTGAATGCTTCCTTCGGCGTTTCACCGGCGCGGACCACCAGAAGAACCCCGTCCACCAATACCGACAGGATCACCGCATCGGTGGCTGCCATAACCGGAGGCGAATCGATAACGATGAACTTGTACTCTTTCCTCAGTGCCGCGATCGCCTGCCGCATCCGGTCCGACGAAAGCAAGTCCGCCGGATTCGGAGGAATCGGTCCGGTGGGCACGGCGGAAAGATTTGTAATTACAGGATGCGGCACGGTGATGAGGTCCAGGGACGACACACCCGCAAGGTAAGAACTCATCCCCGCGTACTTGCCTTCCGGCAGGCTGAGCGCTCGTGTGACTCCGGGCTTGCGCAAGTCGCAATCGATCAGCAGTGTGCTATCCCCGAGCTGGGCCAGAGTGACGGCCAGGTTTACGGCCGCCGTAGTCTTTCCTTCGCGGGGCAGCGCACTGGTTACCAGGATGACCTGCGGTGGATGCCCTGCCTGAGAGAGCAATAGCGAAGTACGCAAAGAGCGGAAAGCTTCGGAAACCTGCGACTGCGGCATGGAGTACGAGACCAACTCCAGGCGCATATCTTTTCCTTCGGCCGTTGCGCCTTTCAGCATTCTCGCCATCTTGCCCTGTCTGCCATCAAGTTTGCCGAACGCTGGCACCACAGCCAGAGAGGGCAGTTTCGCCAGCATTTCAACGTCGTCTGGCGTCTTTACCGTGTTATCCATGTATTCGCGGAGAAACGCCAACCCCAGCCCCCCCACCAGGCCCACCATGATGGCCATCAAGAGGTTGCGCGACTTGTTCGGACGCGATGGAGACGAGGGCACCATGGCCGGATCCACAATGTGGATGTTCGACGAGTGCAGGCTCGCACTTATCCCGGCTTCCTTGAGTTTCTCCAACAGCCCTTGATAGAGCTGTTTATTTCCCTCGGCATCGCGGTTCAATATATTGTAGTCCACCATTTTCTTGGCCATGTCGTTGACTTCTTCCTTCTGCCGCGCCAACGACTGTTGCAGGAGGGTCTCGCGCTGCATGGCAATGCGGTATTCCTGCTCAATGCGCCCGACGATGTTCTTTTTTTGATCCACTACAAGTTGATCCAATTGCTTTATTTGCTCCTGCAGGCGCAGGGCGGAGGGCATATTCGGGCCCGTCCGGCTCAACTCCTCTTGATACTTGTCGCGTAGCTCGGCTTGCTTGCCCGCGAGTGTCTGAATGAGGGCGCTGTCGCGCACGGCAGGAAGTGAGTCTATATTGCCGGTTTTGGCCTGGTCGTAATCCGCCTCTTTCTTGATGCGGTCGGATTGCGCGGCCGTCAATTCCGTGTCAATTTCGGCCAATTTCTCGGTGGTGATGTTTTGTTTGTCGTCGATCGTCCAGATTTGGTTCGTGCGTTCGTATTCCAGTCGTTTTTCTTCAGAGTCTTCGACCTTGCGCCTCATATCCTCGAGTTGCCCGGTCAGATATTTTTCCGCGTCATTCGTTGCCTGGTAGTGGGTTTCAAAATTCTGCGTCTTGAAATTCTCCAGATGCGCGTTGAGTACGCGCGCTGCAAGCTGTGGATTGGTGGCTTCGAACGTGACGTCCAGCAACCGCGTATTGGGGACGCGCTTTACACTAAGCGACCCTTCAAAGGTGCCAAGGATCGCCGGCCTGGAGATAGGGGCCTGGTCGGCGGCAAGCGTGGGGAGCGCTGCGGTGTCGCCAGGTCCGCCCCCATAGGACGGCTCGTCCGCCAATAGCGTGGACTTGATGGTCTTCAACGCCAGAGTATCGCTCTGCAGAACCTTCGATTCCGTCTCGATATAGTTCTCAAGATCCGCATACATGTCGTCGCTGTTGACACCCTGGAATGGCAACACCCCCGGCGATTCGTGGTCAATCTGGATTCGTGACGTGGCTTCATAGACTGGTTTCATCTTGAATGTGGCGATGGACACCAGCGTTACCACGGTCACCATGAAAGTCAGGATGAGCCACTGGTGCTTGCGAACAATCAGCAGATAGTCAATCAGGTGCGGTTCGCGCCGCGAGAACTCCCAATTCAAAAGCGAAGGGGGAGTAATGATCTCGATCGCGCCGCTTCCTTTTCGATCTCTAGGTATGATGTTAGCTTCGTCCATCTATCCTTCCGGTTTGCTCGCGGTTTGCTTTCGTATTTCCGAATTGCTCATTGGCTGGGGATGATGTTCTTAGGATACTGGTTGACAGACCGCCGGAGCATCGCACAGACATGCACGACGTCACAGAGCGCCCAATCGTAGGAGAGCAACTCCAGACGTCAGACTGAGGAGTATGTCTCCTGTGCGATGCAAGGCGTGTTTTCCAGCACTGTCGGGAACGAACAGGATGTCGTTCGCGACCAGCTTAGTATCACCACCCTTGCGCTGCATTACTTTTTTCAGATCCACTGGAATCTCCTGGTTTTTCCCAGTGGCCGGGTCCTTCCGCAAAATCACGGCTTCATTTGGTTTTGCCGTGGATAGGGTCCCCTGCGCCAGGGCCAGCGCCTTGAAAGTGGTCATCTGATCCGCGTCGTTGGCAAGCACGAACCCACCGGGATGCGTGACCGCACCTACCACGTACACGATTCCCCCGCGCGGTACCGTTACCACGTCACCCCCCGACACCAGGAGGTTGTTTTGTGGGTCCGTCTTGTTGATCAGATCCCAGATATTTACGTTAAAAGTCTGGGGCATATCCAAAGGGGCATCCGCCGGCGCCGAATTGGTCCTGGATTCTTCCAGGAACTTATCCCTGGTGATGATCACGTTGCTGCCGGCGTCATCTGCGATTCCGCCGCATCTGGAAAGGACTTCGACCAGGCTCATGGGGCGCGAAGTCTGTATCACTTGGGGCGATTTAACTGACCCAATCACCGTTATCGGCAGACTGCGTTGCTCCTTAATGGTCACGGTGATCTCTGGGTGGGTCACCAAGCCATTCGATTGCAACAACTCAGATAACTTTTCCTCGAGCTGGGCTCCTGTGAGGCCACGCGCTAGGACTCGAACCGGCAGTAGTGGAAGCGCTATATATCCGCTTTCGCTCACCCGCACCTCACGGGAAAGCTGAGGGACATCGAACACGTCCACGGCCAGCAGGTCGCCGCTGCCAATTCTGTAATCGCCGCCCGAATTATCATCCAGGCGGGCTAGATCCCTGAGTCTGCTGTTTGTTTGGTCGGCTGATTCGAGGCGCGGCTGCTGGGCGAAAGATGGGTTACTACCGCTGAACCCCGCGAATATTACGAGAAGGCATACTTTTAATTGAATGTTAAATACACTTCTATTGCGAAACATTGGAAAGACTCCCCCACGGTCACTGATTATACCGAAGACTGGAACATTTGACATAACGATTTGCTTACGCGGAGATTTGCACCCAATCAGTTAGTAGGTTCAAACACTGGCCTGGATGTGGCCATTCCTGCCAGGAGATAGAAGAGAAGAGCGTTTGCTGGAATATGAAGGTTGAAATCCGCCATGCCATGAATCATCAATCCTCCGCAGGCCACCAACGCCCCAAGTTGAATGGCGTGAACCAATGTATCCTGGCGAGATGACAGGTTCATGATGCCGTATGTGGCCAGGGATATCACGAAGGCCAGCCAGCACAATCCTCCGGCGATTCCGGTTTCCGCAAGCAGTTCAAAGTGATCGTTATGGACGTGATCAATGATTTTACCGTCGTATTCAGTATCGTATTTGGGAAAGACCGAGATGGTTGTTCCCAAGCCCGTACCCAGAATCGGATAATCTTTAAAAATATGCCATGCTGACTTCATCATGGAAACCCGTCGCCCCTCACTCACTTCGGGGCCATGCATCTCTGAGAACCGTTGCATGACCTGTCCTACTCCCAGCCAGGCCACCAACGCGCCTGCAAGCGCAAGCGCAACCATGAACGTGAGCAGGTAGCGCTTTTCTCCGCGCCGTAACCATAGCAGGGCGGCGAGAAACATCACCTCGAATCCAAACGCTACAATCCCCCCCCGCGACGCGCAAAGGAACAAGGCTCCAATCGGCAGGGCGGTGCACAATGCCAACATTGGCAGTTGCTCCCTCCGAACTCCTTGCACTGCCAACATCGACAGGCCCACAGGGATGATGAGCTCCATCAGGCCGGCGAAATGATTCCGGTTCACGTATGGTCCGTAAAGCATTCCTCCGAACCTCAACTCGCGGACCCAATACAATTTTCCGTTGGAGGTCAGGTCTTGCAGGATTCCGAACACCGCAACGCCGAACCCCAGCAATACAAGGAACCATGCGAATGCCCGCCATTGGCGTGGCGTTCGGAATGCCTGCGTCATCAAGAAAAGAAGAATCACATAGCTGGTAAGCCGGAACAGTTCCAGCTTTGTCAAATAGGGATAGAGAGAGAGGGGGACAGCCAGCTGCACGAGACCTATGATTTCCAGCCCCAACAGCGGAATGAGAACCGGGGTCCATCGAATCTCTTTGGAATCTCCTCTAGCTGCCAAATATCCCCACCAAAGGAAAAGTGCCACAGCTCCGATTTCGAGGATGGACTCAGACCAGGTTTCGACCGCGCCGTGGGACAGCACGCCGAAAGTGATCAATACGCAGATCCCGACGCGGATGATGCTCATGGATTTGGATGTCCCCCTTCGGGGAGAAGTGACACATCATCGATCCAGACAAAACCCGCCATTTTGTTGTCAAACCGCTTGCTTGGCAGCCGGCTGACGTATATGCGTAAGAGGTGAACGTCTGAGGCCGTCGTAAAATCCGCCGTCTGCGCTTCCCAACGTTTGTCTCCTGTGAAATCGCTCAACCAAATTTCAGGCTGACGTCCGCCTGCGAATCCAATCACAAATCGCGGCCCACTGTCCGTAGTGATTCCCCCGGTCCGGAGATATCCTTCAAAGTGATATTTTGTATTTGGCTCGACCGGAATATCCTGCCAGAGCCCATTAAAATTGAAGTTCTGCGTGCCATCAAATCCGATCCGCAACGCCCTCTTTCCCGAATGTTGCGACGCGGTTTCATACCCATAAGTGACTCCCGGTAGGGCATCCAAGTGCCAGTCTAGCCCGCCATTGGCGATGTCATACTCAAACCCGCCATTGAATACGAGCGAATCGCCCTGGGTCACTTCATCTGGGTTTCCACTGGCTACGACTGCCTGCCGCCAAATTCTGCGCGCGTCATCCCCGCGGACCTCAGAAAGTAACTGATTGATGAGGGGGAAAATCGTCTTGATGGGAATGCGCCGCCCGCTGGCCACCATCTGGTCCCAAACAACCGTCGCAGGCTCGATCTCATTCTGCGAGCAAAAAAAATCGAGCGCCTGCCGCTGTGCATCTAGATCATCCGGCAGGACCTTGGTCAACAGATCGTTAACGTTTTCAGTAGCGCGCCAAACTCGCGAAATGGCCAAGGGAATCAATTGCGGAGTAATTCCCAGAGCGACGTGGATCTCTTTGTAACCTTCAGGGGTTTCCCCCTGGCGAATCAAGAAGCTTCCATAGCGCCAGTGGACATCCGAAGAGACCGGATAATCACTCACTGCCCTCTGAAATGCGTCTCGGGCCTGATCCAACTGGCCCGCTGATTCATAAGCGTCAGCAAGCCCCATCCAATAATCTGCCGAACGTGGATTAATCTCGGTGGCTTTGCGGAGATTGCCGATGGCCTGGCCGGTGTTGCTATTTTCCAGATTCAGCTGCTGGTTGATCCCCAGCCGGTACCAGTAATCCCCATAGCCCGGTTCTATCTGCGTGGCATCCTTCAAACCGTTGAAGTTTGGAGAGTTGGCCAAAACGTCGGCGTACCACACCAAGCCCACGGTGTAGCTCACGCCGAGGAATACCAGGAGTGTGAAACTGAGAATGCCCCATCGCAAAGTTGGGTTGACGAGCCGGATGCTCATGGTCTCATTGGCACAATGCTACAAGTCCCCTTCGCCGTGCAAGATTCACTTTTGCAAGTGTTGTTTTCTGCTACAAGTTCATTCTATATGGAAACTAGCAGTATGCCGAGCCGTCGCCAGTGATGCGGGCGGTTTAGCCGGACTTCGGACCGCGGATCCCGTACCTCCGAATTAGAAGAAGCGGCCTCACCCACCGGTGTGCCCCCGAGAGTTTCTTCGGCAGAGGTAAATCCGCCCGATCGGGGTCTGTCGGCGAAGTTGCCAGCTTAAGCGCATACCGCACTCCCTCGCTGAACTTTTCGCGGGTCGCCACGCGAAACCGAAATCGCTGGAAGACAGGAGGGGTCAGGATTTCCAGTGAAAATCGCGCGCAAACCCCTCTGGCCAGTCTGTGCGCAGCTGCATCGCTCTGCGTCTGCTCCAGCACTTCCTCCGGTAAGGGCGCGTCCAGCATACTGGAGGCGACGCAAAGCGCCAACCGCACCATGCGCCCGGCACCCATTTTGTTTGCACGCTCGAACAACGTCCCCCAGTTCATTTCTCCGGCGCTCAGGGTCAGTTCCGCGATGTCGGCGATCCAAATCAGTCTCTCCCAAAAATGCTTTGCCCCGTGAACCGCAAGCAGAATGAATGTGTCTTCGGGCGAAAAACCAACCGTTTCACCGTCAGCCAACTTCGCTGCTTTCAGCCGCTTTCGCATCTCCTCCAGCTCCAGGGGACGTGGAAAATACCGCAGCGTCATCTCAGTTTGTAGCTCCACGATCACATTTCCCGAGGCTTTTCTAAACTGATATTCGCTTCGTGTGGGACGCGCACCTTCGTTAGATTCGATTCTTCCGAATACCGCATTGAAGCCTTCGGCCTCAAGCAAAGCCGCCGCGCGAGGCATCTCGCTCTGAAGCAACGCGAAATCCAAATCCGCAAATTGTCGCAGCGCAAGATCACCATAAGCCTGTGCTGCCAACAGTGGCCCTTTGTACGGAATCGCCTGTATCCCTCCCGCGCGGAAACGCTTGGCCAGGCGAATCATTTCCGCAGCCAGAAAAAGATTTCGTTGAGCCGTTTCCTGCAGCGCCATCCTCATTCGGGGACGCCATTCCACTGGAACGCTTTCCCGACATACTGTCAGGAGCTGCCGGCACAGCAGCGGCAAAACGCCGTGCGCGGTCGCCCCGTTGATGAGCGCAGTCCAATCAACCGGCTGCCGCGCCAGTGCGCTTATCTTCTTCGCATATGGGTCTGACAATCGCGTCCGCGCACACGCAATCAAGATCTTTTTTTCAGGGCTCAGCGTACCCGACGGAGCTGTTTTGGAATGGACCACGGCCAGCTACACTTTGCCGCCAATTCTCCCTTCGACGCAACTGGAAATCGGGTTTGAAGTGCAGACACTTTGGAACCAAGGTGCAGATGATTTGTGTCCTGTTGCGGGGATTTCAGGCGCTTCAACCAGTCTTGATCTACTACTTAGCGACTTCCGCCGTCTGCGAGCGATGAGCAGAATGAAAGCTTGCTTCAGAGGGCCGGAACCATCCGGCAAATGCTATCTTCGGCACCGCGCCGCGAACGGGTGCAATGCGATGCTCCAGGTTGCCACCAATCCGAAAGATAATCGCATCTCCAAATCCCGTGTTCGCGAACCTGCAGTGCATTTGCTTCGAGATCTTATCTCTAAGCTCGTTTTTGCAAATTGTATTGGCCTTCGGGAAATGTCAACAGAGATAGAGGAGTAGTAATTTCAAATCAGGGTCATCGAGATCGTAAGAGACAGCTTTTGCGCAACCTTGTGAATGAGATCCGGCCAATCACGTTCGCGTCTGAATAACTGCATTGAGGGATACCAAGGCGTCGATTCTCCATCCAGCCCCCATCTCCATTCTGGAAGCCTATGCAGCAGCAACCACGTGGGACGCCCGAGACTCCCCGCGAGATGAGCAGCCATCGAATCAACGGTGATAACTAGATCGAGTGCCATCATAGACGCCGCAGTCTGTTGGATGTTGGAACCAAGATTGATGATCGGGAAGTCATTTGCCTCGGATGCGATCTTGTGATTCTCACCAAGTGCAAAAAGCCGAACGCCGGGAACATCGGCAAGCTCTCGGAAGAATTGGAGCGGAATGCATCGCACTTCCTTGTTCGACAACCAGTTCAGCCCCACATTGAGTCGAGAGGCGCGCGCGCCACGCTCGATTTCGTGACGCGCTGACTCGACTGACTCATCGGGGACCGCAAGGGGTATAGGCGCGGGTACATCGTCAAAAGAATTCCCGAGCATGGATGGCGCGGTCATCATCGGAACGCCGACATCGTATTCCACATCCGGACCCACTAAGTTTTTTCCCGGAGTTAACTCGATAATTCCACCAATGTCTGGCACAGTTCGAAACAGCAGAGCCAATCGTCGGTCTAGCGAAATCATGACCCGACCGGATCCTGCCTTTTTGAGGCGCGGCATATAGCGCGCAAAGTGTATCTGGTCTCCGAGGCCGCCCTCTCCAGCGAGCAATACTGTTTTCCGATCGAGTGGCGACCCATCCCATTCGCGGTCACCCGGGATAGGCCTCTCACCAGTATTGTGAACAGCCCAGCGAGCCTCGAGTTTGCTCCATGCATCTTTCTCTTGCAAAAAAAGCGCGATCTGCGATTCGCAGAAGAGGGCCTGTGCGTCGGTTGGCCAGCGGTCTAAAACCTGCGTAAGAACCTCGCGTGCATCTCGAAACCTGCGTTGATGCAAAAGCGTGTACGCAAGGGCAACTCGCAATTCAGACCACCTCGGCCCCGCAAAATCACTTCGCTCTATTGCTCTTAGGATGAACTTCTCAAGGAGATGAGGGTTTTTTTCCCATAGGATTTCGTGTTCCATGGCTCCGTTACACCTAATCCGGAATTCTTTTTACTGGTGACACTCTAAATCCGGGCCGACTGTATGTCGCCGACGGGGTTTTGTTTCAATGGCTACTCCCCTTTTCGTAAGTGGGATCATATCGGCTGGGGCAGTTTTTCCGCGCGACGAGCCAAGGCCAGCGCACTGGAAATATTATCACCAGCGGATTGGCCACCACTGAAAATATTACATTTCACTAATTCCGGTCGGCTCGGAATTGAAAAAATGCTGTACATTCCATCCCACCAATGGCGTTATATATCTTTCGAAAATCAAGGCGCGCGGAATTGGGTACCGACACGAAAATTTCCGGCCCCACATCTCAAGTGAGTCCCCCTTCCCTTGGGTTGCGCAATGCGACCAACGCAGAACCTTGCATGACGGAAGCAGTTCTCCTTCTTGTTTTCACCTTTGGCGTGCAAGTTTTTGAAGCCTGGAGAACGACGGGCTGGAGGGCTCGAGCTGTAGGAATGTTCGATAATGTGGACAACGCAAATTACATTACCATTGCCGATTTTATCCGCCATTGGACTCCAAGATCGGGTTTTGATTTGCACCATTTCTGGGGATATCCCTACTTCATTGTCGCAATTTCAAGAATTTTTCATCTGCAAACTGTGGATGCTCTCATCCTAATTTCTGTCTCGTCATCGCTCATCACCTGCCTCCTGGTCCACAGACTTTATGGAGGGTTGGTGGCTGTGGCCTTTGGGATGGTCAGCTCCACATGGATACTGCTTTCAGTATTTGGCGGCTGCGAGCCATTGTTTCTGGCCCTGCTCTTCGGCGCATTCCTGGCGGTTCGTCGCGAACGGTTTGTGGTTGCAGCGCTCCTCGGATGCCTGGCGACAACTGTCCGCCCCATTGGACTCCTGATGCCTGCCGCATTGTTTGGCTACTTGCTATGGCGGCGCGATTGGCGAACTACCCTCAAGGTATCTGCCGTCGGACTCGCATCGGTGGCCGCTTATTTAACCCCCGTTTACATGCTCACTGGAAATCCGCTGATTCAGCTCACTCGATACAGCGTCGCCTGGCAGACGCATGAATTCCCATTTGCGCACCGCGGGTTGTTGACGTTTCCGGTCCTCCGGTTGGCGCAGGGTTTCTACTACGTCCATTCGACAATTTCAGATTACCCATATTGGGGGATGTGGTTCTCCTCGGCCATCAGATTTGCCTGGATTCTTTTCGCCATTGCCGGGGCCATACTGTTGTGGACTCCGCGCCGCTGGCGTGACCTTCCGCCGGTGGAAACGGTGTTTGCGTGCGCATATTCGGCGTTTTTACTCTGCTATAACTTCGACTTTGCCGCGCTTTATATTCAGCGGTTCATTTTGCCCGTGCTACCCTTCATCCTCTTTGCAGTGCGAAGATGGATTCCGCGGGATCGCCGCATCCTCTGGCCGCTCGCGGGCATTGGCATCTTATTCAACACCGTGGTCTTATTTGGGCCGAAGGCTGTATTTGGAATGACTGCCCCCAAGATTGCTCCAAGATACGCGCCATGAAGCCGGGATTGTCTGACTGCTTCAATTGGAATCTTGAAATTTGGTGTCTGGAAGGGATCAACTCAGCGGCTATACTTCTGAGAGAGCGCTCCGGCGAATTTTAGCGCCTCGTGCCATCCGGCAAACCGTTCGGGAAACTCCGATGTGAGTGCGCGCGCAATGTCCTCGAGTGTCGCCCGCCCATCCATAAGATTAAGAACCCTTCGCGACAGGACCGCTTCCTCGGTAGGAACGGGAACATAGTCGGATGCTGACATGTGGATCTGCACGGGAGAAAGAGGATAGCCTTGAAAGGTGGATTGTTTAAAATGGTCGCGGGTCTGGCCGCCTAAGCTCGCTGGTTTCACATGTGTTTCCCAACGAAAGACGTAATCATCACCAACCAGCTTAGCGTCCATTTGAACACAAACCGTGTCGCCTCGCGCGAGATTCACGGGATGCTCCCACGGGAAAAACATTGAGGCGTGGATGGTCTCCGGCCCGAAGGGAGAGTTGGAATAAAACACGCCATCCGCCAAGTCTGCGTCAAACCAAGCCAGCAGGCCGTGCCCTGTTCCTGCGCGGGTGACCGTCCACTGAACTTCGCCGCGGACATCAGGGCTCACAATTGTTGAGTAATCGAGTGTGACCCATAGCCTCGGCTCAGAAAGAAGTTGATCCGGAGTTGCCCGCGCCCTCTTCATGCAGTTCACCGCGCGCATCCGGGCCGGAAACAGATTCTGCTCGGGCGCGCTTTGCTCCCACGGATCCACCATCCTCGAATAAACCTTCGGAAGCTTTACTACAGCAACCAAAATCATATCTTTCCGGGGAGATAAAACGCCTTGCGGCTTCAGGAACCGATTCCGTGCGTCAATAATCGACGGTATGTTCTGCGCGAACAGTGGCAAGATGCCGCGGAGATCCGAAAAAACGATATCCACGCGTTCGGGAAGAGTCACCTTTGTCGAATAGCCCTCGCAAAACACGATGCGATCGGAACAGTTGTTCGCAACCGCAATCTCCCGCGCAACCTGAATGACGTCGCTAGACTCGATAGCAAAAACTCGTTTTGCTCCCACCTGGCAGGCCAGAATTGCATAAAATCCCGGACCGGTCCCGATTTCGAGAACTACGGATCCCGGCTTCACTACTTGCCGCATCGCCCCGCACAGAGCCTTATGACGGACCTTGTCCGCCAGCATATCTGCATACCCCTCAAGAGTGTACATTTCAGGCACGTCCCGGAGGGGTAGAAACGGAGGATAGGCGGGTAAGTTTCTTCGCGTCGATTTCGATTGCCTCGCACAACCCTTGAAGGCACGATGGATCGGTCGGAGGACGCACAAACCTAACGGGGACTTTGGAAAGCAGGCGGCTGAGCACACCGAATTCATGCTCGCGCATTTCTCCGTCGAGAAGATAATTCACGTACGTATTGGCAGCCAAATTCACGAGTGCCGATGAGCCTTCCATGTCTCCGATCACCGGGGCCTTCAAACTCGCTTCCCGAGGTCCAAGAATATAAATGGCTGCCAGGGGCAACTCCCTACGTTCAAATCGCATTCCCTGCTGGTCTAGTGCCATGAATCGCTTATCCCAGGTGGAACTTATGTTAGGCAATAGTTTTTCCGAGCCGAACAGAGTCAGCGCGGAATCCGGCCATACATTAACTCGCGGGTATCCGGATTGCACCAGAAAGCTGTCGTCTTTCTCTCGAAGGGCCGCAAGATCGTCGGCCAACACTGCATGGCCGAGTCTGGCCAACCCCGCCGCCGTAGTGGATTTTCCGGCCCCCGGCGCTCCCATTAGTGCGACCGCCTGTTCACCAATGGACACGGCACTGGCATGCAGCGGCACAATACCTCGGAGCCGCAAAACAAATCCAATAACCGGACCCAGGAGGTAAGTGACCGCATCCTCCAGGGTGTAATCTTCCAGCCAATCCGCCCAAATTTCCCGCCCCTCCCGGTCCACTGTGAAGCGGGCACCATCACTATAGGAAAAATCGAAACGGACGCCATCATCAATCTTGGCGACACAAAGGTCTGGTTGATCTCTTTCGTCCTTGGTTGGACTGATGTAAATAAAATCGCGCTGATCTGAGGGATCAAACCTGGGCAATGCACCTGCCTCTCTCAAGTGCACGGTCACGTCTTTTTGGTCACGATTGAGCGGAGGTAGAAGGCCTGGAATCTGGGTGTTGGCCTCAAGTTGCAGGCCATAAAGAGCATATCGGTAAATTGGAAAATCTCGCTTGGAAGAGACTCTAGATCTTAATGAGTCATCATATGCCCGCCTAGGGTCCCACCATCTTTAGCACCAAGGGACCCAGCAGTAGCCGTTATGGACACAATATCCCCATACACCCGAAGCGCCGGCGTCTGGTAAGGCTTCTTATTATTCTTGGGGATCGCTTCTTCTTTACGCATGCCGAAAAGCCTCCATCGATAAACTCCGCTCTTTTATACGTTATCGGTTTACCCGTTGCAACCAGTAATTTAGGCTGAGTGGCCGAAGGTTAATGTATGCCGAGAAGGAATCGCTTTCCTTGCAAACTGGGGGAATCCTATCTCTGGCAACGTAGCGTTCCAGGCCGGGGGCTGCCTCGAAATGGTCGATCCAATCACAGCCCGGCTGCTGGAGACGGGTGATCCCCGGGTCCACGAGCATGGGCGCCTTGCGCCTCAATCGTACTGGGTCGGGCAGAACTCCACGGCCCGCTTCTCGCAACAATTCCTTGTCGGAACACCAGGGAAGTGCCGGCAGCGAAAGAAGAAAGCTCACCAGACGCACATCGAAGAATGGATGGTAGATCTCAACCGCCGAGTGTGTTACGCCGGCGTCCAGCGAATCGAAAATACTGGGCCAAAACGACGAGGTCATGTTGGCATACGCGACAGGGCGCACCCCTTGACCATCGGGCATCTTATGCTTCAGGTCCCCAAATCGCCGCCGTAGTTGAAACCGTCCTTCCAGCTCGGGATTTATCCAGCCCGGGTACTTCGCCGCCTTGGTGTACGTGCCAAACAGCAAGCGCCAGCGAGTCCGCAAATAAAGCCGCGACCACCTTTTTTCCGCGGAGAGAAACCGAAACGCTTCCACAAGAGCCCGACCGATCCGTCCTTGTTTCAATAACTGCCGGAAATATAGAGTCAACTGGCAGGAAAGAGCGGGATCGGCTCCAAGTCCGGACAGCAATACGCGGTCTTGCCTGCTGATGTCTCGCAATTGGTCCAAGTGGGGAGCTGCCAATTCCAGCTGCGACGGTTCCGGCCCGGTGATTTCCGGAAGACCAGCTTTATCAAATAGCTTGTAGCTATCAACAGCTTGGTACTCGATAGGGATTTGAAGCGCATCCGCAACCAGCCCTGCGTATTTGCGTTCTTCGTCTGGAATGAGCGAATCATAAACCTGCGTATAGGCTTGGAGCCGGTTTGGCAGTCCCGCGCGTGTAAAAACTCGACATGCGCTGGCTGCCACAGTGGAAGAGTCCAGGCCCCCGCTCATGAACACGCCTACTGGGCCATTGCGCACCCGGTCGGCGACGGCGGTATCCATCAACTCTCCGAATCGTTCGACGCATTCCATTGGGCGCTTGGACTGAAAGGGTGCGCTCACGGGGAGCTTCCAATACCGGGCGATAAAAACCTGCCCGTCCTTCACTTCGAGAGTGTGGGCAGGGTTCAGCCGCGCGATATCATGGAATGCCGTGGCTTGTGGATCCTGAATAGTTTCAAAAAGAAGAAAGTCGGCGATGGCTAAATCATTCAGCCGGTTTGAAACGGACGAATGCTGTCGAATGCAATCGAGCGTGTTGCTGAAGATTATGCAGGCGCCAACGTGGGCATAGTAAAAGGGCTTGACTCCAAAATGATCACGCGCGCATAACAGCCGTTGTTTTGGGCAATCCCATATTCCAAAAACAAAGTCTCCGAGCAAGTGCTCGATGCATTTCTCTCCCCAGAGCTGGTAAGCACGCAAAATGAGCTCGGCATCGGTGGCCCCGCGAGGAACATGCTGTCCATTTGTCTCCAGTCCCGCAATCAAGTCATGCTGCGCATCCGCGCGGGCGTCGGCGACGATCCATACTTTTCCGTCCAGGGTGAAGGGCTGCTTTTCATGTCCCGATTCCCCGGGGATCCTCAGCAGTGTGTGGCCGAAACCTACGGACCCTTCAGCCCACACTTGCTGGGCATCGGGGCCGCGGAAAGTCATATAAGTTGTCAACGAGGAGAGAGCTTCGCGGTCTACCGGGGCCCCATCGAGGTTTAAGATTCCTACAATTCCACTCACCGCTGCTCAATTCCTAGCGATGCGATGTCGCGTCCAAACGCTACGTAGTCCTGGCGGACTCCGTCGGCATCATTCACCACGCATCCAAATAATTCCACCCAGGCGTGCGCCTCAAACTTTGCGCCCGCCTGTCGCACGCCGATATGCAACTCCGCTGGCTCCCGCTGCCTGACCAACAGCCACCACAGCACCACCGATTGTGGCAGGCATTGGCCATGGTAAAGGCTCTCGCGCGAAGCTGCCGACACCATCTGCGCAACTTGGCGGGCGGATCCCAGCCTTTCAGAGATTATTTCCGAGGGTAAATTGACGGCCGGCGATTTCCGGCGCGGAGCGAACGCAGTCAGTAGGCCCTGCCATCTGCGCAATCCCAGTATCGTAAGCCCCGCGCCAGTTAGTGGCAAAAGAACCATTGCCTTCACCAGCGATGCCCGGTCCGGCGCGGAAAGTCGCCGGAACCTCCTCCATTTATTCACTCCGAACCTCGATCAAGCCTTCGGTGAGGAGTTTTTCAAGGAGCGCCAGCAAATCACCTTCGCATTGCTTTGGCTCCACTTCATACTCCTCGAGCAGTGCTGCGCGCAATTCCTCCACGGTCCGCGGCTTCTCCAACAAACTCCACACCCGCGCCCCGACAGGATCCAACCCGTAGTAAGTTCCACTGCGCATGTGCAGAATCGCTGCTTCCTCTCCCAGCGAGCAGGAAACATTGTCCTTGGATGCGACCACCATGGATTTCATTGAAATTACTTCTGGCACGGTATCCCCTCCCGCCTTGGAAAGATCTCCCAGGATCTGGCGCCGCACAGGCTGGGAGCCGTACTCGGCGCGTCGAAAAAAAGTGAATTTCATTCTATCGGCTTCACACCGTGCTCGCAAGGCCCGCTGGACTTACTATTCAATGCCACCACCTTCTCCAATTCCAGATTCTCCGCCAACTTCATTGGCGCCCGTTACGCTCCCTTGAAGGAGTGTTGCGTTCACCGCCCTCTATTTGCCCGCTCGACGTGCCACTAGAATCGAGCCGCTATTGATGCTCCGAGCCTCCGCTGGATTCGACTGCACGAATTCCTGTATAACAACTCATCGTGGCTGCCAACGCCATCGTCGTCGAAGACATCGAAAAGTTTTTTCCTCCGGCACTTTCGGGATGGCGCGCATTCTTTTCTCCATTTGCACGCCCCACGTTCCGCGCCCTGGCCACAATAAGTTTCCAAGTTGCTCCGGGCGAATCCTTTGCCATAGTCGGCGCAAACGGCGCCGGAAAGTCCACCCTGCTTCGCATTCTCACCACTTTGCTGCTCCCTACCAGCGGCCGCGCAACTGTGGATGGCTGCGATGTCGTCCGCGATCCTGCCACCGCGCGCCGTGCGCTCGGTTTCCACAGCGGCGCCGATGCAGGATTTCACCCTCGCCTCACTGCCGCGCAGAACCTTAGGTTTTACGCCACACTGCGCGATTTGACCTCCCGACAAATTGAGGCCCGGATTTCCGCGACTGCATCGCTGTTGGGCTTGTCCGAGGCATTGCCTCGGCAGGTGAGAACTCTTTCTTCCGGTACCGTCCAGCGCCTGAGCCTCGCTCGCGCCGTGATCCATTCCCCGCGCGTACTTTTGCTCGATGAGCCCACCCGCAGCCTCGATCCGCTCGCCGCCGCTGAATTTCGCTCCTTCCTTCGTAAGGATCTTATCTCCCATGATGGCGCCACACTGCTGTTTGCTTCTCATTCCCTCGCGGAAGTCGAGTCGCTGGCAGACCGCGTGGCTCTGTTCGATGCCGGTCATCTCCTTTTCTGCGGCACGCCCACGGAAATGCGCCGCGCAGCGGGCGCGCAATCCCTTGAGGAAGCAATGAGCCTGCTGATCACGCGCACTCCAAATGGGCGGGAGGCATAACGCCGGTGCGTTTGCTCATAAAATTACTAGCGTTTTTCCGCCGTGATTTCGCCATCCAGAGCAGTTACCGGAGCGCCTTCGTTCTGGAGTTGGCCGAGACGCTGTTCGCCGCTGCGAGCTTCTATTACCTCTCGAAATTTATTGACGGCCCGGCAATCCACGCCGCGCTTCCCGCGGGCCACTCCTATTTTGCTTTTGCTCTGGTCGGTGTGGCCTTCTTCGATTACATGAACGTGGCCCTGAATGCATTTGACCAGGCCCTCGAGGAGGCCCGGCGGACTGGGACGCTGGAGGCCTTGCTGGTCACCGATACCTCGTTGCCCGTGATTCTCGCAGGCTCAGCAATTTATCCGTTCGTGTACGAATCCGTGAGGACTGGAATCTACCTGGTCTGGGGCGTTTTGTTGTTTAGATTCCCTGTGAGCCAAGCCAACTGGCCGGGTGCCTTGGTAGTTCTGCTGGCATCCATTTTGGCTTTCGCCGGACTGGGAATTCTGTCGGCAAGCTATTTGTTACTGTTCATGCGTGGAAATCCCGCGAAGTGGCTTTTGTTGGGTGCTTCCGGTGTGCTCGGAGGGATGATGTATCCCGTCTCGGTCCTCCCGCCTGCACTCCAAGTACTCTCGCGGCTGTTGCCCGTTACCTATTCCCTGGAAGGTTTGCGCGCCGCGCTGCTGGACGGAGCCGGTTTTGCCGCTCTGTGGCCATCCATCCGCGCCCTGGCGGCTTTCGCCATCGTGCTGCTGCCCCTCTCCTTCGTAGTTTTTTCGTGGGCCCTCCGCCGTACCAAAATCAACGGTACGCTCTCCCACTACTGATTGATTCTTGGGAGCCCCGCTTGATCATTCAGGATCAAAGCCGGTTGATTCTATTTGGGTCAGTATCGTCGGTCAGAAATCAGGCTTGCCGTCCTTGACCATTTTATCAAGCTTGAATTCGACGGTTTTCTTCCCTTTGTCAAAATCTCCAATGGCCGGATATGCGATTTGAACCTTAAAGGACTTTGCGCCCGGGCCAATAATCGGTTGACCGGCCAGGACCCTCGGGAATGTAAAGTCAAACTCGCGATTGGTCCCTGGGGTGAGGTCGAAATTATTCGGATTCACATGAACACCCTTATCTGTAATCAAAACCAAATCCTTGGGAATGCCTCCCGCTGTGGCACTCTGCCATGCCTTTGCCGCCACTAAAACAAGTTTATCGTCCTTGGACGTCAAAACTAAATGAAAAGCAAGTACGTCCGGGTCTGAAGCCTCTATCTTTTCGCCCATCTTTTCATCGAATGCCTTCTTTTGCGCTTCATCCATTTCGGAGTAGCGCTGCTTGAGTTGCTCTTGCCTCAGATATGCATGACGGATTGCTTCAGCAGACAGAAGCTGAACAAAATATTGAATTTCGCCGACACCGTAAAGTGACGTGCTCACTGGCGAGGCCGTAGCACAGCGCGCGATGGACGAAAAGCCATTGCGATTACTTTCATTTTCCACCAGGGCTGTTTTTGCCCACGGCGAGTCCTCCAGCATCCTTTCGCATTCCGCTGCCGTCCATTCCTTCCAATCTTTCTTTACCCAAAAGTCGTCCGCGGCATACGCCACGGCCGCCAGCCCCAAAATCGCCAGAATCCCCGCTGCGTAGAAGCGCTTCATACTTGCCTCCTTCCTTCTTTTCGGAATTGAATATGGGCCCCCAGCCTTCTTCACTTTTCTTTCCAGGCCTGCAACTGAAATCGACAAATATCAAACCGTGCCTGATCAAATCGATCTGCCAATTTATATGTTGGGAATGCAAATGAATGGAAAAGCTTTGATGAGTTGTCAGTTCGCTGGTCAGGAGATGGAACTTCCCCTGACGCTTGCAATTCAATTTCAATGTAAACGGAACTTGCCCTCCGCGAGCACAGGCTCTCCTCGCTCATTGCGAAGCTCCATTCCTGATCTGCTAGAAGACCAGCTTGCCGTCGAGCATCATCTTATCGAGCTTGAATTCAAAGGTCTTCTTATCCGCCCCAAAGTCGCCCATAGGTGGATTTACGAATTGAATCTTTATGGATTTCGCGCCCGGTCCGAAAATTGGTTCGCCATTCAGCGTCCGGGGGAAAGTGATGTCGAATTCGTTTTCCACTCCTTCCGTGAATGAAAACGATGAGGGAGCCACGTGGACACCCTTATCAGTAATCAGATAAAAATCCTTGGGGACTTTGCCGGGTTCCATTCTTTTCCAGGTGTCAACGACCATCTCCGAAAGAAATTGAATGTTGGCTCTATAAGTGACGTGCAGCGCAATGACGTCCGGTGGAGGGGTCTTAACGAGATCTTCAATCTTGGCGTCGAAGGCCTTCTTCTGCGCCTCGTTCATCCCAGCATAATTCTCTTTGAACTGTTGTTGCCTCATGTAGGCATGGCGAATGGGCTCGGCACTGAGAAATTGGAAGAAATAATTGATCTCGCCCACGCCGGAGTTCGACGCCTGTGACATCGCGCCGCCGCCCGCATCTTTCGTGACCGAAGGTAGGTGCCCGGCGTTATTTTCATGCTCCACGAGGACTCTTTTCGCCCAGGGCGAATCCTCCAGCATCTTCTTGCAATCCGATTCCGTCCATTCTTTCCAATCTTTTTTCACCCACCAGTCGTCCGCCGCATAGGCCACAACCGCCAAACCGAATAATGCAAGCACGCCAGCCGCAAAGAGACGTTTCATCTGCCCCTCCCATTTAAATCTTGCACCCATAATCCCTGCAAGATACCCCTCCATCATTTCCCGGTCAATAGCTGAAATGGAACACTTCTATTCATTAACCCACGGCGGATGCGAATGTTTCGTGCGCTACGGAATCTCTTGGCACTCGGTCGAATGCGTAAGTTTGGATTGCTTTAGCTGCGAGGAAAGTCAACAGGTTCATGCCGGGAGCACACTTCAGGCGCTCCCGATAGGATGGACACTAAGAACTAGCAGCGCGGATACGCCTCGACTGAGACCATCCGACGGCGCATCTGTATCAATGTTTTACTTTTGGCGCTGTGACCTTTTTGTCCAGCCCAAGTCCCATGGCCTTTAGCTCTTCTATTCCCTGGCGCGCGGGCTCCGCATAGGGCCCATTCGGGTCCAACTCGAGGCATTTCTGATACGCTTCGATTGTTCCGGGAAGTAGCGTGAATACAACCTTTTCTCCTTCCTGCTTAAAAGTCATGTTGGCCGCCAGCGCCGCGCCCAGCAGGAACCAGGTCTGCGGGTTCTTCGGGTCCAGTTGTGCGGATTTCTGCAGTATGTCCGCCGCGGGTGACCCCTGCAGTTTCCCCGCGGAATAGAGCACCACTCCAAAATTCCGGTACGCCATGGCCGCTTGGGCCGGGTCCACTTCGGCGCTCTTTTCGTATGCCGCCTTGGCTTCATCAATCTTCCCGGCTTTCGCCAAGTCGTTCCCCATATTGTTGTAGGCTGCTGCGTCCGGCTTTAACGCGATCGCCTGCTTATAGGAATCCGCTGCTTCATCGTACCTTCCCGCTGCGTCGAGCGCTGCGCCCATCTGAGTGAAAATCGCAGCTCGGTTCTTGGTGTCGCCGGGATCCGCGGCGGCCGCGGCTTGCTGAAATTCTGTGACGGCTTGCGCTGCAATCGGGTCAAGCTTCGCCTGCAAATCGGCCCGCTGATCGCTGGGGGCCTTGCTGAGCTGCGCGCGCAGCGCCTGCGCCTGACCCAACGCCGCGTTTCCAGCCTCGAAATGAGTCTTCAACTTTCCGAATCTCTCTTCTTCTTCATGTTCCTTCTTCAGTCTCGCCACGTACTCCGCGACCTTTGGATCGCTCATGTTCAAACCGGCGGCGGTCTCCTGGTTCGCCGCCACCCGCGCTGTGATTTTGAAGAGTTCCTTATCACCGGTCTTGTACGTGAGGGTATAAGTTCCCGCCGGCACTGATTTGGAGAATTTCCCATCCTTGTCTGCTGTTACCGTAAACTCCTGGCTTCCACTTTGCGCGGTCATCACCACGGTCAGCCCGGCCATCGGCACTCCTTGCTCGTCCTTAATGACTCCCCGGATGACCCCAACGCCTCCTTGTGCACCCTGCGCAGAAGTCCGGCTTTCCATCCAACTCGGGGCAAGCCCTGCTAATACAGCGATTGCCAGAGTCAATGCACCCATCCGAATCAATGCCTTTTTCACCGTCGTTCCTCCAAATCAAAGTTCAAGTTCGGCCCCCGCCGAGCATTTAATCGATCTCGACAATCTTCGGTGTCGCCCCCTGAACTCTGTCCTTCCATGTCGCTCAAGTTTATCCTAATTTGCCCCATAAATTCACAACCCATCTCGACAAGTCGAAGTTGACTTTAGCGGGGCCGAGACTCCCTGCGAGTTCTTCGACTCTTATCCATCCATTCGTATGCTACCTACTCAGTTAGATGCCTTCAATCCCCGGCGCGTTCGATAGCGGATTGGATCCTGCCTGCCCGCCTCCGAAAACGCCCGCAGCCGCAAGATGCAACTGTCACACACGCCGCAGGCCTCTTCTTCCGCCTGATAACACGACCATGTCAACTCAAGCGGCGCGCCAAGTTCCAACCCGCGCTTGACGATCTCGCTTTTTCGCTTCCCAATGACGGGAGTCTCGATCGTGATCCGCGTATCCGGTCGCGTGCCAACCTTTACCAGCTCTTGAAACGCGCGGTAATACTCAGGGCGGCAATCCGGATATCCCGAACTGTCTTCCGCAACTGCCCCGATATACACCGCTCTAGCTCCGATCACCTCCGCCCAGCTCACGGCCACCGCCAAAAAATGCGCGTTGCGAAAAGGCACATACGTCACTGGAATCTCGAGCGCCGCTTCTACTTCCCGAACGGATCCCCTCTCCGGCACCGCGATTCGTTCATCCGTGAGCGCCGACCCGCCAATTTGCCGGAAATGATCCAGCTTCACCGCCAGCCGATGGCTCACCCCATAAAAATCCGCAATCGCCTCAAATGCGAGCTGCTCCTTCGCGGCCGTCCTTTGTCCGTAGTTCACATGCGCCAATGCCAGTTCGTGCTTTGTGCGTGCAATCGCCGCCGTCACGCAAGAGTCCATCCCCCCGCTGACCAACACCACGGCCTTGTCTTTTTCCTTTTCGCCGTTCATCTCTGTCCAAGTGCGCCGAGATTATAATCCCCATTCGTATATCCTCGAAACATTAGTGCGTTCCACCCCTGGCGGCCCGAATCCGAATTTGGCTCTTGCCGTTTGCGATTTCCACGGCCTGTGCATGCATTCTAAAGCACTAAGAATCAGTAGTTTAGTGGCTTTCGGCTCTACTTATCTTAATTACTGAAATTGATAAATATATTTAACTTACTTAAGTTAATTAATTATTGTATTGCTTTTGATGATCAGAATATGCTAATCTCTTATCGAATCGAGGTTCGTTATGGACATTTCCAAAGCCGCCTGCCCGGATTGCTCCGAACCTCTTAAAGTCTCCCGGATGGCCTGTCCTTCCTGCGGCATGGCCATGGAAGGGGAATTTGAGCTTTCTTCACTAGGAAAACTGAACACCGACGACCAGGCCTTTGTGATCGCGTTCATCCGCCACCACGGCTCGCTGAAAAAAATGGAAAGCCTGTTCGATATCAGCTACCCCACGGTGAAAAACCGGCTGAACGCCATTTCCGCCCGATTGGATAAGGACATTGTGGCGCCATCACCGAACCTTTACGTTCTCGAACAACTTTCTCGCGGCGAATTATCCGTCGAGGAAGCTCTGGAAAAACTGGGTTGAACTTTGAAAGGAGAGATAGCCATGTCTGTGGAAAGAAAAAAAGTCCTTGAAATGTTGGCCGACAAAAAAATCACCGCTGAAGAAGCCGACCGATTGCTCGAAAAGCTGGAGGGCTCAACGGCTTCCGATTCAAGCGAAAAACCTTCTGCCGATTCGAGCGCCGGTGAGCCCAAAAAGCCGAAGCACATGCGCATCCTGGTTGAGCGCCCGGGACGTGAGGACGTCAACATCCGCATCCCCATGGCTTTCACGCGCACGGGAGCGCGATTGATGGCCGTCCTCCCTCCTCAAATCCTTTCAAAACTCGCTGAAAACGGTGTGGACATGACCGTGCTTTCTTCCTTCAACGCCGAACAACTCTCTGGCGCGATGGACAATTTCCAAATGGACATTGATAAGGGAAATGGAACGAAAGTCAAAGTATTCTGCGAATGATTAATATAGGACACTCGGCGCGCGTCCGGCATGGAAGCGCGCCTCTTTACTCGTATCTCAGCGCCACCACAGGATCGGTCCCCATCGCGCGACGCGCCGGCACGTAGCAGGCCAGCAGTGCCACCGATGTCAGCAGCAGGGACACGCCGAAAAGTGTTACCGGGTCCGTAGCCGTCACGCCGAAGATCATCTGTTTCAGAAGCCGCGTGAGCAAGAGCGACGCAGTCAACCCGATCCCCACTCCCACCATCGCCATCACCACGCCTTGGCCCAGCACCAGCTTCAGCACATCCCCCCGCTGCGCTCCCAATGCCATTCGGATCCCAATCTCATGCGTTCGCTGCCCGACGATGTAGGAGATGACGCCGTAAATCCCAACGCTGGCCAACACCAGCGCCAGTCCTGAAAATACTCCCAACAGGATCATCGTGAATCTCCGCGCGGCCAGTGAATCGGCCACAATCTGGTCCATGGTGGTCACGCTATAAACCACCTGTTCGCTGCTCATCGTCGCCATGGTGTGGCGGATGGGGTCCGCCAGCAAGCCCGGGGGTCCTTGCGTCCTCGCCACCAGCCCGATTCCGTTCGCAATCAGCGGCATGAACCGGTCGGCGATCTGCAGGATCGGGAAATAGAGTTGCACCTGCACTCTCGAGCTTGCGTCCGAATCCAATCCCCAGTGTTTCACGTGCGCGGCGATTCCCACGATCTCTACCTGCGAATCCAGAATTCCCAGGTTCAGCCTTTTTCCAATGGGATTCTCATTTGCAAAATACTTTCGAGCGAAAATCTCATCAATCACCGCAACAGGCGGCGTATGCTCATTGTCTTGTTCATTGAGGAACCGGCCCCGCAGCAGCGGCGTCCCCATGGCCTTCAAGTATTCCGGTTCCACAATGTAGAACACCGCGAACGGCATGTCGTCCATGGACGCGGGCTTCGGTTGCCCCTGTATCCAAAATGGCAGCGAGGACGAATCCCCGCTCAGCGGCAGCCCGCCGCCCTGCATGGACGCGTATTGCACACCCGGAATCGCCTTCAGCGTGTCATGAATCGTTCGTATCAATGCTCGTTGCGCCTGCGGATTCCCCGCCAACGCCGGCGGCATGGACATGTCGAACGAGATCAAATTGTGCGGGTTGATTCCTGGATTCACACTCCACAGCGCCGCCAGGCTTCTCATCATCAATCCAGCTCCGGCCAGCAGCACCAGCGCCAGCGCCATTTCAATAGCGACGAACACGCTCTGCGCCCGGTGCCGCGCTCCGCTCATTCCGCGCCCGCCTTCCTTCAGTGTCTCCTGTAAGCCCGCGCGCGACATTCGCAGCGCCGGCACCAGCCCGAACAGCACTCCCACCACCAGCGAGATTCCCATCGTGAACAGAAGCACGTGCGAGTCAACACCCACCTGATTCGCCCGCGGCAGCACTTGCGGCAGCGTCTTTAGGATGGCCTCCGTTCCCCAGTACGCAGTTCCCAGCCCCACCACTCCGCCTGCCACCGCGAGCAAGACGCTCTCGGTCAGCAATTGGCGGATCAACCGCGCTCGGCTCGCGCCCATCGCGGCGCGAATCGCGAACTCACGCGTACGTCCGGTGGCCCGCGCCAGCAGTAGATTCGCTACGTTGGCACAGGCAATCAACAAAACAAACCCCACTGCGCCCAGAAGCACAAACAAGAGCGGCGCGATGTCCCCAACCATATCCTGCTTCAATGAAACCAGTGCGATTCCAGAACCCTTGTTCGAATCCGGATACGTCGCCGCCAGATTCTTCGCGACATGGTCCATATCCGCCTGCGCCTGCAGTTTTGTTACGCCCGGCTTGATCCGGCCAATCACGAACTCACCCATGTTCACGCGCCGGTCTCGAAAAGTGGGGTCCGCCCATTGCCCGAGTGCTGTATACACATCTCGCCCGCGGCTATACAGCGCGAAGTCCGCCGGGATCACTCCGATCACTTCATACGATTTCCCGTTCAGTGTGACGGCTTTCCCTATGATGTCTGGCGCCGACCCGAACTTCCGCTTCCATAGCCCTTCACTGATCATTGTTACCGGGGCTGCTCCGATATGGTCATCTTCCGGACGGAACAATCTGCCCAGCACCGGCTGGATCCCTAGCGCCGGGAAAAACCCCGCCGAAATCATGTGTCCTCGGACGCGTTCTCCTTCGCCCGCTCCCGTAATCAGGATGTCTTGATTCCGGAAAGCCCCCAGATTGGAGAAGGTTTGGTTGTCTTTCTCCCAGTCCAGAAAATTCAGGTAGGTCGCTCCGGTGGAATCGGTGGTGGACGAGGTGACATTCACCGCCATCAGCTTGTCCGGCTCGGGAAAAGGCAGCGGGTTCAGCAGGACTCCATTCACTACTGAAAACAGCGCGCTGTTCGCGCCTATCCCCAAGGCCAGCGTCAATATCGCAATCACCGTAAACCCCGGCGCTTTGGCCAGTGTGCGAACTCCAAATCGAATGTCTTGCAGGAAACCGTTCATGATTCCTCCAAATGGCGATACGCGATCCTCATCCAAATCCTGACCATCGCGCACACACTGCTGCGGTCATACTTCCATGTTAGTTGATACGCCCAAACCCAGGGTTTTGTTCCGGTCACGGCCCGTCATTCCTTGACCCGTCTCAGGTATGTTCGTCCCTAGTGTTATTATCACCCTGCCGGCATGGGATCGTTCTGCTCCGGAGGCAAGATGACTGACTTTCTCACCCTGAGTGGAAAAACTGCGCTTGTCACGGGGGCCTCCTCCGGAATTGGCGCCGCGACCGCAGCGGTTTTGGCAGATCTCGGTGCCAGAGTTGCCTTTTCCTACCATTCCAATGTCCAAGGCGCCGAAGAAGTCCGCGCCGCAATAATCTCCTCCGGCGGGAAAGCGATCGCCGTCCACGCCGATTTCCGCCACGCCGCCGACATTCGTACCCTCGTTCATCGCACCGTCGAAGAACTCGGCCCGATTGACATCCTGGTGAACAACGCCGGCTCTCTGGTCGAGCGCATGAAAGTTTTGGAAGTAAGTTCAGAAAAGTGGGATGAGATACTGAACTTGAATCTTAAGAGCGCCGTGCTCTGTGCGCAAGCCGTCGCTAGCTCCATGATCGAGCGCAAGTCCGGCTCCATCATAAATGTGGGTTCCATCGCCGGACACACCGGCGGCGGCTTAGGCGCAGGGGCCTATGCCGCCGCCAAAGCCGGCCTCGTTGCCTACACAAAATCGCTGGCCAAGGAGCTCGCGCCTCATGGCATCCGCGTGAACGCGATTTCTCCCGGTGTAATTGACACGCCATTCCACCAGGTATTTTCCACCCCGGAAATGATCCGCAATTTCGTGGCGGGAATACCGCTGGGCCGCATTGGCAGGCCCGAGGAATGCGCGAAGGTGATCGCCTTTCTGGCCTCGGACGCCGCCAGCTACATCGTAGGCGAAACAATCGAAATAAACGGCGGCCAGCTAATGCTCTAGTTCCAATCGCTTCAGCTCAAATCCTCTAAATTCTCTCCGTACAACCTCTGCGTTCTCTATGGAGCTGTGAAAAAACTTCTTAGGAATGGGTATTGGGCCGTTCGATATTCGCTTTTTCCCGTTCTTTAAACCTTTGCCGCTTTGCCTCGTTTCGAGGTGTGCTCGATCAGGCCGCA